>ENA-OQHY01000141-OQHY01000141.1-human-gut-metagenome-genome-assembly--contig:-NODE-141-length-40365-cov-2.537502_pt1 | contig 40365 bp, 55 predicted proteins | sample MGYA00242570_ERZ504733 | MGnify/ENA primary metagenome ERZ504733 (study PRJEB26092, sample SAMD00036219) | human gut metagenome | host: Homo sapiens | study: EMG produced TPA metagenomics assembly of... | reverse complement strand
CCTTCCGACGGGCAATAAAATACTACCAAAACATAAAATTGTGTTTCGTTCTCATAGTCAAACCCGAAATGATAAAATAATATAGGGGTGATATGAGAATGTACCAAGACACCAGACGCTTGGGCCCACCAGCATCATAATGGTGATAAACGCCACCACTTCCCGATGGTGATGCTCATGTCCAGCGCCAGCGTCGCAAAGCCGACACTCTCTTTTTCCATCATACCGGCGACGGCAGGCAGCAACACCAGCGTCAGCACCATCACCAGGTCTTCCACAATCAGCCAGCCTATCGCGATTTGTCCGCGCTGGCTGTCGATAAGCTGCCTCTCCTCAAGCGCGCGCAGCAGTACAACGGTACTGGCGGTGGAAAGACACAGCCCAAAGACGATACCGGTCATCAGCGACCAGCCAAGCACTGTCGAAAGCGCCATTCCCAGCAGCGTCGCTACGGCTATCTGTGCGATCGCTCCCGGTATGGCGATCGACTTTACCGCCATCAGATCCTTGAGTGAGAAATGCAGACCCACGCCAAACATCAGCAGAATCACGCCTAATTCCGCCAGTTCGGGCGCCAGTTTGGTATCCGCCACGAAACCTGGCGTAAAGGGACCCGCCAGCACACCCGCTAACAAATAGCCCACCAGAGGCGAAATACGCAGTTTATTGGCAATCATGCCGAGGATAAAAGCGAGCACAAGTCCACCAACAATGGTGGTGATAAGCGGTGTGGCGTGATGCATTCCGTCTCCTTTCGTTGTGGGTGTTCCATTTGGTTAAAAAACCAAAAACCGAGTAATAGTTTATGACAATTTTTGCCGTTATGTTTATGAATAATTGTTGAAGTTTGAATAAAACAGCAATATGCGTGTAAAAAAGCGCATTTTGATAAATTAGGCGGGGGGATACAGAAGAAACCCTTATGGCATCAGGGTGTCAGGTCGCCAAAGTAAAACTTTAGCGACCGTTATATTACGCTTTATGACGGTTATCAGGCAGGAATATGGTCAACATCCCCAGAAGCGGCAGGAAAGCACAGATTTTATAGACCAGGAAGATACTGGTGTGGTCGGCAATCATGCCCAGCACTGCCGCACCAAGGCCGCCCATGCCGAAAGCAAAACCGAAAAAGAGTCCGGAAACCATACCGATACGGCCTGGCAGCAGCTCCTGCGCGTAAACAAGGATGGCGGAAAACGCCGAGGCGAGGATAAACCCAATAATCACGGTCAAAATCCCCGTCCACTCCAGGCTTGCATACGGCAAAATAAGGGTAAACGGGGCCACGCCGAGGATAGAGCCCAAATGACGTATTTGCGCCCGATTTTATCGCCCACAGGCCCGCCGATAACCGTCCCTGCAGCCACCGCAAACAGGAAGGCAAACAGGTGAAGCTGGGCGTTTTGGACCGATAATCCGAATTTTTGCATCAGGTAAAAGGTGTAATAGCTGCTGATGCTCGCCATATAGAAGTATTTCGAGAAAATCAGCACCAGAAGCACGGAGACGGCCAGAATGACCTTATCGCGAGGAAGGGGATTGATAACCTTCGCTTTAGGTTTACCTTTGTTCACGCGATGCTGCGCGGCATACCAGCGGCTGATCTGAATCAGCACGATAATCGCCAGCAAGGCTGCCAGCACAAACCACGCCACGTTACCCTTGCCGTACGGAGCGATGATCACCGCTGCCAGCAGTGGGCCGAGGGAGCTGCCAAAGTTACCGCCCACCTGAAAGAGCGATTGCGCCAGCCCGTGACGGCCCCCGGAGGCCATGCGCGCCACGCGTGAGGACTCCGGGTGAAAGACCGACGACCCCGTGCCCACCAGCGCGGCGGCAATCAGCACTGCTTCAAAGCTGCCTGCCATTGCCAGCAGCACCAGCCCGCTCAAGGTAAAACACATGCCAATCGGTAGCGACCACGGCATAGGATATTTATCCGTCCAGTAGCCCACGACCGGTTGCAGAAGCGAGGAGGCCAGCTGGAAAGTCAGGGTGATCATCCGATCTGCACGAACGTTAACGAAAACTCGGACTGCAGCAGCGGGTAGATCGCGAGAATCAACGACTGGATCATGTCGTTGAGCAGATGTGAAAGACTGATTGCGCCTAACACTTTAAACGAGGTGCGCGACGCCGGAGCGCCAGACACGGGCTGGTTGATTCACTGATTGCCATAGAGATGAATACCACGTCTTTTGTTATTAGAAATGCAGGGTGTAATTATTATCCAACTAACATACCCGGCAGTGACATTTGAATAAAGTCGCAATTCTGAAAACTTATTTGTCTATTCTTATTAGTCACTGTAATTTTTGCCTTTGTCTATTGGTCAGGGAGAGAGAAGATGAAGTTAATGAAGCGGAGCGTCGCGCTGGCGCTGATCGCCGCCTGGGGTCTGGTTAGCCTGCCCGTGCAGGCCTATGAAAAAGATAAAACCTATAAAATCACCATTCTGCATACCAACGATCACCACGGCCATTTCTGGCGCAGTGAATACGGCGAATACGGTCTGTCGGCACAAAAAACGCTGGTGGATGGCATTCGTAAAGAGATGGCAGCCCAGGGGGGCAGCGTACTGCTGCTCTCGGGGGGCGATATCAATACCGGCGTGCCGGAATCTGATTTACAGGATGCGGACCTGATTTCCGCGGCATGAATCTTATTGGCTACGATGCGATGGCCGTCGGTAACCATGAATTCGATAACCCGCTGACGGTGCTGCGTCAGCAGGAAAAATGGGCCAAATTCCCGTTCCTCTCTGCCAACATCTACCAGAAAAGCACCGGCGAGCGACTCTTCAAACCCTGGGCGCTGTTTAAGCGTCAGGATCTGAAAATTGCGGTCATCGGGTTAACCACCGACGATACGGCGAAAATCGGCAACCCTGAGTTCTTTACCGATATCGAGTTCCGTAAACCGGCAGACGAAGCGAAGCTGGTCATTCAGGAATTGCAGCAGAACGAAAAGCCGGATGTCATTATTGCCACCACCCATATGGGCCACTACGACAATGGTGAGCACGGCTCGAATGCGCCGGGTGACGTGGAGATGGCTCGCAGCCTGCCTGCAGGCTCGCTGGCGATGATTGTGGGCGGTCATTCACAAGACCCGGTCTGCATGGCATCAGAGAATAAAAAGCAGGTCGACTACGTACCAGGCACGCCGTGTGCTCCGGACCGTCAGAACGGTATCTGGATTGTGCAGGCGCACGAATGGGGGAAATACGTGGGGCGTGCGGACTTTGAGTTCCGTAACGGCGAGATGAAGCTGGTGCACTATCAGCTCATTCCGGTCAACCTGAAGAAGAAAGTGACTTACTGACGGGAAGAGTGAACGCGTACTCTACACCCCGGAAATTGCCGAGAACGCGCAGATGCTCTCCCTGCTGACGCCCTTCCAGAATAAAGGCAAGGCGCAGCTGGACGTGAAGATTGGTACGCTGAATGGTCGTCTGGAAGGGGACCGCAGCAAAGTTCGCTTTGTGCAGACCAATATGGGGCATCTGGTGCTGGCGGCACAAATGGCGCGCACAAATGCCGATTTTGGCGTGATGAGCGGCGGCGGTATCCGCGACTCCATCGAAGGCGGAAACATCACCTATAAAGATGTGCTGAAGGTTCAGCCGTTCGGTAACATCGTGGTGTATGTCGACATGAGCGGTAAAGAGGTGATTGACTATCTCACCGCCGTGGCGCAGATGAAGCCGGACTCCGGCGCTTATCCGCAGTTTGCCAACGTCAGCTTTGTGGCGAAGGACGCAAGCTCAACGACCTCAAAATCAAAGGCGAGCCGGTCGACCCCGCCAAAACCTACCGCATGGCAACATTAAGCTTTAACGCCACCGGTGGTGACGGTTATCCGCATATCGACAATAAACCGGGCTATGTGAATACCGGGTTTATCGATGCGGAAGTGCTGAAGCAGTTCATCGAGCAGAATTCGCCGATCGACGTGAATACCTATGAGCCGAAAGGCGAGGTGAGCTGGCAGTAGTGCGGTTTTGTGCCGGGGGGCGGCTACGCCTGACCCGGCCTGTATGAGAATCGTCGGCCCGGTAAGCACAGTGCCTCCGGGCCAATTCCTCAATCCCGTCGCGCAATATCCGCAAATGTCGCGTCCAGTATTTTCGCCAGATCGCCTGCGGACAGTTCAATATCCAGCCCGCGTTTGCCGCCGGAAATATAAATGGTGTCGAACGTCTGCGAAGGGGCATCAATCAGCGTCGGCAGGCGTTTTTTCTGCCCGAGCGGGCTAATACCGCCGACAAGGTAGCCGGTAGTGCGTTGCGCAACCATCGGATCGGCCATATCCACCTTCTTTGCCCCCAGCGCTTTGGCCACTTTCTTGAGATCCAGTTGCCCGGCAACAGGCGTTACCGCGACGGCGAGGTGTTTCATATCACCGTTCACCGCCACTAGCAGCGTCTTATAAACCCGATCGGCGTTCAGCCCCAGTTTGCGCACCACTTCATCACCAAAATTCGTTTCGCTGGGATCGTGATCGTAGGTGTGGATCCGAAAGGGAATGTTGTTTTTTTCGAGTAATTTAACGGCGGGAGTCATAGCTATCCTTCTTACGACAGACAATTCATGCTGACAGCATACGCCTGACGTTTGTCTAAAAAATAGCACCATCTTGCGCAATAGTATTGTCAGTGATGGTCACTTTGAGCGACAATCGGCTCAACCGAAGGTCTCCTTCGGCATAATAAAAACGATGAAATTCCTCTTTGACGGGCCAATAGAAATATTGGCCATTTTTTTATTTCAGCAGTGACGGCAAATTCCCTTCTCCGTACAAATGTAACGCCCCGACAGCGACCACGTAACGCCCCGCAGGCAACGCATGCAGCGTTTGCTGCCAGGCTTTGTTGCGCTCGTTCATCAGCACATCATACAACGATTCACTGAACGTCGACGGCAGCGCCAGTTTACCGTCTGTGGCGGCGCATTCAGCCACCAGCCGATCATCGTTTGCAACAGACGCGCGTTGGTGTGCCAGTGGGTTAGGGTATCATCCAGCAGCATCAGCCATCATCAGGAAGCTGGCGCAGCAGGGCTATCTGGCTGTCCGTGCCTTCGAGCTCAATGACTGACAAATGGCGTGCTCTCGCGGCATTCAACAGCTGGTAATCAATACCGTAATCCCCGCGTAGCCCCAGACGCTGCGCCTGGGTTGCTGCAGGACCATCGCGATTTGCCACAGCGGCAGTGTGTCCAGCATGGAGAGCGACACGCCCGTCTCATCTGCGACGCGCGTCAGTTCAGCGAACTGCGTGTCGTTCAGACGTTCAGCCAGGGGGCGATCGCTTTCGAGGCCGGCAAACGGCGACGTCTGGCCCGAAATATCCGCTTCAACGACCAGCGCATCGGCGCTCTTCAGCAGTTTCATCAGACCGGCTGGCAGCGGGGACATATCCTGCGTGCCATATGGATGCTGCCCACCAGGTGAAGGTGCTGCCCGCCGGGAAGCGAGATATCCATGCCGGGCCAGGCATAACGGCGGGGGAAGAGGGCGCGAAACGATGTTTTTATACGATTAAACAGACTCATACGCGCTCCATAAACGGAAAGGTTCATGCTAGCGCGTAGGAGAAGAAGGTTCAATCTTTCGGTTTAAACCGCAACAACCGGTTTGCGTTGCTCACCACGGTAATGGACGAGAGCGCCATCGCCGCACCCGCGACAACCGGGTTCAGCAGCGTGCCGGTCAGCGGCCACAAAATACCGGCGCAATCGGGATACCGAGCGAGTTGTAGACGAAGGCACCCAGCAGGTTCTGCTTCATGTTGCGCAAGGTGGCTTTTGAAATCGCCAGCGCGTCCGCAACGCCCATCAGGCTGTGACGCATCAGGGTGATGGCGGCCGTCTCAATGGCGACATCGCTACCGCCCCCCATCGCAATACCCACTTCCGCCTGTGCCAGCGCCGGCGCATCGTTAATCCCGTCACCGACCATCGCCACCTGGCGACCCTGGCTTTGCAGCGTCTTGATGGCATCTGCTTTGCCGTCAGGTAACACCCCGGCAATGACCTCGTCAATCCCAGCTTCCCGGGCGATGGCGTTCGCCGTCACAGGATTATCCCCGGTCAACATCACCAGGCGATAGCCCGCGCGATGCAGGCGCTGCAACGCCTGCACGCCTGTCCTGACGTAGCGGATCGCGAATTGCCAGCAGCGCCGCGGCCTTGCCATCAACGGCAAGCAGAACCGGGGTTGCGCCCTGAGAGGCTTGGTCTTTCAGGTCTTGTTCCAGGGCAGAGTCTCAACGCCATGCTCCTTCAGCAGTGCCTGATTCCCCAGCAGCAGCGTGTGCCCTTCGGCGGTACCGCTGACGCCTAAACCGCGCAGGGTGCGGAAATTGCTCACCTGCGGCAGGCTGGCATTTCCGGCTTTCTCAATAATGGCGTGGGCCAGCGGGTGGCTGGAGCCTTGTTCAAGCGCCGCGGCGAGACGCAGTGCGTCATCCTGCGTGATGCCTGCGGTTATCACGGCCACTACCTGCGGTTTCCCTTCCGTCAGCGTGCCGGTTTTATCAAACACCAGCGTGTCCAGCGTGCTCGCCCGCTGCAGCGCATCGGCATCCCGTACCAGCACGCCAAATTCAGCGGCACGGCCTACGCCTGAGATGATCGACATTGGCGTGGCAAGACCGAGCGCGCAAGGACAGGCAATGATCAGCACCGTGGTGGCAATCACCAGGGTATAAACAATTTGCGGTGCCGGACCGAAGACATACCAGATAGCCGCGCTCAGCAGCGCGATACCGACCACGACCGGCACAAAAATGGCGGAGATTTTATCGGCCAGCTGACCAATTTCCGGCTTACTGCTCTGTGCCTGACGCACCATGCGAATAATGCGTGACAGCGTGGTATGGCTGCCGACCGCACTGGCGGTGAAAAGCACGCTACCGTCCTGCACCACCGTACCGGCATGAATGGCATCGCCCTGGGCTTTCTGTTGCGGGACGGGTTCTCCGGTCAGCATCGCTTCGTCAAACCAGGCTTCGCCCTGAGTGATTTCACCGTCGACGGGAACGCGGTCGCCGGTGGTCAGGCGCAGCGTCATGCCGGGTTGAACTTCAGCCAATGGGACATTTTTTCACCTGAATCCGTCACGACGCGCGCGGTCGGTGGGGTTAAATCCAGCAGGCGTTCCAGCGCTTTGGAGGAGCGCTGACGGGCGCGCGCTTCAAGCATATGGCCGAGGTTAATCAGGCCGATAATCATCGCGCTCGCTTCATAATAGAGATGACGCGCTTCCATCGGGAACCACTGGGGCCAGACGTTGACGCTCATGGAGTACAGCCACGCCGCACCCGTGCCGAGTGCGACAAGGGTGTCCATCGTCGCGGTGCGATTTTTCAGGCTTTTCCAGGCGCTGGAGTAGAAGTGACCGCCTGCGAAGACCATCACGGCAAGCGTAATCAACCCAATGACCAGCCACAGCGTGCGGTTATCGTCGGTGACCATCATATTGTCACCGATCATACCCCACACCATGACCGGGACCCCAACCAGCAGCGCGACGATGGCCTGCCAGCGGAAGCGTTTCATGGTGGCGACGGCCGTTTCCTGCTGGCGTTCACGACGTTTGAGGTCATCTTCGATGGCCTCTGCGCCGTAGCCCGCTTTTTCAACGGCCTGCACTAAATCTGCGGCGGAGGCACTGCCCATCACCAGCGCGGTACGCTCCGCAAGATTGACCCGTGCCTGCGCGACACCCGGTACAGCCTGCAAGGCATTTTGTACCCGGGAGACGCAGCTGGCGCAGCTCATGCCGTTGATCAGCAGCTGTTGGCTGTCATCAATATCATCAGCTACCGGAAGCTCAGGAGTGGCCGCTGTCAGTGCTTCCGACGGGGATGATGACTCTGCCAGCGGTTTAGCCTTTGGGTGGCTCAGCTCCGCCCCATAACCAGCCTGTTTGATCGTATCAATCAGCGCATCCGCACTGGCGCTACCGGTGACGGCGGCGTGATCAAGGGTCACTTCAGCGCTGTCTACATCAGGACGCTGTTCCAGACTTTCTTTAACGCGTTTGACACAGTGGCCGCAGGAGAGGCCGTCCAGTGTCAGGTCAATAGTGTGAGACATAACAAAACTCCCGTATAATGATCTGGTCAGATGTTGACCGGCATAACGCTTTTCGCTAACTGTTATGAAGGTTAAACCTTCCATCAAGGGGAAGGTCAAGGGGGAAATGTGAATATCAGTGATGTTGCGAAAAACCGGATTGACCAGCAAAGCGATCCGTTTTTATGAAGAGAAGGGGCTGGTGACACCGCCGCTGCGCAGTGAAAATGGCTACCGCAGTTATACGCAACTGCATCTGGATGAACTGACGCTGCTGCGCCAGGCGCGGCAGGTGGGATTTAACCTTGAAGAGTGCGGCGAGCTGGTCACCTTATTCAACGATCCGGCACGCCATAGCGCAGATGTGAAAAAACGAACGCTTGAGAAAGTGGCTGAGATTGAACGCCACATTACCGAGTTACAGGCGATGCGTCAGCAGCTTCTGGCGCTGGCGGAATCCTGTCCGGGGGATGACAGCGCCGACTGCCCGATTATCGATAATCTGTCCGGCTGCTGTCATCGTAAGGCTCATGCCTGACAGGCTTTAACCCGCAGGGTTATCCCTTCCACCGCAATGACCTCAACCTGCGTGCCGGCGCTGAGGTCATCGTCGGCCACCACGGGCCATGAACTGTCGCCCACGCGCATATGTCCGCGCCCGTTAACCAGCGCCGTGTCGAGCGTAAAACGTTTGCCGACAATCTGCTGCCCGCGCTGATTGAGGTGGGCGTCGAGCGGTTTCTGCTCTGTCACCTGGCGGTTAAGCCACGCCACCACAGCCAGGCGGCCAACAGCGTCAGCACGGCAAATAACGCCCCCTGCCACGCCCAGTCGAGGGGCAGTAGCCAGACCACTAACCCGGTAATGACAGCGGCAACACCGCTCCAGAGCAGGTAACCGTTGCCGCCAAGCATCTCCGCGGCCAGCAATAAGCCACCGAGGCTTAGCCAGAATGCATGAGGATGTGCGACGATTAGCTCAATCATTTTTTGCGCTCGTTTCCGCTGTCTTTGATAAGTTCAGTGATCCCGGCGATGGAGCCATCAGGCTGCTGGCATCCAGCGGCATCATCACCACTTTGCTGTTGTTCGCGGAGCCAATCTCTTTCAGCGCGTCAGTGTATTTTTGCGCAACGAAGTAGTTCACCGCCTGGATATCACCCGCCGCAATTGCTTCAGAGACCATCTGGGTGGCGCGGGCTTCCGCTTCTGCAGAACGTTCACGGGCTTCCGCCTGTAAGAAGGCAGACTGGCGTTCACCTTCCGCTTTCAGGATCTGCGACTGTTTTTCCCCTTCGGCTTTCAGGATCTCTGCCTGACGTACCCCTTCAGCTTCCAGAATGTAGGCGCGTTTGGTCCGTTCCGCTTTCATCTGCGCGTTCATGGAGGCGATCAGCTCTGCCGGTGGGCGCACGTCACGGATCTCAATACGGGTAACTTTGATCCCCACGGGTTGGTGGCCTCGTCGACAATGTGCAGCAGGCGGGTGTTAATGCTGTCGCGCTGAGAGAGCATCTCGTCCAGCTCCATTGAACCGAGCACGGTACGAATGTTGGTCATCGTCAGATTTACGATAGCCAGCTCCAGATTGCTGACTTCATAGGCCGCTTTTGGGGCATCAATAACCTGTATAAAACAGACCGCATCAATGGTGACGTTGGCGTTATCCTTGGAGATCACTTCCTGGGAAGGAATATCCAGCACCTGTTCCATCATATTGATTTTACGTCCAATCCTGTCCATGAAAGGGACAATCAGGCTTAAACCCGGCTGGAGCGTGTTGGTGTAGCGGCCAAAGCGTTCAACGGTCCACTGATACCCTTGTGGGACAATTTTGACGCCAGCGCCGACAATAACCAGCGCAACGAAAATAAGGACAGGTATAACGATAAGCATAAAAACCTCCTGTTTTGCATGCTGTGACGAAGGGAACTGCGTGTGTGTTATGAGTCAGTATATCGGCTATCGGGCTGAAATTCGCCCCTGTAAAGAAGGGGGCGCGACGAATACCGGTAAAACCTTTACTCCAGCCATCGACACACCCTATTCGCGCTGCGTTCGTGAAAGGATTATTCTACGCATGGTTGCAATAAAGGTGGTTACAGGATGCATGATGAACAATAAAAATACGCTCTTGCAGGTCAGGGATGTCGGTTTTCGTGTGGCAAATACCACGATCCTTCAGCATGTCGATTTTTGTCTTTCCCCGGGTGAGTTCAAACTGATAACAGGGCCGTCAGGCTGTGGTAAAAGCACGTTATTAAAGATTGTCGCTTCACTGCTCAGCCCCACTGAGGGCGCTATTCTGTTTGAAGGGCAGGATATCGCGACGCTGTCGCCAGAAAGCTATCGCCAGCAGGTCTCTTACTGCGTGCAAACCCCTTCGCTGTTTGGGGACACGGTTTATGACAACCTGGTCTTTCCGTGGCAAATCCGTCATAAAACGCCGGAGCCAGAAAAATTTATCACCGATCTGGCCCGCTTTGGCCTGTCGAAAGAGACGCTGACTAAATCCATCAATGAATTATCGGGCGGCGAAAAGCAGCGTGTTTCGCTGATTCGCAATCTGCAGTTTTTGCCGAAGATATTGTTACTGGACGAGATCACCAGCGCGCTGGATGAGGTGAACAAACGCAACGTTAACGAGATTATTCATCGTTACGCAAGCGAGCAGAATATTGCCGTGCTGTGGGTTACGCACGATTCAAACGAAATTACCCATGCGGATGATGTCATTACGCTTGAGCCGCAGGGCGGGAAAATGCAGGAGGCAAACCGTGGTGAGCATAATATTACGAATACGTCGCTGGCGTTTTCGATGGTGCTGGTACTGATCGCTATTGTGGTGAGCTACCGGGAAAAGCTGGGCCTGGAGAAAGATATTGTCTGGAGTATCTGCCGCGCGGTTATCCAGCTCATTATTGTCGGCTATGTGCTGAAGTATATTTTTAACGTCAACCACGCGGTGCTGACGCTCCTGATGGTGCTGTTTATCTGCTTTAACGCGGCGTGGAACGCGCAGAAACGCAGTAAGTATATCGATAAGGCGTTTGTCTCATCGTTTATCGCCATTACAACCGGGACGGCGCTGACGCTGGCGGTGCTGGTGGTGTCCGGCTCAATCGAGTTTACGCCGATGCAGGTTATCCCTATTTCCGGGATGATTGCGGGGAACGCTATGGTGGCTGTAGGACTGTGTTACAACAACCTCGGCCAGCGGTTTAGCAGTGAACAACAGAAGCTGCAGGAGAAATTAAGTCTGGGGGCAACACCGAAAATGGCCTCGGCGGTACTGATCCGCGACAGCATCCGCTCGTCGCTGATCCCAACGGTGGATTCCGCAAAAACGGTTGGGCTGGTTAGCCTGCCGGGAATGATGTCGGGGCTGATTTTTGCCGGTATCGATCCGGTCAAAGCCATTAAATATCAGATCATGGTGACCTTTATGCTGCTCTCTACGGCCAGCCTGTCGACCATCATTGCCTGCTATTTAACCTATCGGAAGTTCTACAACGCGCGCCATCAGCTGGTGGTGACGCAGTTGAAAAAGGCGGGGTGACCGCCTCTTTTGCAGGCCCGGTGAGCGCTAGCGGCACCGGGCCTGTTCATCAGTAGAGCAGGGCGTACAGCTGACGGCGGTACGTCGACGCCAGCGCATCGCCGGTGCCCAGCGCGGCCAGGATCTCCTGGAACATTTTCCGCGCCTGACCGTCGGCGGCACCCAGATCGTTTTGCAGATGGCTGAACAGCAGTGCCAGCGCTTCTTCGTTACGTCCCACCTGATGCAGCTGCAGCGCCAGCTGGCTTGCCAGCGCGGCATCGGTCGGGTTATCGGCAACCTGCTGTTGAAGCTGCTGGATCTCCGGCGTATCCGCCGCCTGTTTCAGCAGATCGATCTGCGCGACCAGACCCTGATAACGGGTATCCTGATCCTGCAGTGGAATGGTCTTCAGCACAGCTTCCGCATCGTCGGAACGGTGCAGGGCAATCTGCGTTTCCGCAAGGAGCAGGCCAATCTGGCTGTCCTGTTTCGACAGCTGCCACGCCTCTTTGAGCAGCGGTAGCGCTTCGTCGTATTTGCCTTCCTGCATCAGTCCCATGGCTTCCTGCGCCTTCAGCTCTTCCTCGCGCGGCAGGACTTTATCCAGCAGGGCGCGGATCGCTTCTTCAGGCTGTGGCCCCTGGAAGCCATCAACAGGTTGCCCATTCTGGAACAGATAGACGGTAGGAATCGCGCGCAGGCCAAACTGAGACGCACCATAGGCTCAGCGTCACAATCCAGTTTGGCGAGAATGAACTGGCCATTGTATTGCGCGGCAAGGCTTTCGAGTACCGGCGTCAGCTGCAGACAGTGTTGGCTACGCTCAGACCAGAAGTAGAACAGCACCGGTTTGGTCATGGACTGTTCGAGGGTCTGTTGCAGGTTTGCTTCAGTAATATTGACGATATTCTGTACGGACATGCGGCCTTCTCTTTTATCGGTTTGTTATTTACATGGGGGTTAGCGACGACGCTTCAACTCAACCGTGTAATTTTGTCCATCATCCGGCCCGGCAGCAGGCGTTTTAACCAGCCTACCGCATGGGTTACCAGCGTCACCGGATAGCGCATTTTTGGGTTTTCGCTCTCAAAAGCATGGCGCACTTTAGCGACGACTGCTTCCGGCCCGAGCGTAAAGCGTGCGGCGATACCGGGGTTTTCGACCGGTTTATCCGCCTGGGTCTGGTTAACGTTTTCCGTAAAGCGGGTGCGGATAGGGCCCGGCTCAATCAGGCTGACCTTAATGCCGCTGTGACGCAACTCCATGCGCAGGCGTCGGACCAGCCTCCAGCGCATACTTGCTGGCGGCATAGGCCCCGCGGCCCGGCGTTGAAATCAGCCCATCACGGAGGAGGTCATCACAATGCGTCCTTCACCGTGCGGCAGCATGGCGGGGAGCAGGCGCATGGTGAGCTGATGGACGCCGAAGAAATTGGTGGAAAACTGTTTTTCCAGCTGCTCGCGGGTGAGCGTGTCCAGGGGACCATACACGCGTAACCGGCATTGTTAAAAAGACCGTACAGACGGTTGTCGGTCAGGGTCAGCACCTCATCGGCAGCGCGTTCCACGCTTTCCGGTGAGTCTAAATCCAGTAACACACCGGTAAAGCCCAGCCCGTTCATGCGTTCGACGTCGTCGGGTTTACGGCAGGCCGCCAGTACCCAATATCCCTGACGCTTCAATTCGAGTGCACTTTCGAGACCGATTCCGCTGGAACATCCTGTAATTAAGACCGATTTTTGCATAACTTTACCTGTCAGGATCTCCGCTGAATTAGGAGTCATGTTTAACTAAAGGGGCCAGCCGTGTTGCCATCCAGTCGGCAATAAACGGCTGCGCATCGCGATTGGGGTGGATCCCATCGTCTTGCATCCACTGGGGTTTGAGGTAGACCTCTTCCATAAAAAATGGCAGCAGCGGAATATCAAACTCGTTGGCAAGCTTTGGGTAGATCGCGCTAAAGGCTTCATTATACCGACGTCCATAGTTGGCGGGCAGGCGAATTTGCATCAGCAGCGGTTGCGCGTTCGCGGCCTTAATATCCTTAAGGATCGTGCGCAGGGTCTGTTCCGTTTGCTGAGGCTGGAAACCACGCAAGCCATCATTACCGCCCAGCTCAACCAGCACCCATCGCGGTTGATGCTGTTTGAGTAAGGCTGGCAGGCGCGACAAGCCTTGCTGCGAGGTATCACCGCTGATGCTGCCATTAATAACCGTTGTCTTACTCTGCCATTTGTCATTGAGCAGAGCTGGCCAGGCCGCGTTGGCCGCCATGCGATAGCCTGCACTCAGGCTGTCACCGAGAACCAGTAACGTGTCCGCTGCCGCCGCGCGGAAGGTCATCAGGATTAAAAACAGGAAGGGCAAATGCCAGCGGAAAACATTGTTGAAGTTCATCGTCTTAAGAAGTCCGTCGGTCAGGGGGAACACGAGCTTTCCATCCTCACCGGAGTTGAACTCGTTGTCAAACGCGCCGAAACCATTGCGCTGATTGGCGAGTCCGGCTCCGGGAAGTCCACGCTCCTGGCCATTTTAGCCGGTCTGGACGACGGCAGCAGTGGAGAGGTCAACCTGGTCGGGCAACCGCTGCATCAGCTTGATGAAGAGGCGCGTGCCGCGCTCCGCGCACGTCATATCGGGTTTGTCTTTCAGTCCTTCATGCTGATCCCGACGCTCAATGCGCTGGAAAACGTTGAACTGCCGGCACTGCTGCGCGGCGGTAACAGCCGTGAAAGTCGCGCCCACGCCAAGGCATTGCTGGAGCAGCTAGGGCTTGGCAAACGCCTCGACCATCTTCCGGCGCAGCTTCCGGCGGGGAGCAACAGCGTGTGGCCCTGGCCCGGGCGTTTAACGGCCGCCCGGACGTGCTGTTTGCGGATGAGCTACCGGAAACCTCGACCGAAAGACCGGGGATAAAATTGCCGACCTGCTGTTTTCGCTCAACCGCGAACACGGGACCACGCTGATTCTGGTGACCCACGATCCGCAACTGGCTGCCCGCTGCGACCGTCGCCTGCGGCTGGTTAACGGTGAACTGCAGGAGGAAGCATGATTGCCCGCTGGTTTTGGCGCGAATGGCGCTCGCCCACGCTGTTGATTGTCTGGATGGCGTTAAGCCTGGCGGTAGTGCGTGCTGGCGCTGGGCAGCGTCAGCGATCGCATGGAGAAAGGGTTAAGCAGCAAAGCCGCGAGTTTATGGCCGGAGACAGGGCGCTGCAAAGCTCGCGTCCCGTCCCGCCGGGCTGGCTTGAGGAGGCGCGTAAGCGTGGACTGAAGGTGGGGGAACAGCTGAGCTTTCAGACCATGACCTTTGCCGGCGATACGCCGCAGCTGGCGAGCGTCAAAGCCGTCGACGACCTTTACCCGCTGTACGGTGAACTGCAGACCAGCCCGCCTGGCTTAAAGCCGAAACCGGGCACGGTGCTGCTGGCGCCACGTTTAATGGCGCTGCTGAACCTGAAAACGGGTGACAGCATCGACGTGGGTGACGCCACGCTCCGCATCGCCGGGGAGGTGGTTCAGGAACCTGACTCCGGCTTTAACCCGTTCCAGCTTGCCCCGCGCTTGCTGATGAATGCCGCTGATGTGGCGAATACCCATGCCGTGCAGCCGGGAAGCCGCGTCACCTGGCGCTATAAGTTTGCGGGAACGCCCGCCCAGCTTGACGCGTATGAAAAATGGCTGCTGCCGCAGTTAAAACCGGAGCACCGCTGGTACGGACTGGAGCAGGACGAAGGGGCGCTTGGTAAATCTCTCGAACGTTCTCAGCAGTTCCTGCTGCTTTCAGCGCTGTTAACCCTGCTGCTGGCCGTGGCGGCGGTGGCGGTGGCCATGGGGCACTACTGCCGCAGCCGATACGATCTGGTGGCGATCCTTAAAACCCTCGGCGCGGGCAGCGCCCAGCTGCGTAAGCTGATTGTCGGCCAGTGGCTGATGCTGCTGGTGTTGTCAGCACTCACCGGTGGGGCGATGGGGCTGCTGTTTGAAAAGCTGCTGATGGTCATGCTGAAACCGGTACTGCCTGCCGCACTTCCACCGGCCAGCCTCTGGCCGTGGCTGTGGGCGATTGGCGCGATGATGGTGATCTCGGTGCTGGTGGGGCTTCGCCCGTATCGGCTGTTGCTCGCGACGCAGCCGCTGCGCGTGCTGCGCCGTGGACGTGGTGGCAACGTCTGGCCGCTGAAGTTCTATCTTCCTGTCATTGTTGCGGTGTCGGTTGGGTTGTTGGCCTGGCTGATGGGCGGCAGCACGCTGCTGTGGGCCGTACTGGCCGGGGCGGTGGTGCTGGCGCTGCTGTGTGGTGTGGTCGGCTGGGTGCTCCTTAATGTGCTTAAAAGCTGACGGTGAAGTCGCTTCCCGTGCGGCTGGCGGTGAACCGTCTGCTGCACCAGCCCTGGTCTACGCTGAGTCAGCTGTCTGCCTTTTCGCTGTCGTTTATGCTGCTGGCACTGCTGCTGGTGCTGCGCGGCGATCTGCTGGATCGCTGGCAACAGCAGCTTCCGCCGGAAAGCCCGAACTATTTCCTGATCAATATCGCCCCTGAGCAGGTGACACCGCTGAAGACGTTCCTGGCGGAACACCAGATTGTGCCGGAGTCGTTCTACCCCATCGTCCGTGCGCGTCTGACGCAGATCAACGGCCAGTCCACGGAGGGAAACAAGGATGAATCGCTTAACCGCGAACTGAACCTGACCTGGCAGGAGAAACGTCCAGATCACAACCCGATTACCGCCGGCAGCTGGCGCCGAAAGCGGGTGAAGTGTCGATGGAAGAGGGGCTGGCGACGCGCCTGAACGTCAGGCTGGGCGACAGCGTGACCTTTACCGGCGATACGCAGGACTTTAGCGCTAAGGTCACCAGCCTGCGTAAGGTGGACTGGGAAAGCCTGCGGCCGAACTTCTTCTTTATTTTCCCCGCAGCGCACTGGACGGACAGCCGCAAAGCTGGCTCACCAGTTTCCGCTGGGAAAACGGCAACGGTATGCTGACCCGGCTGAACCGCGAATTTCCGACGGTCAGCCTGCTGGATATTGGCGCGATCCTTAAACAGGTCGGGCAGGTGCTGGAGCAGGTCAGCCGGGCTCTGGAGGTCATGGTGGTGCTGGTGACGATCTGCGGCGTACTGTTGCTGCTGGCCCAGGTGCAGGTCGGGATGCGGCAGCGTCATCAGGAGCTGGTGGTCTATCGCACGCTCGGGGCGAGTAAGCGACTGCTGCGCACCACGCTGTGGAGCGAGTTCGCCCTGCTGGGGCTGGTCTCGGGTCTGGTGGCGGCGATGGGTGCTGAGACGGCGTTAGCCGTGCTGCAGACCCGCGTCTTCGATTTCCCGTGGGAGCCTGACTGGCGACTGTGGTTCACGCTGCCGGTCTGCGGTGCGGTGCTGCTGTCGCTGTGCGGCGGCTGGCTCGGCACGCGATTGCTAAAAGGCAAAGCGCTGTTCCGTCAGTTTGCCAGTTAGTTCAAATTCGTGATAATTACGCACCGGTTTATCTGCTGGTGCGTAATAATTTAGCAGCACAAATCGGTAATACCCATGCGTTTAGTAGCACAAAACATTAAAAACCCGCGCACACAGCAAGATTATTCCAGTTAATATTCACCTGCTAAATATTTAGCAGCGTGTCTATAAAGGAAAAATAATGACTATAAAAAATCAGCGCTGGCAGTAACAATTGGCGCAGCAGTGGCATTGACCTCCTTCGCATCTCAGGCGGAAATCACGGTTCTTAAACAAGACCCTCAGGCGGGTAACCCGCTGAGCCGTCTTAACTTTACCGTTGGCGGCAGTATTCGTCCTCAGTTCAACATGATGACGGGCGACGGCGATAAAGGCTCCTACAAACGTAATGGCTTCGACGGCGGCACCCGTTTCCGTTTCGCAGCAGATTACTATCTGTTTGATGACATCAGCTGGATCAGCTACTACGAGCTGGGTGTGAACATTCCGGCGCTGTTCAACTGGGATAATCACTACGCTGAAGGTGCTAACGACACCTCTCGCCGTATGCTGTACACCGGTCTGAAGAGCGACACCTGGGGTACGCTGACCTTCGGTCAACAGAACAGCGTTTACTATGATGTGGTTGGCGTGAAAACCGATATCTGGGACTACGACATGATTGGTCAGGCTCCAGGTAACGGGATCAACGGTGACTACGACGGCTCTTATCGTTCACGCAAAATGCTGAAATATAAGAAAACCGTAGGTGATGCGGATATTTATGCATCCTACCTGTTTGAAGACAGCGAATACCTGCCGGGCAATGGCCTGCGTTACAAACGTAAAGGCGGCGGTTCACTGGGTCTGGATTACCACCTGACCACCGATCTGACCTGGGGCGCAGCGTGGAACTACACCCGCGCGGACATGCGTAACCCGGACAACGGCGACAGCAAATCTTACGACCAGAATATCCTCGGTACCGCGCTGAGCTGGACGCCGGATAACTGGACCTTCTCGGCTGGCGGCGGCTGGTACCAGAACTTCCTGACCACCAAAAAAGTGTCTACTGACAACTACTTTGCCGGTGATGCATGGGGTATTGAATACTTCGCAGGGTACAAATTCCCAATCGATCAGTATGCGGTGAAATCCATCCAGCCTTACTTCATGGGTGACCGTATTGAGTACGTGAATGGTCGTAACTACCAGCGTATCGATAACGGCGTGGGTGTTAGCGTCCAGCTGGACTACGGTTTCCGTGTTGATTACGAACACGTGTTCACCTCCAGCACGGATAACCTGGGCGACATGAACCTGGTGCGTCTGCGTTACGACTTCTAAGTTCAGTCAGCAGGGAAGTCACCCCGATATGAAAACGGCAACCCTGGGTTGCCGTTTTTTTTGCGCGTGATTCAGCGATTGAGCCAGTCAGCCACGTCCTCAAACGTTCCGCGATACACAATCTTCTCCGCCTTTTTTGCCAGCTGCCAGGTGTACATCGGGTCGTAATAGTCGTTCAGCAGCGGGGCAAGCCAGCGCAAATGCGCGTCGGTGCTGCCAGAACGTTGTTGCTCCTGCAGGGCGGAATCCAGCAGCGCCGTAAAGTCTGCAAAGCGCTGCAGCCCCAGACGGCGGCGAATGGCAAACAGGCCGTGGTGCAGGTATTCGCTGTACGCGTTCCAGCCCGCCTCTTCGCCAAAGGCAGCAGAAAAATCCGCCCACATATGGTCGAAATACTCTTCACGCAGGCGTTCAAGACGGACATCAAACGGGTCTTCTACCACCACAACAGGTGCCTGAACCATGCGGTCTCGCAGGCATTCCGGCAGGTGGTTGGAGCCAATCATCCGCCTTCATCCTCCAGCACCCAGCGTGCGGCCTCTTTTTTCAACAGCACGACGGCGAGCTGGTTTTCGAAGCTCGCCTGCGAAAGCTGTGGTGTAAGCGTGCGGCCAAACGACGAGCCGCGATGGTGTGCGAGCCCTTCCAGATCCACACCCTGCGCGTGCTGTTTCACCAGCAACGTTTTGCCGCTCCCGGTACAGCCGCCGATCAGCACCATCGGTTTTGCACCTGCTCAGCGGTTACCTCAATCGCGGTCTGACGCAGCGCTTTATAGCCGCCTGCGATCAGCGGGTAATCCACGCCGCGCGCTTTCAACCAGGCTGAGTGATATGCGAGCGTTGACCGCCACGCGCGCAGCAGAGGTAGCCGGTGGGGTGGGAGAGACAGGCTTCGCGCCAGGCGTTAATGCGCATCTCACGGGTACTGCCTGCGACCAGGCTATGGCCGAGAGCAAGCGCAGCGTCCGGCCCCTGGCGTTTATAGCAGGTACCGACGGCGGCGCGTTCATCATCGTTCATCAGAGGCAGGTTGATTGCCGCAGGCATCGCGCCCTGGGCGAATTCGATCGGCGCGCGAACGTCGATTAAAGGGGTATCGGATGCGAGGATCGCGCGATAGTCCGTTCCATCGTTCATGGTTTTTCCAGAAGAAAACTAAGCTGCAATGGGCGGGGATTGTACGCCGGGGAGGGGGAAGGTCAACTCCCCGGCAGAGGAGTATTACTTAAGCTTTGATTGCGCCCAGATAATTCCGCTCGCGTATTCCGGCGGCAGGAGAGGAATAATCGCTTCCAGCGTGGCGCCCAGACGATCGGTGTCGGTATCGTTCAGGTTCAGGTGACCGACCTTACGACCCGGACGCACCTCTTTGTCATACCAGTGCAGATGCACCAGCGGCAGCTTGAGCCAGTCGTAGTTCAGATCGGTACCGATCAGGTTGATCATCACCGACGGGCTGTTCACCACCGGCTGCGGCAGCGGCAGGTCAGTGATGGCGCGCAGGTGCAGCTCGAACTGCTGATGGACGCCCCGTTTTGGTCCAGTGACCGCTGTTGTGAACGCGCGGTGCCAGTTCGTTAATCAGCAGACCGGACGGCGTGACAAAACACTCCATCGCCATGACGCCACGTAACCGAGTTCGTGCATGATGGCAGAGAGCATCTCTTCTGCCTGCGCCTGCTGTTCAGCACTGGCTTGCGGGAATGCAACGCTGGTACGCAGGATCCCGTCCTGATGCAGGTTATGCGTCAGCGGATAAAAAACGGTATGGCCGTCCTGCCCGCGAGCGCCCACCAGCGAGACTTCACCGCTGAAGTTAATGCCCTGCTCAACGATGCACTCCCCGTAGCAATCGTCCGGCAGCTCGTGAGTGTCATCGGCGCGCAGACGCCACTGTCCACGACCGTCGTACCCGCCGACGCGACGCTTCACAATTGCCAGCTCGCCCAGCATTGCGAATACATCCTTCCACTCGCTTTTATCGGACAACAGCTGCCACGGCGCAGTCGGCAGCCCGAGCTTATCGAACAGCTGCTTTTGCGTCAGACGGTCAGCAATAATGGGAAAGACGTCGCGGTTAACGAAGGCATTATGACGCGCCAGCTCGCGGGTCAGGGCCGTTTGTGGCCAGCGTTCAATCTCCGCGGTGATCACACTCTGGTGAAACGGCACGCTTCCGGTTCGTCATCCAGCCCGACGGGCCAGACGGCAATACCCAGCGGCTCACCGGCCTGACGCAGCATACGGCCTAACTGACCATTACCGAGGACGCATACCTGCTTCATGCCGCACCCCGCGGGTCCGGATTGTCCAGCACCTCTCGGTCTGAGCTTTACGCCAGTCCGCCAGACGCTGATGTAACGCTTTATCGTGAGTCGCCAGGATCTGCGCGGCGAGCAGGGCAGCGTTGGCAGCGCCCGCTTTACCAATGGCCAGCGTGCCGACCGGAATGCCACGCGGCATCTGAACGATGGAATAGAGGCTATCGACACCACTTAACGCAGCGCTTTGCACCGGAACACCCAGAACCGGTACCAGCGTTTTGGCGGCAATCATGCCTGGCAGATGTGCTGCGCCGCCCGCACCGGCAATGATCACCTCATAACCCTTCTCTTCGGCGCTTTCGGCGAAGCTGAACAGTTTGTCTGGTGTACGGTGTGCGGAGACCACTTCAACGTGGTGCGGAACATTCAGGATTTCAAAGATTTCGGCGGTGAACTGCATGGTAGCCCAGTCGCTTTTGGACCCCATCACGATGGCGACACGCGCCGGATTATTGCGGGAAGACATGCGTCTTAAAACTCCTGTGGTGCGAAACACACTGCTTTCGAGGGCACAGAGAATAGCATGTAATAGGGGCAAGGAAAACGGTTGCGCGGTTAAAAACTGAGCCGTTGTGGCTCTCAGGAGATAACAAAACAGACCGCGTTCTGGCGGTCTGTTTTATCAGGCATCGATGTGCTTTGATGTGCTTTTGACGGACGGCACGGTCAGCCGACGTCTTATTTGGTCAGTTCTGCCGTCATGTGAACGCGGTTGTTAAACTGAGCGCTGGTGATTTTGTAAGACGCGCCCTGTTCAGCAGCCTGAGCGGCAATTTTCGCTTCTGCGCGGTCAAGGTAGAGGCCGTGGCGCTGACGCTCTGGGCGAAAGAACCGAAAGAGATCAGAGAGAGTGCGGCAACTGCAACGAAAGTTTGATGGATTTCATGGTCGTATTCCTTAAATGTTTTATCTGGGATAGGGCGTGTTGCCTGATGTGATAAATAATAGGCCGACCACGGGCTGATTAAAATCGAAACAATTTGCCGATATTGTTCAAAAAAATAGAATGATTTTTTGGCGGATTAAAACGGGAAAGCGATCAGTTCCACACCGTCAGGCGTGACGCTGACCATTGAACCTTCGCTGTGCCAGGCCCCCAGGACGACGCGGTGGGCCGCTTCGCCGTTGGCGGTAAGGTATGCACATCGGACGATGAGTATGACCGTGGATCAACCACTGAACGCGGTGTTTTTCCATGACCCTGACTACCGCCTGGGGATTAACGTCCATAATGGCCATGGATTTGCCGCTGTTGGCGGCCTTACTGTCGGCACGCATTCTGGCTGCGATCCGCTTGCGGATAAACAGCGGCAGAGCCAGGAATAGTTTTTGGATCCACGGGGTATGAACCTTAGCGCGAAACGCCTGATAGCCGGTGTCGTCAGTGCAGAGTGTGTCACCGTGCATGATTAACACCTTTCGGCCATAAAGGTCGAGTACCTGCTCTTCCGGCAGCAGCGTCATGCCACTGTCGCGGGCGTAGTGCTTGCCGAGCAGGAAATCACGATTGCCGTGGATAAAGAAGCAGGGGACGCCGGAATCGACCAGCGCTTTAATGGCTGCCGCCATCTCACGGTGCAGCGGGTTGGGATCGTCGTCGCCAATCCAGGCTTCAAACAGGTCACCCAGAATGTAAAGTGCATCGGCACTTTTCGCTTCACCGCGTAAAAAACGCAGAAAACCGGCGGTGATCGCCGGTTCTTCTGTTTGCAGGTGCAAATCTGCAATAAAGAGTGTCGCCACGAATTACTCGCTGACGGTCACGCTGTTAATCACGACGTCTTCTTTTGGAACGTCCTGATGCATGCCGCTGCGGCCGGTCGCCACGGCTTTGATTTTGTCGACTACTTCCATACCTTCAACCACTTCTGCGAAGACGCAGTAGCCCCAACCCTGCAGGCTTTCGCCGGAGAAGTTCAGGAAGTCGTTGTCAGCAACGTTGATGAAGAACTGGGCTGTTGCAGAGTGAGGAGCCTGCGTACGCGCCATCGCCAGCGTACCACGGGTGTTTTTCAGACCGTTGTTCGCTTCGTTTTTGATCGCTTCTTTCGTCGCTTTCTGGTTCATGCCAGGTTCGAAACCGCCGCCCTGGATCATAAAGCCGTTGATCACGCGGTGGAAAATAGTGTTGTTGTAGAAACCTTCGCGGCAGTAGTCCAGGAAGTTTTTAACTGTTTCAGGCGCTTTGTCATCAAAGGTTTTGATTACGATATCGCCATGATTAGTGTGGAAAGTAACCATTTTTGCATCCTGTTCCGTTATTGTGGTACGTCGACCCGCGTTTGGGTCATCTATAGGGGCTTGTTATAGCATAACCACAGGATGCGATCACCTTGCATTGTGTGCTGCTTCAGGTTTGAATTACAGGTAGAATAACCGGTTTTCAACCACACACGTGTTTACATGGAATCTTCGATGTTAAAAATCTTTAATACAATGACGCGCCAAAAAGAGGAATTTAAACCTATCCATGCCGGGGAAGTCGGCATGTACGTGTGTGGTATTACGGTTTACGATCTCTGTCATATCGGCCATGGCCGTACCTTTGTTGCATTCGACGTTGTCTCGCGCTACCTGCGTTTTCTGGGCTACAACCTGAAATACGTGCGTAACATCACCGACATCGACGACAAAATCATCAAGCGCGCGAACGAAAATGGCGAAAGCTTTGTTGCGCTGGTGGATCGTATGATCGCGGAAATGCACAAAGATTTCGACGCCCTGAATATTCAGCGTCCGGACAGCGAGCCGCGTGCCACCCACCATATCCACGAAATTATCGACATCACCGAAAAATTGATCGAACGTGGTCACGCCTATGTGGCCGATAACGGTGACGTGATGTTCTCCGTGCCGACTGACCCTACCTACGGTCAGCTTTCCCGTCAGGATCTGGATCAGCTGCAGGCCGGTGCGCGCGTTGATGTGGTGGACGTGAAGCGTAACCCGATGGACTTCGTGCTGTGGAAGATGTCCAAAGAGGGCGAACCAAGCTGGCCTTCCCCGTGGGGCGAAGGGCGTCCTGGCTGGCACATTGAGTGCTCGGCGATGAACTGCAAACAGCTGGGCAAACATTTCGATATTCACGGTGGCGGTTCGGATCTGATGTTCCCGCACCATGAAAACGAAATTGCACAGTCAACCTGTGCGCATGGCGGCGAGTACGTGAACTACTGGATGCACTCCGGGATGGTGATGGTTGACCGTGAGAAGATGTCTAAATCTCTGGGCAACTTCTTCACCGTGCGCGACGTGCTGAAATATTACGATGCGGAAACCGTGCGCTACTTCCTGATGTCTGGTCACTATCGCAGTCAGCTGAACTACAGCGAAGAGAACCTGAAACAGGCGCGTGCGGCGCTGGAGCGTCTGTACACTGCCCTGCGCGGTACCGATAAATCTGTACCCGCGGCAGGCGGTGAGGCGTTTGAAGCGCGCTTTATTGACGTGATGAACGATGACTTCAACACGCCGGAAGCTACTCCGTGCTGTTTGATATGGCGCGTGAAGTTAACCGTCTGAAGTCAGAAGATATGGCGGCGGCGAATGCATTGGCTCCCATCTGCGTAAGCTCTCTTCGGTACTGGGTCTGCTGGAGCAGGAACCGGATCTGTTCCTGCAAAGCGGTGCGCAGGCGGACGATAGCGAAGTGGCGGAGATTGAGCAACTTATCAACGCGCGTCTGGAAGCGCGTCAGGCGAAAGACTGGGCGGCAGCAGATGCCGCGCGTAACCGTCTGACGGAAATGGGCATCATTCTGGAAGATGGCCCGCAGGGAACCACCTGGCGTCGGAAATAATTCTGGTGCGCGCTGATGCCCTCTCCCACCGGGAGAGGGTGCAAACACTAAAACGGCAACTGGGTTGCCGTTTTGCTTTTACCTCCGCTTCCACCACAACAGCCCCATCAGCACAACCCCTGGCAGCCACACCCACAGCAGTTCCGACATAATCACCTGATGCCCGTAGGGCGTGGTATAGCGTGACAGCGCAAACGGCGCGACCTTAATGACCTGCCACGGTGCAAAAAACCGTTCATCTGACCACGGCCACAGCCAGCCGACGCCTTTTCCCCCGGTGGTGATGGAGTCCAGCAAGCTGTGCGACAGCAGAGACACGGTTAAGAACAGCCAGCAGCGGGTCAGGCTTGCCCGAAACCATCGTCGGCCCATCAGTACGCAAAGTATCGGCACCACAAAGGCAAACAGCAGGGAGTGGGTAAAGCCGCGGTGGCCGAACACATTGCCGTAGCAACGCCGAACTTAAACGCCAGCACGTCGGCGTCCGGCAGCATGGCGAGGACGACGCCGGCAAACAGCAGGCGGGGAGGGATGATTTTACTTCCCAGGCCTAAGCCCAGACACAAAGGCACTGCAGCGTGGGTGATAACGGTAGGCATTGCGATTATCCATGGCAAAGCAGGGAAATATAGCAGCGAATGGGCGCAATGAGGATGGTGTTAGCGTCTTATTTATGCCGATTCCCGGGCAATAAGCTGCCCGGAAAGGGTGATACGCTGTGTTTGCAGATCCGGCTCTTTTAGCTTGCGGATGATCAACCCCGCCGCTGACGCCCCGTCTCCTCACTGGCGGAGGAAACGTAGGTAAACGAGGGAGACGTCAGGTTCACGTGCAGCATATCTTCAAAACCGACCAGCGCGACCTGCTGGGTGAGAAACACATCTTTCCCCACGGTGCGCCCCACCTGATGAATGCCGGAGATGGAGCCGATCATCGCATCCGGGGAGTGGCAGAGCAGAGCGGTAATGGTGTTGTTTTTTTCCAGCAGCTGGCGGGTGGCGAAACCTGCGGCCAGCGTGTCATCGCTACACGCAGGCGAGTATTCCTCACGCCAGACCAGGCCGTTCTGGGTCATCGCGCTGCGAAAGCCGAGCAATCGCTGCTCGCGGATAAGGCAGCCTTCACGACCCCCAATGTAGGCAATGTTGCGGTGTCCGCGCTCGATAAGATAACGCGCGGCAAGGTTCGCCGCCTGGCGGTTGTCGCGCATCACCAGATTGCATTTTTCATCCAGCAGGGACTGAGAGACCACCACCAGCGGCAGCGGGCACTGACGGATGTGTTCCGGCAGCGAGGATGCCCGGGTGTCAGAGGCCAGATAGATAACGCCGGCGACCCCTGCTGTTTAAACGACAGCAGGCAGCGCTCAAGATGTTCATGGTCGTTCAGCGGCTGGCCGAGGAAAACCATATACCCCTGTCTCTCCAGCTCCTGGACGATGCTCGCCATCACCTTAATGGAAAAGCTGTCGCTAAAGTCGCGCAGGATCAGGCCGATCAGGTTGGAGGTGTTGGCGCGGAGGTTGGCAGCGGCGACGTTGTGAACATAGCCCAGCGTAGTGATGGCAGCATTGACCTTCGCGATCGTTGCGTCTGAAATCTTCCCTTTCTGGCGCAGCACCAGCGACACGGTGGAGACCGAAACGCCCGCATGCTTTGCGACATCAATGATGCTGACTTCTTCAAAACCGCTCCCTGAAATTTACCGATTATCAGCCAGATAAGACAACGTCCCCCAGCGTACAGGAGACGTGTCGTTCAGGCATCTTATTATTTGCCAATCATGGTGGACATGGTCTGGGCGATAAACTGTGCTCTGGCACCGAAAATCACCTGAATACCGTTATCACCGACGAACACTACGCCGCGGGCGCCAAGCGTTCAGACCGTCCTTATCAACCGCTTCACTTTTTGCCACTTCCAGGCGCAGACGGGTGATGCAGGAGCCGACGGAGTCGATGTTGTGCGCGCCGCCCAGCAGGTTGATGATCTCTGTGGCGAGTTCTGAATCTGACTTATCATCTGCACTGGCGGTCACTTCTGTACGGCCCGGCGTTTTCACGTCGAAACGACGGATCACAAAGCGGAACGTGAAGTAGTAAATCAGGCCCATCGGAATGCCGATAATAATAGCGTTCAGGAAGTTAGTTTTGTAGCCGTTAAATGACGGCAGGATCCCGAACGAGAGGTAGTCGATAAAGCCGCAGAGAACGACTTGGCGATATGCGCATGCAGCAGATACATGGTCATGTACGCCAGACCGGCCATGATGGAGTTAAAGACGTACAGAATAGGGGCGACGAAGATAAAGGTAAATTCAACCGGCTCGGTGATCCCCGTCAGGAAGCAGGTGAGCGCCGCAGAGAACAAAATACCGGCCGCGATTTTTTTATTTTTGGTGTGTGCTTCGTGGTACATCGCCAGACACGCCGCAGGCAGCGCGAACAGCATCAGCGGGAATTCACCCTGCATGAACTTACCGGCGTTCTGGTAGCTGTCACTGCTGAAGGATTTGACCCCTTCTTCCAGCATCTTAAACCAGATGGTCTGGTCGCCGTGAATCACCTGACCGGCCTGGGTGGTGTAATCCCCAAACGAATACCAGAAAGAGGGATACCAGATGTGGTGCAGGCCGAGCGGGATCAGCGCACGTTCCACCAGACCAAAGATAAAGGTCGAGGCTGCCTGATTATCGCCATTAACCACCACGGAGAGCGCATCGATGCCCGCCTGGATATGCTGCCAGACATACGGCAACAGCAGGCCGAGCAGGAAAGAGAGAAACGCTGTCGCAATCGCCACAAAGCGTTTCCCGGAGAAGAACCGAGGAACTCTGGCAGCTGCAGGGTGTGGAAACGGTTATAGCACCAGGCGGCGAGAATACCGCAGATCAGGCCGCCGAAGACGCCCATCTGCAACGTCGGGATGCCGACCACCATCGCGTATTTGCCGCCCTGAGACGCCATTTCCGGCGTGATGCTCAAGACGGTGCTGATGGTGATGTTGGTGACAAACACCGAGACCGCCGCCGAGAGCGCGGCAATGCCGGACTCTGATGCCAGCCCCACGGCGGAACCAATGGCAAACAGCATCGGCAGGTTATCAAAGATAACCCCGCCCGCGTTCATCATCAGCGGCAGGTGAAACTTATCGCCAAAGGCCAGCAGCAGGCCCGCAGCGGGAAGCAGTGAAATTGGCAGCATTAACGCGCGACCAATCATCGATAATTTAGAGAGCGATTTAACAAACCCTGATATCAGACTCATGCTGATTTCCCCCGAGTAGCGCTTTTTTTGGCGCTGTTATTGTAAGTAGAACGTTTTAGTAGAACGTTCTACTTATCGTGGGGAAAGAGTGAAAAACGCGCAACAGAATTTTCACTTTTCAACAGATGAAATAGTGATTATTTGAAGTCGATCGATAATTAACCGTGATGGGTGTGGGGGGAATGTGGGTTCCTCTCCCGACGGGAGAGGGGGAGAGCATCAGGCGGTCACCGTCACGGTTTGCCCTTCAAAGCTCACGGTCTGACCCGCGACAATTTTGCTGCGCTTGCGGGTTTCCACTGCGCCGTCCACCTTAACAAGCCCGTCGGCAATGGCGATTTTGGCCTGTGCGCCGCTTTCGGTCCAGCTTCCAGCTCAGCAGATCGCACAGTTCAACGTGCGGATGTTTACCTAATGAAAATGTGGCCATCTTACGCGTCCTCTACGTCGTGGTACTCTTCGCATGCCTGCAAAGTATTCTGAATCAGTGTGGCTACGGTCATCGGGCCTACGCCGCCCGGAACTGGGGTAATGTAAGAGGCGCGAGCCGCAGCATCTTCGTAAACCACGTCACCAACCACTTTCCCGTTTTCCAGACGGTTAATACCGACGTCCACAACGATCGCGCCTTCTTTAATCCATTCACCCGGAATAAAGCCCGGCTTCCCGACCGCCACGATCAGCAGATCGGCGTTTTCTACGTGATGACGCAGATTTTTGGTGAAGCGGTGGGTCACGGTGGTGGTGCAGCCAGCGAGCAGCAGCTCCATGCTCATCGGACGGCCGACAATGTTTGATGCGCCAATGACCACGGCGTTCAGACCGTAGGTATCGATGTTATAACGCTCCAGCAGCGTAACGATACCGCGCGGCGTGCACGGACGCAGACGCGGGGCGCGCTGGCACAGACGGCCCACGTTGTACGGGTGGAAACCGTCAACGTCTTTGTCGGGGGCGATACGTTCCAGCACCTTCACGTTGTCGATGCCGGCTGGCAGCGGCAACTGAACCAGAATACCGTCGATCGCGTTGTCGGCATTCAGGGTATCAATAAGTTCCAGCAGTTCTGCTTCGCTGGTGGTTTCCGGCAAATCGTAAGAGCGGGAGACGAACCCCACCTCTTCACACGCTTTGCGTTTGCTGCCGACATAAATCTGCGATGCCGGGTTGCTGCCGACCAGCACAACGGCCAGCCCGGGGGCGCGTTTTCCGGCAGCTTTACGCGCCTTCACTTTTTCCGCGACCTCAGAGCGCACCTGCTGCGCAATCGTTTTACCGTCAATAATCTTTGCTGCCATCAGAGAGAAGATTCCGTCTGTAACGTTTGAAAGGGGGGATTGCCTGTATTTTGTCAGAAGCGAGCGCCGCTGTCAGTCACCCTTTGCGAGTTTTCATCAGGAGGCCGTAAAAACCTTCTGAGGGGATGGTCAATTTCTTAGGCAGGATTAGGATGTGACCTGGCGAAATGACAGCGTTTTGACATATTTTAAAATACATTCATGAGCTACTTTGTCTCCTCCGAAATAAGCTTTCAATTAATCAATTGAACGTATTTCTTATTCCCGATTATTCGCGGGAAGGGTTATTTACATTTTAAAGGAATAGACATGAAACTCAGCAACATTGCTTCTACTGTTATTGCTACTCTGGCCCTGGTTGCGGGTGCCGCAAATGCAGAAGATACAGCCACTCCGGTTACCGTAAATGGCGGTACCGTACACTTTAAAGGTGAACTGGTTAATGCTGCATGTTCAGTAAATACTGATTCTTCCGAGCAGACGGTTAACCTGGGCCAATACCGTACCGCGAAGTTCACGAAAGTGGGTGACACCACCTCTAATATTCCGTTCACCATTGAACTGAATGATTGTGACCCGCTGGTTGCGAAAACGGCCGCAGTTGCGTTCACCGGTCAGATCGACGCGACCGACAAAACCCTGCTGGCGGTAACCTCTGGTAACAACGACAACTCCGCGAAGGGCGTGGGCATCGAGATCCTCGACAGCAAATCCACCACCCTGACTCCAGATGGTTCAACCTTCTCTGCCGCGCAGAACCTGATCGAAGGGACTAACACCCTGAACTTCACCGCGCGTTACAAATCAACGGCTGCGACCACCGAGCCAGGCCAGGCAAACGCTGACGCCACTTTCGTAATGAAATACGAGTAATTCCTCCGCACAGGGATGTTCAGGCCTCAGGGAAGAGGCCGTCATACGCTAAGGCCAGGAACGAAGGATGACAAGGACCGGAACACTACTGCTGTTAACCCTTGCGATGGCCTGCCAGCCTCAGCACATACCGTGGTGATCGACGGCGGCAAAGTTCATCTCAGAGGTGAGCTGGTGAACGGCGGCTGCGCCGTGGCACCCGACAGCCAGAACATGCGCATCGAAATGGGACAGTACCGAACCAATTCATTTTCCGGTGTGGGCAGTTTTTCCACGGTCAATGTGCCCTTCACCGTGCGGCTGCTGGATTGCAGCGTGGATGTCTCGCGCACCGTGGGGATCCAGTTTCAGGGCGTTACGCCAGCAGAAGATCCGCAGGTTTTTCTGGCGACATCGCGGCCAGGTGAATCACCGATAAGCAGCGGCGTCGGGCTGGCTCTTTTTGACGAACAACAACGTCAGATTATCCCGAACGCAACGGCCGTCAGCTGGTTGCCGGTGAATACCAGTGAGCTTGCGTTTCATTTTAGCGCCGCTATCGGGCTATTTCCGAACACCTCGTGCCAGGCAATATTCAGTCGGATGTCTGGTTTACGTTGATTTATCCATAACACCTGCGAACACATTATTAAAGGTACGGTTGTGATGAATACCCTAATTAAACCAGGACTGTTTTTATCGTTAATTTTAATGATGGTTTCTGCATGCGCAAATGCTTCCGGCGGTATTGCGCTGGGGGCCACCCGCGTTATTTATCCGGCAGATGCAAAGCAAACTTCGCTGGCGATCACCAACAGCAATAAACAAGAGCGCTATTTAATCAACGCGTGGATCGAAAATGCGAACGGGCAAAAAGAAAAAACCTTTGCCGTGACCCCGCCGCTGTTTGTCAGCGAGCCGGACAGCGAAAACACGCTGCGCATTATTTATGCCGGGCCCGCGCTGCCTGCCGATCGTGAATCGCTCTTCTACATGAACGTGAAAGCGATCCCGTCCGTGAACAAAGCGAAAACGGAAAACAATAACGTGCTGCAGCTGGCTATCCTGTCGCGGATCAAGCTGTTTGTCCGCCCGACAAATCTGCCGATGCAGCCGGAAGAGGCGCTCTCGCAGCTGCGTTTTGAGCGCGTCGGCAACCACCTCAAAGTCAGTAACGCTTCGCCGTATTACATCACGCTGGTCAATATGAAGTTGGGCGGACAGACGCTGGATAACCTGATGGTTGCGCCTAAAAACTCGGCGCAGCAGGTACTGCCAGCGCCGCAAGCGGTACGCTCTCCTGGCAGAGCGTGAATGACTACGGTGCCATTACGCCGGCGCGTAGCGTCAACCTGTGAGCAGAGTCAGCGCGATGAATAATCACCAGGGACGTTACTGCCCGGTCGCACTGGCGCTGATGGCAGCGCTCTGGCCACAGGCTGGCTGGAGCGAAAGCTACTTTAACCCGGCCTTCTTGTCCGATGACACCGCCAACGTGGCGGATTTATCGCGTTTTGAACAAGGTCACCAGCAGGCGCCTGGCGTTTATCGCGTGGATATCTGGCGTAACGATGAGTTTATCGCGACGCAGGATGTGCGCTTCGAGCAGGCCGACAATACACCGCCGGTTGCCGGTGGGCTGTCGCCGTGCATTACGCGCGTGATGCTGGAGCGTTTTGGCGTCAATATCGCGGCCTTTCCTGAGCTGGTTAACGTGAAAGGGGAGACCTGTATTCCCCTGGCGAAGGCTATTCCCGGCAGTGAGATCGCGTTCAACTTCGCCTCGCTGCGCCTGAATATCAGCCTGCCACAGGTGGCGATGCAGAACAGCGCACGCGGCTACATTCCGCCCGATCAATGGATGAAGGGATCCCTGCCGCGCTGGTGAACTACAGCTTTACCGGCAACCGCGGGAGCGAGGACGACAGCTATTATCTGAACCTGCAGAGCGGGCTGAACTATGGCGCGTGGCGTTTACGCAATAATGGCGCATGGCGTTACACGCAGAATAACGGGCAGCGGCACAGCAACTGGCAGAATATTGGCACCTGGGCGCAGCGCACCGTGATCCCGCTGAAAAGCGAGCTGGTGCTGGGCGACAGCAATACCGGTAATGACGTTTTCGACAGCGTGGGTTTTCGCGGCGGGCGGCTCTTCTCGTCTGACAGCATGTACCCGGACAGCCTGCAGGGCTACGCGCCAACCGTTCGCGGCATCGCCCGGACGCCCGCCAAAGTGGTCGTTCGACAAAACGGCTACGTTATCTATCAAAGCTATGTACAGCCTGGCGCCTTTGCCATCACCGATCTCAACCCAACCTCGTCAAGCGGTGACCTTGAGGTGACGGTTGAAGAGAAAGATGGCAGCCAGCAGCGCTATACCGTGCCGTATTCCACCGTGCCCCTCCTGCAGCGCGAAGGTCGCTGGAAATATGACCTGGTGGCCGGGGATTACCGCAGCGGCAACAGCGAACAGGATACGCCATTCTTCACGCAGGGTACGTTAATTACCGGGCTTGGCGACGGCTACACGCTGTACGGCGGTACCCAGCTGGCGTCACGTTATACCGCGGTGGCCATCGGGGCCGGGAAAAACCTCGGTGACTGGGGGGCGGTGTCGCTCGATATCACCCATGCCCGCAGCCAGCTCGCGGATGACAGCCGCCATGAAGGGCAGTCGCTGCGTTTCCTCTATGCAAAATCGCTTAACGGATTCGGAACCAACTTCCAGCTGCTGGGCTACCGCTACTCCACAAAAGGGTTCTACACCCTGGACGATGTCGCGTGGCGTTCGATGGAAGGCTACCAGTATGCCGACAACCAGGATGATGACGGTGTGCCGGATGTGGAGAGTTATCACAACCTGACGTGGAATAAAAAAGGGCGTTTCCAGCTCAATATTTCCCAGTCGCTGGGGGATTACGGCTCGGTCTATATCTCCGGTAGCGAACAGACGTACTGGGGCACCGATGAGTCCAACCTCTGGTATCAGCTGGGGTACGCGGGCGGCGTGAAGGGCGTCAACTACTCCGTGTCCTGGTCATGGAACAAATCCGTCGGGATAGACGGCACGGACCGAATCGCGTCGTTTAACGTCTCCGTACCGTTCAGCCTCTTTACCCGCCAGGGTTTTCGTCGGGACAGCGCCATTGACCGTGCCTATGCCACGGCGTCAGCCAGCCGTAATAGTGATGGCGACACAAGCTGGCAAACCGGGGTCAGTGGGACGTTGCTGGAAGATCGCAACCTGAACTACAGCGTGACCCAGGGCCACACCAGCAATAACGGCTCAAGCGGAAGCGCCAGCGCGAACTGGCAGGCAACCTACGGCACGCTGGGTGTTGGCTACAACTACGCACGCGACCAGCACGATCTCAACTGGCAGCTCTCCGGCGGCGTGGTCGGCCATGCGGATGGCGTAACCTTCAGCCAGCCGCTGGGTGATACCAACGTTCTGATCAAAGCGCCGGGAGCATCGGGCGTGAGCGTGGAAAACCAGACCGGTGTGAAAACCGACTGGCGTGGCTATGCGGTGATGCCGTATGCCACCGTCTACCGCTATAACCGCGTGGCGCTGGATACCAACACCATGAGCAATAACACCGATATCGAAAATAACGTGAGCAGCGTGGTGCCGACAAAAGGGGCGCTGGTGCGCGCCAGCTTTGATACCCGTATTGGCGTGCGCGCCCTGCTGACCGTCACGCGCGGCAACCAGCCTGTGCCATTCGGTGCCGTGGTGCGTGAAACCCAGAGCGGCGTCACCAGTATGGTGGGCGATGACGGACAGATTTACCTGAGCGGCCTGCCGCTGGAAGGTGAACTGCTGATCCAGTGGGGCAACGGGATGCAATCCCAGTGTCGTGCGCACTACAGCTTGCCAGAAAAGAGCCTGCAACAGGCAATCACACTTAAGGGGATTCGCTGTGAGTAAAATCCATTGCCTGGCTTTATCACTTCTCTCTATTTTGCCCGTGGGGAATGGCTTAGCCACCGTGTGTGTGAATGAAAAGGGCGTCCCTACGGAGGTGCATTACGACCTGACGGATAAATTTAACAGTTCGAATAACCAGATCGGACAGGTGGTGACGCTCAGCGAGAAATCGCAGTGGGTGGGGGTGAATGCCGTCTGCCCGAAGGGCACCACCGGGAACACAACCAAACGTAGTTATGTTACCGATTACCCGGTCACGGGAACAAGTGATGGCTATCAGTACCTGAAGCTAAACGACTATCTGGATGGGGCAATGAAAATTACGGACAGCTTTGCTGGCGTATTTTATCCGCCCAAAAGTTACATCCAGATGGGGAGTCACCCGAACGTCTCTAAAAACAAACCGTTTGGCGTTCAGGATTCCAGCCTCGTCTTTCGCCTCAAAGTGACCCGACGGTTTATTAATATGGTAGTGATCCCGCGGGCGACCATGTTCCGCGTCTATGTCACCACTACCTCTTCTGATCCGTTAACCTCGCCGGTCTACACCATCAGCTACAGCGGGACCATTCAGGTGCCGCAAAGCTGCGCCATCAATGCGGGGAATATCGTGGAATTTGACTTCGGCGATATCGGGGCCTCCCTGTTCAGCAAGGCCGGGGCGGGTAACAAACCGGAGGGGGTAACCGCGCAAAGCAAAACCATCGCCATCAAATGCACCAACGTGGAAGCGAACGCAATGCTGACGATGCGCGTTGAGGCAGAAAAGGTCTCCAGCAACGCGGTGGTGTCGGATAACCCCGATGTGGGGTTTGTGATTGCCAACGAAAGCGGTACCCCGCTAACCCCCAACAACCTGACCAGCAAAATTCCGTTCCGGCTCGACGACAGTGCGCAGGCGCAGGTGGGGATCCGGGTCTGGCCGGTCAGCGTGACGGGGAATAAGCCTGCGGAAGGCCGTTTCACGTCGCGGGGTTATCTGCGTGTGGATTACGATTAAGGGGAAGAGATGCGGAACCGGAACTGGCATTTCGCCGCGATGACACTGATGATGCTTCACGCCAGCGCGCAGGCAGCCACTGCGCTGGGGGAGATCAATATTCAGATGTACGGCAACATTGTTGATTTTACCTGTGTGGCCGAGGGCAGCGATAGCGACAAGACCGTCACGCTGGGAACCTGGCCCACGAAACAGCTCAGCACCACGGGAAGCCGCACGCAGCCCATGCCGTTTACGCTGAAGCTGACCGGCTGTCCGCCTGGTGCGGCGTCCATCACGTTTTCGGGTAAAGCCGACGGAAGCAATAACGGGTTACTGGCGCTCAATGACGCCAGTACGGCAAGCAACGTTGCCGTCGAGATCAGGGATGCGGATAAAACGCGTCTGGCACTTCAGGAGGCCAGCCAGCCGGTAGCGGTTGATGCGCAGGGAAATGCGACATTGTCATTTTATGCCAATTATATTGCCACAGCTGATAACCCTCAGCCCGGACGGGCTGATGCTGATGCCACCTTCATGATTAATTATAATTAGCGCTGACCGCACTCCCTGCAGCTCGGATAAGCTGCAGGGAGTGAATTCAGGTTATAGCAGTTCGTGTGCTTTGGCATAATCAATTAATTCAACGATGCTTTGCACACCCAGCTTGGAATAAATATTGGATTTATGTGCGCTGATGGTTTTGTTGCTTAATAGCAACTGCTCTGCAATCTCCTTATTGGATAAACCATTTGCCAGGTAACGTAATACCGTCACCTCACGATTCGATAATGGCATATCCGCGACCATCCCTTTCCCCGAACCCAAATGGTTTATAAAATTCAACGTTTCCGACGGGAAAAAAGAATAGCCCATCAGGATCATTTCAACGGCGTTGTAGATCTCGCCCAAATCTTTTCGTTTACTGACAAAACCATTTGCCCCGGCGCGAATGGCGCGTCCCGCGTAAAAAGACTCGGATTTTGAAGAGAGGAACAGGACCTTGATGTCTTTATTTAAGTTTCTGATTCTCTTCAGTAAAGCGAAGCCATCTGTGCCCGTAAGTTCGATGTCCAGGATCACCAGATCGATAGGGTGGTTACGGATACAGTCAAGGACTTCATGCTGTCGCCAGACTTGAGTTTGACTGTGATGTTTTTATTTTTCTGTAGCAGGACTTCTATCGACATTCTGACGATAGGGTGTTCGTCCATAATGATAACGGATGCCGGTTTCATTTTTAATGCCTCAGACTGTTAAAAGCGTTATGCCGAGTTTGGTTAAAACTCTCGAAATGCCGGAAGGATAAATGTGCAGATCCTTATACCGTAGTATTTCCCTGGAAAGAGCGAAAGCATCCTTGTTAACGTAGTGAAGAAATCTATGCCTCAGCGCGGTCATCTCATTTGGCTGGTGTTGGCAAAAAGGTTTTTCTTATTCATATTTGATACGCGTCTTATTATACCGTGTAAGTTTTTTCCGAAAACCCTGTAAATTACCCCTCGCTTATTACTTTGTATTATCTTCTGGATCCGAATAGCTATTTTTTTAAAATTAGCTTAAATATCCTGTTATCCCATTTACCGCATCTTTTGATCTTTATGTAATAACAAAAAATGACATATCACACTGTATGTTGATCAAATGTTAACAAATCGACGGCCGTTTTCAGGGGCTGAAAGCGGGATCGGATGGCGAAAAAGTGTTCATAGAGGGCACCAGACCTTCGTTTGAAAGTGATCGGGTCGCCGCCGGAAAGGGCACCCGTCGTACAGCAGAACATACTGCAGACTTCGCTTTCGACTGCCGGGCAGTCTCGCCGAGCCGCTTGTTTTTACATCATTATCGTCTTATTAACTCCTTTATCAAACACTTAACGCACGGAGGAAAGTGCTGCAGATTATTCATTCTGTGACATTTCACATGGTTTAAGCCCGTAAATTAGGAATAGTTATAAAATTGAAATTATTGTTAAAATTTAACAAATGAGTAACATGATTGATAAGTAAATTCCTAAAGGTCTTTAGGAAATAAGGGCTTAGTGGGTGGGTTAGAAGGTGCAGTCTGAGAGGTTATTGAGAAGGTGCAGCAGTTCCTGGCGATGGGTCAGACCCAGTTTCAACAGAATGCAGCTGAGACGATAGATAATGCGGCTATAGGGCGATTCTGCATCAAGCTATCTGGCGAAGGGTCTTCCCCCGCGATAACTCCTGCAAAATAGGCCATTCGGTGCGGGAGAACCAGTCTTTATCGCAGCCCTGGGGAGGGCTGGTATCCATCAGGCTGTGCTGGAAAGCAGACGGCGTCAGCTGACGTTCGAGTACGTGAAAAGGGCCCGCCGCTTTGCAGAACAGGCGAGTATCGTAATTATCCGCCCTGACTAACAGATAGGGCGTCAGAAAAGGGGGATAGAGGCTATGCTTCTGAGCTGATCCAGCTTGTCGATCAGCGCAGTGGAGCGGCTTTCAATATCCACCACCAGACGGGCGGATGGCCACTGGGCCAGGGCGCTAAACGCATCCTCCAGCGTGGGATAGTCGCAACAGCTGCTCAGGGGAAATTGGCCGTTGAGAAAACCGGTGCGCAGAAAATGATCCTCCGTCACCAGAATGATAAACGGAGCGTCTGTTTTGCGGGGCTGGCTGATGGACTGACTCAAAAATCGAGCCGGTCGAAGAAGGGGGGAGCAAAAGGCGAGCGCGTAAATCCCAGCGCATCACTTCCTGTACGCCGCCGCCGGTAACGGCGCACTGTCATTCGCATGGCCTCCCCCCTGGAAATGGCTTTTTAATCCTCCGGCCATGTCCAGGGACGCCAGTAATAGCCCTGGCCGAGTTCTGCGCCTGCCTGCAGTGCCAGGTACAATCCTGCTCAGTCTCAATACCTTCAATAAGCACTTTCCCGGCAAGCTGAAAGCACCGGGACACCAGTTGCCTTAGCGCGGGCGTGGCGCGTAAACGCCAGAATGCATCCTTATCGATTTTTACGCCGCTTAACGGTAACTGGCAGGATAAAAAGGGCGGGATGAGTGTTTCATCAATGTCATCCAGCCAGATACCGTGACCTTGTCTGATGAGCTGCAACAGGCTCCGGGTAACGGTCTGCCTCTGCGCGGCTGACAGCGTTAAAAAAGCACTGGGGTCGACAAGTTCAATATTCAGCGGCGGACATTTTATCCGGCTAAGCCGCTGAAAAGCGTCGGGCTCTGTCAGGACGGTTATCGGCAGATTAATGAAAAAATTATTACAGTGCGGGGTATTTTTTAACGCGGTGAGCTGTGCTTCAAGCAGCGTTATCGACCAGTCTGCAGACTGATGGCGGAAAAAGGCTTCGCTATGCTGCGTTTCAGACAGGACGCTAAGGACCTCCACGCCGACCCTGCGTAAAGAGGAGAGGGCGACGATGGGCTCAAGTTTGATGCCGACGATGTCCTGAGAAAGGTACTGTAACCGGGGGGGCGTATAGGTCAGGTTTTGCGCTGTCACTCCATGGTCCTGTTGTCTGTCAGCCTCCAGGCGGCCGGGATACGTCACACTAGTGTGACGAGCTGACGCTCAGGAAAACAGCAGGCGTTACTTAAATGCAACTAAGCCTTTTCGCAGCGCGAAATTCTACGACGGAAAAGCGATGAATGTTGAAAAAACAGCCGTATTTACAATCGGCTAGCGGTAATTGCCCCTGAAAGCCGAAAAGGCATTGACTCACCTGTCATTGACCGTATAATTCCAGGCGTTTCACCACCGCGAAGTTCACTCTTCTCAGTGCGCCCTTAGCTCAGTTGGATAGAGCAACGGCCTTCTAAGCCGTAGGTCGTAGGTTCGAATCCTACAGGGCGTGCCATTTACTGCCTTCACCCTTTTTCGCTTCCACTCTCCCGTTTTACGCTAAATACACGTTTATGCCGATCTCATTCTGTCGATTAAATAATCGGGAAATAAATAGAACGCTAATGAATATTTGTTATTTTTCCAGCCTAAGGCTTTCTTAATCTTTATTTCATCCATTTTTATAATCTGGATTTTTATCATATTTATCCGCTGTATAAGAATATTTTACACTTTTACGACTAAACTTGATTGATACTAATTATCATTAGCGTTTTTGTATGCTTTAATCCTGTTCCACAACGCTATGCGTGGTAAATCACCCTGGTCTATAAAGGATATGTTCATGAATTCTCGCCTGTTGTCATGCTTCTCGCTTGCCTTGTTGTCTTCATCTCTTTTCCTTTCCACACAAGCACTTGCCGCTGATAACAACGAAGGTATCGTTGTTTATAACGCGCAGCATGAAAATCTGGTGAAGGCGTGGGTTGACGGTTTTACCAAAGAAACAGGTATTAAGGTGACGCTGCGTAATGGCGATGATAGCGAGCTGGGTAATCAGCTGGTTCAGGAAGGCACGGCATCACCTGCAGACGTGTTTCTGACGGAAAACTCGCCTTCAATGGTTCTGGTGGATAATGCCAAACTGTTCGCGCCGCTGGATGCAGAGACCCTGAAGCAGGTGCCTGCGGAATTTCGTCCTGCGCACGGCCGCTGGATCGGGATTGCTGCGCGTAGCACGGTGTTTGTCTATAACCCGGAAAAATTGAGCGAACAGCAATTGCCAACATCGCTGATGGATCTGGCGAAACCTGAGTGGAAAGGCCGCTGGGCGGCATCGCCGTCAGGCGCGGATTTCCAGGCGATTGTGAGTGCGATGCTGGCCCTGAAAGGCGAGCAGGCCACCCTTGAGTGGCTGAAGGCGATGAAAACCAATTTTGTGGCCTACAAAGGTAACAGCACCGTGATGAAAGCCGTTAACGCCGGCCAGATTGATGGCGGTGTGATTTATCACTACTACCGTTTTGTCGATCAGTCCAAAACGGGTGAAAACAGCAAAAACACCCAACTCTACTACTTCAAACATCAGGATCCGGGTGCCTTTGTCAGCCTTTCCGGCGGTGGCGTACTGGCGTCCAGCAAACACAAAGAACAGGCTCAGGCATTCATCAAGTGGATCACCGGTAAAGAAGGTCAGGAGAGCCTGCGCACCAACAACGCGTTTGAATATGCGGTTGGCGTGAACGCGGCCTCTAACCCGAAACTGGTTCCGCTGAAAGATCTGGATGCGCCGAAAGTGGAACCTTCAACGCTTAACAGCAAAAAAGTTATCGAGCTGATGACGCAAGCCGGCCTGCTGTGATCCTGAGAGTTAAGTGAACGCCTTATGTCTGGTCTGAGTCTCGACATCGGAAAAAACAGGATGCAGGAGCCTGCCCGCAGGCGACCTGCGCTGCCGATGGTTGCGTTAGCTGTCTTATTTTCATTAATGGCGCTTCTGCCTCTGGGTTTTATCATTGCCATTGGCATTGAGACGGGCTGGGAGACCATTAAGACGCCTACCGGTGTATCTACCAGAAGCTGTCCGTCTTTATAGAATACCATTCTCTGGTTGGTCAGGTCAATCTCTACATATGTATTTCCGATATCATTGGTATCTCTGCAAAGTCCACTGTAAGCATACGC
>ENA-OQHY01000139-OQHY01000139.1-human-gut-metagenome-genome-assembly--contig:-NODE-139-length-40551-cov-4.897660_pt1 | contig 40551 bp, 51 predicted proteins | sample MGYA00242570_ERZ504733 | MGnify/ENA primary metagenome ERZ504733 (study PRJEB26092, sample SAMD00036219) | human gut metagenome | host: Homo sapiens | study: EMG produced TPA metagenomics assembly of... | reverse complement strand
ACGCTGCCCCGTCCTGGTCCATAAACAAGGTAAGGCTAAAGCCCGCTGCACTCACCCGTTCGCACTCACTCCCTTTGGTCGCTCGCTTGCGCTGCGGCTTCCTGCATCGCCCTTGTTTCTGGCCCGGGCGGCCGGGGCGGTCATGTGTCACAGCAACGTGCTCCCCGCCTTCCGGAACCGGAAAAAGGGACGCCAGAAAGAAGCCGAAGGAGGCCACGATGACAAACCAGACCCACGAATTTTTCTTTGAGTTCCCGGCTATTCAATGCCAGCAGGGTGGACGCGTGCAGTACATGTTGTGCACACCGATGAACATGCTGAAGCGTATTATGGCGTTTGATGACGCCGGTGATGTGATGTCCCGTTCTCAGCGCGAGGTTCATCTGGGCCGCGCTAAAAGGATCAATCGCTATCTGACGACCGGCTATGACCTGAAAACGGACTATATCGTGCCGACGCTGGTTGGTAACATCGACGGGGTGGTTCGTTTTGAAGAGGCGGCGGGAGTTAAGGGCGGTCTGGGAACGCTTTTCATCTCGATGGATGCGGATATCCGTTTATTTGACGGACAGACCCGTTCACGCGGCATCATTGATTATATCAGCGCGCGTAAAGATTCTCCGGATACCATCACACTACTGCTCACTGTGGGGCTTCCTCTTGAGACGCGCCAGCAGTTTTTCTCCGATATCAATAACAATGCCAGCAAACCGGCAACGGCTATTTCTATGGCCTACAATCACAAAGATCCTCTTAACGCTCTGGTTCGCCAGATTGCCAGTGACACACCTGCGCTACGCGGCCGCGTAGACTATGAGCATAACGTTGTGCCAGCCAAAGTTTTCTGCTAATCAGTTTTAAGGCGCTTCACGATGCGACCCGCAAAATGTTTGGTCTGCGGGCAGGTGATGAAATTACCGATGCGCTGCGCAATGACGCATTGCTCCTCTGGAAGGCGTGGAGCGTTGCGCTGCACTGGGAATGGCTGGCAGAGAATATCGGTCCTCCAATGTATCGCACGCGTCATATCGGTACTCACGGCGTTATGGTCAACGCCATCGGCATCGCCACTGCATGATGCTTGAAAATCATGATGCCGGAGCCATTGCTGAAATGCTCAATCATAGGACAACAGCCTGTATTGAAGCTCTTCAGCCTTTTGCACACGCGGAGTGGTACGGCGTATGTGTTGATCCGGAGACCGATACCGTCAAATGCGATACACCGGCCCAGAACCGCGCTGCCGAAAAGCTACTGAACGTGTTTGGCATGAGTACGGAACATCCTCACGCCTGGTTGCGCCCTTCTTTTGATGAGGACGTCAGCGATGAACAGGTTGCAGAGATGGCTGAAAAAGTCGCAAAGGTGGCAGAGGAAAAAAAGCTCGATCTGGCAATGCTGAAATCCGCACTACCGGAACGCCTTGCCCTGTCAGAGACGTCAATGAAACCCGTATTTTCCAACATGCGCCGTCTGCGGGCGTGGATGAGCGAACAGTTCCCACAGCCCGGGCAACAGTAAACAGGAAGGAGGCCGCCCGAACGGGCGGCAGTATCCCGAACCACCTGTCTCTGGTGCCACTTAATCCCGAACGTCAGGCTGCAATACAGGCGATCGATGATGTGGAGAGCGGGGCCAGTGAACGGTGGTTCAGCTTATATCCCTATGCCTCGGCCTTTTTCCGTCGCCTGACGGGACGCGGAAAGGTTTCCGGAAAAGCGCTTCGCGCTGTCACCGGCATTATCTGGGACCCCGCGAGAGGCTGGCAACACTGAGTGACTATGAAATGGCGTTTGATACCCTGATCAGGACGCGGGGGCAATACTGTCCCACACCTTTATGCAGTTCGATACGGCACTGGTTATTCCCGGAAGTGGAATTTCAGCAGATGGAGCGTGCCCGGCAGCGGGCCAGTCTCAGCGGTCATAAGTACAGTGTGAAAACGCGTCGCCAGCGGGAACGGCAGCGCGAGCAGGCAGCAATACAGTATCACCGTGTTGTGCAGCTGGCCGCCATTGACCTGAACTTCCAGAGTCCTGACACATTCTGTCAGTGGAATAAGCGGCATCAGGAGCTGGAAGAGGCTGAATGGCTGGGCATGTTCTGGCGCTGGCAGGCTCGCTTTCCTTCCTGCGGGAGCTGGACTGGCTGCGCTACAGCCACGATAGCATAGCCGCAATCGTCCTGAGTCTGGCAGCGATTGTCAGGGAAACACCCGAAGTGATCCGGGCGCAGGAAAAGCTTTATGTGCCGAATAAACTGGAGTATGCAGGTCGCTGAATTACCGTGGTTTTCAACGGTTATTCCTGGTCAGAATGGTACTAATGGCGGTATAATGACCGTGGCGCTTGAGGCTTTTTGCCTCATGATGTTTCAGTGGTTTGGGTGTCGTGTGGCAGAAAGACAAAAGCCCCAGTTAATTTTCATTAACCGAGGCCCCTGCATGATTCGACACCATCAGGATAGCCTCTTACCGTGCCTAGTGCAAGGAGAAGCAAGCCATGAAATTGCCGCAACAACCTGTAATCTGGTGTGTACTGATCGTGTGTCTCACACTGCTGATATTCACGCTCCTGACCCGGTCCCGCCTGTGCGAGCTCCGGCTAAAGGATGGAAACAGGGAGGTTGCTGCAACTCTGGCTTACGAATCTGGTAAGTAGGAACCTGGAGCGGGGGGGTAACCCCCCGCTTTTCAGGCTGATAGTGTTGCGTTCTGCACCTGAAGCGCCTTTTTGAAGGGACTGTCTGAGCAATCGGGCAGTCCCTTTTACTTTTCCTGACCTCCGATTTTGAGCCCAGCGCTCGCAGCTGCCGTGCCGGCAGCGCCGCTTTCACTGGCCGCCGGTGGCGGCCGCTGAGGAAAGCCGGTGAACCGGCTTCTCCCGGCATCTCCTTCCTCTGCATTCAGCGGTGTTCACTTTTGCTGTGACTGACGCTGCCCCGTCCTGGTCCATAAACAAGGTAAGGCTAAAGCCCGCTGCACTCACCCGTTCGCACTCACTCCCTTTGGTCGCTCGCTTGCGCTGCGGCTTCCTGCATCGCCCTTGTTTCTGGCCCGGACGGCCGGGGCGGTCTGAAGTCACGGCCCCAGGCTCCCCGCTTCCGAAAACGGAAATAAAAGGGAAACGCCAGAAGGGAGCCGGAGGCAACCAACGAGGAGAAAGTTATGGACGATATGGTTTTTTACCCGAAAGGGCAGTTGTTTTTTGAGGACGCCATTCACGACGGTAAGCAGTTCGTGACTCGCTACGGTAAACAGCCGCTGGATGTTCTTAACATGCAGGGCGAACAGTACGTACTGGTTTCCCGTAATGAAGCAATTGAAATGATCCGTGAAGCCGCGCGTAAACCAGTTGAAGAAATCACTGCGGAAATTTTTAACGACCAGCTTGAGGTTATGCCGCCTATCGACTGGTACGGAAAAGGAGACGATCAGTCATTCAAACTAGCTGAGATGCACGCGGAGGACGTGACCGATATTTACGCCTATTACCGTGGCCGCTACTTCCGTTTTCGTGACCGTGTGAGCATGAAACATAGCGAAATTATTCAACGAATAGAGCAGGAGGTGTACGCAAAGCAGAAATAAAAAAGCAGAGCTAAAAGCTCTGCTCATTCACCCCGGTCTGTTGGAGCAGACCGGATAACTAACTGTCTCAGATGGAGATACATCATGAAAGACCGCTTTATCATTGCATGCCGTGATTACATTGTAAATAACAAAAACAAGCGTCCTCACAAGCGTAAGCCCGCCGAGATCATTCCTGCTGACGTGATCGCACGCCGTATTCAGGCACTAGGGAAAATTGTGGTACGCGCAGAACGCCGCCATAAACCCGTTCGTATTCCGGCTATGAGTTGCGCAGAGCTGGGGCACTTCCTCACCTCAACGGAACAAACCCGTGTAAGCGCATGACAGACGCCGCCCCGTAACGGGGCGGCTTTTAAACCACATATCCGAGAATTCAGAAATGCCAAAATATTATCTCCAGAATGCGCCGCGAGGTGTAACCGCTATTCAGCTCGATAACGGTGATGAAGCTGTCTATCTTGATGGTGAATTTATTGCCTGTTGTGATCTGGGGGAACGTGACGATCCGGTAATCGAATTAGGCGAAATCCTTGCCAGAAGTATGGGGGTGCCGTTCCGCCTGCTGACGCTGCCCGTTCCTGATAATGAGGAATGGGCATGGAACGACGTTACCGATGCGCTGAACTGGGGCGCGCGAGTGCAGCTACCCCGAATGATGTTGCGGCCTGTACTGGAGTGCAGCACATCCCATATCACGGAAGCTGACAACACATTGTTAGAGAATTTGAGTTCGAGCGATGAGGATAGCGGGTGGATCTTAAATTCAGGTGTGGGGCACTTATTACGCTTGATGCTGTTTACGACCCGCTTATCAGGTTGAGGCGTCTCGGAATTTCCAGAACGACACGGGCATTAATAGCCCGAGCCATACGTCAGGCAGATATAAGCATGATTCATTTCTCATCTGTAGGTGAAGAAATAGAAGGTGCACCAACCTTTGACTGGTAACTCTCTGCCCGGCTACATGCCGGGCATACCTCCAACCATCGGCGCAGGGGCTTGCAGCAGGCTTTGCCTGCGCCGCCCCCACAGTCGCCGCAAGACGGCTCCCGAAAGGAAACGGGCATAGCCCGCCACTTCTTTCTGGCGTTTCTCTTTTTAGTTCACGGACTCATCACGAATCACCTTTGCCGTGAAAGACACTGGCCCGGCCCGTGACGAATACAAGGGGAAAGGCTGAAGCCTGCAATCCTCACCCGTTCGCACTCTCTCCCTCTGGTCGTTCGCTTGCGCTGCGGCCTCCGGTTGCCCCCTTGTATTAGCCACTTATGGTCCGGACCGGTCATTTCATCACGGCAACGGCGCTCCGCGATGGTGAATCACCATCAAAAAGTTCACGCCAGAAGAAAGTTAATTTTCAATCCAGAGGAGAATCATCATGGCCCGTTTATCTTCATCTTTCCGTACCGCGAACGTTATCCGTAAAGAGCGTGCATTGACCAATGATGAACTTATGCGCTTCGTACCAAGCGTATTTTCAGAGGAAAAACATGAATCACGCAGTGAGCGTTATACGTACATCCCAACCATCACTTTGCTGGACAATCTGAGGAAAGAAGGTTTTCAGCCTTTCTTTGCCTGTCAGACGAGAACGCGTGATATCGGCAAGCGCGAACATACCAAACATATGTTGCGCCTGCGTCGTGAGGGAGAAATTGCAGGTGAAGAGGTGCCAGAAATTATTCTCCTCAACAGCCACGATGGTAGCAGCAGCTATCAAATGATTCCTGGCATGTTCCGCTTCGTTTGCATGAACGGAATGGTTTGCGGAAAAACCTTTGGAGAGATTCGCGTACCGCACAAAGGTGACGTTGTCGGGCAGGTGATCGAGGGCGCGTATGAGGTTCTTGAAATTTTCGACGGTGTGAAAGAATCACGCAGTGAGATGAAGGAAATCAGCCTGAGTAGGATGAGCAGCGTATCTTTGCTGAAATAGCACTTAACTGGAAATATGATGATAAAGGTGTCGGGAAACATATCCCGCTAGTGCCTGATGATGTTCTTCAGGCGCGCCGTAATGAAGACAAAAGTGATGACCTCTGGACAACTTATCAGCGCGTTCAGGAGAACATGACGAAAGGCGGCGTATGGGGTAAAACCGCAAAAGGAAAATTCCAGCGTACCCGCCCCGTTAATGGAATTGACGGTGACGTAAAGCTGAACCGCGCGCTGTGGGAAATGGCCGAAAAAATGAAGGAGCTTAAAGCCTAATCTTAATCAGGTGGGGATAATTCCCCGCCTTTTTTGCCCTTTCAGTTTGTTCAGGTGTTGAACCTGAACAACTGATCACCCCCGCCCGCCGAAAGGTAATCGCCACATTCGTAGCGTTTACCTTTCACCCGTCCGCCCCCAGGGGCTACCCTGGTTAGGTCAGGCAGTTTTGTTCATTGAATCTTGCGTACTTTCAGACTGAGAATTTTTTCTGGATTTGCTTGCACGGTTTGTGGGTTTCTTTTTGCTATTCAGTATTTCCCGAATTGCTTTCACGCTGGTTGGGATACCAGCCGTAGAAAGCGCATCCCGTATATCCTCGATGCTATAACCTTTTTTCTCTGACAGCTCGATAATCTGGTCACGCAGCTGCTCAAGAACGTCATTTTTAGTAAGGCGTTTCTTTGAAAGATCCGGGAGCTCACTAAGCGCATCTTTAGCCAGTACAATATCTTCTTCGCTATACCATTTTTTATCAGACATTCAATGTTTCCTTCCTACACAACGAAATTATTCAGGCAGGAGTATACCTTTTCGCCTGTCAGAGTGGCAAACCAATGTTTTTCCTGGCGTAAGCCAGTGACGGCGAAGCCGAAATCACATATACTTCAGCTCAGGAACATAAAACTAGGTCCAAACGTGGGACAGGGTATGTTTTGTAGCACCGCCTGCACGCAGACGGTCCCACAAACGCCCTGGTCAGGACTCCGTCCCGACACCCTATTAATCGTGCCAGCCTGTAAGGCCGTGCAAGGATTGAGAATGAGTAAGAGTGAAAGACGCCAGCGATCAGCGTTGCTGGGCAGCGTTCGTTGTTACCCTGAAGAGAAAGCGCAGATACAGGAAAGTGCCAAAGCTGCTGGCATCTCAACAGGTGAGTTTTTGCGGCGAGCTGCTCTCGGAAGACGTATTGTCGCAAAAGGTGACACCCGGCAGATGAATGAAATCCTTAAACTGGGGGGCCTGCAAAAGCATCTTTATACAGAGATGCAAAAGCAGGGAATGATGACTCCAGAGCTGAGTAAGCAGTTTGCCGAGACACTGGCTCAGTTGCAGAAGACGTTAATGAAATTCAGGCTGACAGCCTGAACAATACAGAGGACTAAAATGCTTGCGGTAGTGGCTGAACGCCGTCGTGATGGTAAATCAAGCTTTGTTCAACTCGTCTCATATACCATCCTGCGTGATGATGTTGAGATGAGCGAAACGCTATCGCCTGAAAAACCCTTTGTCCGTAAGTCCCGTTCTGAGGACAAGATTTTCAACGACCTGGTAGGGTATGCAACGCGTAATGCACTACCCGATTCACAGGATGTTATCGCAACGTTCCCGGACGGACGCCAGCAGGTGCGTTGCGATAAAGTCATCTGTGAAACCAACTGCTTCTCTCTGGCCACGGCATCCACTGAAATGGATATGGTTGCCATGCAAAACACCCGCTGTAACGACCCTGTATATCACGTCATTCTGTCCTGGCCGGAATCCGAGCGACCTACTCCAGATCAGATTTTTGATTCGGCTCGCCATTGTCTGAAGCGTATGGGTATGGAAGGGCATCAGTATGTCTTCGCTATTCATGATGATACTGATAATTTGCATTGCCATCTGACGGTGAACCGTATTAACCCGGTGAGCTATAAAGCTGCCTCATTGTATAACGATCACTTCACCCTGGACCGCTGCTGCCGTGAGCTCGAGCTGAAGAACGGATGGAAACATGATAATGGTCCATACAAAGTTAACGAAGACGGCGCGATCGTCCGTAACCGCAGCTTCTATAAATCTGCGCCTTCAGCTGCGCGCCAGCTGGAGCACTTTGGTGATAAAGAAAGCCTGTTTTCTTATGCTGTAGATAATTGCCGCGTAAAAATTGATGAAGTGTTTCTTCAGCCAGACTACACCTGGATGATGTTCATAACGTATTAGTTTCAGCTGGACTCGAGCTACGTCCTAAAGGTCAGGGCCTGGCTATTTATGATTTGGGGAGCGATACCCAGGCACCTATCAAGGCCAGCGATCTCCATCCTGAACTTACCCTGGACAGTCAGCAGGAATTAATCGGTAAATTCATTCCTGCCACGATTCATCGTGAAACTGATCACGTGGGCAGAGAACGTTTGCTGAGCACGGTAGATATTCAAACCCAGTACAACGGTCGTCTTCATCGTCGTGATAAGGCGCCCGCGCTGAACGCCGTGTTCAGCGTGCCGCAGCTCGTCAGGATTTAATTGCGCGTTATAAAGCGTATAAAACTGCTTTTGTTCGCCCCGGAATTTCGGCCGACACCGTAAGAACACGTTTCCGTGAATTGTCAGCAAGCTATCGTATCCGGAAAAATAATGTCCGAATTTCACAGCGTGATCCTCTGCTTCGTAAGCTGATGTTCCGCGCGCTGGAAGTCGAAAAAATGAAAGATATGGCCGCTTTGCGTTTGCAAATCCGAGAAGAGCGTAAAGCTCTTAAAGAGATGCCAGGTTCCCGACCGTTATCGTATCGAGCATGGGTAGAGATGCAGGCCACCAAACATGATGCTGCTGCTATCTCGCAACTTCGTGGCTGGGCATATCGGGAGAAGCGAAACAATCGCACGGCAGCCATCTCCGGCAACATCATCCTCAACTCTGTTGCTGATGATATCCGTCCTGCTCAAATTCGTGGTTATGAAACACAGGTTAACCGCGACGGTGCCGTTGTATATAGCTCCGGTGGCAACCCTGTATTGCTTGATCGTGGTTTGCTTATTGAGGTTGCGATGCACCGGCAGAGAAGGGTAAAAACATCGCTATGGCGCTGCACATCTGTGGTGAGAAGAGTGGTGAGAAAGTTGAGATCAGAGGGGATAAATCCTTCGTTAACGGGACCATTCAATACATCCCGCATTTCAACGCATCGTCAGGAAAAACAGTTCCGTTGACGCATCCTGTTCAGCGCCAGCAGGCAGGTTATCATGCCCCGACTGAGACCCGGCATGATGCCCCAGCTGCAGGCGGAAATATGCGGCCTCATGTACCGCCCAAGCCCAATATTAAGAACTAACGCCATACCAGGGAGGTGTTGTCTGAATGGATGAGAAGCTAATACATGCGGATTTATCGTCTTTGCCAGAACCGGTGAGGGAAGCCGCCAAGGAACTTGTTGACCTGAAGTTTCGTATCGATATGGCAGCAAGAGGCGGTACGTCAGGGATACCACTTGACCTGCATGGGACCATGACTGGAGGAGAGTGGGGGCCGCATTTCGGGCAGGAATTTTTCTGCAGCATCATTCCTTTTTTCCCGCGAGATTTTGAAACCTGCTCGGCAACTGAAATGCTGGTTCCTACCTTACATACCTTCGGCTGCAGCTGGCGTTGGTGGCCCGATCGTTATTGTAGCGACAAAGATGAACACGATATACGGCGCCACATTTTTTCTGATTACGGGCTGAAAAGTACGAGCTATACCTTCATTCCTCAGCTGGGATTGTTCTGCCCGGGTGAAGGTAAAAATCGTGTTAACTTCTGCCGCCATCACGGTATCGAATATATCCCGGCACGGTTTATCCCCATGATTATCCTGAAGCAAATCGAATCTCTGTGTACGTTCAGGATACTGCAGGAGGGCTGGATGTATGGGCCGTTCTTGATAATCGCTATGTTCAGAAGGTTACTCACTATGCCTTTGCGCTCCCACTTTTGCGCGCTTATGGGGTAGCGTTCCCTGGTAAGTGGCCAGCAGGATGGCCATCAATATCGGACCTCCTGGCTAACCAGCTGTGTTGCACGGATGAGACTACCTTTCACAAACCCGTGATCGATATGCATGCTGTCAGGGATGTGCTGGATCGTGATAAGACCAGCAGAGAGGATGGGGAGATGTATGTCAAAACCAGTGTGCATGAACTGCCCCTGGCCGGCTGGTTCGCTTTACCCTGATCGCAATGTTATTGAGTTTAGGTGCGCTGTTCATCTACGAGATACTGGACGAGGGTATCCTGTCCAAGATTGCACTGGGAATAACCACTTTCATGGCTGGCGTGGTTGCTTCGTTTTTTATCCCGGCGTTCCGTATCAAGAAAAAATATCTTCGCAAATAGCTGTGGCACTGCCAGGACGAAAAAAAAAGCCGGAGGGGAGCACCCTTCCGGCTTTTTTGACTATGGCTAATTGGATTCTTCCCAGAGGCGTTCAAACTCCCGCTGATAAGCGCGAGCTGTAGATGGTTCATTCCAGATTACGATCGTGTTCTCTGCGTTTCGCTTAACTGCGCTTGAGGTGTAGTTGAATGAGCCTGTCTGGGTTGTGATGCTATCGACCACCATGAATTTATTATGCTGTATGGCGTACTGGCCGTTTAGTTTTACCGGAATCCCTTTGTGCTGTAACCAGGTCACGGCAGAGTATCGCCTCCATTATCTTTAGCATCAGCCATTACTCGCACCCTGACACCGCGCTCCCGGGCGCGCTCAAGCGCTAATGCGATCTCTTTACTCGTAAAACTGTAGGCAGCGACGTCGATGGTCTCATGAGCGCTGTCAATGGCCGTCAGAATGTTATTAATTGCGCCCTTCCCGGGAGAGAACCCCGAGGTGATGCGTAATTCAGTACCTGATGTCGTCAGAGGTACTAGTAAAATCGTCACTATAATCGTGCTGAGTAATGTTCTGATACCAGTCGTCATAACCGCGGTTGCTCTCTGAAATTGGTTGGGATACATGTTGGCCGATCGGAGGTGGTTGGTCCGGTACCGGCTCTCTTTGTGAAGTTGAAGGAAGCGTAATGCCGGCACTGTTCCTGTGCGCTTCTTCGATTCGCTTTTTGGAAATACGAATGGATTCCTGCTCTTTCAGCCAGTAATAACGTCCACCGGTTTGCTCCAGGCTTCAATAGCCGTTTCGAATAAGAGAATGCCACGTTGTTCTGGCGTGAAATTCAGGTCGTCACGGTTATCAAGGTCGGTGGCCACACTGGTTATGGCCATCAGCGTCTTATCGGCTAGGCGAGCATTCAGGCGGCTATTCCATGCCCCTGGTAAGTCGAGCGACAGATATCGATAATATTAGAAACTCGATCCTGTGAGACTGGGCGCCGGCGCGCAGCTGCAGGTACTTCATTGCATAAATCACTGAAGTCAGGACGCCGTAAGTACATAACGGTTAATTTTGACGTTCAGCTTTGAAATCTTTTCGTTGTCAGGAATGTAGATAGAACTGCTACGCACCTGGCGATCTTCAAAGACAATGATGCCCTGTCCTTCCTTGAGAGCCTTGAGCTCATCCAGCTGGATGTTATCCCTGTCTCTGAACTCAACGCGATCCACGTCCTCGTAGCCTCCCATGCCGGTTCGGCTCATGGTGCGCTGCTCAGCGTACTGCCCGGTCCCGCCAACAGCCCGGATCATCTTCAGCGTATCTTCGGTATCCTCAGTTTTCATAAACTGTTTGGTACCGAGGTTGGCATTAACTGAATGAACCTCTTTCCCGTGGCGCATCATCGCCTGCAGGTCCTGCGCCAGAATTACCAGCATGTATTTGAGGCTTCGCATCTGGGCCGCAAGTTTTTCCAGCCCTGGTGCGAAATAGTAACCTACCTCATCGCAGATAAGCATAAACGGGAATTTACTGGCGAATTTCTTCACCGTAAGTGTGTGTTCCGGGGAACCTTCAATTTTGTTACCCAGGTCCTTTGCGATGTTCATCCTGATGTCGGAGATGTACAGCTTACCCAGGGTAGCTGCTTCGTTATCAGAAAGCTCCAGCGCCGGAATAAGCACTACCAGGGTGCGATCGTTATGCAGGATATCCTGCATATCGATATCACCACCGTTCTTGGGAAAGACGTGGCCATAGGTATCGTTAAACATGCTGAGCATGCGGGTAAACTGCTGGATGAGATAGCCATGCTGGTCAAGCGCGCCCTGGGACCATTCCCCGGGGCGGTTGATGAGTTTCATATCAAAGCCGGCCAGGTTGGCCAGATAGTTTTCCATGGGCTTATAGCCCTCTTCGTGCCATCCCTCTTCAAGAGCTTCACGATACAGCCCGACGAATTTTATAAGCGGCAGATAGGACTGAATGACGGCCTGAGTCAGCATAATGTTATCGCGCGCGCGCTTATAACACAGAGCGTAGATCAGGGCATTCATCATGGCTCGGGCTTTATCCTTCCATCCTTCATCGCTGCCGTTTCCTGCAGGCAACAGTGACTCCATCAGCTGGATAATGAAGGTCGGACTGCCATAGGCGAACGGGTTGGTACTATTGGACTGAGGGCGGGATTTATCCCCGATCATCAGTTTTTTGAAGCGGTCGTCATTGCCGGTGATGAAGTTAAGAACGTGCCAGTCGTCCTCCTGCCCAAAACGTCTGGCCATTGACCACGTTGCCACGGCGAGATCTATCTGAGCCTTACCATCAGAAATGCAGCATCCCCGCGCCCAGCACAGCGCATTTAAGTACAGCGAGTAGAGGGTTTCAGTTTTACCGCCACCGGTTGTCGCCATGATCTGCATGTGCCTCAGAGCATCAGAGCTTTCAAGCCATAACTCTTTGCCGCGGTCACGGCCACGTCCTATACCAAGACAGAGGACCCCTTTCGCTTTCCCCACGATTATCTTAGGCAGATTCAGTTTCAGAAAAGGGATATTCCAGCTTTCTTCTCTTTCAGTGGAGATGTCGAAGCCACCTACATCCATCGGTATCCGGAGGGGTAATCTAAAACGCTGATCGCTGAATGCGACCAGCAGGATGATGTTAAATGGCAAAGACAGCAGAAGGGTGGCGGGCCATACCACACCAAAAATAAGCGAGCACGCCAGGAAAAGCTGTACAGAGAACGGGGCAAGCATTATTCGTTCTGCCAGGCGCCCCTGCACTTGCCGGCTAACGAGCCTGTTTTCTAACGGCCCATGGCGACTTTTTAGATCCATCCTAAATCCCTCATTGCGCGTTATTCATGAAAGCCTGCAGAGCTGCATCGCTTGTCATGGCCTGTAATGGAACCAGACGACCGTCATCGGTTATGACGGTCGGCGTGCCAGGCAATTTGTAGAGTTCAAAAGCCATATCGTTACGGGCCAGGGCGTTTTGCCCTGCTTCACAACTGGAGGCTGGCGTATCAGCTTTCGCACTCGGGTTCAGCATGCCGGCGCCAATGTCGAAAAGGCCGCGCCACATATCCGCCCGTTTATCTGCAGGTGCGCACAGCATTGGAACAACCTGTTCTGCTGTCCGGGCTTTACCAATCAGCGTCACAGGGAAAATCTCAATGTTGTACTGCGAGGAGAAAGCCTGCACGGTCGGCTCAAATATCTTGCAATTTGGGCACTCCGGATCGGAAAAGATGTATAGCGTTCGCGGGTGGCCAGAAGAGAGCTGAATAGTAAACTCCTGCTTTGCAGCACCATTCTTCAGACGTGTAGCCAGGAGATTACGGGCTTCAGCAGCTTCCTCAGCTGAGAGCGAACCAGGCTCTGCCGGTGGAGTTGATACAGCCGGCACAGTGGAACCAACAGATACTGCAGGTGCCGGTTTTACGAGCACAGGGGCCGGTGATCCGACAGGGGTTGATTCATGGGGTAATGCCGGCGGCTGGGATGCCATTACTGGCACTGGTGGTTGTACTGAAGAAGATGAATGCCATACCAGGTGGTCCATGAGCCAACGAGAAACGCCGCCATAGCAACCGGAATCAACCAGCGAAAGCCAGATTTGCGTTGTTCTTTAGCATCAGGAGCATTAATGGCCATGCTCTGCAGAGCATTGGCCGTAGCGTCCATGATACTTTCAGCGAGCTTTTGGTCTTCCGAAGAAAACAGTTTGGCAACACCGTTGTAAGCGTGGCGAAGCCAGATAGTGTGCAGTCCATTATCCAGCTCAAGCGTCAGCTGGTAGCGATCATTCAGCGGCCGGTAGAGATTAAACAGCTATGGCCATTGAGGCGAATCTGGAGGTGTTGTCCATGAATTTCGGTAGTTGTTTGGTTTACGATTTGTTCTGACATGGGGTTATCTCATTTTTGGGCGGAATGTATGTACGTGCCGGTGGACATGCTGTTCGTCGGCTGCGGAATTCACTAACTGGTTATTTCCTGCTTCGTCTTCATCGTCCTCTTCGTCATCAACATCGGCAGGAGAGGGTTTTGTCGGGGCGGGTTCTACTACGACAGCGCCTATATTTCTCAAATCTGTTTCAAGTCCCTCGATGGCCAGTGACATGATCGGTTTGGTTAACCGGACCCGATACCGTGAAGCCAGTTTCTCCCAGTGCGCCTGGCTGACCACGCCAGCACCTTCGACGAATGGCCAAGGCCGGCCTGTGGAAGCAAGGGCATACCAGAGCGTACGATCAAGCCCCTTAAGCCAGCGGTACCTTCTAATAGGGAGATGCAGATCGTTGTCATGCAGTGCGGCGATGGCGGTACGCACATAGTTGTATTGCTTAATCCATTTTTGCGCTGCCGGCGTTGCAGTGACTTTGCGATATGCTGAAGTGGCCAGCGAGAGGTTGGGATATCCAATCTTGTTGCGGTATTTGCGGTCTGACTTAAGAGTGGAGCGGTTCAGTGCATCTAACAGCTGCTCCGCTTCGCCACGTTTATCAAGGAAATGCTGCAACCCAAAAATCGCGAACATTGCGCGTTCATGATCGTTGAAGCGGTCAAAGTCTTTTATATCGTGCTGCAGCGGTGTACCCAGCTGCTCGATGAAGAGTTTTTCTGCCAGGTCCTTCTTCAGCCGGTTGTTAACAACAAGCTTGTGCTCGATGACAAATTCATCTGGCGTCATCGCGCTGCGATGTTCAGCCGGATCAACATTCAATAGCTGCGTTTTCCTGTCCCCATAGCTCAGTGCCGGCAGAATGCAGGGGAGAACTGCGCCATGATTCGGGGAAGCGTATTAATGGATATATCACGGCTGGTTCGGCTCGCCTGGTGCCGACGAACAGCAACAATGCCGATGATTACCAGTGGTACCAGAGCTATTAGCAAAATACCTGCCGTGGCATCCATGACAGTGAAAAACTCACTCCATGACACGTTTTCGGCATTGTTATGCGTCTTGGCCAGCAAGTTGATTCGCCACGCAGCTGCACTATGAAATTGCGGAAAGTCAGCCAGGTTCCAGAGCCAGTAGAGAAGGGTGGTTGTGCATTCAATGGTTAACTGCCGAAAAAATAAAGCCATTACCATTAGTGTTATAAACAGGCCGACAGCGGCCATCGTCCAGTCATTATTAGACTGAACGTCCTTACGGACAGGTTGTGCCATGAGAGGACCCTGCAGTATTCAGATATAAAGAAGAGGCACCCTGAATAGGGTGCCCCGAAGTAGATATGCGCGGAGGATGTTGCTGTGGAAGAGTGTTACTGTGGCGGTAGCACCAGGTTCAGGCCATTTGCTTCTGCGATTTTCTTAGCTTGGAGCTCAACGCATCCGGGCACGTCATACTCGTATTTCCACTGTTGATGACGCATGGCATTGATTTTCTCGTAGAGCATTGCTGCTTTACCGGAAGTAATTGAGACCGTTGGGAGCTCTGGATTACCGGTATAAATTGTCAGCCTGTTACCCTCAAGTTCGACTGATTTCCAGTCATACATTCCAAACCCCATTACACGAACGTCGCGTGGGAAAAAGAAGTTCAGAATGGACGTCTCCGGGTGGCTGATGTAGAGAATAGTCCCTTTTTGCGTATCAAGCCCCAGGTAACCCCAGCCAGTGCGATTCATGGCAATATTTTGTGGCGAGGGGTTATTTAATCCTGATTCGCGGAAGAAATTGGAGAACGCTTTGAGATTTTTTCTTTGCTTATATATACAGTAACACGTCAGGCAAATGGCAATAGCTAATGAAATCCATACAAATACTGCCTGCGAATAATCTTGCGGGCGTAAGCCATATCTCGGGCTGTCTAGCATTGAAAACAGCCAGAAGCCATAAGCGAAATGGAAGGGTAAAACAACAAACAGATAGCCAATGGATAAAACTCCAGTCACAGCTACGGGCCAATTTTTGCTGTAAGTGTCAAAGTGTTTAACTGACATATTTATCTTCCTGATATCTATCTGAGCCGTTTGCTGGCCAGATTGTAAACTTGACTATGCTCCCGTTTTCCAACTGCAACGACAGCAATGATTAATTCATCATTGATAACCTGATAAACAAGCCGGAAGCCTGAGGCACGCAATTTTATTTTGTAGCAGTCAGGCATTCCCCTCAGTTTTGCCGAAGGTATATGAGGATTTTCTGCACATGCCTTTAGCTTTTTAGCAAATTGTTGCTGGATAGATTTATCAAGATGATTCCACTCTTTGAGTGCGTCAGTCCTGAACTTAATCTTATAGGTCATAGATACTGATCCAGCTCAACGTCATGCAGGGCTTGATTGCTCCGCTTTTCAACCAGCGCAGCGAGTTCCTGATCGTCGATATATTCCAGCATCTTTTCATAGAGTTCAGCAGGTACACAGTAGAAAGCAGGCTGGTTGTGGTTCATTATCGCCACCGGATAACCCGCGCCGGCTTTGACTGTGGCCATGGGATTTTTCTTCAGTTCGCTGACACTTGCCGTTGTGTCGCTATGAATAGTGTTTGGCATGCTTACCTCAGGTATCAGATGAAGGTGCTGATCTAAATGTAGCACAAAAAAAGACCTAAATATAGGTCTTTTTTGCGGCGGTAATCGCATTATTTAAACCCGTTGGCATCATCCCCTGGTTTAACCGAGTCGATTCTTTTCAGGCCTGGTGCTTGTCCAGCTTTACCGCCAAATCCTGCAAACATACTGCGGGTTGATTCAACGGCACCTTTCATCATTTGAGCAGCTTCCCGTCCTCCAAGCCAGGCTATCACGTAATCGGGTAAGTAAACCTGAAGGCTAAATGCTGACGAAACCAACGTGGTACACAGACGAGCATAGATCATCAAAATCCCGATGATACTTGCCAGACCGGTTACTGAATCAGCCTGCACGTTTGCGAGTGCTGGGGTAATTAGCATGTTCAGAAGCGTACCTATGGCGACAACTACGAGGCTTGCAAAGAAGAACCCAAACACCATAAGGATGGACGAATAGCAGCATCTATGAGGAAGATATAGCCATAATTAGCGCGACTACCTTTATCCTCTTCCGTCCCAATATGGGTCGCGGCCCACAAAGACCCTGCAGTTGTACCGATTAACACGCTACCAAGCCAGGACGTGCAGGCTGTGATCCAATATATCAACGGTATGAATGGCAGAAATATCGAAAGAGAAAACCCGATGCTCAGTAGTATGAAGAGAATGAAGTACACCACCGGGGAAACAGAACTCATTATGCTTTTAGCTATATAACCAACACCAGAAACTGTGTTAATTATCTTCGCAATTCCGTTCCCGTCAGCTGAGGCCCAATCAACTGCCGCTTTTGCTGCAGTAAAGGCGGTGAAGGTGAGTTGAGCAGATACTAAGGTGTAATCGCCTATTGCTTTCATTTTTAGCATAGGATTAATTTGCTCAGAGTTATCACTATTTTTATCAGTCATAACTGAGTTAATAATCCAGCTGGTTAATTTTTGAGAGCTGGGCATTATTTTTAGTATTGCATCATTAGCCGTTTGTACATCCTCAAAATTCTCATTCCCTGCGGCATTAACCGAACCAAGAGGAGGGGTGTAGCTGGAATTTTTCCTTTGTGCGGCTAGGGCTGAACGTATTTCTTGATGAAGCTTTCCTACTCCAACCTCACCTAAATTTGACTGACCGGTTACTACAGGACTTTTGTTGGCAATAGAATTTACTTTCTGATTTGCTGTTGCAAAAGACTGGTACCAGGCACCGAGAGCGATCCAACCGCTTTGCTTGAGGTAGTTTGCAAGTTCATTGCGAATCGTTCCTTCATTATTCACGCTTGCTGCTGCCGCTGTTATGGTGTCTTCATAGCGCCGTGCTGCTTGTTGGATTTCCGCTTCCACATCAGGGAGTCTGGACTGACCTCCCTCCTGGTAACTTTTCCACGCACTAACAAAGTTTTCGGCACTGCTGGAGAGAGTGTTATTGATCTCCGAAAAGGCGCTCATCTGTGCATTTTCAAGTGGCCCGGAGTTTATCGGCACGCTAAAAGAGAACCATGAGTCACTGTCTTTGGTTTGCGGAAGTTCTGCGCTCCCACATATAGCGCTGCCGTTCGTAATACGAATCTCGCGCCCATCGGAGGAGTGCTGCTCAGACATTGCGGGCGTATTGCTGCTCCCAACCTGGTGCATTTCAGCCTGTTCAGTGTTAAGCGCCACTTTGCACAGATACATGTCAAATATTCCGCGTGCAGCAGTGATGGTCTCACCGGCGACGGGTTGCATTATCAGAGACTGACCATCCATGATTGCATCAGCAGCCTTGTCGGTAAGAAGGTTGGCGCTGCCAACACCCATAATCGAGGCCATCCACAAGAATGCCAGATTGGATATGGACCATCCGGAAGGCGTTGGTACTAGGGCCATGAAGCCAGCCAGTGAGGACACCGGCGCCATCATTGTATTCCCCTGTCCAAATACTCTCCCGCGATTGCCGGTCAGTACGGTGGCACGCAGTGTGATCGCCATAAACCAGATAAATGCGAGACCAGCGATAATGGCGTTAAAGACACCATATAACAGGCCTATAAAACTGACGTTTTGCGGTTGCAGAGGATTATTTACAACATCGCCAAACACCATGATAAGCAACTGACGAGACAGGTCAGAGTTGCGTGTCGCGGCGCCGGTAATGGTGTCGTAATTGATACTGTCTGCAAAAGCTGGCAACGACAAACTGACCGCTCCGAGAGCGGCCAGTAACAGAAGCAGTCTTTTCATAGAGTTTTTCCAAAACGAGCAGAATGCGCGTCCGAAGGACGGCATAGATGAAATCAGGCAGGGGAACGCCAGGTGAATACGTCTTTAATCCATGCTTGCGAGGTTCGCCACTGGATAAACGGGCCTAACTCCTTGTTAAGCAGTTGCCATATTCGAAACTGATTTTTCATCGCATTTACGAACAGCATGCCGGCAAACGCGGCCAGCATGAACATCATGCTCAGTAACCGAAACAGGAATACCCCATACACAGGGAGACCGGATGCCAGGGTCACGATCGGGAGTAGCATCAAAATCCCGACCGTCATGAAGAACATCATCAACCAGATCCGTTTAGCCAGCAGGTATCGCCGTATCAACGACTCACGGCTCTGGCCGCTGGCGGCTACGGCCTCATCAAAACTGAGCGTCTCGGTTTCTTTTTGGTTGCTTCCGGTTTTAGGCGGCGAAATCGCTCTGCATTTTTCTCTGCTGCGTATCGGGCAGCGTGAACCATGCGACCTGCTCCACTAGCGGGAGGACGAGGTTGGCGGTGAACCATGCTTTTTTTCCAATTTTCTTCATTGACGAGTTGCCCCTGCAGTAGCCTGTTGCAGTTTCTGCGCCAGACGTGGTTCATAGTATTGAGCGCCCTGTAAGCTGAGCTGTTGCCCGATCAGGATAGCGTTCTCATGCAGCTGCTGTTTAATACCCAGAAGAAGAGCGTTCTGAAGACTCTGGACACGGATGGATTCGCGTACCAGGTTATCACCATCATCCCCTGCAGGTCGGTCTGGTAATCGGTATTGGCATAGCGACGGTTTACTTCGAAGGACTCAAATTCACGCAGAGACATCATGCCGGTACGCTTTGCCTCTTCAGAGGCGTTCGCGTCATACCATGCTTTGCTGGATGGTGTTTGCAGGGTTTCTGCCAGTACATCTTTCGTCGCTTCGTTGGGCTGGCTGGCCGCAACCATGGCCAGCTGAGGCTGTTCAGCAGCACTTTGGATTGAATCGTGTTCTGTCATCATTCCTATGTACTGTCGGCCGCTGTCGGTTTTGACTTCACCTTTTTTCAGCGCTCTTCCCACACTACGGCGCGATGAGTTTTTCAGGTACATCATTGCAGCGTCGGTTTGCTCCTGACTAAATGTGAGCTCCGGGGCTTTATCCTCCGGGCCGGCGCCAGCCAGTAATGAGCGGATTTGTTTATCGCCTCCGGGCAGATCGGATACGCCGTTACAGAGGTCTCCCCAGGCATCAGCGTCCTCTTTGGTGCAGTAGTTACGGTGGATGTCAGCGGTGGCAAACAGGTCCTTCTCTGGCGCATCAGATTTTGATGAAAGGGCTTTTTTGACTGAGGAACTGTTAACGCCCCCACCGCGGGACAAACTTGCCTGTTTAGCCCCGGCCTGACGGGAAATTTGTGTTGCCTGGCCCGACGAAGATTCGCTGCAGATCGAGTCAGGAACGGTGTAACTGCGCCTGGCGTCCTCCAGATTCTTAATCTGTTGGGCATACGTCGCATACTGTTGCATGTTCTCGGTAGATTGCTGAATCATTGCGGCAATCTTGTCATTACCTGAGCTAATCGCCCCTCCTATTTGTTGGTTGGTGGTGAGAATAGTGCCCAACGTCGCGTTAGCCGTTGAGAGTTGAGGCACAACCTGTGTAGTGATCGGTATGCTGCTGTTAACGTTGACCGTATAAGCGGATGCCGTGAAGCTGGATAGCATCAGGCTGCCTGTTACGGCCGCCAAAAGTTTTATCTTCATAGAGTTTCCTGAATCAGATTTGCAGGCTGCGGGCGGCGATCAGCTCGCTGGCCAGTCTGTTAATCACGTTGCCGTGGTCTGTCTCTTTCGCTTCTTTCTGGCGTAATTCGATCAATTTAACCGCGCTACCCGTAGGGAAGGCGTCGGCAAGAATTGAGCGAGCGGTGCGGCCATCAAGCATTTCGTACAGCTGATCGCGTAGCGCAGCATCTTTCGGCGTGGAGTTCAGCGCCCAGAGTTCTTTAGGGCCAAGGGTATTTTTGAGTATCTGTACCACACGCCCTGTTTTGAGCCGGAATACTGCGAGGAAGTGGGTTCCGCTGCCGTCAGGAGATGCACCCGAGCCGATATACCGGAAAGCCTGAGCCGTATGCGCCGGCACACCAAAATGCTCAGTCAGGAGCGGTAAATCTTCATGACTGACCTGCATCAGGTACAGGCTGTTCGCAGACTTCAGTATTTCGTGCGGGAAGTGGTTCAGGTATTGAGAGCTTAAAACGGTGCGGATAAAGAATTTGCGGTTTTCAAGATCCTGAGTAACCAGCTTGTTCATAATGAATGGGATATCCTTCGCATTATGCAGCTCGTCGTAGATTTTGGTTTTTACCTCCTGCGCCAGTTGAACAAGACGTTCGTGATGGAAAGGACGGTATGCTTCAGGCAAATGACTCATGAGCTCGTTGCGGTACTGGGGCAGCTCAAAGTGCCCGGCGGCAAGCTGGCCAGCATAGAGATACATGAGACCAGTTTTAACTTGCCCGGCACGGGTTTTACCACCTACGACATTGTTCAGGTCGATTGCGATAACACGGGTATCCGGATTAAGTTCAAATACCGTTCTGCCGGCAAGCATTTTATAGGAACTTAATGCGTCACCCAGGCAGCGACCAATGTAAGACAGCAGTTTTTCACCACTACCTTGGCGCGTGATCTCTCCATACTGGGATTTGACGTCTTCGTCATTGAGATAAAGCTGCAGGTCGCTCAACTCAGGCATTGCCTGGTAATGTGCTCTCGTCGCAGCTTTGATCTCTCCTTTCTTAAAAAGCAAATCGCGAACTTCGTACCATGTAGCTTTACTCCACCACGTCTCATCGAATTCGTGACGTATCCCCGTCTTATCCAGGCTTCGTCTACTTCCGGTTCGAGTGTCTGCGCATAAAATACCGGTTGTTTATCAGCATTAAATTCATAGGCTTTATCAATGACCTTACTGAGAATCTGGCGACAATCCTGAGCATTAGGTGGGATACCACTCTCCGGATTGACACAGAGCGTTTCGCAAATATTGACCAGATATTCTTTCTCAGGAGTCAGTGGGTATTTCATTCCCAGCTGGACATCAAAAGGGTTTTTGCAATATTCACGGCTGTTTTCCAGAATCAGACCAACCACTTCATGCTTCCGGTGAGATGGAAGGGCGTCACGAATCAGCCTGACCAGCCCCTGCGCCGAGAACCCTTTATCTATGTAAGATAAAAACGGCAGGCTATTTTGGCCGGAAAACAGTATTGCCTCACTCAACGAACCCAGCGCGACAGATTTACCGGTTCCCGGTTCCCCGGCCACGATCTCAGTAAATTTGGTCTGAAGGTTACTCGCAAGTTTGACCGGGAAAGGTTTGCCGTCAGGTGTGCCAAAAATAATGCTGGCATCATCAGCCCAGGGTGTTGCCGGTCGCTGTAATGGCAGAAGCGCCAGTGCTTCTGAAAGTGGAGGAAACATTAATGATGGAATACTCAGCGCATTGGCACCGACCATCGTTGATACCCAGGCGCGAACAGGATCGCCAAATGTATCTGTAACCTCACAAATACCCCATGACTGAAGACCCTTCTTCAGAAGAGTTCTGTTTCGTTTAACAATCTCTTTTGTGCGCCCCCAGGTTGATGCGCAGATAGTCATTACGCATACAGGCTCTGATTTGCCGGCATTTTCGAGCCACTGAACTGAGTTATAGATCGGTCGAATAGGCGGCAGGAGGGCTGCCATACTCAGCACCAGTTTTTTCCCACCCAGGACGTTGAGGCCATTAGGCATCAAATCCATTCGTATACGCCAGGGAAGGGTGCGACTCATTTTGCTGAAAAGCTGGCTGAACGTTTCAGGCTGCTGCGGTCCGAGCGATACGGCTAAAGTTGAGTGCCATAAACCGTCGAGACGGATGAAATCACCTTCAACTTCAGGCTTACTGTTAAACAGCTGGTAATTAAGATGAGGGGCAAGCAGGGAAGAATGATCATCACCTTTCGGCAATCCGTGAGGCCATTTAATGTCTCCGGGCAGAAAAGGTCGCCATGTCGATGAGGTGCTATTTCTCTCTGCTTCCTCACGTAGATGAAAGCCAAGCTCACGGGCATTCATTAACCGAATACGCGTGCCGAAATCACCCTTACCAAACTGGTTTTCCAGGGTGCTGACGAACGTATCGTGGCGGATTTTTAAACCTTCCAGTTCCTGGAATGCCGGATTTTGGCCATAACGGGCACCCGGAGTGTTTTTAAGTATCGTCTCTCTTCTTTTTTCCTCATCTTTTATTTCCGTCGGGGCTAACGCCTCACGCGCGGTGTATACCACCAAAAATGCGCGCTCACGGGCCACAAACGGCACCATTTTTTCAATTCGCTCGTCAAGTATATCGGTTAAATCAAGCCCCATACGTTTGAGTGAGCGATACTGGTGAGCCAGTAGTTTACGCAACTCTTCTTCGGCTTTATCAGGGTCCTTTTCAAAGACAAAGCTCAGCTTATGGCCAACATTCTTGAATTCACTGTTCAGGAGGTTCTGAAGGCGGTCGATGTAATTACTGAACAGGGAGGGATCTCGCTTTTCTTCCTCTGTTAAAGCCTCCTGCTCATTAAACTGGCAGTAGGTCCCCTCTACCTCAAAGACACTGGCGTAATGCCCTTGCTCAGTCAGGAAGATATAGGGGGCGTTCATCTCCGGCCGGCGTTTTTTGTCATCGTCGGTCAGTCCTATGGTCGTGCGTAAGTCGCAGTAGCGGGTGAAGTCATGTCCCAATGCATATCGAGAGGCGTAGGCCAACGCCTCTTCAACGCATTTAAGCGCAGAGACTAAAGGATTTTTCATGGAGTTACTCTCAGGTGGGCGGTCAGGGATGACTGCGATATTCTTTTAGCAGAGATTGCCATGCTGTTGGCTTAACTGCCGGATTTTCAATGTGATCGTTAAAGATGTCGGGGTTTGGAATAAGAGCGATGTGTCTTAATCGCTGTTGTAGCTCTTCTCTTTTCTCCTCGGGAACCTGTATAAGCGCCTGCCCAAACTCTCCTGGGTGACTCGTACCCCAGAAAGACTCTGCTTCTTTTCGATGCTCGATTAGCCAGTGTAGAACTGCTGTGGCTCCCTTTTTCTGGCGATCATCTCCATGCTTTCGCGCAATGATTACCGTTCTTAACAAGAGACTGAGATCTTCTGGTTTTAGTTCAGGCAGATAAACCATCACACCGTCATTCGCCCCCAAACTGTTAAGACGGCGACTGCACGCACAAATCGGGCAAACAACGCCAAGATTTGCATCATCTTGATTATCCGGATTGCCGTCTCTGAAAAAGAGTGTGTTATGCCTGCTGTGATACTCGCAGATGACACATTTTCCGCCTGCGAGTCGGTGTGCGCGCTGCGTTAAAACAGGTGAGGGGGCCGCAATATCATGGCCCCAGATTTGTTGACCCACATCGAACGTTTCCTGTTTAACCGGGAACGTTAAACGCAGATATTCCAGATCCATACGCAGCCATCGCCGGCAGCGCTTAAGTAAAAGCTCTATAAGCTCGTTATCAGCTGCTGAAGAACGTAGTTCCATCAGCTGTTCGGAAAGGCGATTTATTGGCAGAAGATAAATTTCATTATCGTTACCGTATGCATCGCGCGTGATCCCGCAGAAATGAAATTCCTCACTAATGGGTTCGACGATTGAACAAAACGCCACATTTTCAGGCGGCTTAATAAGCAGGGAATCCGGCTTATTATCTTTTTCTTCGTCTAAACATGCCTCAATTTCAATAGGGAACAGGGGATATAACCTTTCAGAAAGTTTTAGCATTCAGGCTGCTCCGGCAGGAACATTCCTATTTCAACTACGATTTTCCCCTGACTCTGAACCGGGATTTTATAACCTATACCGCCAATTTTACCCATGATGGCTCTGACAACTTGCTCTGTTACGTCTGTCTCTTGTTTTGTTCCTATTTCAGCTGCGTAAATACGGTCATGGGCTTCTGAATAATAAATTTCGATGTTCATGGGTAAGGGTATTCCTCCGGATTAGTGAGTGAAGCTCCGGCGCGCGGCCGGAGCGATAGTTTCAGGATTTAGCCGACGTCTACTGGATTCAGCTTGATAGTCGTTTGGCCTTTTTTGATGAACTGGTCGAGGGCAATCATGACGAAGCCTGCACCCATGAAGGTCAGTACCATCCCCAACCAATTTGAGGGTTTTTCTTTTTAGCAACCCAGAGACAAATCCCAATTGCCACGCACCCAATCCCACCGAACTTGGCAAGTTTGAGGATACTTTTACCCGAGTTATCCGCGCTGTCCGCCACACCGTCAAACATGCCGAAAATGTCATCGTCTGCATACGCGGGTAAAGTTAGCGGCCCAAGTAATAAAGCAAGGACCGCTCCTAAACGTGCGCGCAGTGAAGAGAGCGCCATCAGGATGCGAACGGAAAGGAACAGTGTGAAATTACGCATTTTTACTACCTCTTTGTTGTTGAATTAATTCCAGGTTAAACCCAGAGTTTTTTGCAGTGCATCAAGCAGTTGGGGATTACACGCCAGCAGGATGCCGACAATTGTGATTACTGCGCCGGTGGACACATCTTCCCGGGCAGACAGACCGGTATGGCCATCAACCAGAGACCTTTTCATGCGTTGAAGACCCATGTAGAAAAACAAGAACCCGACGGCACGGAGCAGTGTTAACACGGCATCGATGGCCAGCTTTGCCTGCCCCATGGATTCCGGTGCATAGGCAATCGCATCCAATGACACATCCCCAAAACTCAGGTATGTGCCGCTTTATTCATCATTTGCTGTAAGGCGATGAGAGCGCCGCCCAGGCAGAATGACGCCAGGGCTTTCATGCCATTTGCCGGTTTGCCACTGCGGGAGCGTTTGATGACCGATATCAATGTGGCCAGACAGCCCAAAGCACCAAAAAATACCCCCAGCGCCAGAATGAGACGTATGCCGCTGGTCTTCAGGTTGTCAGCTACATGGACCAGGATTTGGATGGCGTCCATCAATCCCCCTGGCGAATCACGCCTTTACTGGTTACGACAATTCGGCGCTCAGCATCAATACTGCGAATTGTCAGGCCATTTACCTTATCCCCGGGTTGGACGGACCATGTACTGCCGTTGTGAGTTATCCAGCCATGCCCGGATAAACGGTGTTAATGCGCCAGCCTTTGAGGCCGCTACTGCCGGCTGTTGATACGTTTTTCACCCGGTGAGCGGTCGTTGAGGTGGGGGCCTTCTGAGGCGCTAACGCCTGCTTTGTACTGAGGTATTTAACTTCGCCTCGATTATCAGCCAGGCGTTTTTCGCTATCCTTTACCCTGTCATTCAGAAGCGTTATTGCCTGCCGGTTGGCTTCGCCATATTCCTTAAGCTCACTGACCTCCTTGTTATCAACGGAACCTGTCAGACCAATAAGTTCCCGGTCAGGGTCTTCAGCCAGTGACCGGGATGGCATAGGCTCCGGTATGCCATCTGGGCTGGCTGAATTCAGTTCTTCGTCCTGTTTGCCGGATGTGTGCAGGTCTTGCTCTGTTTTCGCCTCCTGCTGAGCAGATGCGGGTGAATCAGGAATAAGCGCCCGGGCTGGCGGTTCATCTGGCCAAAATGCATACGCCAGAAGTGCAATCACGGCAGCGCCGGCAAGCAATAGCGTTTTAAGGTCATAACCCACAGCCCCCATTTAGCTGCTGCAGGTACTTCCTTTGCCGCCGCCGTGTCTGATGGGGTATCCAGCTCATTTGCGGGTATTGCATTAACTTCAGGTAATGCGGAATCCTCCGGCTCCAGGTCCGGATCAAAATAACTTCTTTCATGATGGCCCCTTAGGGTTGTGCTGCAGGTAGTAAAGTCCCGGCCGAAGGCTGGCGAGTACCTGTGTTTGTGCTGGTTGGAGTGGAGTTAGTGATTCGGTCGTTTTCTGTCACAGCAGACATGAAGAGAAGCGCTACAGGTTGGCCCCGGTCGACAATCACCTGCTTCACGGGTAACTTCTGAGCATCGTTTGCGATCACCTGGCCTGCCTGTTGAGCTGCACCACCTAAAATGGTACCGGCGACAGCTTCACCATTTGGCATACCAACACGGCCCTCAATCTGATTGTAACCATTACTCAGTATCTGAGTATTGGCACTGGCATAGAGCTGGCCACCAAGCCTAGGCCGTGAGCGATTGCCGGCAATATAACGCGGCTGCCGTATCGATTATTCACGCTCGAGGCAACGGAAGAGCGAAGCGTATCAGGCATAGCTGCCGAAACATCGACTCGCCATGTGTCTCCATTCCAGGTCATCTGGTTGAAATGGATCTTAACCCCGTCTCCTGCAAGCTGAATTCCTCTGGCCATCAACTGAGCCCCTTGATAAGGACCGGCGGGGATATGAGCCAGTACATCCGAATTGGTATTGTCGGAGTCAATCTCAGTATCAATCACCGCCCCGGGCGGCTTCCGCGGGGATTAAAACGCGATTAGCATTCTGGCCAGAGTTATAAGATGCCGGTTGTACAGTTACTGGTGCCAGACTTTCCGTCCATCCTGAATAGGCGTTAACGCTTCTGCTTTCTCCGGCATTTCCTGCCTGTGCTCCGGCGGTTACGGTCATATTGCCGGCGACGCCTGCCAGTTCACCAGTGGGAGCTTCACGATACGCAACAAGTTTTTTTAATAAGTCTTCCAGTGCCTTTTTACGATCAGGGTCCAGGCCTTGCTGGGGCATATGTTGCTGCGGAGCAAGCTGAACTTCCTGAACTTGCTTAGGCGCAGGTGGTGGCGCTGGGGTCGCATCTATTGGGGGAACCTGACGAACGGTGCCGGAGCTTATTGAAGCAATAAAGCTTGAGTTTTCGGCCTGGGCCTGTTTTGCACCAGCTTCATTGTTTTCGCGAAGTATTTTATGGTACTGCGGCGTTTCCGGCGCCGTTTTTCCTGAACCTCCTGCAGCTTTGTCCACATTGATTCTGGATACCGCCTGCGGTGCGCTCATCCAGGAAACCAGTAAAAATCCAACCGCAAGTATCAGAAAAATGACAGTCACGATAATTATGCCGGTTTTTTTGACGTCCCGGCCGACGTCTTTATCTGCTCCCATAGTTACTCCAGAGAAATTGATAAATAGACAGTTTTGCCGGCGCGGGAAAAGGCAACCTCAGGCGTAAGAGGTAATTTATAGAGCCAGGTTCCATCACCGGAGGCCTGTGTCAGCTCAAATTCGTCACGAATTTCGCTGCGCGTGCGGATATAGAGATCGTCACCCATCTGCCATACCTGCGTGTCAGGTAACTCACCCTGTGTTTTTAACCGGCGCGCTTCTTTCGGAGGTACGCCGTCGAGAAATGCCTGAAGTGTTGGGTTATTCAGGCCAATTTTCGTCTGTCCCGTAGGTAGTTTTTTAGCCTGCGGCCCGCGCTGAGGAATACGAAGATCCAGACGGCTGTCAATGACGCGAGATTTCGCCTGGCTACTGGCCTCACCGCTGTTCAGGTCGATAATTATCGGTACCGCCAGTCCTTTCAGATAGACCGTTACATTTCCACGATCATATAAGCGTCTGGCCTGTACGGTCATCACACTACTTTCTGGAATGAAATTGACCGCAAAACCAGTTGAATTCCCGTTGTAAGGCGGGGCAGCCAGTGGCCAGGGCGCGCCAGTGTTGTCAGTGAACATGACTGTACTGGCCTGAAATGTTGTGGTTCTTAACACAGGTAAAGAAGCCCCCGGTGACAGGTTAATGGTCAGTGTGGAGATCCGGGGAACGATATCTGCAGCCTGCCAGGCACGACCACGGCTGGCGCCATCCATGACTTCACCGACCATTTCAATCCCCTGCTGATCCCCTAATGGGTTAGCCTGGCTCATTGCCCAGGCTTGAGCTGAGGTTGGGGGGGCTGGCGGTGCGGATTGTCGAAGAGGTGCTGTGATATCTGTCTGTACGTTTCTGGCGGTGGCTGGTTGTTGGCCTGGGGTGTTTGGCGATGCTGGAGAAGGCGCAGCTGGTAATTCGGTTGTTGGGGTATTTCCTGTTTGTGCTGGAGCCCAGTCAGCGGCAAGCGCAGGCGCAGCTGATAGCGCGATCGCTATAGCCGGGATCATCATATATTTCATTTTTCTACCTGAATAAAGTTAGCCAGCGTCTCGGGTGATAATTGACACTGCTTCAATACCTTCTGGTTTTAGCGTGACATCCGTGCGCTGAATGCGAACGGTGAAGATAAAGTTTTGTGAAGGTAAGCTTCGGGTTTGACCGTCAAGACTCAGAGTAACCGGATACTGAATATCCCAAATATACAGTCCGTTTTTTTCCAGGCCACGCCGGTAAATCATCCCTTTGCGGGTGACGTTTGCTGACATCAGCATTTTTCAGTCTTCACCTTGGAGAAAGATTCGAGTTCGTCAGCGCGTTGTAGTAGCTGACAAAACCTTCCTCAGAGAATTTCTGTTGCTGATCGCTTATTTGTGTCCGGTAATTCTTAAAGTCGAGCTGGAACGCTGAACGTATAAGCTTATCGCCGAAGTCTATTACATCGTCATCGGTGTAGGCAGGTTCATTAGTGGGGACCTGCTTCAGAACACTGCCCTTGTTGGTCGCAAAATATTTGGTGGGCGGGTTAGCCACCTTGTAGACCAGCCAGGCGTTAACAGGGAACTGGAGAGCGCTTACTGTACAGGCGATAAGCGCAACCTGGAGCGCTTTCCGGGCGAAGCCTGCGTTAAGCATGTTCTTTTTATGTAATTCCAGCGCATCCATAAATGGAATCATCGGATCATCGGTTTTGCGCGGGGCTTCATCTACCACAGGAGAAGCCTCCTTTGCGGAGGCTGTTTTCTTTTTCATTTCAGCGAGTCTTCCATCAGTCAGTGATATGAAGGATGATGAGCCTGTCCCGGAATCACCTGCAGCTGGCTGCGGTGTTACCTGCAGCTGAGCTGCTGAACGGGACTGAGTGGCCGGTATGTATGAGCTGTAAGACGACAAGCTTGCTGTTGAAGGCAAATCACCCATGTCGATAGTTGGGGGAACATAGTCATTAATCTTATCGCGCGCTGCAGCACAAATTTTCTGGCCGATCTGGTTTAAGGCATCCGCCAGGTTTGGGAATGTTGGCGCGGTAATCGTCGTTGAAATGTTTCCCAGACAATCACCGAGAGATGCTGAGACATTATTCTGCCGCTGTGACCATGCATCAGCTGCTTCTTTAGCCCGGTTGTAACCTGCCTGACTTCCTGCCTGCGCGGCAGTACCAGCCCTGCAGGACGCTGCATCTGCAAAAGGGATGCACGCCAGACAGAGCAATGTAGTGTAAAGGGTACGACGTATATTGTGCATGATGACCTCACATCGGTTGTGGTTGAATAGCCGGCTTAGCCTGTACATGAGGTGTCTGAACCGGCTCCTCGGATTTAGGTGGCGTATATGCCTGCGAGAAACCCAGTTTGCTGTGCAGTGCCGGCGGGATCTTTTCGGGAGATATCAGGGGAACCGCAAATTTGTGCTCGTCCTTGCCCTTCATCTGAAATGCAAAGGTGTCGTAGTTCACTTCCGCGTTCCTGAGCGTGTTAACTGCTGAAGCGTGGCCAATCAGCTGGAGTTTGCCGTTGTCCTGTACGCTGTTTAAGGCAAGATACGTATTGCCTTTCTCTGTCGTGCAGATACGGGCAAGGACATTTTTCATTTCTCCTTGATGACGAATAACGCCCTGCAGATAATCCCCGTGGCCTTTCACCAGATGCGCCAGCAGTTCACCCTTATCATCCAGCGCCGCCATCACTACAGAACCTGCAGCTTTAGAATGATTCGGAACGGGGGCGTTTACTGGCGGTACCTCAGGCGCAATCTGACCCTTTCCGTCTGGGCCGGTGTAGAGCAACCCGTGTCCGCTGGGTGCGGGAGAGGAAAGTGGCAGATTGTTATTCTGAATAATCTGCTGCTGCAGTTTCCAGAACGCATTGCCGTCGTAAGCCGCCAGTTCCGCCGGTGCACTGCATGCTTGTCAGCTACCAGCAGCTGGTTGTCGAGAGCAGGGGTTACTGTCCAGTGGTTACGATGCGTATCAAGCCGTTCAAAACCTGTAATATTGCCCTCGGCATCTTTCACCGGCACATTGACGGTGACAGCCTTCTTCCCGAGATACTGTAGTTTGACCATATCGCCAGTCTGATTACCGCTGTCCTTTAACGCCTGCTCCAGCTCGACGCCCCAGTAGGTTTTGTTGCCGCTTTTGGTCCGCAGCTGTACATAAAAGCTTTCGGAGTTTGATTTATCAAACTTGTACGGTGCCTTTCCGGCATCGAGTAGTTTGCCAGTCAGGCCGGTGCGCAGGGTTTCTTTATCCAGGACGCTTAATTCTGGTGTGACTGTCTTCTCCGTTGCTTCTATTGGCCTGGTGGTACTCTCAGATAGTGCTGGTTCCGCTACACCAGGAGCAGGTATCGACGATACCGGGGCCGGGGTTTCAGGGCCTGATTCGGGACCGATATTCAGGCCATTTTGCTGAACGGTATTCTCAGCCCGGGACTTCAGCAGAGCCTCAAATTGCTCACGCTGTTGAGGGTTTTTGAAATGAACATCGATGTTGTGATCGGCAATCAGCACCATGGTTCGCTGAATAAACTCGTCACTACCCGTAATTTCAACTGCACCACGTTGATTCGCTTTAGCTGAAAGCAGCGCCGCCAGGATCATTCGATCATTCTCGCTGGCTTCTGGAGTGGCCATCACAATGCGGTCGCCGTAATCGCGAAACGCATCCTGCCCATCGAGAGAATAAATCCAGGTTCTGCCTTCCTGACGGCTTGTCAGCCCCTGGAGCAGTTCATCAAGATTTACAAGAGGTTTAGGGTCATCGCCCGGGCTGATATCACCCGCATGGCGCCCAAAGGTAAAGCTAAACCCATTTTCGGCTGCAGCTGGTTCACTGTCGCCGGCGGGCGCCATACTCTCAGGTTCAGCGGTACCAGAATTAACAGGCTCGTCAGTTACCGGTGCGTTCGGTTTAATGACTGACTCTTTTTCTGAAGTTTCAACCACACCTGGTGTGGGCACCTCTTCAGGCTGTTCTGGCACAGGCTCCGGATCGACAGGCCGAAGTTTTTCAACAACCTCTTCAGGTTGCACTGGCTTATTAATCGATTCGACTTCTGGTTTGGGCTGTTCGGCATCAGGAACAGGAATATGGCCGTGATGCTCAGAGAGCTGCGCTGTTGATTCTGGCGAGGTCTCTGCTGCCGGTGATACCGTAACAGTATCCGCGGTCAGGCCTGGTTCAATAACTGGTTCTGCGTGGGTGTTACCAGGAATGCTGCCTTCTGGTGCTGGACTGGCAGCACATGGCTCATGAAGTCTGCATATTCTGAAAGATCTACCTCTTCTTGTGCAGGGCCAGCGTCATGCTCTGCTGGTAGCTCCGGTAAGATTTGATTGTCTGGCATAGAGTTATTCTCGCTAAAGGCCTGACGCCAGTCAGGAAGCAACGGGGCGAGCACTGGCGCAAGTTGATCACGAACGGCATCGATACCGCGGGAGGTGTGAATGTCATTAAAATCACTGAATGAACCTGCGCCGGCAAAAGCAAGAGCACGTTCGCTTTCGGTGAACTGCGGAATGATGTAAGTACCACCGATAGCTTCTGCGGCCTCGCGGGCTTTATTGAGGCCTTTGTTATCATCTTTTGTGAAGTCATCTTCACCTAAATGATGTGTGCAGAGTCGGGGTACAATTCACTAAGTTTGCGTGACACTGTCACCATGTTGCCGGCGTCAACAGTCATTATTACCGGCATACCGGTGGCTGATGGAGGCTTGCCGCGGTGGCATATCCTTCAGCGTAAAGAAGAGGCACTTGCGGATTCAGCTCCCCCCCAACGACAAAGAAATTTCCAGTCTTCTCAGCACCCTTCTTCAGGTTTTTGGTGCCGTCCGGTTTGATGTACTGAAGCGACCGCAGCTCGCCATCAGTGTTACGCAGAGGAATGACAAGGTTATCGTACTTATCCAGTTTTACTCCTGCACTGGCGGTAACACCTTTGCGGGCAAGATACGCGTGCGTGTCTGGCGCATCCGGCATTTTCAACCACTGGTTTGAGAGTGTTTTAGCGATGCGGGCATAATCATCATGCGCTTTAATCTCTCTGTCCCAGCGTTTCTGTGCAGCGAGTGCCCGCTGTTTAATGGCTTCTACCGGGTCATACTGGTATGTACCAGTCGAGGTCCAGTTTACCTTCCCCTCACTGGAACGATGATTCTGGTACCAGCCAGCAGGGCGGCCATCCAGAAAACCCTGGTAGACGCCAGATTTGGTCCCGGCTTTATCTCCCTCTGTTGAGACCCTGTGCCGTTTTCCATCCATTTCAGGCAAACCGTTATCCGGAAGAATAAAACCGGCATCCTCCAGTTTCTGGGCAAACTCTTCTACAGGCGATAAATTTTCTCTGGCAGTATTGGATTGGCCTGAAACGATATTTTCAGGTAGCCAGGCCTTAACTTTTTCAAGATCGGCCCCGGCTTTCGCAAACCAGACTTTTTGCGATCTGTCATATTCGAGCGCGTAATCTCCGTCAGGAAGCCGGCCTGCAGCGCGCAGGGCTTCCTTTTTCGCTTCCTTGGTAATGGCCAGGTAAGTGCGTTTTTGCATTGTTTTGTTCCTCGTTACTCAAAGAACTTGCGGTACCACCATGGACGACCCGTCAGTCGCAGGCCCCGCAGCAGGCGGAGAAGGCGTTGCCACAAAATGGTGATGGTGAAACCGAAGAAGGAGAGGATGCGGAAAAAAAGAATGATGCCGGTAACGGTGTAGAACGTTGTTGCTTCTGGCCACTGAAACCAGGCGGCATACAATGTGAAGAGGACGACCGGCACACCCGCGATTTCAAGCCGTCGCCCTGCGTCACGCCATTGGCTTATTTTCACATCGCTGCCCTCCTGTCTAATTCACGCCGTGAAATGACTGTGAGTAACTCTTTTTCGCTGATACGCCCATTCTGAAAAAGAGCCCAGGCTTTATCACTCATTCGCTCACCGCGCTCACTCAGATGGTTGTCGATCCACGTACGCCAATGGGTATGTTTCAGCTTACCGAGTTCGATTTTTACCTCATCATCGAAAACGAGATATTCCCTGATCGACTGGCGTTTGCCATCAGTGGTGCGGAGCAGACGTTGGGTTACGACATATCGCAGATTACTGAGTAAGTTCCATGCCATCGCTTCACGCTGATTTTCAGGTACCAGCATCAGTGCGCGGGGAATGGTCTCGCCAGGGGAGTTAGTGTGCATGGTGGATAAACAGAAGTGCCCGGACTGACCATTCACGATAGCGCCGCTCAGTGTCTCAAGATCACGAATCTCACCTACGCCAATCACGCCAGGCGCGCGGCGCAATGTCAGACGAAGATGTTCCGCAAATGACGCCACGTCGCGACCGATTTGTGACTGCTCAGGCATCAGTATCGCGTTAGGGAAGTTCAACAGGAACTCGATTGGGTCTTCTGCTGTGACTATCTTGCGGTCGGGATCGTTAAGCGCGATATACTGATAAATCGACGCCATAAGGGTGGATTTACCTGACCCGGTTTCGCCGGTGATCAACCAAGCCCATTGTGAGGCATCAGGCAAGGCAGCAAATCATCCTCAAGCCCCAACGTTTCGAGCTCCGGTATGACCGTTGGGATGGTCCTTAGTGTCAGTGCCGGTACTGTGTCGTAATCGCCGATCGTGGCCTGGACAAAGTTACAGCGAAAGCGCTGGCTTTCACCGCGCCCAAGCCCGTAGCGGTTATACATATCGCCTGTCAGCTGCAGTGCTCTATCTACCCCTTTTCCCGCCTTCAGGTCGCCTTTGATCTGCTCCGAAAAGACGTCATCCATTAACCGGGTTAACTGCGGTGGCTCAATGCGAAACTCGCTGGCGCGAATTTTGCGGCCGTGCAAATCCACAACCAGCGGTCCTCCCCCCTGCAGAAAAATATCTGACACGTTGTTTCTGGCGCAATGGACGAGAAATGATCTCAAACCATCTCCCGTAATGCCGCCATGAGCATGAAAGTCGAATGAAGGGAATGTCATTGTGGTTCCTTACGAACTGAGGGCTTCCAGCGGTTCTTATCAACAACAAAACCAGCCGGGTCCTGAATGCGTTTCACTTTGTCACCGATCATCAACTCATCCCTGGTGCCGGTTACACTTTGCTGGGTTTCTTTGATGTCAGGTGCCTGGATAATCCCTTGCTGCAGAAGCGTGGAGTAACGGAGCATGCCGGTATAATCGCGAGTAAGACGATTAAAATTTGATTCAAGCGCCCGGTCTGCACTTTGACGTCCTTCTTCCCATCCCTTACGAATTGCTTCCTCCCAGACAGCTTTTTCTTTGCTGTTTTTGGGGCGAACAGCAGCATCCGGGGCCTCGATGCGTTTACCTGAAAGACCGAGTAAAAGGTATGAACGCCAGCCCGGAGGTTGCTAACGAACCGTGCCGGGACAATGATGTTGTAGGTTCTGTAAGCCGTACGGATTTGATCTGCAGTGATATGAGCAAGGTCGGTTGATGTTGCGATGACCGGTGGTAAGTATCCCTGGCGACTTATCAGAGGACGAAAGTCATAAGTTTTGCTCAGGATATCGTCCCTGGTAATAAGCGCCTGCCTGAGTTCATATGAACGCTGTGCCTTTCCCCCCTGGTATCCGATCGTTCGGCCGGCATCATTAAGCATCTGCCATACGGTTTCGCTGAGGCCATTGAAATCGTTTATCTCAGGATTCAAATAAGAGGAAATATCTCCCGGGGGAGTATCCACCTCATCTGCATAAGCCGAGAAAGCACAGAACAGCATGAGGCCTGCCAGTGCGAATTGTTTCATGCGAGGCGGCCCCCTTTATCCGGGAGACTAAAGTAAAGCCGCAACTCAACGCCTTCCTGAACTAATTTCGCTCGCCAGCCAGTCTGGACCCGAACAAGGTCGAGAACCTGTTCAAACGTCATGTTATTCACATGAACATTGACCGGAAGCGGCAGGCGAGTACCGGTATAGACAAATCGATAGCCACGTTGCCTGGCGAGAGTATTTAATAACTCAACTGCATCGCCATCCCATTCAATGCTGATCCTTTGGCTATTGGCCGTAATTCCATTTCCCAGCCGGAAGCTTTCTGGTTAATGGCGCCAGACTTCAATAATGCTGTCATGCCCGCCTGACTGGCGCTGGCATTGGCTTGTAAATTACTGTTTGAGGTGGCTGGTTTGCAATCAACCTCAGAGGCTGTTTGACAACCAGCAAGCAGCAGGGGCAGCAGCGCCGCGAGTACGTGTCGTTTCATAGGTCATTCTCGAGAAAAGATGAATAGAGCCGAACAAACCGGCCGGGTTGAATTTAAAGGGGCTGAGTTTGGACTGATGTATGAAGAAGCCGGCTAACCAGACGAACGGTCATTTCTAATTGAGGCAAACTGCGTCGCAACGATAGTTGGAGTAATGAGCTGGGGTACTGGTCAGTATCCAGTTACTACCCGACTTTGAAATCTCGCAGCTTGAAGTATCGTCGTCGTATCCAATTTTAATGACCCGAACGTAGCTGAGCGCGCACATAGCATGTTGACCCATGTCGATCTTGTTCTTTGGAAACGTTGAGCTGTAGGTCGTCACTTTCTCATCAGCACCCAGGCTACCCCAAATACCTGATTTACAGAAAAGCGCGCCGCCTAATGAGTCACGGGCCTGAAGCCCGTTTTGCGGACAGGCCGTGCCGGCAACTTCCACTTTTTGGTGTAAGGAATACTCACCGATTGTCAGTCTGCCTTCCGATGTCATTGAACCGCCACGAATCTCCCCTCCGGTGTACACGCTCTTGTTGTTAAGGCTGCGCATCCAGTCGTTATCGGACATATACCATCCCCCGCCATGGGTTGCATTCATCCAGCCTTTGGAGTTCTGCGTTATCACCCAGCCGTCATTAGAACGAATATCTGATCCTGCTGTTACCCCCTGCGAGAACATGCCATTCTTCGCGTTAAGCGTTTCAGTAATGGTTCCGTTCTGGGCTTTAATGTTTTCTGAAAACGTACCATTTTTGGCTGTTACCCCTTCACTGAAACCGCCATTTTTGGCCGTGATGTTTTCAGTGAACGCCCCTGTTTTTGCATTAATCGTGCTCACATTGTTCAGATTATTGCTGTTCATATCTATCGCGGTGTGCATGCGATTCAGTTCGGGCCGGCTTGCTAATGCATAACGGTAAAGACGATCGCTTTCCTGGTCATCTGCGCCGAGAACATCCGATGACAGCCACACGGCCAGGCGTCCTGATTCACCGGATAAGCCGTAACTTGATAAATTCATTTTCCAGGAGCCATAGGCACCTTCGGCCTGATTTGCAGTCTGGATATACCCACCTGCATCTTTAACTGACTGGGCGATATACCTCAGGCCTTTATAAGGAATAGCTTTTCCCCCCTGAGTAAGAACAAAACCAACCAGTTTTGTACTGTCTGAAGGGTTGCGGACTATTGCCACCTGGAAAGTCTGAGCACTGGTATTGGTCAGCGTAAAACCCTGAGGTAAATAGCCTGCCTGCTGCAGCTGTGCGCCGGTAAGTTTTACACTTCCACCCGCGCCAACCTGAGCCAGGAGGGGCTCACGGTTATCGCGAATGTAGCTTTTAGCGGCCGCGGTTACAGCATCCATATGGCGCGCTTCAACGGACCATTCAAGCTCAGTTACATACTGGCTGTACCTGGTCATGCCGTATATACCGGCGAACATGACGATAACCAGGGCAATGGCAACCTCAATGTTCACCATGCCACGGTGAATTTTCTTCTTCATATGATTATGTCCAGTGTGGTGAACGCCGGGATGACGGCGAACAGGCAGAGAAACGGGCCAAATGGCAGGTAGCGCTGCTTGGTCATGGCACCCGTACAAATTGCTGCGGATAATGCGATTAGCGTGACAGCAAGTACATCGAATGCCGGATACCAGCAAACGAGCGCTGTAATTAACCAAACATCTCCCTTACCAAATACCTCATCTTTTTGAATGTAATTTGCCAACAGGCGAACTAACTCAAGGGGAATAAAAATGAAACTGATTTCAGCCAGCAATTGCGCGGGATTACGCTCCGGGAGGACCCAAATCGAATACATAACGCCAGTTATGGCCAGCGATGCGGTAAAACGGAATGGGAGCCAGAAGCGCGCTAAATCCAGGGCGGCAAGAATAAGGCACCATGCCCCCACAAGAAGGCCTCTGATGATTTGTTCCGGTCCCAGAAAACCAACCAGACCTACCGCTATCAGGACAACACACAGTATGAGCCAAACCTTAAACAGCTCATGGTGCATTTGATTTTCCGGCTTTCGTACCGTATCCATACGCTCAATGTAGGATTCGGATATGCGCAGTAATGCTTTTCCCGCGGGGTAAATCATTGGCAGGGTACATAAGTACAATGCTGTCAGGTTCATTCAGGGATGCCCCGCCAGCTGGATGTTATAACGCCGATATATTTTTCTGGCGTAATTTAAACGTTTTGTTTCCTGCACGTCATTCTCAGAAAAGCCAGCATTGTATGAGCCCAGACAGGACCAGTTCACACCGCATTTCTGTAAATGTGTCGCCAGTATCCATGCTCCGATCTGAACGTTCAGGCAGGGATTATTCAGCAGGTCGTCTTTAGATTTTATTATCCCCATTCCCATTAATTTCGGCACATGGTTTGAATTGACCTGCATGACGCCATAATCGTAGCTCACCGCTTTTCCCGACTTATTTCGGTTGGTATTAACAGCTGTTGGGTTCATTCCACTTTCCTGCTGCGCTATGGCCATCAATAAACGCGGGTCAATCTGGTATCGGGCGCCGGCTCCTTAAAACAAAAGGCCTCCGCCGATAATGAAAAAGCGCCAGCAATCACTAGGGCCAGCAGTCCAGTTATAACTTTCATCGGATGCCTCCTTGAACGGGCAGGTGTGGCCTGCCCGGATTAGGTTGATTAGGTCATGCTGGTAAATTTCAGGATATTGGTGCCTGTGGAACCGTTATCTTTCGTACACTGACTTCCTGCAGTTGCGGAGCTGACGGTTCCTACCGTTTTGCTGCCGTTAATTGACGTTTCACCGTACGAAGAGGACATTTGAGAGGCCATAACAGTGCAGGCTGCCAAAGGTACTTTGTTGTACGTCAAAGTGAACCCTGTTTTGCCTCCGGTGGATGCGGTAGGCTCGATGGTTACCCCGCCCCCCCAGACGTTAATCAGCGTTGCAGTTCCGCTTGAGGCATCACCGACGACCGACATAGCTTTCGGAGCGCCATCAAATTTGATTAACAATCCGGTCATATCTGCGGCACCGTTGAAATTATAAATCCCACCGGTTTTAAGCAACGAACGGGTATTAACGGTAATTTGCTGGGCATTGCCCATTTCGGTAGATGTTTCGTTTTTACTGAAAAGGCCACTGGAATTAAGAAAGATAGTTATGGCTGCGATTGCGAGTACAGCCAGGATAATTACCATCTCAATACCCAGAACACCACGATGTACCTGTGTGGCAGGCGATGTGCATTGTTTACTCATTGATATTTCCTTGTGTAACAGACAGGTCTAGCGACCAGCGATGAACCGGGCGCTCCAGAGGGGCTCCCGAGGGATGTAAAACTCAGTAAAGTAATTTATCTGCCTATATGATCTGCAAGGTCATTTAGCTGCTGTATTACTGCCAGCAACATACCCATATAAGCGCCAATTAGACCGAAGCATGCGAGGGATACACGAATAACTCTGCGCTTCATTGATTTAATAGTGGTTTTGAGCATGTACATTGCGTATCGCTCAATCAGTATCTGACTGTTATCACTATTTTGCCCTGCAGTCAGAAGCACTAATTTGTTAATAGTTTCACGCGACGGGAAATTATATCCGGAATTTCGCATGGCCAGCCCCAGATGATCACCGGCATTCACTCTTCGCCGTATAGCGTTAAGCCTCTCCAGCATGTAGGGTGACGCATGGGTTGCAAGTTTATTTAGGGCATCAAGTGTTTTTACGTTTGCCCCCAGCAGTGCAGCGACATTCAGTAAAAATACGACGCCTGGAAGTCCCGATACAGTGACCAGGGAATCAGATAGTCCAGAATGCGTCGCGGCCGTCCTCCTACGTTTGGCAGAGACCACACTGTCCAGCCACAGAACAACAGGAAGAAAAGTCCCAGCCAGATCCCCTGTTTGGCTACAACGTCAGCGCTTAACCCGAGCCACCACATTGCGCCGCTCCAGTCTTCCCTAGGAAACATACGGGTCATCGGTGGCATAAAATAATCATGGATCATCTTCAGCAGGCCGATGACGACTGCCAGCTGAAAGAAGGGATACGCCAGAACACTGAAGACACTCGACTTCATTTCGGCTATTCCACGCACAACCGTAGAGGCTCGCTCCAGTGCCTGCGGAAGATTACCGTCCTGCAAACCTGAACTGATTATTGCGCATTCCCCCCGCGGAACCCATTCGGACAATGCCTGATCGAGGGGAAGACCGTTATTAAGGCTTTCGAGAATATCTTCAAGCCAGACCGCAGCGCGTGCAGCTGAGGGGCCACCACTCAATGCAGTTGATAACATATTTTCCAGCGCCACATTCAGACGCTGATTATTACTCAGGAGGAAGGCCAGTTCTTCGTAGAGTTTCAGGCGGTCGGCGGTCGAACGTTTTGCTGTAAATCCAGCGGTTGCAGGCTTTACGCCGCGCATTCAAATTACTAATCACCGGGCTTGAAGACAGGTCTGATAAACCGGCCATAAAGGAGTTCAGCCTAGCTTCATTCTGTGCTCCTTCTGTCAGTAATCGCCGATCTTCATCAAGAGGGCAAATACGCTGCGCTGCCCTTGGGTCTACCAGCCCCTGATTAACCAATTTCAGGACATGGGCATTACGGGTTAT
>ENA-OQHY01000138-OQHY01000138.1-human-gut-metagenome-genome-assembly--contig:-NODE-138-length-40602-cov-8.783545_pt1 | contig 40602 bp, 43 predicted proteins | sample MGYA00242570_ERZ504733 | MGnify/ENA primary metagenome ERZ504733 (study PRJEB26092, sample SAMD00036219) | human gut metagenome | host: Homo sapiens | study: EMG produced TPA metagenomics assembly of... | reverse complement strand
CTCTGGATCAGTCCTATATTGATAAAAAAATCATAGAAACAGACGGCACAGACAATAAAAGTAATGTAGGGGCAAATGCGGCACTGGGAGTATCCCTGGCAGTAGCAAGGGCGGCAGCAGCAGCTCTTCGCGTTCCTTTATATCAGTATCTTGGCGGCTGCCATACCAGACAGATGCCTGTACCGATGATGAATATCTTAAATGGGGGACGTCACGCTGACAATACGGTGGATTTACAGGAATTCATGATCATGCCGACGGGAGCGGAAAATATGGAGCAGGCGATCCGAATGTGTGCGGAAGTATACCAGTTTCTCAGAATTATCCTGAAACAAAAAGGTCTGTCAACAGCAGTCGGGGATGAGGGAGGTTTCGCACCGGATCTTTCCGATTCAGAAAGCGTCCTGGAAGTGATTCTGGAAGCAGTAAAAAAGGCAGGGTATGAACCCGGAAAGGATATCAGCATTGCAATTGATGCTGCGGCAAGTGAACTGTACGATGAAGAAAGAGGCGTTTATGTTTTCCCCGGAGAAGGAAAAATGAAAGGGGAAGAAGTTCTCAGGGATTCCGGCGAGATGATAGAATATTATGAAAAACTTACAGAGAAGTTCCCGATTGTTTCCATTGAAGATGGACTTGAGGAAGATGACTGGGAAGGCTGGAAACAGATGACAAAAAGACTGGGAGATAAAATACAGCTTGTAGGTGATGATCTGTTTGTCACGAATATCAAACGTCTTGCATGTGGAATCAAACTGGGAGCGGCAAATGCCATTCTGATAAAATTAAACCAGATAGGAACACTTTCAGAAGCATTGGATGCAGTGGAAATGGCACAGAAAGCGGGATACAGGGCAGTAATTTCTCACAGATCAGGAGAATCGGAAGATTCATTTATCGCAGATCTGGCAGTTGCCACAGGTGCCGGCCAGATTAAGACAGGTGCACCCTGCCGTTCGGACCGAAATGCCAAATATAACCAGCTTCTTCGTATCCATGAGCCTTGGGAGAACTGGCAGTGTATGAAAATCCTTTTAAAGAAAATGAAAAAAATTGTTAAGAAACCTGACAAAAACTCTGAATTGTGGTTGAAATCCCCATCCGGCTATGTTACAATGAAACTCAGTTGATTAGGAGGTGTAACGAAGTGCAGATTATTAAGATCATTCTGAGTGTCATTTTCATAATAGATTGCATCGCTCTTACAGTAGTAGTTCTTATGCAGGAAGGTAAGCAGCAGGGACTTGGTGCTATCGCCGGAGCAGCAGAAACATACTGGGGTAAGAACAAAGGTCGTTCCATGGAGGGCGGACTTGTTAAGGCAACCACTATTATGGGAATTTTATTTTTTGTAATTTCTGTAGCATTAAATATGCTTGGTTAATCAGAAAAGAAATTTGAAACACTCTTGTTATGTGCAAGAGTGTTTTTTGTGTCATAAAGAGCTGAATCAGATAAAAGTCCTCTGCGGAGGCTGTGAGGAGTAATATGAGTAAAAAAGATATGGACAGAAGAAAAAAGTTTATCCTGGAACTGATGGGAGATCCTATTTATCAGCCAATGAGACTCCGCGAGATTTCTTCTCTTCTGAGACTTTCAAAAGAAGAGAAAAGAGAGCTGTATGATGTTCTGGACGAACTTTGCGAGGAAGGAAAGGTATCTGTAGACCGCAAGGGCAGATATGAAAAGGTCAAAGGAAAATGGAAAAAGAAAAAAGATGACCGTTATTACGATGACCGAAGAGAAGAATACGGATCAGAGTATGGCAGAAAGAAGAAAGATAAAAATAAAAAAGATAAAAATAAAAAAGAGCAGCCGGAGGGAATCCAGGCTGAGGGAACATTCATCGGACATCCCAAAGGTTTCGGCTTTGTAGAAATCGAAGGACAGGATGAGGATATCTTTATTCCTGAAAGTGATACAGGAACAGCCATGCATCAGGATAAAGTAAGGATCATCATCAGAGATGACAAAAAAGAGGGAAAACGCCAGGAAGGTGTAGTTGTGAAGGTTCTGGAACGTGGTATGCCTGAAATTGTAGGAACTTACCAGTTAAATCGGGATTTCGGTTTTGTGATTAGTGATAATCCGAAATTTTCCAAAGATATCTTCATTCCGAGAAAAGAAGCAGCAGGAATTAAAAATGGTGATAAAGTAATCGCGGTGATCACAGATTACGGCTCCGGAAATAAGAATCCTGAAGGAAAAATTAAGGAGAATCTGGGAAATATCCGAACACCGGGTACAGATATCCTGGCAATCGTCAAGAGCTTCGGAATCCCAAGTGAATTTCCTGAGAAAGTAATGAAGCAGGCTCAGCGTGTTCCGGATCATGTGCTGGATGCAGACAGAGATGGAAGACTGGATCTGAGACATCTGCAGACAGTCACTATTGACGCGAAGATGCCAAAGACCTGGATGATGCGATTTCCCTGACAAAAGAAGGGGATATCTATCATCTGGGAGTCCATATCGCAGATGTAAGCAACTATGTACAGTATAACAGTGCTCTGGACAGGGAAGCACTGAAACGTGGAACCAGTGTTTATCTGGCAGACCGCGTTGTGCCAATGCTGCCGGAACGTCTTTCCAATGGAATCTGTTCTCTGAATCAGGGAGAGGACAGACTGGCGTTGAGCTGCCTGATGGACATTAACGAAAAGGGTAAGGTAGTTTCCCATCAGATCGCGGAAACAGTGATTAACGTAAATGAGAGAATGTGCTATACTGATGTAAAGAATATTCTTGAGGACACAGACGAAGAAGCAAAGAAACGGTATGAGGCACTTATCCCGATGTTCTTTATGATGAAAGAACTGTCCGGAATCTTACGAAACAGCCGTCATCACAGGGGTTCCATTGACTTTGATTTTCCGGAGAGCAAGATTATTCTTAATGCAGCAGGAAAAGCAATCGATGTTAAGCCATATGAAGCAAATGTGGCAACCAAAATCATTGAAGATTTCATGCTGATGGCAAATGAGACTGTGGCACAGGAATACTGCACAGAAGAGATTCCGTTTGTATACAGAACCCATGATAATCCGGATCCGGAGAAAGTGGAGAGTCTTCTGACATTACTTCACAATCAGGGTGTGAAGATTCAGAAAGCAAAAGAAGAGATCACTCCAAAAGAAATTCAGCAAATCATCGAAAGTATCGAAGGGCTTCCGAATGAAGCAATGATCAGCCGTCTGGTGCTGCGTTCCATGAAACAGGCGAAATATACAACAGAATGCAGCGGTCACTTTGGACTGGCAGCAAAATATTACTGCCATTTTACATCTCCGATCAGAAGATACCCTGATCTGCAGATCCACAGGATCATTAAGGATAACTTACGAGGCAGACTGATGCGTGAAGGCAGAACCGAACACTATGCTGAAATCCTTGATGAAGTTGCGAGACAGTCCAGTGTATGTGAACACCGTGCAGATGAGGCAGAACGTGAATCAGACAAGCTGAAGAAAGCAGAATATATGTCCTACCATCTGGGAGAGGAATTCGAGGGAATTATCTCAGGCGTTACCGGATGGGGGCTTTACGTAGAACTCCCAAATACAGTAGAAGGTCTGGTACATGTCAACACTCTGCGGGATGACTACTATATCTTCGACCAGGAAACCTACGAATCCGCGGAGAGATGACAAAGAAAGTCTACAAATTGGGAGATAAAGTCTGTGTCCGTGTGGCAGATGCAGATAAAATGCTCAAAACAGTAGATTTTGAGCTGGTTGCTGATATCTGGAATGATGAAGAAGAGAATTAAATAAAAATGGCTTGGAGGATATTATGGCAAAGAAAAAAGGAATGAAGCTGATTGCCAATAATAAAAAGGCATTTCATGATTATTTTATAGAAGATACTTATGAAGCCGGTATTGCCCTTGCAGGAACAGAAGTAAAATCCCTGCGTATGGGCAAATGCAGCATCAAGGAATCCTTTATCCGTGTAGAGAACGGAGAGGTTTACATCTACGGAATGCATATCAGCCCTTATGAAAAAGGCAATATTTTCAACAAAGACCCGTTGAGAATCCGTAAGCTTCTGCTTCACAGATATGAGATCAATAAGATTGAAGCAAAGCTCAAAGAAAAAGGGTTAACTTTAGTACCTCTGAAAGTTTATTTCAAAGACAGTCTGGTAAAAGTGGAAATTGGAATGGCTCGAGGCAAGAAACTTTATGACAAGAGACAGGATATCGCAAAGAAAGACCAGAGAAGAGAAGCAGAGCGTGAATTTAAGGTTAAGAATCTATATTGATAATATTACTAAATCCTTTGGCTCAAAATTGTGAAATGTTATGAAAAAATTAATGGATATTGCAAAAATATTCGAAAATTCTTATAATCTATCATATAGATAAAAAAATAACAATTCATTTTCAGGCAGATGAGCTGAAAGGAGTGGTGCCCTATGAAAACAATCACGATCAGCAGACAGTATGGAAGCGGTGGAAGATATATTGCAGCTTTGCTTTCAGAAAAAATGGGAGTTCCCTGTTACGACAGTAAATTTTTGCCGAAGGAAGCAGAGAGGCATGGAATCAGTCAGGAAATCATCAATGAATTTAAAGGCAAGACCAGTCTTCTTTATGCAATCGGAGTAATGATGTCAGAAGAATCGCAGGATAAAAAAACGCCTGACGATTCCGGAGAAGATGTTTCATGCGCAGAAAGAGACAGTGAAGCGCCTGGCACAGGAAGGTCCATGTATTTTTGTGGGAAGATGTGCAGACCAGATTCTGAAGGATGATAATCAGCTGCTTCGCGTGTATATTTATGCATCTGATATGGAAGACCGTATTAAACGGATTAAGAAAAATAAGCATATTTCTCAGGAGGAAGCACTTGACAGGATTGCATATAAAGACCGTCAGAGAAGAGATTATTATAACTTTTATACAGGACATGAATGGGGAAAAATGGAAAATTATGATATCTGCCTGAATACTTCGGTTTTATCAGAGGAAGAATGCGTGGAACTTCTGATGAAGCTGGCAGGATAGAAATATATTAAATATGACCACAAAGAGATGAGAAAGGACTGCCAGAGCAACATGGTAGTCCTTTCGTTACTGTTCACTGGTAATATTCCGCGAGGTGTTTTTTGCGAGTGAAAGTCACAGTAACATCCTTTCTGGTGAGTATCCGCTGATTACAGTGAGCGTTTCCTTTTGTGCAATAATATGAAGTAGGAAAAATGTGATTTTTTCATAAGAATGCGTCCGCAGGCAGAAACTTTAAAAACCTGAAAGTCTTAAAATTGTATGAAATCGGCAGAGGCTTAGTTGACAAGTTTTCGATACTCTGCAATAATAGGAAATTGAAAAAATGACATTGTTAAAAAGAAAAAGATATTCCATATAGCAGGAGGGAATATATTATGAAGAAACGTTATTTAATACTGGCAGGTCTTCTGGTAATGACAGTGGCAGCTGCCGGATGTGGTAAGAAAAAGACAACAGAGACAGCACCTGTAGAGGTAACAGCTACCCCGACTCCTGAGGTAACCAAGGCAGTCGATATGGTGGATATGCAGCAGACAGCAGATGAAGACATAAAGAATATAATGGGAGAGAAGACTTCTACAGCATCTAAGATTGTGTTTGTAAATAATACAGGGGATGACATCCAGTCACTCTATATCCGCACTCATGTGGATGAAGACAGTGAGGATTATGATGCAGACGAGGATGGAGGATGGGGAGATGATCTCATCAATGGAATGTTTACTCTGACAGATAAGGACAAGGCACTGTATTATATGCAGACTGCAAATACACAGACATCAGGTACACAGACATCAGATACACAGACAACATCCAACAAGAGTACAGCTTCCTATGATATCCGTATTGCATATGCTGATGAGGACAAGAATGAATGCTTTTTCCGCGATATTCCGCTTGGAACAATTTCGCAGATTACGTTATGTATGGATGGCACAGATGATGATGCGATCCCATATGCAAAATATCTGACAGGTACATCAACAAAAGAAGTATCCACGCTTGATGCGGTAAAGGAACGTCTTGGCATTACAGATGACAGTAAGTCAGAATCAGATTCCACAGACGACAGTGATAAGAATTCTACAGATAATTCTGATTCAGCAGATAATAATAACAGCGGTGACCAGAATACAGATGACAATGGAAATGGCAGTAATAATGGTTCTGATGATGGAAATGGTGGAAGCACAGATAATGGAAATGGTGGAAACGGCGGTGGTGGAAACACAGATCAGGATAACAATGGCGGAGATATGATTTCCATAGCAGAACAGTATATCGGTCAGTCTCTGGATGCACTGGAAGGCGCATGCGGTTCTCCACAGGGCAGCAGCTATGAGGATGATCCTGAGACAGGTAAAACAGGATTCCATTATTACAGCAATTTCACAGTTTCTACAACAGTTGATGAAAATGGTAATGAAATTGTTGCCGGAATATGGTAGAATAGAACTACGAATGTAACAGAGGAGGTATTCCGATCCTCTGTTACCTGCGATAAAATTAATTTCAGGAGACAGTTACTATGAAACGTGTATTATTAAAATTAAGCGGTGAAGCCCTTGCCGGTGAGAAGAAGACCGGATTTGACGAGGCGACTGTTATTGAAGTTGCAAAGCAGATCAGGACAATTGCTGAGGAAGGACTGGAAATCGGCATTGTGATCGGCGGAGGTAATTTCTGGAGAGGACGCACCAGTGAGACTATCGACAGGAATAAGGCTGATCAGATTGGTATGCTTGCAACAGTTATGAACTGTATTTATGTATCTGATATCTGCAGATACCTTGGATTAAAGACAGAAATCTTTACACCATTTGTATGCGGTGCATTTACAAGCCTTTACTCTAAGGATGCAGTGGAAGCAAGCTTTGCACAGGGCAAGATCGTATTCTTTGCAGGCGGTACAGGACATCCTTACTTCTCCACAGATACAGCCACTGTACTTCGCGCAGTAGAGATCGAAGCAGAAGCAATCCTTCTTGCAAAAGCTGTTGACGGAATTTATGACAGTGATCCGAAGACAAACCCGAATGCAGTAAAATATGATGAAATTTCCATTGAAGAAGTAGTTGCAAAGAAACTGGCAGCTATGGATCTGACAGCATCGATCATGTGTATGGAACAGAAGATGCCGATGCTGGTATTTGCACTGGATGAAAAAGACAGCATCATCAATGCAGTACATGGCAAATTTGTCGGAACTAAGGTTACTGTATAAGTAAGGCTTATAAGTCAGTTTACAGAGAAAGTGTAATATAAAAACTATAAAAAGAGGGAGACGAACCTAATGGATGAGAGAATTCAGAAATATGAAGAGAAGATGAAAAAGACACTGGCAAGCCTTGAGAGCGAACTGGTTACAATTCGTGCAGGACGTGCGAACCCGCATATCCTTGACAAACTCGCCGTAGATTATTACGGAGCTCCGACACCTCTTCAGCAGGTGGCAAATATCACTGTCCCGGAAGCTCGTATGATCCAGATCCAGCCATGGGAAAGCAGCCTGATCAAAGGAATTGAGAAAGCAATCCTTACCTCTGACCTTGGATTAAATCCAAGCAACGATGGTAAAGTAATCCGCCTTGTATTCCCGGAACTTACAGAGGAACGCCGTAAGGAACTGGTTAAAGATGTCAAGAAAAAAGGCGAAGCAGCCAAAGTAGCAGTCCGCAACATTCGTCGTGATGCAAATGATGCATTTAAGAAACTTGCAAAACAGGATGTATCTGAGGATGAGATCAAAGAACTTGAGGAGAAAATCCAGAAGAGCACAGATAAATATATCAAAGAAGTTGATGCGGCAGTGGATGCAAAGAGCAAAGAAATCATGACCGTATAAGGGAAACGAAAAGGAGAGCTCCATGAATGCGGGCTCTCTTTTTATCTGAATGAGATAATGGACCGGAAACTGTGGTTCATTATGATGAGACAGTAAGGTTAAAGGAATAACAGGATAAGAAAAGGAAACAAGAGTATGAATGTACCAAATCATATTGCCATTATTCTGGATGGTAATGGACGCTGGGCGAAGGCAAAGGGAATGCCCAGAAGCTACGGACATGTGAAGGGCTGTGCAAATCTGGAAACAGTCTGTGACTATATGAAGGAGCTGGGAGTTAAATATGTGACTGTATATGCTTTTTCCACAGAGAACTGGAAACGTTCCAAAGATGAGGTGGACGGTCTGATGAAACTGTTCCGAAGTTATCTGAAAAAATGTATTAAACTGGCAGATAAGAACAAAATGCGTGTCCGGGTGATCGGAGAGGTTTCGGCATTTGATCAGGATATTCAGGAAAGTATTGCACGTCTGGAACAATATTCTCAGAAATATGATGAAATCTATTTCCAGATTGCATTAAACTACGGCAGCAGAGATGAGATCATAAGAGGTATCCGCAAACTTGCTCAGGATGCTGCAGATGGAAAAGTAAAGCCGGAAGAAATTGATGAGCATGTTTTTGACAATTACCTGGATACGGCAGGAATCCCTGATCCGGATCTGATGATCCGCACAAGCGGTGAATTGAGACTTTCCAATTTTCTGTTATGGCAGATGGCTTATACAGAATTTTATTTCACAGATGTGGCATGGCCGGATTTTAATAAAGCAGAGCTGATTAAGGCTATTGAGAAATATAATCAGAGAGACAGAAGATACGGCGGAGTTAAGGAGGAGTAAAGAATGTTTAAGACAAGACTCTTAAGCGGAATCCTGCTTGTGATTATTGCGCTTGCCACTATTATCAGCGGTGATTATGTGCTGTTTTTCACACTTCTTGCGGTTTCTCTCATTGGAATGAGAGAATTGTACAGAGCAATGAAGGTGCAGGATGAGAAGATAAATCTGCTGGCAGCAGCAGGCTATTTAGGCGCAGTATTATATTATCTGGCAGTACTGCTTGATTTTGAGAGGTATGGAGTGCTGGCAATCATTTTCGGACTTGTGCTGCTCATGTTTGTATACGTGTTCACTTATCCAACCTATGAGGCAGGGCAGGTAATGCCTGCACTGTTTGGTATTGTGTATGTGGCAGTTATGCTGTCGTTTATTTATCTTACCAGAGAGCTTCCCGGTGGAAAGTTCCACGTATGGCTGATCTTTCTGTGCTCATGGGGATGTGATACCTGCGCATATTGTGTGGGAATGCTGATCGGTAAACATAAAATGGCACCTGTCCTCAGCCCTAAGAAATCTGTGGAGGGAGCTGTGGGTGGTGTGGCAGGAGCTGCACTTCTTGGTGTGATCTATGCAGCAGCCACTCAGGGACCGATGCTGGAATATGCTGTGATCTGTGCAATCGGAGCACTGATCTCCATGGTAGGCGATTTGGCTGCATCTGCGATCAAGAGAAATCAGGGGATTAAAGATTATGGAAAATTAATTCCGGGACATGGAGGAATCCTTGACAGATTTGACAGTGTGATCTTCACAGCACCGGTTATTTATTTCCTCTCTCTTGTGATGATTGAGATCTAGAGCGTGTCTGAAAAATCATTCCCGCAATCTGCATGCCCCACTTTGCGGGATATTTCACCCGAATTCAGTTGCCGTAGCCCGCTACGCGCCCTCATCCGGGCAAAATATCCCACAAATTGTGACGCACATCTTGCAGAAAGCCTTTTTCAGACGCGCTCTAACGGAGCATATATTCTTCTGATATACATGTTTACAGTATTTTCTGATATGAGAACTGTCAGGTCAGAAGTAATTTTATAAAATTGTTGTATAAGTATTGAAATGAGGTACAATATGAAAAAAGTAGCAGTCTTAGGTTCTACAGGTTCGATCGGAACACAGACACTGGATGTGGTACGTGCAAATGATGACCTGGAAGTAGTTGGTCTTGCAGCAGGCAGCAATGTAGAAATGCTGGAGAAGCAGATACGTGAATTTCATCCCAGACTTGTTGCAGTCTGGAAAGAAGAGGCAGCCAGAGATCTGGCAGTACGTGTGCAGGATCTGGATGTAAAAATCGTAAGCCAGATGGGTGGTCTTATCGAACTTGCCAGAATGGAAGAATCAGACATTCTGGTGACCGCTATCGTAGGAATGATAGGAATCAGACCAACTATGGAAGCAATCCTTGCAGGTAAGGATATTGCTCTGGCAAATAAGGAAACACTGGTAACAGCCGGACATCTGATCATGCCGCTGGCAAAGCAGTTCGGTGTGCAGATCCTGCCTGTAGACAGCGAGCACAGTGCTATTTTCCAGGCACTTCATGGAGAGAAAAGAGAGCAGATACATAAACTGCTCATCACTGCATCCGGCGGTCCTTTCCGCGGAAAGAAAACAGCAGATCTGGAGAAGGTGACTCTGGAGGATACGCTGAAGCATCCGAACTGGGTAATGGGACAGAAGATTACAGTGGATTCTGCAACTCTGGTAAATAAAGGTCTGGAAGTTATGGAAGCCAGATGGCTTTTTGATGTAGATCTGGATCATATTCAGGTTGTGGTTCAGCCGCAGAGTATTATCCACTCTATGGTGGAATTCGAGGACGGTGCAGTGATGGCACAGCTTGGAACACCGGATATGAGACTTCCGATACAGTATGCATTATGCTACCCGGACAGAAGATTTTTAAAAGGCGACAGACTGGATTTTCATATGCTGAAGCAGATCACCTTTGAGGAGCCGGACAGGAAAACTTTTAAAGGTCTTCCAATGGCGGTGGAAGCGGCAAGGGCAGGCGGCAGTATGCCAACCGTTTTTAATGCTGCAAATGAGCTGGCAGTCCGCAAATTCCTTCAGAAAAAAATCAGCTTTCTGGATATTTACGAGATTATCGGGCAGTCTATGAGCAGACATACAGCAGTAAAGGATCCGGACCTGGATCAGATTCTGGAGATTGAGAAAGAAACTTATCGTTGGATTGAAAGCAGGTGGTAGATTGAAAATTATTATTGCAATTGTCATATTCAGTGCAATCATTCTCTTTCATGAGCTGGGACATTTTCTTTTTGCAAAGCTGAATAAGATCGTGGTCACAGAATTCTCTCTGGGAATGGGACCAAGACTTTTCAGTTTTGAGAAAGGAGATACCAGATATTCACTGAAACTTCTTCCTATCGGTGGCTCCTGTGCCATGCTGGGGGAGGATACGGACATAGAGAATGAACCGGGAACTTTTAACAGTGCGTCTGTGTGGGGCAGGATTTCTGTAGTTGCCGCAGGACCGGTATTTAACTTTATCATGGCATTTGTATTGTCTGTGATCATTGTAGGTGCTGTAGGATATGAACCATCCAGAGTTCTTTCCGTAAAGGAAGGTTCTGCGGCTGAGGCGGCAGGACTGAAAGAGGGAGATATTATTACCGGTTATCAGGGATATCACATTGATCTGGGAAAAGATCTCTATGTATATTCCTATCTGAACCAGCTGAAAGAGGGAGATACCATTAACCTGACTGTTAAGCGTGATGGAAAGAAGATGGACATTTCCTATAAGTCGGATACAAATGTGAGATACCTTCTGGGCTGCAATTTCAACGGGGATGATACTTCTGCCATGACAGTGGAATCTGTAATGGATGGAATGCCGTTGCAGGAAGCAGGGATTCAGCAGGGAGATGTGATCACATCCATTAATGGAGTGAAGATTACAAATGCAGCAGATTACCAGAAATATATTCAGGAGAATCCGCTGACAGAAAAGTCTGTAAAGATTACCTATTCCAGGGACGGACAGGAATATGATATTACGGTTACACCAAAAGAATACCGTACGGCAGAATCAGGATTTACCTACAATATGTATTCTGAAAAAGCAAAAGGCTGAATATAGTCAAATATGGTGCCGTAGAAGTAAAATATATGGTACGTACAACGATTCTCAGCCTGAAAGAGCTGGTCAGCGGAAAGCTTGGAATGAAAGATCTGAGTGGTCCGGTCGGAATTGTGGATGCAATCGGAACTACGTATGAGGAAAGCAAAAGCGAAGGAACCATGATCCTGTGGATGAATATGCTTAATCTGGCAGTTCTGCTCTCTGCAAACCTTGGAGTTATGAACCTCCTTCCGTTTCCGGCACTGGACGGTGGACGGCTGGTATTCCTTGTCATAGAGGCAATCCGCAGAAAACCGATTAACAGACAGGTGGAGGGCGGCATCCATTTCGCAGGGCTGATGCTGTTGATGGCGCTGATGGTATTTGTCATGTACAATGATATTGTCAAACTGATCTGAGATAAATGATAGACAGAATATTTTTATAGATAGTTAGCTCGGGCAGAGCGTGAAAAAAGTGAATAATGTAAAAATATTTGCAAAAAAGACAGATTTTTAAAAAAGAGAAATCTGTCTTTTTGTAGAATTGTTATAGTTGACGGATGAACGTAGCCAAAATTCATTCCAGATTGCCTGCGGCAATGGAATTTTGGCTTGTATGTCTCGGGATAGTGGTGTGTGAACAGTAACGTCGGATTCTTTTATAATAAAGGTAAAGAATTTTTGACATTGCGAAAAATTATAGTTTGTTATATACTGATTTTCTGGCAGTATTGAGAATGTGACATCTGTCTGAGTTTGTCTGGAGGAGAGAAAAAAGTTATGCCTATTGGAATAATTATCAATGCATTATCCATAGTTATCGGCGGAATCCTGGGGGCTCTTGTGGGGCACAAATTAAGTCCGAAATTCAAAGAGGATATTACTCTTGTATTCGGGGTATGCTCTATGGGAATGGGAATCAGCACCATCGGTCTGATGGAAAATATGCCGGCGGTTATTTTTTCTGTTGTGATCGGTACAGGAATCGGACTTGCGATTCATCTTGGAGAAAGGATTAATGCCGGTGCCGGTGTTATGCAGCGTGTGATCGGCAAATTTATCAAGAATTCAAATTCAGAGCTTTCTGAGGATGAGTTTATGAATACACTGGTGACGATTATTGTATTATTCTGTGCAAGCGGAACAGGAATCTATGGCTCTATCGTATCCGGAATGAGCGGGGATCATTCAGTGCTGATCTCCAAATCTATTCTGGATTTATTTACAGCAGCTATTTTTGCCTGCAGCCTGGGAATGGTAGTGTGTATGATCGCCATTCCGCAGGTGATTATTTTCCTGATCCTGTTCTTTGCAGCAACGGCGATTTTTCCGCTGACTACGCCGGGCATGATCAATGACTTTAAAGCCTGTGGCGGGTTTCTGATGCTTGCAACCGGTTTTCGTATGGTGAAGCTGAAGAACTTCCCAACTGCGGACATGATACCGGCGATGGTGCTGATCATGCCTATGTCATGGTTCTGGGTGAATTATATATTGCCGTTAGTATCATAAGTTAAGCTGGCAGATTTTCATTTCTGAGTTCAGAAACGGAGATCTGCTTCTTTTTAGGTCAATTACAATCAAAATTATAGATGACTGTAATGGCGCTTATAAAAAACTAACCAATAGTTAATAGAAAATTTCTTCCTGATATTGTATTGTAAATATATAATAAATCTGAAAAAAATATCAGGTGTATCAAAAGTATTTCCTGATATTTGCCTGAAACTATAATGGCACATCAAGAGAGGAGGAGATTTTTATGAGTATGAAAAATCGATTTGCAGGAAAATGTAGAAGTTATCTGGTATTTTTTCTTCTGGCGGCAGTTGCAGCACTTTTATTTTTCCCAAGGGTAGCATCGGCTGCTGCCAAGCCAACTGCCAAACAGCTTAAAGTAACCTACAGAGGATTCGAATATGACAATGATACAGCAAAGTTATATCTGAAGCTGAGTCTGAAAAATACTTCGAGTTACACGATTACAAAAGTGAAGATGGGATATGAGATACCTATTATGGAGGATGGAACCATAACCCAGACCTTCAGTGTAACGATCAATCCCGGAAAGACAGTGAATAAGACGGTTTATATTGGAAAAATGACTCAGCAGCCATATAAAGCGCCGAAGGTAAAATGCTTATCGTTCTGGTATAAGTCAGCGACACCTAAGCTAAACCAGCTCAAAGTCAGCTACAAGGGATATGAGTACAATCCGAACACAGGAGAGCTGTATATAACTGCCCGTATGCAGAACACTTCCAGTTATACGATTACAAAGGTAACGATGTATTTTGAGATACCACTGGATGAAACTGCAACACCGACCAAAACCTACAATGTAAATATTCCGGCCGGAAAGACAAAAAATTACAGGTTCAAAATCGGAAGGATGGCAGATGCTCCGGATGGAAAGGTACTGGTGAAATGTAAGAAATTCTGGTATAAGAAATAACAAATGAAATTGTGATATCAGACAGGCAGCCATTGTGAGATACTCTAAACAGTACCACAATGGCTGCTGTTTTGTTATGCTTAGGAAATTACGTCGGAATTGTTATAATTAGGTATATTTTAGCATAAATAATTCCTGTCTGAAATAAAAATTGCTGTTATTATTTCTGGTTTAGTCGGGCTCGAAGTGGCAGTAACTCCTGCTTTACGTTACAAATGTTTCATGTTATCATTATCTAAAATCAGGGAAGCTGTTTTTCGGGGAATTTTTTAACCGAATGCGGATTGCGAATATCCGTTTGACTTGCAAAATCTGGTAATGAAGGAGGATGAAAAATATGCGGAACAGAAAGAAACTGCCAATTGGAATAGATAGTTTTGAAAAAATAATCCGGCATAATTTTTACTATGTGGATAAAACAGAAATGATAACAGAACTTCTTCATAACTGGGGAGAAGTGAATCTGTTTACACGTCCTCGCCGTTTTGGAAAATCTCTGAATATGAATATGCTGCAGTCATTTCTGGAAATCGGATGTGATAAATCGCTGTTTAATGGACTGAAGGTATCCCGTGAAAAAGAACTGTGTGAAGAATATATGGGAAAGTTTCCGGTAATTTCGCTTACATTGAAGAATGTGGAGGGATTAAATTTTGAGTCAGCCCGGAAATCGCTGAAGAATACTCTGGGAATGGAGGCGTGGAGACTTAGTGCTCTGGCAGAGAGCAGCCGCCTTACAGAGGAAGAAAAAAACTCTTATAAAGCATTGACTGTCGTTGATGATCATGGCGATTTCAAAATGTCTGATGCCACAATGGAGAAGGCGCTGCTTATATTAACTGTATTACTGGAGAAACATTATGGAAAAAAAGCGGTTCTTTTGATTGATGAGTATGATGTGCCATTAGATAAAGCGTTCCAGTATGGATATTATGACGAGATGGTATCTTTGATCAGAAACATGTTTGGAAATGTTTTGAAGACAAATTCGAGCCTGTTTTTTGCAGTACTTACGGGATGCCTGAGAATTGCGAAGGAAAGCATTTTTACAGGATTAAACAATTTTAATGTTTTTTCGATTACGAGTGTACAGTTTGATGAGTTCTTTGGATTTACAGATGATGAGGTCGCAGAAATGCTGAAATATTTTGGGCTTTCTGACTACCATGAAACAATCAGGGAATGGTATGATGGTTATCAGTTTGGAAAGAAAGCAGTGTATTGTCCCTGGGACGTGATCAGTTATTGCAGAAATTTATGTGCAGATCCTGATGCGATACCAGAAGATTTCTGGTCTAATACCAGCAGCAACAGCATTGTGAGTCGTTTTATAGATAAAGCGAATAAACAGACGAGAGATGAAATCGAAAACCTGATTTCGGGAGAAACGGTTATAAAAGAAATAAAACAGGAACTGACATATAATGAACTGGATAAATCCATTGAGAATCTTTGGAGTATACTTTTTACAACAGGGTATTTAACACAACGTGAAAGAATAGACAGCAGAAAGTTACGTCTGGCAATTCCTAACAGAGAAATTAAAGAATTGTTTGAACTTCAGATCAGGGAATGGTTTCAGGAAAAGTCATCTGAGGATGTAAAGAAGCTTGATAAATTATGCATGGCTTTTCCAGATGGAGATGCAGAAACGATAGAAGATTTGTTTAACGACTATTTATGGAATACAATCAGTATTCGGGATACGGCAGTTAAGGGAAGAAAAGAAAATTTTTATCATGGAGTTTTGCTGGGGCTGCTAAGTCATATGGAGAACTGGGCTGTCTGGTCGAATATAGAATCTGGTGAAGGTTATTGTGATATTTTACTGGAAGTTCCGGAGAATCGTGTCGGAGTGGTGATCGAGATGAAATATGCTCAGGAAGACAGAATGGAGGCAGCTTGTACAGAAGCTCTGAAACAGATTGAACAACGTCAGTATGCTGCAAGGTTAAAGAGTGACGGGATGAAGAATATTGTAAATTATGGCATTGCCTGTTATCGGAAACATTGTAAAGTTAAGATTGGGAAAGAAAATTCTTAATCTAAGAAGATATCTTAATAAGAAAACAGCTCTGCTGTTCTGAAATTACAGCTCCTCTCAGTGATTATTATTTGTGATACTGAGGGGAGCTTTTTATATCATAGAAGATTATTCTGCAATGTTTCTGTGATGTAACAGTCTTTTGGACAGGATTCTTTCTTACGTATTCCTTGTTGGAATAATCCATGTGAAAAGAAGAATTGCGAAGGAAATAGGAAACGAACGGGTATAATTTGTGCAAATTGTTGGAAAATTTTTTAAACATACTTTAATATGAACGGAAAAGTCAGGAAAGGAAGAAAAATGAGAAAGAGACTTATCATCGGTATGAGTGGGGCTTCCGGAGCGCCCCTTACAATAGAATTGCTGAAACAACTGCAGCAGTATAAAGAAATAATAGAGACACATCTGATCGTGACAAAAGGTGCGGAAATGACGCTGGAACAGGAGACAGATTATACATTGGAACAGCTATATGCTCATGCGGACGAGGTACATGATAACTATAACATCGGTGCAGGTCCGGCGAGTGGAAGCTACCGTACGATGGGAATGATCGTGATTCCATGCAGTATGAAAACTCTGGCGGGAATCGTAAGCGGGTACAGTGATAATCTCGTTTTACGGGCAGCAGATATAACCTTGAAAGAACGCCGGAAGAAGATATCATTACCAGAAAATGGGCTGAGCAGATATGGGAACTTGTCAAACAACCGGTGTCTGTGCTAGCAGGAGTACATTATGATAATCTGGAAAAGGAACAGTTGATGGAAGTAATCCGGATATTAGATCAACTGCTCGAAAACTTAGAACAAGAACTGCAATTACGGAAGACAAAATATAGTCAAAACGTATAAGAGAAACATAGAAATACAATGGTGCTATAATTTTTTCAGATAACGAAATCAGGAGTTTATGTCGGACTGGAAAAAGCCTGTGAAAAAGCAATGAACCAGATTCGGGAGCTGCGTTATGATGAACGGCTTCGTAATGAGGACAGAAATGATATTCTGGCATATGGAATTGCTTTTTGTAAGAAGAAATGCAAGGTAGTTGTCGAAAATTTATAAGGAATGAGGTAATCTTAAAAAGATGATATCTGAAAAGGGAAAGGGATAGGTGATAGATTCTTGCGCATCAGTTCTTTGCAGGCTGATGCGCATATTTTGTCTGCTTTGCTACAACCCTAACGCAACTCAGCAATCCTGCTGACTGCCACGTAGATCTCCTGAATTTTGTACCAGGTTGGATAATCTACGATTCCTGTCTGGTCCAGACCGAAAATGCTCTGGAAAATCCTGACGGAATTTTGGGTCTCAGGTCCGTAAATTCCATCTGCGGTAACAACAGGGACAGCAGGATAAGCTTCTGCGATTGTGTTTAACTGTTCCTGAATCTGTCTTACCTTATTTCCGGATGCACCGATATCCAGATCATATCCTGGCCAGGAGGCGGGGATGCCGGAGATTGCTTCCGCCACATTGATATACATATCATTTCCGTAAAAAGTCCGTAGGATTTCAATGGCAGAGTATCCCTGATCGCCCAGTGCCTTGCTTCCCCATTGTGTCATCCAGCCTCTGTTTCGGCATTGTACCTGTTTGCCGTCACAGTACTGGGTAAGGATTGGCTGACGTACATTTGGTCTGGAAAGATAATTCTCAAACAGTTCATCTACAATGCGGTCAATGCTGGCAAAGATATTCCTGCCATAGATCCATTTGTGATCATAGGCAGTGGAGGAAGTGATCGTAAAGTCATAACCTTTGTTCCGGTACCATTCCGTATAAACCCTGTTCAGAGTAAAAGACATGATAGCCAGAACATTTGCCCGGATGGTATCGTCGGGCCAGGTGGCATAGATTTCGCTGCTGGCTACATTTTTGATGTAATCTTTGTAGCGTACATAATAATTGCCTGCAGCGGAATCGTTGACAGGCCCGTCGTGTACCACTATATATTCAGGGACAACGACCTTGCTTAATACGATTTCGCCGTTTTCGTTTATTGGTTTTATCTCGGCTTCTTCGATTTTGGGAGGATATTCATAGAACAACGTATGCGGAGGAATTACAATTCTCTGGAAAGTTTCGCCGGATTCCATGACATTCAGCGTTGTTGGCTGTCTGGATAAAGTATCTGCTAATACCTGGCTTCCTGCGATTTCTTTTGGTTCAAATCCTTCTGCTTCAATCTGAATGGTATATTCTGAGTAGGGCTGTTGTTCAACCGGTTCCATACTGTATTCCAGAGGTGGAGTCTTAAGTTCAATGACAGGAGTGCGTCCGGAGGAATCTGTTGCCACTTCTTCAATGGTACTGTCGGGTGCTCCTGTGTAGGAGATTCTGACGCGTGCGTTTTCTATGGGACGATTGTTCAGCCGGTCTGATACGGTAACCTGATATTGTCCTGTATCTATATTTTCCTGCTGCATCTGCATATGATAAAAAGCCATACAAGCTCCTGTAGATAATGCTTTCCTGATAAATTATGCAGGGGACCGGAAAATGGTTACCTGAGAAAAGAATTATTGTAGAAAAAAGAAATAAAAAAATAAGGCACCATGACTTCTCATAGTTCCTCATTCTTTAAATGCGGAAGATGGGACTTGAACCCACACGAGCGCAATGCTCACAAGATCCTTAGTCTTGCTCGTCTGCCAGTTCCGACACTTCCGCATATCGCATTTCTCTGGGATTCTTTTGCTCTCCCTCGCGACAAGTGATACTATATCAAATGTAAAAGCTAATGTCAACACCTTTTTGAAAAAAAATATAAAAAAATTTCAATTTTTTTTGAAAAAAAGAGGAATTTGAAATTTTATGTAGAATATAATTAATAAGAGGTATTTTGTCAGCTTGTGGAGGTATCGCTTATGAATATCAGAGAAAGCATGGAACAGCGTGAACAAAAGATGCTCAGTCCTTATGCTGCTTTGAGTCTTTGTTCCAGAGGCAGAGAGCGGCAGGAGGAAGAATGCGATGTACGGACTGTCTATCAGAGAGACAGGGACAGGATCCTTCATAGTAAAGCTTTTCGCAGGATGAAGGATAAGACACAGGTTTTTGTGGCACCCCAGGGTGATCATTACAGGACCAGACTGACACATACTCTTGAGGTATCACAGATTGCCAGAACAATAGCGAAGGCACTGAGACTGAATGAAGATCTTGTAGAAGCGATCGCACTTGGACATGACCTGGGACATACTCCCTTTGGACATGCAGGTGAGAGGGCTCTTGATGCAGTGAATCCGGATGCTTTGCCCACTATAAACAGAGCGTCAGGGTTGCACAGGTACTGGAGAAGAACGGCGAAGGGTTGAATCTCACATGGGAGGTCCGGGATGGTATCCTGAATCACAGAACCAGTGGGAATCCGTCTACTCTCGAAGGAAAGGTAGTAAGACTTTCGGACAAGATCGCCTATATTCATCATGATATGGATGATGCACAGCGGGCGGGGATTATTTCTGAGGATGATATTCCGGTCACGCTTCGGATGCTGCTCGGTTATACAACCAGAGAGCGGCTCAATACATTTGTTCATGATGTGATAGAGAACAGTCTTGAGCAGGATACCATAAAGATGTCAGCAGAGATCTACGAGGCAATGATGGATCTGCGGGCTCTCATGTTTCAGAATGTATATGAGAATCCGGCAGCCCATAAGGAAGAGGAAAAGGTAGTGAAGATGCTGACGGAGTTATATGAATATTATGTCGAACACCCGGAAGCAATGTCAAAAGAATACAGGGAGCTGATCGTGCGTGGAGAGAAGAAGGAACAGGCAGTATGTGACTATCTCTCAGGAATGACAGACCAGTATTCTATAAGGAAATTCCGGGAGATTTACATACCAAAAGCATGGGAAGTCTATTAATCATCAAGAAGGAGGACGAAGCATGCGTTATTCAGACGATATCATTGAAGAAGTCAGGATGAAGAATGATATTGTAGATGTTGTATCCCAGTATGTGAAGCTGAACAAAAGAGGAAGTACCTATTTTGGACTTTGTCCGTTTCATAATGAGAAAACTCCCTCTTTTTCGGTAACACCGGCGAAGCAGATGTATTACTGCTTCGGATGCGGAGCAGGCGGGAATGTATTTAATTTTGTGATGGAATATGAGAATTATACCTTTGGGGAGGCACTGAAGCATCTGGCAGACAGGGCAGGGGTGCAGCTTCCGAAGATTGAATATTCCGGAGAAGCAAAGAAGAAAGCAGAACGTCGGGCTGCCCTTCTGGAGATCAATAAGCTTGCAGCAGGATATTTCTATTATCAGCTGCGTCGTGAGAGTGGCAGACAGGCACATGAATATCTGACAGGCAGAGGACTCAGTGAGGAGACGATCAGGAAGTTTGGCCTGGGATATTCGGATAAGTACAGTGACGATCTGTACAAATATCTGAAGTCAAAGAATTACAGTGACGAACTGCTGCGGGATTCCGGCCTGTTCAATGTGGATGAACGCAGGGGAATGTATGATAAGTTCTGGAACAGGGTTATTTTCCCGATCATGGATGTGAATAACCGCGTGATCGGATTTGGAGGCAGAGTGATGGGTGACGGAAAGCCGAAGTACCTGAACTCGCCGGAGACTACGATCTTTGATAAAAGCCGGAATCTGTACGGGCTGAATGTTGCAAGAACCACGAGAAAAAATTATCTGATCCTGTGTGAAGGATATATGGATGTGATATCCATGCATCAGGCAGGGTTTACCAATGCGGTTGCATCGCTGGGAACGGCACTTACTTCCGGACATGCAAGTCTGCTGAAGCGTTATACTCAGGAGGTATTGCTTCTGTATGACAGTGATGATGCAGGCGTGAGGGCTGCCCTTCGTGCCATTCCTATTCTGAGGGAAGCCGGTGTTTCTTCGAGAGTGGTAAATCTTAAGCCGCATAAAGATCCGGATGAATTTATCAAGGCACTTGGAGCGGAAGAGTTTGAGAAACGTCTGGAGCAGGCTATGGACAGCTTTATGTTCCGCATACATATGGCAGAGCGGGAATTTCCAATGGAGGAACCCCAGGGACAGAACCGTTTCTTTGAGCGGTGTGCGCAGATGCTTCTGGAGCTTTCCGATGAACTGGAGAGAAATCTTTACATAGAAGCAATCGTAAAGGATTACAGAAGCAGTGGGATCAGTGTGGAGAATCTGAAAAAGAGAGTCGGAGCTCTTGCAATGAAGGGAACTCCGGCAGAGCAGAGGATTCAGCCTAAACCTGTGGGAGCAGGTCAGCAAAAGAAGAAGGAGAGTGCAGCAGAGAAAGCACAGAAGCTGATGCTTACCTGGCTGGTAACTTATCCGGGCATATTTGACACAGTGGAAAAATATATCCAGCCTTCAGATTTCGTAGTTCCTCTGTACAGGCAGGTGGCAGAGATGCTTTACCAGCAGCACAGGGATGGCGATGTGAATCCTGCAAGGCTGATGAATGCTTTCATTGACAGTGAAGAGCAGAGAGAGGTTTCATCCCTTTTTAATGCAACGATCCATCTGGAGACTCCGGAGGAACAGAACCGGGCTTTCTCGGATGCTGTGATCAGGATTAAGGATGAGAGTCTGAAAGAGAGAAACAGAACCTGGGATTCCACAGATATACAGGGACTGCAGGAACTTGTAAAAGCAAAGAAAGAACTGGAAGAGCTTGGAAGAAAGCGGCAGCAGCTGCATATTTCTTTTGAATAAGGATAAAATATAAACACTATATGGAGGTATAGAGCACATATGGAAATGAATATGGGTAAATTCAGTGAAAAACTGGTAGAACTTCTGGAGCTTGCCAAAAAGAAAAAGAATGTACTGGAATACCAGGAAATCAATGACTTCTTTAAGGACCAGCCACTGGGAGTTGAACAGATGGAGAAGTATTTGACTTTCTGGAAGCCAGTGGAGTGGATGTGCTTAGGATTACAGACAGTAATGCAGATGATATGATCCTGGATGATGACGATGCAGACATTGATAAGCTGGATGAAGAAGAGATTGAGCTTGACAAGATCGATCTTTCTGTTCCTGAAGGTGTAAGCATCGAGGATCCGGTACGTATGTATCTGAAGGAAATTGGTAAGGTTCCGCTTCTTTCAGCAGAAGAGGAAATCGAACTTGCAAAGAGAATGGAGAATGGGGATGAGGCTGCCAAGAAACGTCTGGCAGAAGCAAACCTTCGTCTTGTTGTCAGCATTGCAAAGAGATATGTGGGACGTGGAATGCTTTTCCTTGACCTGATCCAGGAAGGTAACTTAGGTCTGATCAAAGCGGTTGAGAAATTTGATTACCGCAAGGGTTATAAATTCAGTACCTATGCTACATGGTGGATCCGTCAGGCAATCACCAGAGCAATCGCAGACCAGGCACGTACCATCGTATTCCGGTGCATATGGTTGAGACTATTAACAAACTGATCCGCGTTTCCCGTCAGTTACTGCAGGAGCTTGGACGTGAACCTACGCCGGAAGAAATTGCAAAAGAGATGGATATGTCTGTAGAGCGTGTACGTGAGATCCTTAAGATCTCCCAGGAGCCTGTATCTCTGGAGACACCTATCGGTGAGGAAGAGGACAGCCACCTTGGAGACTTTATCCAGGATGACAATGTACCTGTACCTGCAGATGCAGCAGCATTTACTTTGCTGAAAGAGCAGCTGGTAGAGGTTCTGAGCACATTGACAGACAGAGAGCAGAAAGTATTGCGCCTGCGTTTTGGCCTGGACGATGGACGTGCCAGAACTCTGGAGGAAGTTGGTAAGGAATTTAATGTAACAAGAGAACGTATCCGTCAGATTGAGCAAAGGCTCTCCGCAAGCTTCGTCATCCGAGCCGCAGCCGTAAACTGAAGGATTATCTGGACTAAGGAGCCTGTTATGCAGCTTTCATTACGTTTGTCTGCAATAGCAGGCCTGGTGACCAGGGGAAACAGACTTGTGGATGTGGGATGCGATCATGGATACCTGCCGGTTTCGCTTTATCTGGATGGAAAGATTCCGGGTGCGATTGCCATGGATGTAAGAAAAGGCCCGTTGTCCAGAGCGCAGGAACATATTTCTCAGTATGGACTGGACGCATACATAGAAACCCGGCTTTCAGACGGACTTGAGGCTTTGAAACCGGGAGAGGGCGACACTCTTGTGATCGCAGGAATGGGCGGCCCTCTCATGGAGAGGATTCTTACTGACGGGGCAGAGGTCAGGGAGAGCTTTCGGGAAATGATCCTGCAGCCTCAGTCAGATATCCCCCATTTTCGCAGATTTGTCAGAAAAATCGGCTGGCAGATCACAGAGGAGGAGATGGTTCTGGAGGATGGCAAGTTTTATCCTATGATGAAGGTAATTCATGGAGAAAAGATGCATATTTCAGAAGATACTCCTTATACTTTAGATGAGTGGTTTGGAGGAATGCTTCTGGAAAGAAAGCATCCTGTTCTGCGGGAGTATCTGGAAAGAGAGCTTCGCATCCGCAATGAGATTCTTGACAGATTAAAGAATGCGCCCAATGCAGAGAAGCGTGCGGGCGAGATAGAGGAGGAAAAGCAGGCAGTTATTGCTGCTTTAGAGGAATATGAAGGCATATGAACTGACCTCCTGGCTGGAGAAGAAGTACCCGTCAGATGCAGCAGAGGACTGGGATAACGTAGGACTTCTCGCAGGAGATGATACAAATGAGATCAGCCATGTGTTTCTGGCTCTGGATCTGACAGAGGAAACACTGGCTGAGGCCATAGAGGATGGGGCAGATATGATCATTACCCATCATCCCATGATCTTTTCCGGAATTAAGAAGATCAATAATCACAGCTTTACAGGAAGAAAGATCCTTACGCTGATACAGAAAGGAATTGTTTATTATGCGATGCATACCAATTATGATGTGCTGGGTATGGCGGATCTGAGTGCAGACTATACGAAGATGCATGATACCACAGTCCTTTCCATAACTGAAGAGAGAGATGGGGAAGTACAGGGCTTTGGCAGAGTTGGGAAACTTCCCCGGGAAATGACGCTGAGAGAGTATGCACAGCTTGTCAAAGAGTCTCTGAAGTTAAATGATGTAAAGGTTTATGGGAATCTGGACAGCATGGTAAAATGTGCTGCTGTATGTACAGGATCAGGCAAGAGCATGATCAAGGATGTCATTAAGGCCGGTGCGGATGTGTATGTGACCGGTGATATCGACCACCATACAGGAATTGATACGGTTGCGCAGGGACTGGCGCTGATCGATGCCGGACACTACGGAACAGAATATATTTTTATGGATGCAATGAAAAAAGAACTGACACAGGCATTTCCGGAACTGAAAATCTCCTGTGCAGAGGTAAAGAGCCCGTACACGATTCTGTGATACGGGTTCTTACCATATAATAATGAAATTATAAATGGAATTTGGCTGATCTGCCTGTTGGCAGCGGAGCCGATGTTACTGTTCATACACCACTATCCCGCGAGGTGTTTTGGTATGAATATGCCAAAATCCCGAGACATACAAGCCAAAATTCTATTGCCGCAGGCAATCTGGAATGAATTTTGGCTACGTTACTGAGAACGGAGTGAACAGTAACAATCTGATAACTGTATTTACTTGTCGGTATAGCAGAAATGGAGGCAGGATTTATGGGACAGAAAATGTATAACGTTACGATACAGGGAATAACAAAACAATATCCTGAGAAGATTCCTTACAGTGAGATTGTAAAGGAATACGAAGGAAGTACGGATGCACCTGTAATGCTGGTGATCGTAAATGGCAGGCTGAGAGAACTGCATAAGCATCTCAAGGCAGACTGTGAGATTGAATTTGTGACATCCAAAGATCCGATCGGACACAAAACTTATTGCAGAAGTGCAAGTCTGATTCTTCTGAAAGCAATTTATGATGTGGCAGGGCAGGAAAATATAGACAGTGTAGTGATCCATTATTCTGTAGGCAGCGGCTATTATTTTACAATGAAAGGACCTATGGCGCTGGATCAGGAATTTATTGATAAGGTAAAGGCGCAGATGCACAGGATCGTGGACGAGAATCTTCCCATTGTAAAGCGAAGCGTAAGCACCAGTGAGGCAGTTGCACTTTTTCATAAGCATCATATGTATGACAAAGAGAAGCTGTTTAATTACCGCAGAAGCTCTGCGGTGAATCTTTACAGTATTGGAAGTTTTGAGGATTATTTCTACGGTTTTATGGCGAACCATACGGGATATATTAAGACGTTTGATCTGTTTTTGTATGAGGGTGGTTTCGTACTGCAGCTTCCGACTCAGAATGAACCGGACCGGATACCTGAATTTAAACCGAGGGAGAAGATTTTTCGTGTGCAGAAGGAATCTCAGGAATGGGGAGATAAACTGGATATTGCGACAGTTGGTGATCTGAATGAAAAGGTTACCAGAGGCGGTATCCAGGATATTTTGCTGATCCAGGAGGCTATGCAGGAGGCAAAGATTTCGGAAATCGCATCTGAGATTGCCGCTGCCGGAAACAAGAAGTTTGTTATGATCGCAGGTCCGTCTTCTTCCGGAAAGACTACGTTTTCACACAGGCTGTCCATTCAGTTGGCTGCCCATGGAATGAAACCGCATCCGATCGCAGTGGATAATTATTTCATTGACAGGCATCTGACTCCTGTAGATGAGTTTGGGGAAAAGAATTTTGAGTGTCTGGAAGCGATTGATGTGGAGCAGTTTAATAAAGATATGCTTGAGCTTTTGGAAGGAAAAAGGGTAGAGATGCCGGTTTTCAATTTCAAAACAGGAACCAGAGAATATAAAGGTGATTTTCTGCAGCTGGATAAAGACGATATTCTGGTGATCGAGGGAATTCATGGATTGAATGACAGGCTCAGCTATGCGCTGCCAAAGGAGAGCAAATTTAAGATTTATCTCAGCGCTCTGACTCAGCTGAATATTGATGAACATAACAGGATTCCTACTACGGATGGCCGTCTGATCCGCAGAATTGTAAGAGATGCCCGCACCAGAGGGACTTCCGCGAAAGAGACAATTGCAAGATGGCCGTCTGTGCGCAGAGGTGAAGAACAGAATATCTTTCCCTTCCAGGAGGATGCAGATGTAATGTTTAATTCTGCGCTGATTTATGAACTGGCATGCCTGAAAGTATATGCGGAACCGCTTTTGTTTGGGATTGCCAAGGACGAACCGGAGTATACAGAGGCGAAGAGGCTGCTGAAGTTCTTTGAATATTTTGTTCCGGTGCCAAGCGAGGCAGTGCCGAATAATTCGATTTTAAGAGAATTTATCGGTGGAAGCTGCTTTAATGTGTAAAATAGTAGAATGAAATTTCTTTACAAGTGCAAAAAAACGTGCTAGAATAGCACTTGCGCAACCAGGCCAGGTAATCGCGGCTGAACAGACGAAAGGGTTCAGACGAGGAAAGTCCGGGCTTCGCAGGGCAGGATGCCGGATAACGTCCGGTGGAGGTGACTCCCAGACCAGTGCAACAGAAATAAACCGCCTCACTTGCTGAGGTAAGGGTGGAAAGGCAGTGTAAGAGACTACCGCCGTCCTGGTAACAGGCCGGGCACATGTAAACTCCATTCGAAGCAAGACCGAATAGAAAGCGATACGGCTGCCCGTCGTGCTTTCAGGTGGGTCGCTTGAGCCTTATGGCAACGTAAGGCCTAGACAGATGATTACCCAATGACATAACCCGGCTTATCGGTCTGATTGCGTACAAAAAAACAGAACGGATTTCTTCCGTTCTGTTTTGATATGTGTTTTATTATTTATTGCGTTTACCTGTGTATTTCTCTTCGCAGTATTTACATCTGTAAACTTCTTTCTCTTTATCTGCAAGAACAAAGATCTGGTCGAGTCCCTGTTCAATGGAAGTGATGCAGCGTGGATTCTTGCATTTGATCACGTTGACAACCTGATTCGGAAGTTTCAGTTCTTTTTTGGCAACGATCTTCTCGTCCTTGATTACGTTTACAGTAATGTTATGATCGATAAAGCCGAGAATGTCAAGATCGAGATTCTCAACCGGGCATTCAACCTTGATGATATCTTTCTTACCCATTTTGTTGCTGCGCGCGTTCTTGATGATGGCAACGGTGCAGTCAAGTTTATCAAGCTTCAGATCATGATAGATAGTCATGGCCTTGCCTGCTTTGATATGGTCTAATACATAACCTTCGCGAAGTGCTCCAACATTTAACATGGTAATTTTACCTCCAGTAATGTGAGAATCAGGGCCATACGTACATATACACCGTACTGTGCCTGTTTGAAATAAGCTGCTCTCGGGTCTGCATCCACCTCTGTTGAGATTTCATTTACACGTGGAAGCGGATGAAGAATGTACATGTCTTTTTTTGCAAGTTCCATTTTCTGTTTGTCCAGAATGTAGAAATCCTTCATGCGGACATAGTCTTCTTCGTTGAAGAAACGTTCTTTCTGTACACGTGTCATGTAGAGGATATCAAGATCCGGTAAGGCATCTTCCAGTCTCTCTACTTCCTGAAATTCGATATTGTTCTTTTTCAGAACATCCTCGCGGATATAGCTTGGGATGCGAAGCTCTTCCGGTGAGATCAGAATGAATTTTACATTTGTGTAACGTACAAGTGCTTCGATCAGGGAGTGAACTGTACGTCCGAATTTCAGGTCGCCGCACAGACCAATGGTCAGATTGTCCAGACGTCCTTTCAGGGAACGGATGGTAAGTAAGTCGGTTAATGTCTGGGTAGGATGTTGATGACCACCGTCGCCGGCGTTGATAACAGGAATAGAAGAAGCCATAGAAGCTACTAACGGAGCACCTTCTTTCGGGTGGCGCATAGCACAGATGTCAGCGTAACAGGATACAACGCGGATTGTATCGGCAACACTTTCACCCTTTGAAGCGGAACTGGAATCAGCTGATGAAAAACCAAGAACTTTACCGCCAAGGTTCATCATAGCAGCTTCAAAGCTGAGACGGGTACGGGTGCTTGGCTCATAGAATAAAGTTGCCAGTCTTTTATCATGCAGACATGTGCGTATTTATCAGGGTGTTTCTCAATATCGCTGGCCAAGTCAAGAAGAGTATTTAACTCATCAACAGACAGATCCAGCGGACTCATTAAGTGTCTCATTTCATACCTCCATATTTTACTGGTTCAGGAATTTTTATTTAATCCTTCATAACATCATATAATAATCAGGTGCTTTTTTCAAGAGAGTTTTCCAAGTATTTTCTCAAAAAAAAGTCCGGCTCCGAACCAGAGGGGAGCGTAGTCCGGTCTTATCAGTCCCCGGTAATTCAGAGGAGTGTTGCTGTAGTCCCAGGGACACATATGAAAACAGCGCAAAAGAGCACCGCTGATAAATTCCACGAAGAAAAATCCGACAGTATAAATGCAGCCGCGGACAAAAAGCGGGACAGCAGAAAGTTTACCGGAGAGCGGGCGGATGATGGCACCGCATCCGTAAATGGGAAACATTAAAAGGGAAGTTTTTCCTGTCATGGTAAGTTCTCCTGAAAGGATGGAATGCAGTCCGGTCCAGAGGATTTCCATGCACCAGCCCGTCAGACCGCAGAGAATGAAAGCTTTTTTCATAGGTAACGCTCCTGTATAAATTTCTATGATTCTAGTATTGCCTGCCTTGAAAAAAACATACACGTAGGATATAATGAGAACACGTTATTACACTATAGCAATGAGGTGCCTTATGCGCAAAAGGAACGTGTGGAGGGGATCTCATGGAAATAAGAGGAGTTTATTATGAATTATCAGGAAAGCCGGGAGTACATAGACAAAATCACCCGGGAAATTCCCAGTGTCCTGGGACTGGAGCATATGCGTGAGCTGATGAAACGTCTTGGAAATCCACAGGATGATCTGAAATATGTGCATGTAGCCGGTACCAATGGCAAGGGTTCTGTCATTGCTTTTTTGTATTCTGCTTTATCAGGTGCGGGATATCGCATTGGAAGATATGTTTCGCCTACCCTGTATTCTTACAGAGGCAGGATGGAAGTTTCGGGAAGCAGGATCAGCAGAGAGGACTTTGCTGCTTATATTACACAGGTGTCTGATGTTATTGCTGCTATGACAAAGGATGATTATCCCCATCCCACTGCATTTGAAATAGAGACTGCGGTGGCATTTCTGTTCTTTAAAAAAGAGAATTGTGATCTCGTTTTGCTGGAAGTGGGAATGGGCGGAAATCTGGACGCCACAAATATTATTAAGAATACGCTGCTGGCAGTGCTGGTATCGATCAGTATGGATCATATGTCCTTTCTTGGAAATACTCTGGCACAGATCGCAGAGAAGAAAGCCGGGATCATCAAAGACGGCTGCAGAGTGGTGACTGCCAGACAGAAGCCGGAAGCAATGCAGGTGATCGAGAGAATCAGCAGAGAACATGGTGCAAAATGTACCATAGCAGATGCTTCTGAGGCAGAGGTGCTAAAGGAAAGCTGCCTTGGACAGACAATCCGGTACAGGGGTGAAGAGTATGAGATTCCGCTGGCAGGTGTTTATCAGAAGGAAAATGCAGTAGTTGCGCTGAATGCTTTAAAAGTATTGGATGAGCTGGGCTTTCCCACTGCTGCGGAGCAGAAAAAAGAAGGGCTTCGCACAGTAAACTGGAACGGACGGTTTACAGTTATCTGTAAAAAACCGCTGTTTGTGGTAGACGGGCTCATAATCCTGCTGCTGCGGATATGATGGCAGCTTCAATAGAGCATTATTTTAAGGGAAAACGGATCATCTATATTATGGGAGTGTTTGCAGATAAGGATTACAGAAGTGTGATTCAGAAAACTGCGCACTTTGCAGACCGGATACTTACGATCCAGACTCCGGATAATATAAGGCGCTGCCTGCCGGAGAGCTGGCGAAGACTGTCAGTGAATACAATCCCAATGTACAGGCAATGGATACGATTAAAGATGCAGTGGAGGAGCTTTTTCACTTGCCGGGGAACAGGATGTGATCATTGCCTTTGGTTCTCTTTCCTTTATCGGAGAGATGACTGATATTGTAGAGAATTTGTGAAAGTAAAAAGGTACAACATAAATGATAGATTTACAGGAATGCAGAAATGAAATAGATAAGATCGACAGCGATATCATACGTCTTTTTGAACAGAGAATGAAGGTGTGTGAGGATGTTGCAGAATATAAGATACGAACAGGAAAGAAGGTTCTGGATCCGGAAAGAGAGAGACAGAAGCTGGAGGTCCTGAGAGGTAAGGCACATGGAGAATTTAATCAGCTTGGTGCGCAGGAGCTTTTTCAGCAGATCATGCGATCAGCCGTAAGAGACAGTATCAGCTTCTCACAGAGCATGGAATCGAGGATGATGAGAAACTGGAAATGGTAGATGCACTTCCGTTGAAAGATGTAAGAGTTGTCTTTCAGGGTGTGGAAGGCGCATACAGTTATGCTGCAATGAGGGAATATTTCCAGGACGATATTGAGAGCTTTCATGTAAAAACCTGGCGTGATGCAATGGAAGCAGTTGTGGAGGGAAGAGCAGACTATGCGGTACTTCCCATTGAGAATACAACTGCCGGTATTGTTGCTGATATTTATGATCTTCTTACAGAGTATGAGCTTAGCATTGTAGGAGAACAGATCATCCGTCCGGAGCATGTACTTCTGGGACTGCCGGATGCTGAACTGGAGGATATCAGACAGGTATGTTCTCATCCTCAGGCACTTTCCCAGTGTGGAAAATATCTGGAATCTCATCCGGACTGGAAGAAGAAAGAGATGGAAAATACTGCCGGTTCTGCCAAGAAGATAAAAGAAGACAATGACAAGACGCAGGCAGCTATTGCCAGCAGACAGGCAGGAGAGCTTTATGGACTGAAGATCCTGGCTGAGAATATCTGCTATAACGGACAGAATGCCACACGTTTTGTGATCGTGAGTAAGAAACCGATCTATGTGAAGGATGCACATAAGATCAGTATTTTCTTTGAACTGCATCATGAGAGCGGAACTCTTTACAATATGCTGTCTCACATTATTTATAATGGACTGAATATGACGAAGATAGAATCCCGCCCGATCACAGGGAAAAACTGGCAGTACCGTTTTTTTGTTGATTTCGAGGGGAATTTAAAGGACAGTGCAGTGAAGAATGCCCTGAGAGGAATTGAGGCAGAAGCTGACAGAATGAGAATTTTGGGAAATTATTAAAAATCATTTCCATAATGCCAGAGCGTGTTTGAAAAATCATTTCCACAATCTGCACGTCCCACTTTGCGGTATATTTTGCGTAAAGCATTTTTCAAACACACTCTGGTACATCGTTTTCGAAATAATTATACCACTCACAGCAGAACAATAAGATAAAACAACAAGGTAAGAAGGAAGTAATAAAAATGGCTAGATTAAATGAATGCATCTTATACCGTGACTTTGAACATGGAGAAATCCTTGATAAAATGGCAGAACTGATGAATGCCTGGGAACAGAAAGCACCTGATCTGAAAGAAAAGGAAGGGCTGTTCTTTGAGTGTGCCAACGGACTGGTGGAAACTGCCGGCGCTTATGGCTTTTCCGGAAATTTATGGCACTGTTATCTGACATTTCTTCTGGTAAATAATGAAAATGCATTCAGTACAGCCTGTGAGATCAGAGGGGCTGTCAACGGAAGTATTAATGAACTGGCACTGAATGATTTCGGTGTGTTTAAAGAACTGTATGATTTTGACCTGACTGTACTGGATGAGGCATTTGGAATTTCCTGCTGTAAGGTTCTCGGTGATTATACCAACACCGGAAGCAACAGCAAGATGTTTAATTCCCGCATCAGGACCGTATCTGTGATCTGAGCAAAACGCTGGCAGCAGCGGAGTCCACAGAGGAATTCATGAAGGATATGGTACAGTTTTATAAGGATTTTGGTGTGGGTAAGCTGGGATTACATAAGGCTTTTCGTGTAGGACATGATGAGAATGACAATGTGGAGATCCAGCCGATCACAAGGATCGCTCATGTGAAACTGGAAGACCTGGTCGGCTATGAAATCCCGAAGCAGAAGCTGATCGAGAATACAGAAGCGTTCGTAAGAGGCAGAAAGGCAAACAACTGTCTGCTTTTTGGTGATGCAGGTACAGGTAAATCTTCAAGTATCAAGGGAATCCTGAACCGTTATTATGATGAGGGACTTCGTATTATCGAGGTGTATAAGCATCAGTTTCAGGATCTGAATGACGTGATAGCGCAGATTAAGAACAGGAACTATAAATTCATTATCTATATGGATGACCTGTCATTTGAGGAATTTGAAATCGAATATAAATATCTGAAGGCAGTGATCGAAGGCGGTCTGGAGAAGAAACCAGACAATATCCTGATCTATGCAACAAGTAACAGAAGACATCTGGTAAGAGAGAAGTCCAGTGACAAGCTGGAGATCATGGATGATGACGATCTGCATTCCTCCGATACAGTGCAGGAGAAGCTTTCACTGGTTTATCGTTTTGGTGTCCGTATTTACTATGGTGCACCGAGCAAAAAAGAATTCCAGACAATTGTGAAAGCTCTCGCAGAGAGAAACGGAATTACCATGCCGGAGGACGAACTGCTTCTGGAAGCAAATAAGTGGGAGCTTTCCCATGGAGGACTTACAGGACGAACTGCACAGCAGTTTATCGACCATCTGCTGGGTGTGGAGAAGGAATAAAAAAGCAAATAGATGAATGGTAAAGGGGGAACGCATATGGCAGTCATGACATTTGCAGCCATTGACATCGGATCTTATGAAGTCAGCATGAAGATCTTTGAGATGTCAAAAAGAATTGGTTTTCGTGAACTGAATGATGTCAGATACAGTCTGGAAATCGGAAAGGGTGTCTATTCTGACGGAAAGATTGACTCAGAAATGCTGAATGTTTTATGTGAGGTGCTGAATGACTTTAAGAGGCTGATGCAGGACTTTGGGTGGAAGAGTATCGTGTCTGCGGCACCAGTGCATTCAGGGAACTTGTGAATCCGCTGCTGATCATTGAACAGATCTATCAGCGTACAGGAATGAAAATAGAAATATTAAGCAGTGCAGAACAGCATTTCCTTGGGTACAAATCAATTGCTGCCATAGAAAAGGGATTCAAAAAGATGATCCAGAAAGGCACCGCGATCCTGGATGTGGGCGGCGGCAGCCTTCAGGTCTCACTCTTTGACAAGGATGCCCTGGTCACTACCCAGGGACTTAAAATGGGAAGTTTAAGAATCCGCCAGCGTCTGCAGGAACTGGAGAAAACAACCATTCATTATGACAAGCTGGTTGAGGAATTTATCCGAAATGACCTGATGAGCTTTCAGCGTCTGTATCTGAAGGATAAGGATATCAGGAATGTGATCCTGATGGGAGATTTTATTACAGATATGATCTTCCAGGAGGAAATGGAAGACAGGATCATTACAAGGGAAGAATTTATGAAACGCTATGAGGATACAGTTGGAAAATCTGTTGACCTGCTGGCACAGGAGATGGAGATTGATCCGGAATATGCATCCCTTGTTGTGCCGACCATGGTAGTGTGCAGAAATTTTATTGATATTTTCAATGCAGAGTCTCTCTGGGCACCAGGTGTTTCCCTGCTGGATGGAATTGCCTATGATTTTGCAGAGAAGAAAAAATTTCTCAAAAGTGTCCACAATTTTGAGAATGACATTCTGGTTACATCAAAGAACATTGCGAAACGCTATTCCAGCAGTAAGAGCCATATCCAGGGAACTATGAATCTTTGCCTGAATATCTTTGACAGTATGAAGAAGGTTCATGGTATGGGAACAAGAGAGCGTCTGTTACTGCAGATCGCAGCACTGCTTCATGACTGTGGCAAATATATCAGCATGGAAAAGGTTTCCGAGTGTTCCTATCAGATCATTATGTCTACAGATATCATTGGGCTGTCCTTTCTGGAACGTCAGATGATCGCATGTGCGGTCAGATTCAATAATTCTGCGTTTGTTTATTATGATGAACTTTACAGTATGGGAATCGCTATTGACAGAGAGAGCTATATCAAGGTGGCAAAGATGACTGCAATCCTTCGCCTGGCAAATGCCATGGACAGAAGTCATTATCAGAAAGTAAAAGGAATCAAGGCAGTGCTCAAAGACAGAGAACTGCAGATGATCGTGGATTCTGCACAGGACATTTCTCTGGAACTGGGACTGCTGAAAGATAAAGAGGCATTTTTTGAAGAAGTATTTGGCATTCGTCTGGTTCTCAGACGCAAGGGCAGAGCGTAAAGGAGGATGAACTTATGGACTTTGAAAAATTTGAAAAGAAAGAATATTTCGTGAATCGCGAGCTGAGCTGGCTCAAATTTGATGAGCGTGTTCTGAGTGAAGCAAGAGATAAAAATCTTCCTTTGTTTGACAGACTGAAGTTCTTAAGCATTACCGCATCCAATCTGGATGAATTCTTTATGGTGCGTGTGGCGTCTCTTAAGGATCAGGTACATGCAGGATATCATAAAACAGACATTGCAGGAATGACAGCCAAGGAGCAGTTAAAAGAAATCAGTGTCCGTACCCATGAACTGGTTCATGTACAGTATAATACACTGAACCGTTCTCTGATCCCTGCGCTTGAGAAAGCCGGAATGCACCTGGTGGCAGCCCATGAGAATCTTACAGAAGCACAGAGTGTATTTGTAGACAGATACTTTGAGGATAATGTATATCCGGTACTTACACCGATGGCGATGGATTCTTCCAGACCGTTTCCGCTGATCAGAAACAAGACATTAAATATCGGTGCGCTGATCTCCAAGAAGGAGAAGAGTGATAAACTCAGCAAAAAGGATAAAACAGGAGAACTTCTGTTTGCTACAGTGCAGGTTCCGTCTGTGCTTCCAAGGGTGGTGCAGATTCCGTCAAAGAAGGATGGAGATACCACAGTGATCCTGCTGGAAGAGATTATTGAAAGAAATATTGACAAACTTTTCCTGAGTTATGATGTGATATGTGCCCATCCTTACCGTATTATGCGTAATGCGGATCTTACCATCGATGAAGATGAGGCAGAGGATCTGCTGGTGGAGATCCAGCGCCAGTTAAAGAAACGTCAGTGGGGTGAGGTTATCCGTCTGGAAGTAGAGGATAAGATGGATGAACGCCTGCTGAAGATTCTGAAAACGGAATTTGATATCAAAGAGGCAGATATTTTTGAGATAAACGGACCTCTGGATCTTACCATGCTTATGAAAGTATATGGTGCGGAGGGCTTTGATGCTTACAAGACACCGAGATATCAGCCGGCACCTGTACCGGAATTTCAGAATGAGAAGGATATTTTCCAGGTGATACGTGAGGGCGATGTATTCCTGCATCATCCTTATATGAGCTTCGATCCTGTTGTAAATTTCGTGCGTCAGTCAGCAAAAGATCCGGATGTTCTGGCTATTAAACAGACTCTGTATCGTGTCAGCGGCAATTCACCGATTATTGCTGCTCTTGCGCAGGCAGCAGAAAACGGCAAACAGGTTTCCGTACTGGTAGAGCTGAAAGCACGTTTTGATGAAGAAAATAATATTGTATGGGCGAAGAAGCTGGAGAAGGCAGGATGTCATGTAATTTATGGTCTGGTAGGCCTTAAGACACACAGCAAGATCACACTGGTTGTGCGCAGGGAAGAGACAGGAATCCGCCGTTATGTGCATCTGGCAACCGGAAACTACAATGATTCCACTGCCAAACTCTATACAGACTGCGGTATCTTTACCTGCGATGAACGTTTTGGTGAAGATGCAACAGCAGTATTTAACATGCTCTCCGGATATTCTGAACCGAAAAGTTGGAATAAGCTGATCGTAGCACCAATCTGGATGAAGGACAGGTTCTTAAGCCTGATTGAACGTGAGGCAGAGAATGCGAAGAAAGGACTTCCGGCGTTAATCCGCGCAAAGATGAATTCTCTCTGTGATCCGAAGATTATTGCTGGATTGTATTATGCATCTTCCTGCGGAGTTCAGGTGGAGCTTCTGGTAAGGGGTATCTGCTGTCTGAAAGTAGGAGTGCCGGGAATCAGTGAGAATATTCATGTCCGTTCTATTGTAGGGGAATTTCTGGAGCATAGCCGTATTTTCTATTTTGAAAACGGCGGAAACCCGGAAATCTATATGGGAAGTGCGGATTGGATGCCGCGTAACCTTGACCGCAGGGTAGAGATTGTTTTCCCTGTGGAAGATGAGAAGATTAAGAAAGAGCTGGAGCATGTACTTGATCTGGAGTTTAAGGATAATGTAAAAGCTCATATCCTGCAGCCGGATGGAACTTATGTGAAGCCGGATAAACGAGGCAAAGCCCAGATTAACTCTCAGATGGAATTCTGTATTGAGGCAACTGAGAAAGCAGCACTTCATAAACACGAAGAAAAGAAATCCCGCGTATTCATTCCGGCAGAGCTGCGGAGGATATAGAGGAATAAGAAACAGTCAGAAACAGAAATAAATAACTGGGAAATGCCATGGAAAGCGGTGGAGCTGCCATGGCATTTCTTTTCTGGAACAAAAAATCCCTCCCTTTTTGTGGCAAAAGCAACGTAAATACAGGGCATTTTGAACGAAAAATTCGAGAAAAATAAAAAAATTGAAATTTTTTAAAAAAGTACTTGCATTTTAGAAAAAGATGGTGTATATTAAACGAGTCGACAGCGAAGAGCGAACGACAGATAAACAAATGGCCAGTTGGTCAAGGGGTTAAGACGTCGCCCTCTCACGGCGAAAACACGGGTTCGATTCCCGTACTGGCTGCTACAAAATAGTGAGAATTTAACCAGAGCTTAGGCTCTGGTTATTTTTTTGTCAGGGATTTCTCCTGACATGTTGTATGTCTTCGCAGACAAAAATGATTCACGAACCTGGAGCTTTCATCTGACAATAGAGGAGTAATACTTGGAAAGGAAGAACGATATGGCCACGGATGAAGAACTTTATGGGCAATATCTGTGCGGTGATGAGACAGGACTTGAACTGTTGATAAAAAAATACGGTGATCCGCTGACCTTATACATTGATGGTTATCTGCATGACGTCCACGAAGCGGAGGACTTAATGATGGAAACCTTTTCCTGGCTGTTTATGAAAAAGCCCCGCATCCGGGATGGATGTTTTAAGGCTTACCTCTATAAAGCAGCGCGTCACATGGCATTACGCCACAAAAGCAGACGGCGGATTATCTTCAGTCTTGACAACCTGACCAGAGAACCGGAGGCACAAACGCTGGTAGAGGAAGTCGTCCGCACAAAAGAGCGAAACCAGATCCTGCATCTCTGCATGGACGAGTTAAATCCAGATTATAGGGAGGCTCTTTATCTGACCTATTTTGAGGGCATGAGCTATCAACAGGCAGCTGAGGTTATGGGGAAAAGTGTAAAGCAGATCACAAATATGGTGTACCGGGGGAAAGAGCGTTTACGCGGATTATTGAAACGGGAGGGTATTACAAATGCTGAAAGATGAGGAACGGATTGCTGAGGTAAAACGGCGTATTGCAAAAAAAGAACAACAGCAGAGACTGCGGCGCAGACGGATTATCTCTGCTGTCTGTATAGCGGCATGCTTTGCAGTGATCGTTGGGATTTCCTTTGCCATGCCCGGTATTATCGGGCGGGTCGAACCCGGTACTTCTTCAGGCTTTGAAACTGCGGCAACAATTTTGGGCGGCAGCACCGCATTGGGATATATGGTGATCGGACTGCTGGCTTTTATCCTCGGCGCGTGCGTGACTATTCTGTGTTTTCGCATCCATCAGCTGAACAAAGAGGAGCAGACGGAGAAACAAAAGGAGGACAATGGGGATGGAGCTGATCAGTAATCTTTTTCAATTCGCTGTTACCCTGTTGGGTTTTTGTATGAGTGGTATTCGGTATCTGAAAGGTCGAAAACAGACATATTTCCTGCTGACCTGCTTTTACGGCTGCTTTGCCCTTGGCTCTCTTTACTGGACGCTGTATCTGCTTCTGTTTTCTGAAACACCGCAGGTCTTTTATGTGTCAGAGTTTGGCTGGGTAGCAGCGTGATTTTCCTTTATCTTCTGCAATACACCCTTTCCTCTGCGGAGGAAAGAGACTTTTCGACACGGAAATCTCTGATAGCTCCTCTGATCGGCATTCCGCTTTGTGCGTTTTACTGCACCTTTGGAGATATTCTTTCCAATCTGCTCTGGTGTGGCATGATGATCGTTGTTTCTTATCATTCTATCCGAGGTCTTGCTTATGCGCAGATACAGACAGGAACAGCGTGTAAGATGCGGTATTTTCACATTGGGGTGCTGTGCTATGTGGCGGTGGAGTATGCTCTTTGGATCTCCGGCTGTCTGTGGCCGGGTTATTCCATTTCCGCTCCCTATTGCTGGCTTGATCTTCTGCTTACAGGCTGCCTGTTTGCACTGCTGCCGGCCACAGGAAAGGCGGTGCAGACATGACATATATTGAAAACGTATTTCTCTGCATGGCCTCGCCCCTGCTGATTGCTGCTCTGTGTATGGGAAAGCGGCAGAGAAAATTCTTTCTGTTCTGCTTTGCCGGGATGGGTGTCTGTCTACTTTCCGCATACATCAACACCTTTTTCGCTGCACTTTATAAAGCGGACACCTTTGCAGCTACCACAGAGATTGCCCCGGTGGTGGAGGAAGTGATGAAACTTCTGCCATTGCTCTTTTATCTGCTGATATTTGAGCCGAAAGCGGAGCAGATCAAAAATGCTGCCGTGATCACAGCCCTTTCCTTTGCCACATTTGAAAACATCTGCTATCTGATCCAAAACGGAGCCGGTCATTTTTCTTTTATTTTCTTCCGGGGTATTGGGACAGGAGCCATGCATGTGATCTGTGGGGCCATTGTCGGCGGTGGACTTGCATATGTGTGGCAGAGAACATGGCTGAAGATTGCCGGAACCTGCGGTCTGCTGGGAGCAGCAATCACCTTTCACGCAATTTATAATCTTCTGATCGCCTATGGCAGTGCAGCACAGTATATTGCTTATCTGCTGCCTGTACTGATCCTGGCAGCGGGAAAACTGATCTTCCGCAGTTCGATACAATAATATAACCTGATTTTTCCTCTTTTGGGAGCTGTTTCGGCAGCTCTCAAATTTTTTTGAAAAAATTTGATTTTCAGGTGAGAGTTTTTCACTTTTTTTGTACCTATATAAGTGAAAGACTTTTAAGACTGTTTTTGTGGAAGGAGGTTGGAAGGCATGTACGATACAGAAGAGCGTATCGAATTGGTAAAAAAGCGAATGTATGAATATCACCGCCGCCAGGAGCGGCGCACAGTCTGTCGGCTGTCTGTTCTGTGTACCTGTTATTCCTGTCTCTTGTGGGAGCAATGGGGATAATGCAAAACAAGCCAATAAACGTTACGGGAATGTACGGCACAATCCTGCTTCATGAGGACGCAGGCGGTTATGTGTTGGTGGCTGTCATTTCCTTTACGGTGGCAGTCGTGATTACCACATTATGTATCAAATTCAGAAAAAAAGGACAAAAGAGTCAGGATGCAGAAAATCATGTATAAAGAAAGGAAAAGGTGAAAAGTATGAGGAAAAAATTATTAGCCGGGATGCTGGCACTTGCACTGTGTTCTACAAATATGCCCCTTCAGACCATATTTGCGGAAGAATTTACTTCCGGAAATCAGGATGTAGTGTCTGAGGAAGAAACTCCGGAGATTTTTACCAATGAGGAGCAGGAAACAGCAGGAGAGACAGATGAGGAACTGTCTGTATTCAGTTCAGAAGAGGTTCCTGAATTTAATGATGCCCCCGATGAGGCAATGGCTGCTGCGGAAAATGAACAAGCTGGAGAAATTGATTTAACTACGAGCAATAAAGTTGTGAATGGAGTTTATACTATAAGTTCGGCAGGAGATCACAAATTCATATGTAGCCAGGAAACAGGAAATAGAATTGTGGTTGATGGAGCAAATATTTCGGCGGAAGACAAAATCAACATTTATCTTATTAACGTAAGTATCAATACAAGTGTTGATTCGGCACTGCGAATAATGAGAAATGTGGAGGCTGCAGTCACTATCCATTTAACAGGCACAAATAGTCTTATAACAAAGGATAACAGGTGTGCCGGTTTACAGAAAGATAACGAAGCTCAGCTTATAATAAAAACCAATAATTCAGACGCTACTGCAGGAATCTTAAATGCTCGTAGTATCGATGGGGATGGCGCCGGAATTGGTGGCGGCTATTACGGCATCGGCTCTTGCAGTAATATTCTATTGATAGTTGTTCTGTAATTGCTAGTTCTAAGTATGGTGCTGGAATTGGTAGGCAGCAAGGGACACGGCTGGCAGTGATAATTACCATTAATAA
>ENA-OQHY01000137-OQHY01000137.1-human-gut-metagenome-genome-assembly--contig:-NODE-137-length-40645-cov-6.268794_pt1 | contig 40645 bp, 35 predicted proteins | sample MGYA00242570_ERZ504733 | MGnify/ENA primary metagenome ERZ504733 (study PRJEB26092, sample SAMD00036219) | human gut metagenome | host: Homo sapiens | study: EMG produced TPA metagenomics assembly of... | reverse complement strand
GCTGCACCAACAGAACTGTTGGTGCTATCCCTTGATTGGTGCACTTTTTGCTTTGTTGGTGCACTTGAGACAAGTGCACCCCCTTGTGTGCACCCCCTTGTGATGCAAATGTACTGCTTTTTCGTGATGTAGCCAAACCATTATAGGATAAACCTCACTTCCTTCATCCAATACGTGCGTTCTTGCCCATTTGCGTCGATGAGATGCAGGCATCCGTTGGGCGTAACGCGGCTTATGCGTGCCTCGAAGTGCTCATGCGTAGCGCAGTCTTCGTAGGCGTGCAGCCCCTCGCGACGGAACAGCGCAGCGTTGTATTCGTGGATGATGCCGCTGATGTCGCCCTCGATAGCACGCTGGTAGTATTCGTTGAAGCTAAGAAGCACGGCATCAAGCACCTCGTTGAGTGGTGTCTCTACACCTATTATATTATATAGCGATACGGGGTTGGGTGCATTGCTGCGAAACTCGTGTTGGTTCACGTTCAGGCCGATGCCGTAGACACAGCGGTCTATGCGTTTCCCCTTCACGGTGGTCTCGATGAGCGTACCGCTTATCTTGCGGTCGCGCCAGTAGATGTCGTTGGGCCACTTCAGTGTGATGTGGTCGGTGTACTGGTCGAGTGCCGCCTTCAGAGCCAGTGCGCCAGCCATCGACAGCACGTACTGGTCGGCTACGGCTATGTTTTGCGGACAGGTGAGTATGGAGAACAGCAGGTTCTTGCCGCGCTCGCTCTCCCATGAGTTGCCAGCCTGTCCGCGTCCCGCCGTCTGATATTCAGCCACTGCCACCACCATCTCCTTAGGCGGTGGAACGGGGTGAGCAAGAAGCACATCGTTCGTCGACGTGGTCTCCGTGAGTTTTAGTATCTTCATTTTCAGAGTTTTGAATTCAAAATGCCAAGCACGGGTTGAACGCATCGACGATGTGCTCCACTTGCGCCGTCTCCTTCGTGCCGCCGATTACGGAAATCACGTCGAAGCGCAGTTCGTCGAGCACGTTCAGCATCTTTACATACGAGTCGGCAGCCATGCCGATGTTGCGTATCTTCTTTCGGTCTATCGCCTCCTCGGGCTTTGTTATGACATCGTTCGATCGGGTCTTCACCTCCACGAACACGATGGTGCGCAGGTCGGGCGACCGCGCGATGATGTCAATATCGCAGTGACCGTCGCGCCAGTCGCGCTCAATAATCTCGTATCCCGAGTTGCGCAGATAGTCGGTAGCCAGGTCCTCGCCCCATTTTCCCGTGTCGTTATGCTTTGCCATGTTGTTCGTTTTGTAGGCAAAGGTACAGCTATTTGAAGAGACGACAAAGCAAGTAGGCTTGTTTTTGTTTAATTCGACCTCTACCGCGTTAAGGAGTAAAGCCACTTTCTACTTCCAAACATGGCAATAACAGTCGTTTGAATGTTAAAATTGGATGGTATTGACAGATTTTTCGTGTAAACCTTGCTTGTTATGATAAAATATCATTAAATTTGCAGTGGCTCTCAAGTCTGTGTGTCAAATTGGGTTCGCCCAATGTCGCTAAGCAGACAGCCAACGCCGAGCTGAAAACTGAGAAGTCCAAACAACTTCTCGGTAATAAGCGGGCAATGGGTGGGAAGAGAGTCAAGACATATAGAAGGCGTTTATCTGACGCTGTGTTTGAGACGAACTGGAATCTTGCAAATGAAAGTTTATTATAGTCTTGAACGTAGCCAACGGTAGATGTCCCGGGTGTGATTTATCAATTCCCGTGGAGACCTTGTAAACACGGATTGTATCTTTTTGGATGCAATCAAATGTATTATATGGGTTTCTTTACGGTAATGGTTTTCATATCGGCGTGGGCTCTGACGTTGTCTGTTCAACTATAATAGGCAATGCAAGAGCCTCAGTTCGTGGAATGGACAACAGGACGATTCCACGCTTTTTTGTGTCAAATAGTTGCTAATTTAATGCAAGCACAAAAACGATATGAACGCATTGCTTAATGCGCATACCCAACATGAAGACCAATTGTCTCCCTGCATCGGATTTGTCTCCGATGTCCTCCCCGAGCTCAACGCTCACAAACTGGGGTGTCCTCGGACTATGTGCAAAAGGCAAATCACGAGTGGTTCGTGTTGCGAGTTACATATAACAGAACACAGAAAGCTTGCGACATCATATCTACAGCCAATATGCAGTCATATATGCCTATGCATTATGTAATAAAGAAAGAGATTGGGAAGAAGAAGCGAATGTTACAGCCTCTTCTTCCCAATCTCTTTTTTGTATATGCTACAAGGGAGACTGTAAACTCCATTATCAAGAAAAAGGGAGAAGAGACCTCTGTTTTAAAATTTTATCTTGATAAGACAAAACCATTGGAGGACAATGGCAAACATCCCCCTCTCACCATTCCATTTACATCAATGACGAACTTTATCAAAGCTACAAGTACAGATAGTGAGCATGTACGGATAGTGTCCGCGGAACAATGCCACTATAAAAGTGGTGATATGGTAAAGGTGATTGGTGGAGAATTTAAAGGGGTAACAGGTCGGGTAGCTCGTATTGCAGGACAACAACGTGTTGTGGTAGAAATATCAGGGCTATGCTTAGTCGCAACAGCTTATATACCAAATGGATTTTTGCTTAAAAACAAATAATGAAAATAGAAAAAACAACATTAAATCATGAAAAGATTTTTTTATTATTCCTTATGCATTATAGCAATTCTTGCTATATGTTGTTGTACTAGACCTAGCGAAACAGCAAAAGTCTATACACTTGCACCTTTTGAGAAGCCTTGTACTAAAGACCTTACTCTTTGTGGTTATAAAACTACAAGCAAAGGCAAGATACTAACAAAAGGTCAAACATCTGCCTTAAAAAGAATTATTGAGAAAAAGAGCAACTACAGATCTATGGACTCTTCTCTAAAAACACCTTTCGCACCACACATCGCATTTGAATTCAATGAAAACAACAAACTAAAAAAAACATTGTTGGTTGGGTTCAACAGTGAAGAATGGCAAATGTACTCTTCAGATTCATTACTATTTAAAAGCTATTATAATTGTAGCAAAGAATTACTTATATTGGGTTTAAGCATATTCCCTAATGACAAATATTTGAACACTTTATATAACACAATTAAATAAATATGATGAGAAAGTTTTTCTGTCTATCTTTTTTGTGCTTATGTCTAACGATAAACATTAAAGCACAAACACTCCATGCAATTGTTTTTGCAGATACGAATGATCCTAATATTGGAATTTTCGATAAACAGGATTATACCAATATGACATTGGAAGTAAACACTATCGCATCAGCAACAAGCATGAAACTAAAAAAATATTTCTATAAAGATGATGCTTGTTCTATAACAAACCTAACCAACACATTAGAAAATTTAAGAACAGAAAGCAATGATGTCGTTATCTTTTATTATTCAGGACATGGCATTCGGTCTATTGATGATAAATCGTCATATCCACAAATGTGTTTAGGCAGTCATTATCAACAGAATTTCTATCCTCTAGAGAAAGTTCTTTTCAAATTAAAGCAGCAAACAGCAAGACTTAAAATTGTTATAGGTGATTGTTGCAACTCTATTGGCAGTGGAGTTTCACCAAAAGATTATGCAACGAAAGGAGCTACTATTCTGACAAAAGAGCCAGTTAATACTTATAACAATCTGTTTAAGAACTATAAGGGCACTATTATTGCAACGGGAAGTCAACAAGGTGAGAATTCAGGAACCGTATCATGGAAAGACGGAAGCCCTGCAGGAGGTGCTTTCACCATTTGCCTTCTAACAGTGTTGCAAGGTTCTGCATCAAACGGATTAGAAACTAATTGGGAGGAAATATTGGAAGTAACAAAACAAACAACAAAGCAGTTGCGCCCCCACACACCTATTTATGATATTAATGTAAAACCGATAAACAACGAACACCAAAATACAACACCTCAAAACCAAGCATCTGCCACATATGACGACGAAGAAATTGACCGTATAGAACTTCTCACAGCTATTGGTAACGAGGCAAATAGTATTAACGAACGTATACAGATAAAAGACACAGCCCTAAAATACGTGTTTGCAACCCCTGAAACTAAAGTAGAAATTGTTGGTCGTAACGGAACAACTATAGTAGCAACAGAAAAAGCTATCGACTTCATGATAAGACTGTGCACTACACACAACTTGATAAGCCTTGTTGAAGTTGATAGTCAAAAGAACGACAACGGACAATACACATATCTAAAAATACATGAAATTTATAAAAAGTAAAATCACTATGAAAAAAATCATTTCTTTATTAATCCTCTTTTTTACCGCTTTCCCTGTAGCAAATGCACAGGTGAACGACTTGTCAGAAAGTGATATCCAAGCATTTAAAGACCGCGTAGGCGAAGTTATTGATATGTTCCAAAACAACCTTTCTATATTGGGAAGCAAAAAATATTCAATCAAGGTGAAAGGAGTCTATAAAAAGAGTGTACTAAAACTCTTTATTGGTGAGGGCGAAGCATACACATCTCCTGATGGACAACATTGCGAAGGCGTTTCTATGCAAGTTTCATCAATAAGAAATGGAAAAGAGACAAAGCGCAAGATTTTTCTTAAAAAGTATCTTGACAATCTGATAAAACTTCCATATGCAGAGGTAAAACTAACAAAAGCTGACACATACAGAATAAGTAACATCTATAAAGTTGGTGACCATTACGAAGCAACAGCCACCATTTTCCAAAGATTTGAAGGATTTATTGGTGGTGACAATAAAAAAGTATATAGAGACGTCACACAGAAAAATATAAAAGTTTATGTCATTCCTGAAAACGACTATGTTCTTGGTCAACATTGGAGTGTTCGACTTGGCGATATTGAAGTAAATGAAACCCAAGGACTCTGATTAAGGTTGTAAATGACATTGCTATATGCTTAATAAAATTTTATTGACAATTTGCTTATTTGCATTGTCTACACAAATTATTCATTCACAGACTTTGTCTGTTCCGATTAACGAAAACTTCATAAAGGGCAGAGTTAAACAAATGGACGAGTTTTTCGCCCGTTTTAATATGGAGGAAACATGGGATGGACATAAAATAACCAACAAAAGTGATAAAGATTATAGACGAAAATACCTTGCCACATTGTTTGACGAATCACAGTTTCGTAAGAACAACGGCAGTATGGACGATTTAGCCTCGTCATTTATCAGTGAAGTGGTAGATAACAACTACATGCTTAATTATGAGGACTCCACTTGGACTGCTGAAGTTTTATGTACGGCTTTAATTGGCTCCAAGAGACATAACATCCGTTTGTTTCTGCATACACAGAAAATATGTCAAGGGGAATACAAGTGGGTGATATTCAATGTTTCGGGCAAGCCTTTTGATTTAAACACACAGGATTCAAAAGCACCAATAATATCTCCAATGGAGCATGAAATTGGATTCATCGGTCTTACTACAATTTCAAACAAGGCATTATGTTCTGTTTCAGCATTTGACAATGTCTCATTCACAGCTGATCGGTTGTCTATGTTTGCAGCATTGCTGAACAATAATCTTTTAAAAATAGAAACCATAGACAATGTATCCTTTCACTTTTTTACAATCTCTGGATTCTCCTTCAAAGTAGAACGGGTTGAAAGAAGAGGTTCGTACAATACGGGGTGGCTTATAACAAAACTAAACAAAATACAGTAACAAAAGTGATATGACAAAGAAAACCTATTTGATTATATACATCTTACTATTATGTTTCATACCGATGAACATGATGGCTCAGAAGCAAATAAAGCTTACCGCTAATGACAAAGAGCGTATAGTGAAAAAAGTAAAGAAATATTGTGATATGCTAATAACATTTCGAGTGACATCGAAAATGTAGATAAGATGGAACAAATTACGGAGCTATGTGAGAACGACAAAGTGCAAACTTTTGATGATCTCTCAGATTTAGCCAAAAAGAATAATGGTGAATACCATTCGATTCCACTCTTCCAATATCTGCAGAATATCACAACAAAATACGAGAACTCGATACAAATGTCATTCACAGACATTAAGTGTGAACGTACAGTGTCTGAGCCTGCAATTAATAAGGACATAGATGGTAACGCCTACGCTATTGTACATGTTGTAAAAACAATGAAAAGTAAGGGGCTTAATATAAAACTACCCTTGAAGATAACCCTCAACCTGCGTACTATGAAGATTGGCGGTACAGTGTCTGAAACCTATGAAGACCCACAAATGCTTTACCTAAAAGGTCTGGAAGCAAGAAATAATAATGATTTTAAAAAAGCCATAGAATATTTTGAAAAGTGTTTTTCTTATAAATCATTTGCCAACCGTTATCGAGCAATGACAATGTTAGGATTTGTTTATTCTACAATGCGAGATTGGGAAAAATGCATTAACAGCTTAGAGATTGCTTCTGAACACGATCCCGTAGGAGGCATTTTTTTAGCAAATATGTATATGGTAAAAGGGTTTGGGCATCCTGCAAAATACTACAAACCTTTAAAAGCTCTCACTATATTAGAAAAATATTCTGAGAATCGAGACAAAGATTTTCCAGATGTGCAGGCTATGGCATATCTTATGTTAGTATTAATAAAACTGCTGCTAATAGGATTAATGGTTGTTATATTTGGCATTCATTATCGTAACTTATATGTTTAAATGACCAAGGAAAACACTCCTGACTTAATGACATTCGGCGGACATTTAGAGGTGTTTCGTTTGGCAAAGTATAGGAAACATGCTTTAATCGTTATATTATAAAAAATAAGTACGCTTATTTTGTGTTGTCTTTCTTTTGCATTATCTTTGTATTCACTTTTTTAGTTGCTTAGTATCTACGATGTATATATTAAGTATCTACGATGTACTTATTAGGTATCCACTTGAAGACATAAAACGACATGGAGAATACAGAACAGCAGAAGAAGGACGAGCAGTTTATGCGTCGTGCTCTGGTAGAGGCAGAGGCGGCACGCGACGAGGGGAGATACCCGTTGGCGCGGTTGTCGTGGCTGGCGACCGCATCATTGCGCGTGCGCATAACCTCACGGAGACACTTGGCGACGTGACGGCACACGCCGAGATGCAGGCGATAACGTCGGCTGCTAATCAGCTCGGTGGAAAGTATCTCACCGACTGCACGCTCTACGTCACCGTTGAGCCTTGCATCATGTGCGCCGGTGCCTTGGGCTGGGCGCAGGTGCGGCGCGTGGTGTATGGTGCTGCAGACGAAAAGCGCGGTTTCCGCGCCTTCGCACCGAAGGCTCTGCACCCGAAGTGCGAGGTGGTGAGTGGCGTTCTGGAGGAGGAGTGCCGAACGCTGATGACCGAGTTCTTCAGGTCGAAACGCTGAAATAAGAAAACTGTTTAACAACCCTTTCTTTTAGATATTAGAATGAACAACAAATCAGAAACAAAACACTCTTGTTGTGGCGGAAGGCAGAACTTCTGGCTGTGGCTTGGCGCATTGGTTGTGGCTCGTGCCTCGGATTGCTCGGCGTGGAGTGGGTGAACACGATGGCTAACTTCGTGGCTACCATCTTCACACGTCTCTTCCAGTTTATAGCTGTGCCGACCATAGCACTCGCCGTGACAACAACACTCGCAACGTTCGGTATGCAGCGCGAGACACGTCGCATCTTCCGCCATACCATCAGTTACACGCTGCTCACCACCATCGCGGCTGCAGCCGTAGGCATGGTGCTCTATATCATCATCTCGCCCGACAACTTGCCGATGGAGATGGTGAATGGTAGTCGGCTGGGCGACTCGGTGCCGCAGGAGGTGACCAATGGGTCGTACTTCGACTATATGATTGGCATCGTGCCCGATAACTTCCTGCGCCCGTTCATCGAGGGCAATGTGCTGTCGGTGCTGCTCATAGCCGTGGCTGTGGGCTTGGCGTTGGCGAAGATGCCTATGGGCGAGAATAAAGAACTGTTGATGCGCGGACTGAGTGCGCTGCAGGACGTGGTGTCAAGGCTCATCCGCTGGCTCATCGCCGTACTGCCCGTGGGCATCGTGGCGTTCGCTGCGCAGCTGTCGGCTGAGGTGTCGGCAGGCACTGTGGTAGCATCGATAGGCAAGTATGTAGCCGTGATATTGGGCGGCAATATGCTGCAGTTCTTCGTTGTGTTGCCACTGTTCCTTGTGGCGCGCGGACTCAACCCCGTGCACGTTATGCGCCGCATGATGCCGGCTGTGCTCATGGCTCTGTTCACAAAGAGTTCGGCTGCCACGCTGCCCGTGACGATACAGACCTCGGAGGAGCGACTCGGCGTGGACAGCAAGGTGGCGCGCTTCGTGCTGCCCATCTGCACAACCATCAACATGAACGGTTGTGCTGCGTTCATCTTCGTGACATCGCTCTTCGTGATGCAGAACGGTGGCGTGGAGCTGTCGCTGCCCGTGATGCTGCTTTGGCTGTTAATCTCCGTGGTGGCTGCCATAGGCAATGCCGGAGTGCCGATGGGGTGCTTCTTCCTCACGCTCTCGCTGATGTCGGGCGTGGGTGCGCCGGTTGCGATAATGGGTGTCATACTGCCCGTCTTCACGGTGCTCGATATGATTGAGACCGCCGAGAATGTGTGGTCGGACTCGTGCGTCGCGGCAATGGTGGATAAGGATATGAAGAAATGATGGGCGGTGTTTTCCGCTGATGCTGATAAAACAAAAAGATGGAGCCAACGATTGTTGACTCCATCTTTTGTTTTAAGCCGAACTAAGCCTTTCTAAGCCTTACTAAGCCTCTTTAGGCATTGTTGGATTGCGTTTATTTGTTTTCTGCGTCGATTGCCTTTATCTTCTGGCGAACCAGTTCGAGGTCGTCGCGCAGGTGCTGCACCTTGCGGTTCATCTCGTCGATGAGGCTGTTGCCCTTCTTAGAGCTTGCGTTGAGGAAACCGAGGTTGTTCTCGTAGGTCTGTATCTCCTGCTTGAGCTGGTCGAAGCGGCGAACCAGACGTCCGCGCTCGTTGTCGAGAGCCTCTTCGCCACGCTTTGCCACGTTCTTGATGTTAGCCTTGAAGTCGTTCAGACGGCGGCGCTTTGTAGAGATGTTCAGCTCTTTGTAGATGCGGTCGAGCACTTCGTGATAAGCCTCGTAGAGCTTATCCTTCTCCTTGTACGGCACGTGTCCCACCTTGTTGTACTCCTCGGTGAGTGCCTGCACCTTCTCGCGTGTAGCCTCGGCAGCGTTCTCAGCGAGTGCTTTCAGCTGTTCGATGATGCCCTGCTTCTTCTCGAGGTTGGCGTGCTCCTCGTTGCGCTGACCTGCGCCGGCTGCGTTGCGAGCCTCGAAGAACTTGTTGCATGCGCCGAGGAAGTCCTGCCAGAGCTGGTCGCCGAGCTTCTTCGGAACCATGCCAATGGTCTTCCACTCCTTCTGCAGCGCGATGAGCTTGTCGCTTGTCGCCTTCCAGTCGGTGCTGTCGGCGAGTGCCTGCGCCTTCTCTACGAGTGCCTTCTTCTTCTCGATGTTCTCTGAGAAGGTAGCCTTGAGTGCCTTGAAGTATTCTGCCTTGCGTCCGAAGAAGTCGTCGCAAGCAGCGCGGAAGCGTTCGAATATCTTCACGTTCATCTTCTGCGGAGCGAAGCCAATGGTCTTCCACTCGTTCTGTATGTCGATAATCTCCTTAGAGTGCTTCTCCCAGTCGGCAGCGCCCTTGTTGTCGGTCTTGCAGAGTTCCTCTACCTTCTCGCAGAGGGCAGTCTTGCGTGCGAGGTTCTCCTCCTCCTTAGCGCGGAGATCCTCGAAGTGCTGCTGGTGGCGTTTATTGATTACGGTAGATGCAGCCTTGAAGCGTGCCCATACCTCCTCGCGCAGCTCCTTAGCTACCGGTCCTATCTCGCGGTACTGCTGGTGCAGCTCCTGAAGCTGGTGGAAAGCGCTGATTACGTCTTCCTCGTCGGCGAGCTTCTCTGCTGCCTCGCAGAGCTTTGTCTTCAGCTCGAGGTTCTTCTTGAAGTCGTACTCGCGAGCCTCAGAGTTGAGCTTGAGCAGGTCGTAGAACTGCTCAACATATAACTGGTAGTTGCGCCAAAGTTCGTTAGCCTTGTCAGCCGGCACGTTCTTGATGTCCTTCCACTGCTGCTGCAGCTCCTTGAACTCACCGAACGACTTGCCTGCCTCGTCGGGCGATGTAGCCATGGCTTTGATTTTCTCAATTATTTCGAGTTTCTTCTCCAGGTTGGCTTGCTTTTCAGCTCCTGCTGCTGCATAATCTGCGCACGTTTCTCGCGGATTACAGCCATTTGCGCCTTGAAAGTTTCCTCGGTTTCGTCGGGCAAAACCTGATAAGCTTCAGGGTTACCACCGCCGTTGATGTATTCCTTCAGGCGTGCTTCACGCTCTGCGATGTGGAGTTTGTAGAATACTGTCTTTAAAAGGTCGATTTCCTCCTTAACTGGAGCTTCGTCGCTTGCGAGATTTCCTTCAGGCGGTCAACGACTTCTTGTTTAGTTTTGTAGACTTTTGTGTTCTCTACTTGCTGAACGTCGGCTGCAGCGGTCTGCTCTACGGCAGTCTGCTCCACGTTCTGCTCTTCTTGTGCACCTTGCAACAGGGCGTTTTCTTGAGAGTCCATCATTTAACTGTTTTAAGTTTATGATAAGGGTAATTCACACGAATGTGGCGCGAAGCCACATCCTCACATTATTTATTATAGACTGCAAACTTAAATAAAATATTTTGAATAGCGACAAAAAACGCAATTTATTTTTGCATTTTGCTTTAAAGCAGTCGCTTATGTCGCAGTATAATCCACGAAAGGGCTGATATTATCACCGAGATAAGTATCGCCACGATGAAGCCGAACGGGTATTCTTCCATGCCGTTGATGAGGTTCATTCCGAAGAATGAGGAGATGAGTGTGGGCAACATCATGATGATTGACACGGAGGTGAGTGTACGCATCACGGTGTTCATGTTGTTGTTGATGATGGATGAGTAGGTGTCCATCGTCGATTCGAGGATGTCGGAGTAGATGTTCGTCGTCTCACGAGCCTGCGACATCTCGATGTTTACGTCCTCGATGAGGTCGGCATCCAGTTCGTCCACCTGCAGTTTGAACTTCAGTTTGGCAAGCAATGTCTCGTTGCCACGGATAGATGTGACGAAGTAGGTGAGTGAGTCCTGCAGACGCGAGAGTGCTATGAGCGACTCGTTGTTCACGTTGTGGTCGAGGTTGTGCTTCGCTTTCTCGATGAGTGTGTTAATCTGCTTCAGGCGTTTTAGATACCACACGGCAGAAGAGAGGAAGAGGCGGAATGTCATGTCAACATAGTCGGTAAATCCCTCGCCGCGCTTCTGGTGGTAGGACACGAAGTCGATCATCATGTTCGTCTCGTAGTAGCACACGGTGATGGTCACGTCGCGTTTGTGAATGATGCCGAGCGGCACGGTGGTGTACGGCGTGCGTGAGCGTATCTCCTTTACGTATGGGATACGAAGGATGATGAGCATCCAGCCGTCGTCGTACTCGTAGCGGGCACGTTCGTCGGTATCGCTGATGTCGGAAAGGAAATAATCGGGTATGTTAAACTCGTCTTCCAGCAATTGCTGGTCTTCTTCTGTTGGACATGTAACTTGTATCCAGCAGTTCGGCTGCCACTCTTCGATTTGTTTGAGGGTAGAATTGGTGTTCCAGTATGTTCTCATAAAGCTGTCTCCTTGGGTTAAACGATGCTTGGGAGACCGCATTGTGAGAGCGTCCTCCTGCATTACAAATTCGGGTTTTCCGCGTGATAGTCGTCCATAAATTAGTTACACTTTGATTTAACGCTTGCAAAGTTACGTATTTTTGTCGAATAAGTCTTCCTCGTAGCTGTGTTTTTTGCACAAAAGGATGCAAAAACATAGGCGCTTTCGATTTTTATTAGTACTTTTGTCGTTAGAGTTAGATAAACGTTTCAATTCGATTGCTGCACCGGCTTGAGTGTAGCGTAACAATAAAAGTACAGCTATGAAGAAGCTAATCGTTATGTTGAGTCTGTTCTGTGCGTGCACGATGCAGGCTCAGGAGCAGAAACACTCCACGTTCTATTATCAACGTGCCACTCTGTTTGAGGCGCTGCCTACCAGCAAGAGCGATATCATCTTCCTCGGCAATAGCATCACCAACGGTGGCGAGTGGGCAGAGCTGCTGGGCAATCCGCACGCCAAGAACCGCGGTATCAGTGGCGATACAACCAAGGCGTACTCGACCGTCTGAGCACTGTGACAAAGGGCAAGCCGGCGAAGATATTCCTGCTCATCGGTACCAACGACTTTGCGCGCGGCAAGAGCATGGACGAGATTGTGAAGAACGTGGAGAAAATTGTGGAGCGCGTAAAACGCGAGTCGCCTGCGACGAAACTTTACGTGCAGAGCGTGTTCCCCGTGAACCCGAAGTTCAACAAGTTTTCTGGTCATATGGACCGTAAGAAGAATATTCCTGCGCTCAACGCAAAGATAAAGGCTGTTGCCGCACGCCACGGCGTTACATACATCGACGTGTACAAATCGCTCGTAACGCTTCTACCGACGTGATGAACCCGGAGTACACCAACGACGGACTGCATCTGCTCGGCAAGGGATACCTGAAGTGGGTGGAGGTGCTGAAACCGTACCTGAAGTAATGTAGGAGCGTATGAAACATAAAAAACTATTGATAAGCCTCGGTGCGAGTCTTGCACTGTTGTTAGGCATCGTCACAGCAGCTTCGTTCTACCTTGTCGACTATGCTCTCGTGAGTGCTGAGCGCGAGCGCAACTCCAACTTGGCACAGATAGAGAAGCGTTTCCCAGAACTGAAGTCGTGGCTCGATAGCTTGCAAGCCGTAGGCGCACTGCGCGATACGTTCGTTGTGATGCCCACAACGGGTAAGCGTGCCCATGCTTTGTTTGTTCGTTCGCCACGTGCGAAGGGGCGCACCGCCGTGCTTGTGCATGGCTATTGTGACAACGCCACACGTATGTTGCCCATCGCACGCATCTACAATCGTGAGCTTGGGGCTAACGTGCTGCTGCCCGACCTCTATGCGCACGGACAGAGCGACGGCGACGCCATACAGATGGGATGGAAGGATCGCCTCGACGTGCTGCACTGGATAAGCCTGGCACCCGAACTGTTCCGCACCGAAGCCGACTCGATGCACCTTGTAGTGCACGGCATCTCGATGGGTGCCGCTACGACGATGTGCGTCAGTGGCGAACAGACACCGCAGTATGTGAAGTGCTTCGTGGAGGACTGTGGATATACGAGCGTGTGGGACGAGTTCTCGAACGAAATATCTGCCCGCTTCTCGTTACCCGACTTCCCACTGATGTACACTGCCTCGTGGCTTGTGCAGGCTAAGTACGGCTGGAACTTCAATGAGGCATCGCCACTGAAGCAGGTTGCGAAGTGCCAGAAGCCGATGCTCTTCATACACGGCGACAACGATACGTTTGTGCCACCTGGATGGTGTATCCGCTCTACGAGGCGAAACCGCAGCCTAAGGCACTCTGGATAGCACACGGCAGCAAACACGCCGATGCGTATGGCGACTATAAAGAGGAGTACACGCACAGAGTGCTGGAGTTCGTAAAGAAGTATATGTAAGAGTCTTTGCACGGTTCTAAAGTAAAAAAGGTAAAATGCAGCTGCGCATTTTACCTTTTTTGCTCTTTCACCTTTTTTACTCTTTTACTTTTTTACTCTTTTACTTTTAAAACTATCTCCTTCGCTGTGCGCTCCGACGGACTGTCGGCACCAATCTTCTGCCATACCTCCTCGTAGCCGGCAAGCATCTGCTGGCGTGGCTCGCCGTCGGGAAGCAGACGTGTGAGTTGCTCGGCTACGTTAGCTTCTGAGAACGTGTTAGCCACCAGTTCGGGCACCACCTCGCGGTCAGCGATGAGGTTGACAAGCGACACGTATTTCACCTTCAGCACCAACGGACGCAGCAGTCCCACCAGTTTGGGCAGCGCGGTGTTGTAGCACACCACCTGCGGAACGCGGAAAAGTGCCGTCTCGAGCGTAGCCGTGCCACTCGTGACGAGTGCCGTGTGGGCATGAGAAAGCAGGGCGTAGGTCTCACCGCGCACCACGCGCACGTTGCTTCCGCTGATGTGTGCGTCGTAGAACTCGGGTTCGATGCCTGGTGCCGCAGCGAGCACAAGCTGGTAGTCAGCGAAGCGCTGCGCAGCAGCAATCATCTGTGGCAGTGTGCCCGCTATCTCCTGCTTTCTACTGCCGGCGAGCAACGCTATGATGGGACGCACATCGAGCCCATGCTGACGGCGGAATGTGGTATCGTCAACGTTGTATGTAGCCTGGAACTGTCTTACCTCCTCAGCAGTAGGGTTGCCTACGTAATGGATGGGGTAGTGGTGCTTCTGTTCGAAGAACGGCACCTCGAACGGCAAAATAGAGAACAGTTCGTTGACGTTGCGCTTAATCTCCTTGATGCGATACTCCTTCCATGCCCATATCTTCGGTGAGATGTAATAATAAACGGGAATGTGCGTGTTGTTGTGCACGAACTTCGCAATCTTCAGGTTGAAGCCCGGATAGTCAACAAGTATCACTACGTCGGGCTGCCACTCCACGATGTCGCGCTTGCAGAACGCCATGTTGCGCAGAATTGTGCGCAAGTGGAGCAGTACGGCGATGATGCCCATATACGCCAAATCGCGGTAGTGGCGCACACGTGTGCCTCCGACAGCGACATCAGGTCGCCACCGAAGAAACGAAACTCCGCTGTGGGGTCTTCCTTGAGCAGAGCTTCATAAGATGCGAGGCGTGGAGGTCGCCCGATGCCTCGCCAACGATTAAGTAGTATTTCATTTTTAGGTGATGTTTAAGCCGAGGGCAGGTGGCGTTTAAACCGAACTAAGCCTCTTTAGGCCTTCCTAAGCCAAGGATTGGAATGGCTTTTTTACCCTTTTACTTTTTTACCTTTTTACTTTTCTCAAAACTTGTTTTGCCAGTTGCGCAGCAGGTCATAATCCGTAACATCGATGCGTGTCGGTGTGATTGATATGTAGCCATGCGTGAGCGCCCAGTTGTCTGTGTCCTTCTGCTCCGGCTCGTCGTTGCGGTAGGAGCCAGTCATCCAATAGTAGTCGTAGCCGTGCGGATGGCGCTGTTTTACGCATTCGTTGTACCATGTGCCCATAGCCATGCGACATACTTTTATGCCCTTAAACTCAGTGAGTTTCGGAAAGTTTACGTTCAGGCACACGCCCTTAGGCAGACCCTCGCTGAGCACCTTTTGCACAATCTGACGCACATACGGGCGCAGCGGCTCAAAGTCGGCATCCGAAGAGAAATCGCAGAGCGAGAAACCGATAGACGGGATGTACTTCATGCAACCCTCAAGCGTCACACCCATTGTGCCGCTATAGTGAACATTTACCGAAGCGTTGTCGCCGTGGTTGATGCCTCCCAAAATCATGTCGGGTAGGCGGTCAGCGAATAGCTCCTGCAGCGCAATCTTCACGCAGTCGACCGGTGTGCCGTTGCACGACCACATCTGCATACCCACTCGTCGCGGCGCAGCTTGAGGCGTAGCGGAACTGTGGCAGAGAACGCCGTGGCGAAGCCCGATCGAGCCGATTCGGGAGCGCATACGATGATGTCGCAATGTCGCGCAGCATGCCAATGAGCGAGTTTATACCCTTGGCATGATAGCCGTCGTCGTTAGAAATCAGTATTAATGGCTTTTTCGTATTCATAATTTTGGTTTTATTTCTTATGCAAAAGTACGAAAAAGGTTTAAACGCGCCTATTCTCATATAAAATATGTACCTTTGCCGAATAATTTTGACTTCAAATGGGAAAGATAATAGCATTGGCCAACCAAAAAGGTGGCGTAGGCAAGACAACAACAACAATAAACTTGGCAGCATCGCTCGCTACATTCGAAAAGACGGTGCTCGTGGTGGACGCAGACCCGCAGGCAAATGCGTCGAGCGGACTTGGTGTGGACATCAAGGAGATTGACTGCTCGCTCTACGAGTGCATCATCGATCATGCTGACGTACACGATGCTGTCTACACCACCGATATCAACGGGCTCGACGTCATTCCCAGCCATATTGACCTCGTTGGAGCTGAGATAGAGATGCTCAACCTGAAGAACCGCGAGCGCGTTATCAAGAACATGCTCGACCAGATACGCGACGACTACGACTATATACTTATCGACTGCAGTCCGTCGCTCGGACTCATCACCGTGAATGCCCTCACCGCAGCCGACTCGGTCATCATTCCCGTGCAGTGCGAGTACTTCGCACTCGAAGGTATCACAAAACTCCTCAACACCATTAAGATTATAAAGAGCAAGCTCAATCCGGCGTTGGAGATAGAAGGCTTCCTGCTCACCATGTACGATAGTCGTCTGCGCCTCGCCAATCAGATATACGACGAGGTGAAGCGACACTTCCAAGAACTTGTGTTCAAGACTGTCATACAACGCAACGTGAAGCTCAGCGAGAGTCCGAGCCATGGACTCCCCGTAATACTTTACGATGCCGACTCGGCAGGGTCGAAGAACCACTTGGCACTCGCCAAGGAAATAATCAACAAAAACGAAAAAAGAGTAAACAAACAAGACGATGGCAGTACACAAGAAATACAATAGAAGCGTATTAGGACGTGGACTCGACGAGATAGAAGGCGGACGCGGACTCGACGCTCTTATCGACACCGGTGGTGTGCGCACGCAAGGTACGTCCACAATCAATGAAATTCCGCTCAGCCAGATAGAAGCAAACCCCAATCAGCCACGACGCGACTTCGACCCTGAAGCACTGCAGGAGTTGGCTAACAGCATCAGTGAGATAGGTATTATTCAGCCTATCACGCTGCGTCAGGTGTCTGACGACCGCTTCCAGATTATCGCCGGCGAGCGTCGTTGGCGTGCTTCGCAGATGGCAGGACTCACAGCGATTCCGGCTTACATACGCACCATCGCCGACGAGAACGTTATGGAGATGGCTCTCGTTGAGAATATACAACGCGAAGACCTCAATGCCATAGAGATAGCACTCGCCTACGAACATCTGCTCGATGCCGACGGAATGACGCAAGAGAAGGTGTCGGAGCGTGTAGGAAAGAGCCGCACAGCCATTACCAACTATCTGCGTCTGCTCCGTCTGCCGGCTCAGGTGCAGATAGCCCTGCAGAAGAAAGAGATAGACATGGGACATGCTCGTGCCATCTTGGCAATCGATTCGCCATCGTTGCAGATAAAGCTCTTCAACGAAGTGCTCAAGAACGGCTACTCCGTACGCAAGGTGGAGGAGATGGCGCAGATGCTGAAGAATGGAGAGGACGTGAACAGTGCTCGAAGAAGATTGTGGCAAAGTCGAAACTTCCAGAGGAGTACAACGCGCTGCGCACCCACCTCTCCGAATTCTTGCAAACGAAAGTGCAGATGACATGCTCGCCGAAAGGCAAGGGAAAGATAACCATTCCTTTCGCCAACGAAGAGGAGTTGGAGCATATCATGGCTGTGTTCGATAAGATGAAGTAAACGTTCTGTGCGTTACTTGTAGATAAACAAATCATAAAGAAGAACAGTGAAAAAGGACATTACATATATATTACAAACATTGACACTTACTGCGTTTCTGCTGCTGTTCGGTACAACAGCAAAGGCGCAAGAGCAGGTCGTAGCTGATAGTATGGATGTTCAGTTCACGTCTATAAAAGCCGATAGTATCTTCGTAGCCAGTGACACCATCATAGGTAAGCCTAAGCGCGACTGGAGCACGTGGCGACCCAACCCGAAGCGTGCAATGTGGCTCGCTATTGTCCTGCCTGGTGCCGGACAGATATACAACCGCAAGTATTGGAAACTGCCGATCGTGTATGGCGGATTCGTTGGTTGCGCCTATGCCATGCGTTGGAACAACCAGATGTATTCCGACTATTCGCAAGCGTATCTCGACTTGATGGACGACGACCCGAACACGCAGAGCTATAATCAGTTCTTGCATCTCGGAGCGAAGATTGACGAGACAAACATACAACGCTATCAGCAACTCTTCAAGAAACGTAAGGACAAGTTTCGTCGTTGGCGCGACCTGAGCTTCTTCTGCTTGGTGGGAGTCTACGCACTCTCCATCATCGATGCCTACGTCGATGCATCGCTCTCCGAGTCGATATCTCGAAAGACTTGAGCTTGAGGGTGGAGCCTACGATACTCAACAACGACCGCGAAAGAAATCCGTTCAAGGCTAATAGCTTGGGATTGAGTTGTAGCCTGAATTTCTAAAGACAAACAAACGAATATGAATAAATCACTGATACTTATAGCCGCAGCATTTTTCGGCTTTACCAGTCAGGCTCTCGCGCAGAGCGAGAATAATGACGACGAAATCGTTATAACCGATGCTCATGGTAAGCAGGAGGTTATCGACCTGCCCGAGGCACTTACCAACGATTATGATAGTCTGCTCAACAACTACAATAGCAAGACCTATCTGCATGTTAACTTCGACTGCAACATGCCCGATGTGAACCCCGTGTATAGTGCGGAGGTGTATAAAGAACGTCTGAGCCGTATGCCGACAATCATTGAGATGCCATACAATGATGTCGTACAGAAGTTCATAGACCGTTACAGCGGACGCTTGCGCCGCTCGGTGAGCGTTATGCTCGGCGCACAGAACTTCTATATGCCTATATTCGAGGAGGCACTCGAGTCTTACGGCTTGCCGCTCGAACTGAAATATCTGCCAGTGATAGAGTCGGCACTCAACCCGAACGCTGTTTCGCGCGTTGGTGCCACTGGTCTGTGGCAGTTTATGATTACAACTGGCAAGAAGTATGGCTTGGAGGTGAACTCGCTTGTCGACGAGCGTCGCGACCCCGTGCGTGCATCGTACGCCGCAGCTCACTACCTGCGCGACCTCTATAAGATATTCGGCGATTGGAACCTTGTCATAGCAGCCTACAACTGCGGACCAGAAGCCATTAACCGAGCTATCCATCGCTCAAACGGCGAGAAGGACTATTGGCGCATCTATCCCTATCTGCCGAAGGAGACCCGTGGCTATGTTCCGGCGTTCATCGCCGCCAACTATATTATGAACTACTACTGCGAGCACAACATCTGTCCGATGCGTGCCGACTTGCCCGTGAAGACCGACACCGTGGTAGTCAACCGAGATGTACACTTCGAGCAGGTGGCTAAGGTGCTTGGTATGGATGTCGACCAGGTGAAGCAGCTCAACCCGCAGTATCGTCGCAATGTGGTTAACGGCAGAACGAAACCGTCAGCACTGCGTCTGCCCGTGGCTATGGTGGGCAATTTCATCGATAACGAAGACTCTATCTACGCATATCGCCCTGACGAACTGCTCACAAAACGACTTGAGGTGGCTGTGAACACAGAGACCCCAACCGTGTCGTACCGTTCTAAAGGCAGAGGTAGACATAGCAAATCGAGAACACGTAGAGGCTCGAAGGGTCGTAGTAGGAGCGTGACTATACGCCAAGGCGACACACTCTCTGAAATCGCACGTCGTAGTGGAACAACAGTGAGCAAACTGAAGCGACTGAATAAAATCAGCGGTACTAATATCCGTGCAGGCAAGAAGCTCCGCGTCAAGTAGTAATGATACGGAAGTCTTCCTACTGCTGCATACATATATATACCTTATTAATATATAGGAGACCTAAATCATGGACGACCAAAATCTGAAAGACAAGCAGCGTGAACTTGCTGATGACCAAATGATTGAACAAGCCTTCAAGGAAGTACTTGATATATACGTGGCATCGCGTCACCGAAAAAAGGTAGACATAATAACAAAGGCGTTCAACTTCGCACGACAGGCGCACAAAGGTGTGCGCCGGTTGTCTGGCGAACCATATATTATGCACCCTATCGCCGTGGCTCGCATCGCCGTAGAGGAGATGGGACTCGGCTCTACAAGTATCTGCGCCGCACTCTTGCACGATGTGGTGGAGGACACCGACTACACCGTAGAGGATATCTCGAACATCTTTGGCGAGAAAATAGCGCAGATTGTAGACGGACTGACAAAGATCTCGGGCGGCATCTTCGGCGACAAGGCATCAGCGCAGGCAGAGAATTTCAAGAAGTTGCTGCTCACGATGAGCGACGACATACGTGTCATCCTTATCAAGATATGCGACCGTCTGCACAATATGCGCACGCTACAATCGCAGCCTGCCAATAAGCAGTATAAGATTGCAGGCGAAACGCTTTACATCTAGCTCCGCTTGCCAACCGCTTAGGTTTGAACAAGATAAAGACCGAACTTGAAGACCTCTCGTTCCGCTACGAACATCCGGAGGAATACGATTATATAAAAGGAAAACTTGCAGATACGCAAGCGCAGCGCGATGTGCTCTTTGAGAACTTTACCGCTCCGATACGTGCTGCCCTCGACAAGATGGGCATCAAGTATGATCTGAAGGCGCGTGTGAAGAGTCCTTATTCTATTTGGAATAAGATGCAGAACAAGCACGTCACCTTCGACGAAATCTACGATATTCTTGCTGTACGTATAATTTATACGCCGAAGGAACGCTCAGAGGAAATCAACGAGTGCTTCAAGATATACGTCGCAATCAGTCAGATATATAAGTCGCACCCCGACCGTTTGCGCGACTGGGTGAACCACCCGAAGGCAAACGGCTATCAGGCTCTGCACGTGACGCTCATGTCGAAGCAGGGTAAATGGATAGAGGTTCAGATACGTTCTGACCATATGGACGAGGTGGCAGAGCAGGGCTTCGCTGCCCACTGGAAGTACAAGGAGCAGGGACTGGAGTCGAGCGTAGAGACTGTTGATGAAGATTCGGAACTCAACAACTGGCTCTCTACTATCAAGAAATCCTCGACGACCCACAACCCGACGCAATGGATTTCCTCGATACCATCAAGCTTAACCTCTTTGCAAGCGAGATATTCGTGTTCACACCGAAGGGCGAGATTAAGACAATGCCTGCGCAGTGTACGGCTCTCGACTTCGCTTTTCAGATACACACCTTCCTCGGTTCGCACTGCATCGGCGCAAAGGTGAACCACAAACTCGTGCCACTGAGCCACAAGTTACAGAGCGGCGATCAGGTGGAGATACTCTCCTCTAAGTCGCAGCATGTGCAGGCGTCGTGGATAAACTTCGTGTTTACGGCGAAGGCGAAGCAGAAGATTATGGCGATATTGCGTCGCGACAATCGCGAGTTGCAGAAACGTGGCGAACAGATACTTGATGAGTGGTTGAGCAAGAACGAGCTTGAGATGACTACCCCCGTGCTCAATAAACTCTGCGATCTGCACGAGGCAAAGAAGCATGAGGACCTCTTCTTGATGCTCGGTAAACGTTCTGTCTTGCTCGGTGATAAGGATTTAGACGAACTGCGTGAACGTAAAACCGATCAAAATGGCGGTTGGCGCAAGTTCGTGCCGTTTCTCAAGAAGGGCGATAATAAGGAGGGTAAGAAGCCCCAACTGTTTGTTGTTGGCGAGGGCTTTAATAAGAAGAAGCCTGTCGTTATCAATGAGGAGAATATATCGCAATACATCTTCCCAACATGCTGCCACGCCATACCGGGCGATGACATCATGGGATATATCGATAACAAGAACCGCATAGAAATTCACCGTCGCGACTGCAGCGTGGCTTCAAAGTTGAAGGCAAGCTTTGGCAACCGCATCCTTGATGCAAAGTGGGATATGCATAAGGTGATGTTCTTCGATGCTACAATCGAGTTGCGTGGCATCGACCGCAAGGGTATGCTGCGCGAGATATCGGAGGTCATATCTGACAAACTCGATGTCAATATGCACCGCATCACAATCTCGAGTGAGGATGGTATCTTCGACGGCACCATTGAGATTCGCGTTCACGATCGCAGCGAGGTTAGCGTCATCATGGATGAGCTAAAGAAGATTGAAGACCTCAAAGAGGTGTTACAGATATTATAAATATAAAATCCGCAATGCTTGTTGATTAGCATTGCGGATTTTTACTAATGTAGGCTTTGTGCAATTGCGTATATTTCTTCAATTGTAAGCCCCGTGTATTTTTGAATTTTTTCAGTAGAGTCGCCGTCGCTTAGCATGAGCTTGGCAAACTCAATGTTCTTTTGGTGTTCTGCCTCTGCTTTTCCTTTCTCAATTCCCTGCGCCATACCTTTCTCAATTCCCTGCGCCATACCTTTCTCAATTCCCTGCGCCATACCTTTCTCAATTCCCTGCGCCATACCTTGCGCCATTCCTTCCTCCAAGCCTTGTTTTCGTCCGTCTTCCAAGCCGGTTTTTATAGCGTATTTGTAGGTGGCGTATGCATCGCGCATAATCCTAATGCTATCCTCGTATTTATCCATGTCTTTTTTACTGAGAGTTCTAAGGTCAGAAATCTCAGCTAATTTCTTAAACACAGCGTTTTTAGCCAGGAATGGCATTCTTTCAAATGTATTCATATTCTTTAAAACAAATATCCAACGTTCAAAGTCTGTCTCGCATTCTGCCTCTGTTTTTTCAAAGAGAGGTAGCATTAGATATATCATACGTATCTTATCCGACACCGTCTTGCCGGTATCGCGATCGGCGAGTACCATGTCCGTGCGGAACTTTCCCAGTGGCAGCAATGGGTCGACGAAGTTCATAAAGCATATTGTGTAGACCGGTCGTATGTCATAGTCCCACTCGCCTTTTATGCCTTGGTTTACTATCACGCGTGAGGTGTAGTACAAAGCGCGGTCAATGAAGTGTTCTTGTCCTCGGTTTTGCATTTCCACGATAATCTCTTTGCCCTCGTCTGTTGTGCAGTAGATATCGAAGATAACCTCGCGTGAGTCTTTCGACAATCCGATTTGCTCTTTGTTGCCGAACGCCAGCGACTTAATTACAAACTCGCCAGCAAACAGGTCGTTCAAGAAGCAAATCAGCAAGTCTTTGGAAATCTCGCGACCAAAGATATGTTTAAATCCCCAATCTGAGAAAGGATTGATGAATTGTGCCATATTTCTATTGTTTTGATTTACTGCAAAAATACGATTTTGTTGTGAGAAATACAAGAATAGCCTGCTATTTTATTTATTATTTTATTGTGTTTTTGTAAAATCTTTTCTATATATAGTTGATGGTTCAAATAAAATTAGTAATTTTGATACGGATTTGATATAATCTTATCCAGACATTTGAAATAAAAGAAGCGTTATGCTTGTCTTGTAAATTGGAAACGTAGGAAATTTCGCAATTATGTACAAGGATAGCATAGTGGTTCTCACGCTTAGGCGTGGGCTGCTATCTCCATATCTGTACATAAGGGTTTTCCTACGACCTCCAATTTAAGACGTGGCATAGTAGTGCCACGCTTTTTGTGTATATAAACTATTAAACTTAAATAATTATGAAGAAAAACAATTTGTTAAATCGAGAGGTTATGAATGTACAAAACAATGTGAAGTATAGTCTTGGAGGTACCTTATTGTTATTGGGGAGCCTTGTTGTTCTTGGTGGGTGTGGACAACCTGCTAATAAGCCTATAGGGGATGGTGATACGGGAGATTCTATTTATGTGGATACTGTTGACTATTCTGTTGATGATGTAGCGAAACAAACACAGGTTAAGTGTTGGGATTATTCAACCGAAACAGATGAGATGAATGATTCTAAGTCAAGATTTGCCTCTTTAGTATCGGATAATTTTATCGAATTTGATTTTCCTTATAATGGTGGAAGCACTATGCGTTTGACTGTACGATATATGAAAAAGTATGGAACAGACGTTATATTAAGAATTTCTTCTGGTCAATTCTTATGCAGTGAATATCAGGGAACAAATTTTGTAAGAGTTCGTTTCGATAATGGAGCAGCAATGAAGTTTAGAACTCTTGAACCTGCGGATGGTAGTTCTGATCAGTTATTCTTAAGTAATGCAAAGAAATTTATTTCTTTAGCAGAAAAAGCAAAGACAATAAAGATAGAGGCACCATTTTATCAAGAAGGTAATAGAGTGTTTACATTCTCGGTAGACAAACCTTTAGAATGGTAAACTAATCCAATTATTATTGAATAAGTTATAAATGATAAACATTTAACCGACTTGGGGCTTGCATGAAAAATGCAAGCCCCAAGTTGCGTTATATAGATTAAAAACTATCGGTTTACTTCTCGCCGTTCACTTCGAGCGAGCATGTGATGCCACGTCGCATCATGTCCTTCATTGTTGGCTTCAAGCGGGTGAGGAAGCTTCCCATGAGCGGTTCTGCTGCTTTGTCCAGCCGGCTTCGGCGAGAGCGATGGCGCGTGGGTAAGCCTGGTAGTAGATGCGCTCAACGGTCGGGATGCACTCGCTCCAGAGTGTGCCAGCCACACCGAAGAGGTTGTTCTGCTCAAACTTCTCGTCCATACCCCACGCCGGGTCGAGCGAGTAGGCATCCTGCAAGGTTGTTGCAGGCATACCCCAGTTTACCTCCGGCATGTCGCCCTTCGACATCGGATAGTCGAAGTAGCAGTGCTCGCCAGGGCAGAGCATGATGCGTGCGTTGTTGCGCACGGCAGCGTCGAGTGCCTCCTGCGTCTGTCCGCTGCGCCAAGCGAAGGTTACGCAACCAGGCTGAATTTCCTTGAAGTCGGATTCGTACCAGACATTGGCGTCTTGCCGTACTTGTCGCGCAGCAGTTCGATCATGCGGTCGAACAAGTAGCCCTGCAGACGCCAGTTCTCAGAGCGGTCGGTGGTCTGGATGCCGAGCTTCTGCTTCAGCGCCTGACACTTCGGGCAGTCGGTCCAGCAGTCGAGCGCTGGGTTGCCAGCCTCGTCGCCGCCGAGGTGTATGTATTTAGACGGGAAGATGTCCACTATCTCCTTGAATACATTGCCGAGGAACTCGTATGTGAAGTCGTTGCCAGGGCAGAGCAGTTCGTTAGACACGCCGCAGGTTGTGCGCACCGGCACCTGACGCTGGTGGCATGTGAGTTCGGGGAACACGCTGATGGCAGCCACCTCGTGTCCAGGCATCTCAATCTCCGGCACGATGTCTACGTGATACTCAGCGCCCAGCTTCACGAGTTCGCGCATCTGCTCCTGTGTGTAGTAGCCTTGTACGGCATCTGTATGTCGTCCTGCCCCCAACGCGACGAAGCCTGCGTTGTGAGCTGTGGGTATTTCTTTATCTCGATGCGCCACGCCTGGTCGTCGACCAAGTGGAGGTGCATGGCGTTGAGTTTGTAGCGTGCCATCTCCGGCACGAACGCCTTCAGGTCCTCGAACGGGATAAACGTGCGGGCAGGGTCAACCATCAGTTCGCGAACATGTGTGCGTGGTTTGTCGCTGATGAACAGTGCAGGGATAGCGTCGGCACACTCCGTAGAGCCGTTGCCGCGCAGCAGTTGGTCGAGCGTCATGAGCGCGTAGAACACGCCGCGCGCTGTCTTGCCCTTCGCCGTTACGCCCTTGGCGTCTACAGCGAGCGTGTACGCCTCGTCGTCGCTGAGCGAGTTGTCGAGCGCCAGCATAATCTGTGTGCCGCGCTGACGACTGTTCACGATGTTGCCGATACGCTCTGTTAGCACGCGTCGTGCTTGCGTAGCCTCATTTGCAAGTCCGTCGGCAGCTACGATGTTCCATGCGGTCTTCACCTTAAGGTCGGCGCCCTTCAGCATCTTCAGTTCTACGGGGAACGGCACGAGGCAGTCCTCCGGCTTGCTCACCTGATACGGCTCCTTAGCGTCGCTGAAGAAGAGGCTCCAGCCTGCAGCCTTGCGGTAGAGTTTTTCGCTGCCCTTCGGCACGATGAGCTTCACGTTCTGGCGGTTGAGTCCGTAGAACGCTGTAGCGTCTGCCTTCGGCGGCATCTTCGAGTCGACGCGCACGGTCTTCAGCCCCGCGAGTCGTGCGAAAGCGTACTCTCCAATCTGTGGATTGCCCTTTATGATGATTTCCTCCAACGCAGTACAACCAGAGAATGCTGCTGCACCGATGCTCTCAACGCCAGCCGGAATGATTATCTTGCCCAACTTGTCGCACGCGAAGAACGCCTGCGAGCCGATTGACTTCGCTGCTGTTGGCAGCGTAATCTGCTCGAGTTGGTGGCGCGAGTGGAAAGCGTTGTTAGGGATTGCGGTGCTCTGCGCCTCGCTGAGGTCTACTGAGCGCATCTGGAAACAGAGATCGCGCAACTGACGGTAGTCGCTGTTGCCCGTCGTTGACAATTCGCCCGTGAGCTTGAGGCTGATAGCCATCGACTTCTGTTCGGGTTTCAGATCGTCCATACGTGCTACGGTCTGCGCCGAAACTACGGCTGAAAAGAGCGTAGCGGCAGACAATAGGAAGAATTTTCTCATTGTTTTATTGTAGATTTAGTTTATAAATTCAGTGTAAATGGCTTGGTTGTGTGGGGTAAATGGCTTGGTTGTGCGGGGCGAAAGTTCAGCGATTGTCATCGTGCACCGAACGCCGCCCGATTAGATTGCGTCCGCCACCCGATCAGATTTCGAACGCCACCCGATCAGATTTCGAACGCCATCCGATTGGATTTCGAACGCTGTCCGCTAATAGTTGTAGTAGTTTTACGTTCCGAAACATCACGTTTTACACGACTTAAACCATCCCGTCGAGCTGCTTCTTCAGCTCCTTCAACTCGTCGCGCACGCTGATTAGTGTGGCAAGAATATCCGAACTCTTGTCCACGCCCGTGCGGTTCTTGTTGAGCATCTTGCGTGCTGCCGATAGCTTGAAGCCGCGCACCTTCACAAGGTTGTGTATCACGCGAATTTGCTCGATGTCCTTCTCCGTGTACTGGCGCACGTTCTGTCCCACGGTCTTGGGCTTCAGATGCGGAAACTCCGTCTCCCAAAAACGCAGCGTGCTCTCTCGTATGTCGAACATAGCAGCCACCTCCTTAATAGAGTAGTACAACTTCACGTTCTTATTGGTATTCAATGCCATATTATTTGCAATTTATTTGCAAAAGTAACCAAAACAAAGTACCTTTGCAAACGTTTTAGAAAGAAATTAAAAAACAAAACGACAATATTATATAATATGATGACAGCTAACGAAATCCGCGACTCGTTCAAGAAGTTCTTCGAGTCGAAAGGACACACCATCGTGCCGAGTGCGCCGATGGTAATCAAGGATGACCCAACATTGATGTTTACAAACGCTGGTATGAACCAGTGGAAGGACATCATCCTCGGCACACGCGAGCCCGAACCGCGCCGCCGTGCCGACACACAGAAGTGCCTTCGCGTGAGCGGCAAGCACAACGACCTCGAGGAAGTAGGTCACGACACATACCACCATACCATGTTCGAGATGCTCGGCAACTGGTCGTTCGGCGACTACTTCAAGGAAGGTGCCATCGACTACGCTTGGGAGTACCTCGTAGACGTGTTGAAGCTCAACCCTGCCGATCTCTACGTAACAGTTTTCGAGGGTTCGGAGGAAGAAGGACTCGCCCGTGACGACGAGGCTGCATCATATTGGGCGAAGCACGTGCCCGCCGACCACATCATCAACGGAAACAAGCACGACAACTTCTGGGAAATGGGCGATACGGGTCCTTGCGGTCCGTGCTCGGAGATTCACCTCGACTCGCGAACACCGGAGGAGAAGGCTAAGGTGCCCGGACGCGAACTCGTGAACAAGGACGACCCACAGGTTATCGAGATCTGGAACATCGTGTTCATGCAGTACGAGCGCAAGGCTAACGGCTCGCTCGTTCCGCTGCCGATGCACGTTATCGATACCGGCATGGGCTTCGAGCGCCTCGTACGCGCCATGCAGGGCAAGCACTCCAACTACGACACCGATGTCTTCCAGCCTATCATCAAGGAAGAGGAAGCTATCACCGGCATGAAATACGGCGAGAAGGAGGAGACCGACGTGGCTATGCGCGTATGCGCCGACACTTGCGTGCCGTAGCGTTCTCTATCGCCGACGGTCAGCTGCCTTCTAACGCTAAGGCAGGCTACGTAATCCGTCGCATCCTGCGCCGTGCAGTGCGCTACGCATACACCTTCCTCGGACAGAAGGAGGGCTTCCTCTACAAGCTCATCCCCGTGCTCACACGCGAGATGGGCGAGGCGTTCCCCGAACTCAAGGCTCAGCACGACCTCATCCTCCACGTTATAAAGGAGGAGGAAGACTCGTTCCTGCGCACTCTGGAGAAGGGCATCAACATGCTCAACTCGGCTATGGACGAACTGAAGAAGCAGGGCAAGACAGAGCTTGACGGCGTGCAGGCGTTCCGTCTGTTTGACACATACGGCTTCCCGCTCGACCTCACCGAGCTTATCTGCCGCGAGAACGGATTCACCGTTGCCGCAGACGAGTTCGACGCCGAGATGCAGAAGCAGAAGGAACGCGCACGCAACGCTGCCGCTGTTGAGAACTCCGACTGGGTTATCCTGCGCGAGGGCGAACAGCAGTTCGTAGGCTACGACTTCACCGAATACGAGTGCCACATCCTGCGCTACCGCAAGGTGACACAGAAGAAGAATACATACTTCGAGCTCGTGCTCGACAACACTCCGTTCTACGGCGAGATGGGCGGTCAGGTAGGCGATACCGGCGTGCTCGTTAGCGAGGACGAGACCGTTACAATCACCGACACAAAGCGCGAGAACGGACAGTCGGTACACATCGTGAAGGCTCTGCCGAAGAACCCGGAAGCCGACTTCATGGCTTGCGTAGACGTAGACGCTCGCGAGGGCTCGGCTGCCAACCACACCGCTACCCACTTGCTCGACTATGCTCTGAAGCAGGTGCTCGGCGACCACGTAGAACAGAAGGCTCATTCGTATCGCCCACAACGCTGCGCTTCGACTTCTCTCACTTCACCAAGGTGACTGATGAGGAACTGCGCAAGGTGGAGCGTCTCGTCAACGACCTCATCCGTCAGGACCTGCCGCTCGACGAGCACCGCGACACTCCGTTCGAGGAGGCTAAGAAGCTCGGCGCTATCGCCCTCTTCGGCGAGAAGTACGGCGACAAGGTGCGCGTAGTGCGCTTCGGTCCGAGCTGCGAGTTCTGCGGCGGTATCCACGCACAGTCGACAGGTCGCATCGGTATGTTCAAGATCATCTCTGAGAGCAGCGTAGCTGCCGGCATCCGCCGCATCGAGGCAAAGACCGGCAAGGAGTGTGAGGAACTGATGTACGACATCGAGGACATGCTGAAGGCTATCCGCGGTCTGTTCAACAACGCAAAGGACCTGCAGGGTGTTATCGGCAAGTACATCGAGGAGCACGACGCTATGAAGAAGAACATCGAGCAGTTCCAGGCTGCTGCCGTAGAGCGCACAAAGAACGACCTCATCGCTAAGGCACGCGAGGTGAACGGCGTGAAGGTCATCACAGCTGTCCTCCCACTGGAGCCGGCTGCTGCCAAGGATCTCATGTTCAAGCTGCGCCAGGCTGTTCCGGCTAACCTGCTCGCTGTTGTAGGCTCGGTAGCTCACGAGAAGCCGATGCTCAACGTCTGCATGAGCGACGACCTCGTGAAGGATCATTCGCTCAACGCCGGTCAGATGGTGCGCGAGGCTGCCAAGCTCATCCAGGGCGGTGGCGGCGGTCAGCCTCACTTCGCTCAGGCTGGCGGCAAGAACGTCGACGGACTCTCTGCTGCCGTAGATAAGGTGGTGGAGCTTGCACAGCTCTAAGTGGCTTTTACTACAAACACTATATGAGGCTACGGCATTCTTGCCGTAGCCTTTATTATATGCCCTTTTTCTATTCTTTTCTCTCCTTCGCATTAACCCGAATAGTTAACAAGTGTTTCACAACGTGAAATACTCTGCATATAATTCTCTATTCTGCAATTTTAGGAGTACCTTTGCAAAGATGTCCGGCACATTCGTAATATCATACTATATAATATGATGCGCATGAAAACGTTTTATGGTTTTTCGGACTATCGCATACGTAGACATAACAGATGAAAAGAGTTCTCGACTTCATAATAGCTGCTGTGTGCCTCGTTGTCTTTGCGCCGTTATTTTTGATTTGCATCGTTGCCATTTGGCTCGAAGACGGTGCGCCAACGATATATCGGCAGGAGCGCATTGGGTTGCACGGCAAGCCATTCTACATATATAAGTTCCGCAGCATGACGCGCGACGCCGAGAAAGACGGACCGCAGTTGTTGCTCGAAGGAGCTTTGAACGACCCGCGCCTCACGCGTGTGGGTCGGTTCTTGCGTGCCCATCATCTCGATGAGCTGCCGCAGTTGTGGAATGTAGTGCGAGGCGATATGGCGTTCATCGGTTATCGTCCCGAACGCAAATTCTACATCGACCAGATTATGGAGCGCGACCCACGCTATGAGCAACTCTACGCTATCCGCCCAGGCGTCACGTCGTATGCCACGCTCTACAACGCTACACCGACACCATTGAGAAGATGTTGCGCCGCCTCGAGCTCGACCTTTATTATCTTGAGCACCAGTCGCTTTGGTTCGACTTTACCGTGCTCGCAAAGACATTCATAAGTATCGTATTTGGAAAGAAGTTCTGATGCTACACGCATAGGAGGTTATGGCATCCTGCCATAACCACGCATCCTGTTATAACCACGCATCCTGCTATAACCACGCATCCTGCTATAACCACGCATCCTGCTATAACTACGCATCCTGCTATAACCACGCTCTTGTTATAACCATGCTCTTGCTATAACCACGCATCCTCCTAAGTTACATAATAACAAAAAACGCGCGCAACTGAATGGTTGCGCGCGTTTTGCTTTATTCGTTAGTCGTAAGTTATGATTCAACTTTCAACTTTCAATTCTCAACTATTTACTGCTTAGTCGCAGATAAGGTTCTCGCCAGTCATCTCCTCTGGCTTCTCCAGACCCATGATGTGGAGGATAGAAGGAGCCACGTCAGCGAGGCGTCCGTCCTTAACGGTAGCCGAGTTGTTGTTGGTTACGTAGATGAACGGAACCGGGTTGAGCGAGTGAGCTGTGTTAGGAGTCTCGTCCTCGTTGATAGCGTTGTCAGCGTTGCCGTGGTCGGCGATGATGATAACCTCGTAGTCGTTAGCCTTAGCTGTCTCTACTACGTCCTTAACGCAGTTGTCGATAGCGTGTACAGCCTTAGCGATAGCGTTGTAGATACCTGTGTGGCCTACCATGTCGCCGTTAGCGAAGTTAACAACGATGAAGTCGTACTCCTGAGTGTTGATAGCGCCAACCAGCTTGTCCTTCACCTCGTATGCGCTCATCTCCGGCTTCAGGTCGTATGTAGCAACCTTCGGCGACGGAACAAGGATGCGGTCCTCGCCCTCGTACGGAGTCTCGCGACCACCGTTGAAGAAGAATGTTACGTGAGCGTACTTCTCTGTCTCTGCAGTGTGAAGTTGACGCTTGCCCTGAGCAGAGAGATACTCGCCGAGAGTGTTTGTTACGTTCTCCTTCGGGAAGAGGATGTTAACGCCGGTGAACGATGCGTCGTACGGAGTCATGCAGAAGTACTGCAGACCCTTGATAGTGTGCATACCAGCCTCCTCGTGCTCCTTCTGTGTGAGCACCTCTGTAAGCTCCTTGGCGCGGTCGTTGCGGTAGTTGATGAAGATGACAACGTCGCCTTCCTCGATCTTGCCGTTAACGGTAGAGTTGTTGATAGGAAGAACGAACTCGTCGGTTACGCCCTCGTCGTAGCTCTCCTGCATTGCCTTCACCATGTCGTCAGATGCTTGCCCTTGCCCTCAACGAGCAGGTCGTAAGCTTCCTTTACGCGCTCCCAACGCTTGTCGCGGTCCATTGCATAGAAGCGGCCTACGATGCTTGCGATGTGCGCACCGTTCTTGTCGCAGCACTCCTGAACCTGCTCGATGAAGCCCTTGCCCGACTTCGGATCGGTGTCGCGGCCGTCCATGAAGCAGTGTACGTAAACGTCGTTCAAGCCGTACTCCTTACCAATCTCGATGAACTTGAAGAGGTGGTCGAGAGAAGAGTGTACGCCGCCGGTAGAGGTGAGGCCCATGAGGTGGAGCTTCTTGCCGTTCTCCTTAGCGTAGCTGTAAGCCTTAACGATCTCCTTGTTCTGGAGGATAGAGCCGTCCTTGCAAGCGCGGTTAATCTTAACGAGGTCCTGGTAAACGATACGGCCAGCGCCGATATTCAAGTGGCCAACCTCAGAGTTACCCATCTGACCCTCCGGCAGACCTACGTCTTCGCCGCATGCGAGGAGCTGTGAGTGTGCGCTCACTGCTGTAAGGTAGTCGAGATACGGAGTCGGTGTGTTGTAGATAACGTCACCTTTGCCATGTTTGCCGATGCCCCATCCGTCGAGGATCATCAATAAAGCTTTCTTTGCCATAATTCTTTGTATGTTATTATGTTAAAATAATGTTTCCTATTTACGTGCAAAGTTACAACAAATAATCCATAAATTATCTACTCTTGATGAGGTATTCTTATGTTTTTTCGTTACTTTTGCATTGGTTTAAACTTTATTACTGACTAACGGTATAATACTCGAATATGATAAATAAACTATTGTTGTCGGCTGCTATCGTTCTTAGTGGTGCGACTACTGTTGAAGCCGCTCAGAAGAAGTCGGCAAAAGTGGAGAAACAGTTGGCTGCGCAGTGTGATGCCGGCTTGCGTTCCATCACTGAGGATGCGGCTCGTGCGCATGTGTATTTCCTCGCCGACGACCTCTTGGAGGGCCGTCGTGCAGGCGAGCGTGGCTCGCGCATCGCCAAGCAGTACATCATCTCGCAGATGCGCCAGGCAGGTTTGAAGCCTTTCTTCGAGTCGTATGAGCAGCCTTTTGAGGCTTGCGCCGTGCAGAAGCTGAAGCGTGGCGTGCGCTACTTCGTTGAGGCTGACTCGATAGCAGAGATAAAGAAGCAGGTGCACCGCACGATGCACCTTAGCAATGTGCTCGCGGTGCTGCCGGGCAAGAAGACCGATGAGATGGTTGTTGTGGGTGCGCATCTCGACCATGAGGGCGTGTACAACGATATCGAGGGCGACAAGATATACAACGGAGCCGACGACAATGCGTCGGGCGTGGCTGCAGTGCTGCAGATAATGAAGGCTTTCGTAGCGAGTGGCGCAACGCCGGAGCGCACTATCGTGTTCGCATTCTGGGACGGCGAGGAGTTCGGACTGCTCGGTTCGCGCTACTTCACCGACAGCTATAAGGACATGCAGAACGTGAAGGGCTACCTTAACTTCGATATGGTGGGCAGCGGTACGGACAGTCGCTACCTCATGTATTTCTTCACGGCTGCGCATCCGAAGTTTGGCGAGTGGCTTAAGGCGGACATGACGAAGCACAACTTCTGCTTCGACCCCGACTACCGTGCTTGGGAAAACCCCGTTGGTGGCAGCGACCAGCAGTCGTTCCACTTGAAGGGTGTGCCTATCGTGTGGTATCACACCGGCGGTCAGCCAACTACAACTTCCCGTCGGATGAGGCTGACACGGTGAACTATCCGAAACTGACGGACATCACCCGTGCGTCGTACCTCACCACGTGGCACTTGGCGAATGAAGCGGAATATTAATAAAAAGCGTGATGGAGCACTGCAAACAGTGCTCCATCACGCTTTTTTATTCGTTGAGAGTTAATACAGCAGCATGAGTCCTGCGAACGCAGCCCAGCTTATCATCTTCATCGGGTTTATCTTTACGAACTTCGTGCCTACGAATGTTGCCACGAAGATGGCGATGCTCACCCAGAAGTGCCACGGATTGATGGTTGGCGACGAGAAATTCTCGGGGGTCATAAGCAGAAGGGCTGCTGCAGCGATGAGTCCTACCACGCAGGGCGCAGACCCGACATGATGTTCTGCACCGTCGGTGTGTTCATGTACTTCATAAATACACGGCAGATGAGAATCATCAGTATGAACGACGGCAGCACGAGGGCGCACGTTGCTGTCGCGCTACCCAAGATGGATGCCCATTCGCCCATGCCGGCTTTGTGTATGGCGGTGTATCCGCAGTATGTAGCTGCGTTGATACTTATCGGACCTGGTGTCATCTGGCTTATAGCACGATGTTCGTAAATTCAGGTGCTGTGAGCCACGCATGGTTGTACACCGTCTGGTTCTGTATGAGCGACAACATACCGTAGCCGCCACCGAATCCGAAGAGTCCGATTTGGAAGAACGTAAGAAATAGCTGGAGGTATATCATGGTTGAGTTTTGAATTTTGAGTTTTGAGTTTTGAATTCACCATTGAATAACTCAATATTTACTATTCTGTTGGTTTGATTAGGATGCCGTACAGGTAGCCGCACATTCCTGCTACTACGAGCACGTAGATAGGGTTTACGCCCAGGAGCCATATCAGTAGTGCGCTGCCTATGGGTATCCAGCAGTTGGTGAGTGCGATGCGTGCCGACTTTGCCAGTGTGAACACGGGGGCGGCAATCAGAGCCACCACCGCCGGGCGTATGCCGTTGAATGCCGATGCCACCACAGCGTTGTCCTGGAACTGGTGGAAGAACATTGCGATGAGCAGGATGATGAGGAACGAGGGGAGGGTGACGCCGAGCGTAGCGCAGATGGCACCAGCGAGCTTGCGCATACGATAGCCGATGAACACACTCATGTTCACAGCCAATGCGCCTGGCACGATTGTGCCACGGCGATGAGGTCGAGAAACTCCTCGCGCGTCATCCATTTGTGCTTGTTCACCACTTCTGCCTCTATCTGTGGTATCATTGCGTAGCCACCGCCAAGCGTGAAGATGCCTATCTTGAAGAACACGCGGAACGCTGCTAAGTAAAAGTTCTGCATACTGTTTTGCTATGAAATCGCCTTTATTGTTAGTTCTGTGAAGTGTATTTCGGGCGTTATGCCCGAAGCGTACACTTCTGTCGTCTGCAAAGGTACATTATTTAAAGCAAACTCCCACAGAATTTCGCTAATTCTGTGGGAGTTTTTTATGTTTCGCGGTTGCGAAACGTTGTTAAGTTTGAGAGTTGTCGTTACTGTTTCTCAATCCACTGGCGTGCGTTTACGAATGCCTCAATCCACGGAGTCACGTCGTCCTGACGGCGGTCAGCCGGGTACCAAGCGTTCTGCCATGGGAAGATGGCGCGCTCCAAGTGCGGCATCATTGCCAAGTGGCGTCCGTCAGCCGAGCAGATACCAGCCACGTTGTAGTCTGAACCGTTCGGGTTGCCCGGATACTCGGCGTAGTTGTAGCGAGCCACAACGTTGTACTTGTCCTCTGACTCTGGCAGCGAGAACTTGCCCTCGCCGTGAGCTACCCAGATGCCGAGCTTGTCGCCGCTGAGCGATGAGAACATCACGCTATTGTTCTGCGGAATTTCAACACCGAGGAAGTTGCTCTCGAACTTGTGCGAGTCGTTGTGCAGCATACGTGTGCGCTTCTCGTGGTCGGGGTTGATGAGGTTCAGTTCAACCATGAGCTGGCAGCCGTTGCAGATACCGAGCGAGAGAGTGTCCTTGCGAGCGTAGAACTTGTCGAGCGCCTCCTTAGCCTCGGGTTGTAGAGGAATGCGCCTGCCCAGCCTTAGCCGAACCGAGAACGTCCGAGTTGGAGAAACCACCGCAGAAGACGATCATGTTCACGTCCTCGAGTGTCTCGCGACCGGTGATAAGGTCGGTCATCATCACGTCCTTCACGTCGAAGCCTGCGAGGTAGAGCGAGTAAGCCATCTCGCGCTCGCCGTTCGTACCCTTCTCGCGGATGATTGCAGCCTTGATGCCCGACGCTGTGCGGCGGGCAGCCGAGATGCCGTAGCTCTCGAGCGAACCTTGAACGACGGGTGGAACTGCATCTCAATCGGCTGCTTCTTGTAGTTGTCGCGGCGCTTTGCTGCGCATCCGTTGAAGCTCTGGTCGCGGTCGAGCAGGTACGATGTCTTGTACCATGTGTCGCGCAGTGCGTCGATGTCGAATGTATGTGTGTACTCGTCCTTCTTGATGACGATGGTGCGTTCTGCCGGAGTGGGGTAGCCGATCTTTGCGTAGCCGATGCCGTTCTCCTCCATGTACTCCTTGAACTCCTCCTTGTACTTGTCCGAAACCTGAACAACACGCCCGGGTTCTCGGCAAGCAGCATCTTGATGATGTCGTTGCCGGCAAGGTTGTGGAGGTTGACGTGCATACCGCCTTCAGTGTTGGCGAAGCACATCTCGAGCAATGTGGTGATCAGACCGCCTGCAGAGATGTCGTGACCTGCCATAATCCAGCCCTTCTCTATCATCTCCTGAACTGCGTTGAAGCAGTCGGCGAAGTATTCCGGGTTCTTCACGGTCGGTACGTCGTCGCCCACGAAGCCGAGGCTCTGTGCGAATGCGCTACCGCCGAGTCGCTGCTCGTCGAACGAGAAGTCGATATGGTAGAGTGATGAGTTCTTGTCGTTCACGATTACCGGCGAAACAACCTTGCGGATGTCCGATACCTCGCCGCCTGCGCTCACGATTACTGTACCAGGAGCGATGATCTTCTCGCCGTTCGGGTACTGCTGGGTGAGCGACAGAGAGTCCTTGCCGGTAGGTACGTTCACCTTCAGAGCCAGGCAGAACTCGCTGAGAGCCTTCACTGCACTGTACAGACGAGCGTCCTCGCCCTTCTGCGAGCGGCACGGCCACATCCAGTTGGCAGAGAGCGAAAGGCTGTTCAGTCCGTCAGCGAGCGGAGCCCAGACGATGTTGGTCAGAGCCTCTGCTACAGAGAGTACAGAACCTGCCTCGGGTGATGCCAAACCAGCTTGCGGAGCGTGTCCGAGAGCCGTAGCGATACCCTTCTTGCCGCGGTAGTCGAGAGCCACAACGCCACAGTCTGAGAGCGGCAGCTGAATCTCGCCCTGACACTGCTGGCGTGCAATCTTACCAGTTACAGAGCGGTCTACCTTGTTTGTCAACCAGTCCTTGCAAGCCACAGCCTCAAGCTGCAGCACGCGGCTTACGTATTTGTCGAGAACGTCGTCCTTGCCGTTCTCCGAAGTCTCTTCGTGTGTATATTCTGCGTCGCGGTAGTGGCGCTCTACGGTCTCGTCGCGCATGATGGTCTTCGGCGAGTGACCGAACATCTGAGCCACGTCGAGGTCGAAAGGCTTCACGCCGTCGCCCTGCTTGAACGAGAAGTGAGCGTCGCCGGTTGTCTCGCCCACTACGTACAGCGGAGCACGCTCGCGCTCTGCGATGCGACGTACGTGGTCGATGTGCTTCTCGTCGATGAGCAAGCCCATGCGCTCCTGGCTCTCGTTGGCGATGATTTCCTTTGAAGACAGTGTCTTGTCGCCGATTGGCAGCTTGCTCATATCGATCTCGCCACCGCACTCCTCTACAAGCTCCGAGAGGCAGTTGAGGTGACCAGCCGAGCCGTGGTCGTGGATAGAAACCACTGGGTTCACATCCTCCTCGCACAGGGCGCGAACGAGGTTGTATGCACGCTTCTGCATCTCCGGGTTGGCACGCTGCACGGCGTTCAGCTCGATGCCGTTGCTGTAGCGGCCTGTGTCAACAGAAGATACCGAGCCACCGCCCAAACCGATGCGATAGTTGTCGCCGCCTACTACGACAACCTTGTTGCCCTTCTGCGGCTCCTTCTTCAGACAGTCGCGCTTTGTGCCGTAGCCTACGCCGCCGGCGAGCATGATAACCTTGTCGTAAGCGTACTTCTCTGCGCCTTCCTGATGCTCGAAGGTGAGCACCGAACCGGTGATGAGCGGCTGACCGAACTTGTTGCCGAAGTCAGACGCACCGTTAGAAGCCTTGATGAGAATCTGCTCCGGTGTCTGGTACAACCACTTGCGTACGGGCATGATGTCCTCCCAGTCGCGTGTGAGGTTGTCGTCGTCCTTAAGACGCGGATAGCTGTCATGTACACGGCTGTTCCGGCGATAGGCCATGAGCCTACACCGCCGCCCATACGGTCGCGAATCTCGCCGCCCGTACCGGTAGCTGCACCGTTGAACGGCTCAACGGTAGTCGGGAAGTTGTGTGTCTCGGCCTTCAGCGAGATAACGCTCTCGATGTCCTTTACTTGGAAGTAGTCGGATGTCGACTGGTCGTGCGGTGCGAACTGCTCCACAACCGGACCCTGCGCAAAAGCCACATTGTCTTTATATGCAGAGAGAATCTTGTTGGGGTTCTCCTTTGTTGTCTGCTTGATCATAGCGAACAGCGACGACTCCATCTCCTTGCCGTCGATGATGAACGTACCGCCGAAAATCTTGTGGCGGCAGTGCTCAGAGTTGATCTGTGCGAAACCGAAGATTTCAGAGTCTGTCAACGGGCGGCCCAGCTCTTTCTCTATCTTGTGCAGATACTCAATCTCCTCGGCTGAGAGTGCCAGACCCTCCTGCTCGTTGTATTCTTCTATGTTCTCCACGCGCTTGATTGGTTCCGGCTCGTGGTTCACTGTGAAGATGTCTTGGTCGAGACCCTCGTACATGCGCTGCAACATAGGGTCGTGGTCGGCATCTTTCGAGCTTACGGGGAAGTACTCCTCAATACGCGAAATGCCGTGGAGGCTCATGTTCTGAGTTATCTCTACGGCATTCGTACTCCATGGAGTAATCATTTCGCGGCGTGGACCCACAAAGAAGCCCTCGACAGTCTCACCCTCGATGAGAGTGGCACCGCCGTAAAGCCAACACAGTTCATTGATCTCGTCTTGTGAGAGCTTGTGATCTGCTGCTGTAGCAATCACGCTCTTGCTTGGAGTCATGAAAAATAGAATCATACTGCTTGTATATTGTTTTGGATGAAAAACATTTTGTTGTCTGCAAAGTTACGACTTTTTAGCAAAATGAGCGCATGTTTGCATGGTTATTTTGATTATTTGATAGATAGTTTGTGAATATTCTCGGGTGTGTAGGTAAAGGGCAGAGCATCCGCATCGGTCGACGCAGATGTCCGCATCGGTCGACGCGGATGTCTGCATCGGTCGACGCGGATGTCTGCAACGGTCGATGCGGATGTCTGCAACGGTCGACGCGGATGGTTTAAGCTCTGAGTGTGAACTCGAATCTAAGCCCTCCCTCCTCGTTGTTGTGTGCGCTGATTGTTCCGCCGTGCAACAGTACGGCGTTCTTCACGATGGCGAGCCCGAGTCCGGTGCCGCCCATCTTGCGCGAGCGTCCTTTGTCCACGCGGTAGAAGCGTTCGAAGATGCGTGGCAGATGCTCCGATGGCACGCCCACGCCGTTGTCGGAGAAGGTGAAGTGCCACTTGCGGTGTTCGTCGAACAGCTCGTCGGAGCTTAGCTCTGCGTCTATGGTTATCGTTGTGCCCACACCGGCGTAGGCGATGGCGTTGTCGGTGAGGTTGCGGAACACGCTGTAGAGCAGACTCGTGCTGCCGCGCACCACGATGTTCGGCTGCAAGCGGTTGCAGAACTTCATCTCCTTCTGCTGCAGTTGCAGTGCCGTCTCCTTCTGTATGTTCGATACGATGTCCGATATGTTCACGTTCTCCTCGCTCATCATCTCCGGTGCGTCGTCCATGCGGTTGAGCGTAGAGATGTCTTGCAGCAGCGAGGTGAGGCGTTGGCTCTGTGCGTAGCTGCGCTGCAGAAACTGCTCGCGTGTGGCATCGTTGATGTTCGGGTTCTCGAGTATGGTCTCCAGATAGCCCTGTATGCTTGCCACGGGTGTCTTCAGCTCGTGTGCGATGTTCTGCGTGAGCTGTCGTTTCAGCACGTCCTGCTCGCGGCGTGTAGTCTGCAATCGCTTGTATATCTTGATGATGCGCTCGGCTATCTCGCCCAACTCGTCGTTGGGGAACACGGCGAGGTCCTCCGTTTCGAGCGACTCGTTGTGGTCGGCTCTCGAGGCGAAGGTGCGCAGCGTCGTGATGTTGTCGCTCAGTCGGCTGATGAAGCGGTAGAGTATAATGGTGAGCAGCAGTATGGCTCCTATGGCGAACCAGATGTAGTGCTGGTCGGCTTGTAGCGAGCGTGCGAGGTCGCTCGTGTAGGGCAGGGCGGAGCGTATGATGAGCTGCTGCTTGGGAAAGTAGGTGGCAGAGTAGAAGAAGTCGCCGTGTACGGTCTCGCTATTGCGGTCGACGGTAGAACCTGCACCATGCTTCAGTGCCGATGCTATCTCCGGGCGTGTAGAGTGGTTGTTGATGTGCGAGTAGTCCTTTAGCTTGCTGTCGTAGAGCACATCACCGTTGGCGCGTATCAATGTCACGCGTATGTTCTGTATGTAGTGAGTTTCTACATAGCGGTCGAGCGCCTCCTCCGAGAAGTCGGGGAAGAGGCGCAGATATTCCTCCATGCGCGAGTTGTAGTCTTGCAGCTTCAGGTTGAGTGTGTCAATCTTGAACTGTTTCTCGCGCTCCTGCTGGAACACGATGAACGCCACGGCGAACACAAGGAACACCGAGAGGATGCTGAGGTATAGTTTTTTGCCGACAGATATCTTCATAATTAGTAATTTAGGAGGGTATGGCATCTTGCCATACCCACGCAGGTGGTTCGTAGTAGGTAGGAGGTATGGCATCCTGCCATACCCACGCCAATAGTTCGCAGTAGGTAGGATGCCATACCCTCCTATGCGTCAAAGTAATATCCGAATCCGAGACGTGTCACGATGCACTTTGCGAAGCGACTATCTTCTTGCGCAGGCGTGTGATGTTCACGTCCACGGTGCGGTCAGCACCGCACGTCCTTCGGCCATACGCGGTCGATGAGTTCCTGGCGCGAGAACACGCGTCCGCG
>ENA-OQHY01000136-OQHY01000136.1-human-gut-metagenome-genome-assembly--contig:-NODE-136-length-40789-cov-7.571443_pt1 | contig 40789 bp, 47 predicted proteins | sample MGYA00242570_ERZ504733 | MGnify/ENA primary metagenome ERZ504733 (study PRJEB26092, sample SAMD00036219) | human gut metagenome | host: Homo sapiens | study: EMG produced TPA metagenomics assembly of... | reverse complement strand
CATGAAGGACCTGCTCGAGAACTTCTTCTACGGCATATCGCTGATGACAGGACGTGTGCGTGTGGGCGACTACATCGAGTGCGACGGCATACGCGGAAAGGTGGATAGCATCACATACCAGAGCACGCAGATCATTACGGGCGACGGATGCGTGATAGCATTCCTCAACAGCTCGCTGTTCAGCAAGAACTTCAAGAACATCACACGCAACCACTCGTACGAATGGGTGAAGGTGCCGGTGGGTGTGGCATACGGTTCGAACGTGGAAGAGGTGCGACAGATGCTCATCAAAGCGGTGAACAACCTCGAAGAGAAGGCTCCCGACGGAAGAGACATAATCGACACAACACGACCCGTGAGCGTGGTGTTCGACGAGTTCGGAGACAACTCGGTGAACCTATTCGTGACATACTGGGTGCTCGTGGAGGAGAAGTTCACTAAGACTGGTCAGGTGAAGGAGGCTATATACAACACACTCAACGAGCATAACATCGAGATACCGTTCCCACAGAGGGATGTACACATCATTGCACAGTAGATCATTGTGAGTGGAAAATGTCAAATATGAAAGCGACAGCTATCGTTTTGTACTAAAAAACTAAAAAAGAAAAGTCTATGTGTTGATTATCTCAAGTAAAATGTATAATTTTGCTGACAAATTGTAATCATAGACAAAATTTCATTAATAGAAGATGGACAAAATTGATAATCTTGACAGAAAGATACTTAGTATTCTATCAAAGAACGCCCGAATTCCATTCAAAGATGTAGCAGCAGAGTGTGGCGTATCACGTGCTGCAATCCATCAGCGTGTACAGCACCTCATTCAGGGTGGCGTAATCGTAGGCAGCGGCTTTGAAGTGAATCCTAAGAGCGTTGGCTATAGCACATGCACATACGTAGGACTCAACCTGGAGCGCGGAAGTATGTATAAGGATGTAGTGAAGCAGTTGCTCGACATACCGGAAATCGTGGAGTGTCACTACACAACTGGTCCGTACACAATGTTGCTAAAGGTGTATGCTTGCGACAACGAGCAGCTCATGGACTTGCTCAATAACAAGATGCAGATGATTCCGGGCGTGGTGTCTACAGAGACACTCATCTCGCTCGACCAAAGCATCAAGCGCGAGATACCGGTGCACCTGGAGGAAAAGAACGAGGAATAACGCTTCGTTGTTCGACAGAATTAAGAGTAGAAACGTCTCCCACAGAGATTGCATAATACACACAGAGCGTACAGCCCACAACGGGGTGGACGTTCGACAGACAATGTATTCTGCGAACTCTGTGGGAATATTTTTATAAGCATGAAATCATCCAACCAAGCATGAAATCATTCAACCTAAATACTCAACTCGCCTACTTCTACGACAATAAGCCACAGACAAGCAGGCGGCCTATCATAGGTATCACAACCAACTACGAGGGGGTGGACGCGACGGTGCGCGACCGCTACTATCATCAGATTATAGCAGCAGGAGGTACGCCCGTACTCATTCCGCCAGTGGCTGACCGCAATGTGCTGCTCGATACGCTCGAAACGATTGATGCGCTGTTGCTCACGGGTGGTGGCGACTTCAATCCGCTGTGGCTGACGAGGAACCGTCGCCAGCGTTGCATAACATAAACAACGTGCGCGATCTGCCGGAGCTGCTCATAACACGCTTGGCGTTCGACCGACAGATACCGATGTTAGGCATCTGCCGTGGCGTGCAGACTCTTGCAATGGCACTCGGCGGACGTGTACACCAGGACATATCGCACGAGCCTACCAACTATAAGCACTCGCAGGATGCCGACCGCTCGGAGCCTACGCACACGGTGGAGATAGAGAAGGGTAGTGTGCTCTATAATATATATAAGGAGAAGAGGATATTCGTCAACTCGTTCCACCACCAAGCCGTGGCTGCACCTGGCGAGCGTTTCAAGATAACGGCGCGAGCGTTAGACGGTGTGGTTGAGTATAGAGAGCAGCGAACACAAGGCGGTGCTCGGTGTGCAATGGCACCCGGAGTGGCTCGGCGAGGATGGATTGCCGCTCTTCAAATGGCTTGTGGAGGAAGGCGACGTGCTGCGACGTGCGAAGCTGTTCCACCAACGTAACCTCACGCTCGACTCACACTGCGACACGCCGATGTTCTTCCCACAAGGCGTGTGCTTCGAGCAGCGCGACCCTAAAGTGCTCTACGACTTGCATAAGATGAACGAGGCAGAACGGACGCTGTGACAATGGTGGCGTATCTGCCACAACCGAAACCTGGGGAGACTTTCGCTGACGTGGCACCGTTCCACATGGACACACCGAAGGCTTATGCTGACCTTATCTTCGACAAGATTGATGAGATTGTGCTTAGCGATTCGCGCTATATCGCCCTTGCTCGCAACCGTGAGGACTTGCTACGCAACAAGCGCGAGGGACGGAAATCGCTGATGATCGGTATAGAAAACGGTCTGGCGATAGAGAACGACTTGCGCAACGTGCAGCACTTTGCCGACCGGGGCATCGTCTACATTACTCTGTGTCACAATGGTGACAATCAGATATGCGACTCGGCGCGCCGCACGCTCAACACTCACGGCGGTGTATCGCCATTCGGCGCAGAGGTGATACGTGAGATGAACCGCCTGGGAGTGATGGTGGACATGAGTCATGCCGGCGAGAAGTCGTTCTATGATGCGCTCGACATTTCGACAAAGCCTGTCGTTTGCTCGCACAGCAACTGCAAGGCGTTGTGCGATGTGCCGCGCAACCTGACTGACGACCAGATGAGGGCGCTTGCTGCAAAGGGCGGTGTGTGTCAGATAACGCTGTACAACGGGTTCCTGCGCACCGACGGCAGGGCTTGCATCACTGACGCTATGGAGCATCTTGAGCACGCTATAAGCGTAATGGGTATCGACCACGTTGGACTTGGAACCGATTTCGATGGTGACGGCGGCGTGCCCGGACTTGCCGACGCTTCTGAACTGATAAACTTCACTAAGGAGCTGCTGCGCCGACGCTACTCGGAAGAGGATATGGCGAAGATATGGGGCGGCAACTGGCTCAGAGTGATGGACGAGGTGCAGAGGAGGTGATATGGTGAGATGGTGAGGTGTTGAGGTGGTGAGGTGGTGAAAGGTTGAGGTGGTGAAAGGTTGAGGTGGTGAGATGGTGAGAGGTTGACAATAGTACATATCTCAACACCTCACCACCTCACCATCTCACCCCCTCAACCTCATTACACCACCTCCACATGCTGCACATTTACGTCTTCATGCAGGAATATGCGTGCTGTTTCGCGGAAGCGTTCTTCGCTTTCGGTTGTGAAATAGCGGCATGTTCCGCCTTTCGTTAGCTTCTGTTCCATCTCGGGATGGCGATTGAGATAATCGGCTAAGGAGTCGGCTACGTAGGTGCCTTGCGCCATTATGCGCACACCGTCGGGCACGTTCTTCACCACCGAACTCATAAGCAGTGGGTAGTGAGTGCAGCCGAGTATGACAGTATCGATGAGCGAGTCTTTGCGCATGAGCTGATCGATGCGCTTCTTTACGAAGTAGTCGGCACCTGGCGAGTCTGCCTCGCCTGCCTCTACTATCGCCGCCCAGAGCGGACATGCTACTCCCGTAACCTCTACATCGGGGAATAGCTTCTGTATTTCTATCTTATACGAATTGCTTTTGATTGTGCCTTCTGTGGCGAGGATGCCCACGTGGCGTGTCTTTGTGAGGTTGCCAACCTCTTCTGCCGTGGGACGTATTACGCCAAGTACGCGGCGGTCGGGGTCGAGCATAGGCAGGTCGCGCTGTTGAATGCTGCGTAGTGCCTTAGCCGAAGCTGTGTTGCAGCCCAGTATGACGAGGTGGCAGCCCATGCTGAAGAGCTTCAGCACGGCTTGACGCGTGACTGATAGACCACTTCAAACGAACGCGAACCGTAGGGAGCACGCGCATTGTCGCCAAGATACATATAGTCGTACTGTGGGAGGAGCTGACGGATGCCGTGTAGGATGGTGAGTCCACCGTAGCCAGAGTCGAAAACACCGATAGGACCAGGAGAAGAGGGGAATGGCATATTAATCATTTATTAAGAATTGATTATAGATAATTGGCTTATAAACAGAAGATTGATAATTGAAACGTATGACCACCATTTGGTTTATGATCGTCTGCATTTTCAATTATCAATCTTCTGTCTTTCTAATATGTAGCAGCTTTTACTACTTTGTGTTTTATGTAGTAGCTCTTACTATTTTGCGTTCAGTGCTTCTTTGACAAACTCTGTTGCGTTCTCGCCCATTTCTGGGTTTACGTAAGGGCAAGCGTTGCCGTCGGTGTTGAGGATGAAGGCATAGCCTTTTGCCTGACCGACCTTTGTGAGTGCCTCGTTGAGCTTCTCCTTAACGGGAGCAAAGGCATCGGTTTCTGCTTGCTGCAACAGACGCTTCGACTCGTTCTTGAAGTTGATGTTCTTCTGCATCATCTCCTGGAGCTCTGCCTGACGCTTGCGCAGAATGGCAGGTACGAGGTCTTTCTGTACTTCGAGGAACTCCTCGTATTTACTGTTGAACTCCTCTTCGGCGCGCTTCAATTCAGCGTCGTACTTCACTCGCAAATCGTCGATGCTACGCTGTGCCAATACATAGTCGGGCATTGATTTGAGAACTTCTTCATAGCTGAAATAGCCGAAGCGTGTCTGAGCGCCTGCTGTGAGCGACAGTACGCCGAGGACGATGAGAAAGAACAATTTCTTCATGTTTATTGCTGCTTTATATTGTTGTTATTTGAATGGTATAAATCATAGTAGGCATCGTTAGTAATGGCTACTATGATTTATTGTAACGTCTTACTTTGTCTTGTTGAGCTCTGCCTTAACTTCAGCTGTAACGTCCTTGCTAAGTGTCTCGCTGATGTAAGGGATGCCGCTTGTTGTGTCCATGATGTAGACATAGCCACCTGCTTTGCCTACAGCCTTGATTGCTTCAACGAGCTTGTTTGTGATAGGACCAATCTTGTCCTGCTGGAGCTTGCCGAGAGCCTGCTGGTTGTCCTGAGCCGACTGCTGTATCTTCTGATACATCTGAGAGAGGCTTTCTTCTGTCTCATGACGCTTTGTCTCGTTCATTGTAGACTTGTTCTTCTCGTAATCTTCGTACTTGCGCTGCATTTCTTCCTGCATTGCCTTGAGGTCGTTGTCGTACTGCTTTGCCTGTGCTTCTACCTCGCCACGAGCCTTGATGAACTCTGGCATTGAAGCCATGACTTCCTGTGCGTTTACATGACCGAACTTCTGTGCGAATGTTGCCATTGGCATGAACAACATAAGCATTAAAATCAATTTCTTCATTTTTGCTTTTATTTTTTTGTTATTAATTATTCTCTTTAAGCCGAACTAAGCCTTTCTAAGCCTCTTTAGGGCTTTGGGGGAACTGCGAACTAAGCCTTTCTAAGCCTCTTTAAGCCTTCTAAACCTTTGAAAACTCAAAAACTCTTTAGTTGGCGTAACCCAGCTTCTGCAGCACTTCGTTGCTGATGTCAGCCTTCGGTGAGCCGTAGATTACGCCGGTGTCGCTTGAGCGGTCGAGTACGAGCGAGTAGCCGCGTAGCTCTGCTATCTCCTTGACGGCGGTGTATATCTCCTCCTGAATAGGCGACATAAGGCTCTCGCGCTTCTTGAAGAGTTCGCCCTCTGGTCCGAAGTACTTGCGCTTGAGGTCGCTGGCGTCCTTCTCCTTCTTCATGATTGCCTCTTGGCGAGCTTTCTTTTGCTCCTGTGAGAGGAATACCATCTCGTTCTGATAGTTCTTGTACATCGTGGAAGCCTCGGTGTTGAGGGCTTCCACTTCTGCCTGCCACTTCTTCGACACCTGATTGAGCTGTTCGTTGGCGCGCTCATAGGCTGGGATGTTCTTCAGTATGTACTCCATATCGAGGAGTGCGTACTTCTGTGCGCTTGCCGTCAGCGCTGCTGTGAGCGCGAAGAGGCATATAAATATGAACTTCTTCATTTGTTTTCTGTTTTATTTTTAGAATTCCTGACCGAGGATGAAGTGGAACTGCGATCCGCCCTTCGTTCCGAATACCTTGTCGAAGCCGTAAGCCCAGTCGATACCCATGAGACCAACCATTGGCAGGTAGATGCGCAGACCGACACCGGCAGAGCGCTTCATGTCGAATGGGTTGAACTTGCGTGTCTCTGTCCATGCGTTACCGCCTTCGATAAATCCGAGACCGTAGATGGTGGTGTTGCCGAGCAGGAACGGGTAGCGCAGCTCGAGTGTCATGCGGTCGTAGGCGTAGCTTCCTGACCGTAAGGAGTGAGCGATCCGTTCTCGTAACCGCGCAGACCGATAGTCTCTTCGGCGTATGATGTAGAGTAGCCTGTCATACCGTCACCACCCATGTAGTAGGTTTCGAACGGCGACTTCTTCCACTTGTTGAACGAGCCGAGCAAGCCGAACTCGAGTCGAGCCATGAGCACTAAGCACTTCTGTCCGCTTGTGAGGGCGGTGAACATGCGTCCCTTGAACTTCCACTTGTGGTATTCTACCCAACGATACTTCTCCTGCTGCTCGCGGTTGTAGTTAGCCGACTTCGAGTCGTTGGCGAGGTTCTTGTAGTCCTTGCCGTCCCATGCCGACCATGGCGGAGTGATTGTGAGCGATGCTGCGAACTCCGATCCGCGACGTGGGAAGAGTTGGTTGTCGGTAGAGTTGCGCGAGAGCTGTATGCTGAGGTTGAGGTTGTTAGAGTTACCGTTGGTCATGAGGAAGTAGCTCCAGTTCTTCAGCATGTAGCGTGTGTACTGCAGCGAGAGCGACAACTGGAAGAAGTCGTCTGGCCAGCGCAGCTGCTTGCCCCATCCGAGCGAGAAGCCGAACAGCTTCACGTACTTGTCGGGGTCGTAGAAGTTCTCGTAGTTGTTGTAGCCGTTATAGTTGCCGTAGCCGTACATATAGTTATAGTAGTTGTTGAAGTAACCACTATTATAGTAGTTGCTCGACACGTCGGTCTGCTTCGAGAAGTAGGCGCCTACGGAGAACTGTATCGGTCGTTTGCCTCCGAACCAGTTGGTAGAGTACGACATGTTGTACGATTGGTAGTATGTACCGTTGGTCTGTGCGCCGATAGAGAGCACTTCGCCGTCGCCTACTGGCAGGAATCCGCGGCGCTCCTTGTTCTTGCCGAAGAGATTGCGCATAGAGAAGTTGTTGAGCTTCAAGCCGATGCGTCCGATTACGCCGGTCTGTCCCCATCCGAGCGAGAACTCAATCTGGTCGTTCGACTTCTGTACGAGATCCCAGTTGATGTCTACGGTTCCGTTCTCCGGGTCGGGCTTCACGTCGGGGTTTACTTTCTCTGGGTCGAAGTGTCCCATTGATGCAATCTCACGTGCCGAACGCTGCAGGCTTCCTTAGAGAAGAGGTCGCCTGGCTTGGTACGCAGCTCGCGACGCACAACGTTCTCGTACAGACGGTCATTGCCGTTGATGCGTACGTGGTTGATGTGTGCCTGCGGACCCTCGAAGATACGCATCTCGAGGTCGATAGAGTCGCCCACGATGTTCACCTCTGTCGGGTGGAGCGAGTAGAAGAGGTAGCCGTTGTTCCAGTAGTTGTTGCCCACAGCGTCCTCGTCTTCGGTGAGTCGCTTGTTCATAAGCTTCTGGTTGTAGACGTCGCCCTTCTTCATGCCGAGTACGGCAGCGAGGTAGTCGGTGTTGTACACGGTGTTGCCTACCCATGTGATGTTGCGCACGTAGTACTTCTTGCCTTCGTCCACCTTCACACGCATACTGACGTGCTTCTCGTCCACGTTCCACACTGTGTCGCTCACGATGTATGCGTCGCGGTAGCCCAGCTCGTTGTACTTCTCGATGAGCTTCTGCTTGTCGTTCTTCCAGCGCTCCGGTGTGTACTTCTTCTTGAACTTCAGGAGTGTAGCCATCTTGCCAGCCTCGTGAGTCTCCTTGAACACACCTTTCTTTATGATGTTACCCTTAATGCTACTTGTAGCCAGTGCGCTATTACCCTCGATGATGATGTCGCGCACCTTCATCTTCTGCTTCTTATCGATGATAACGTCGAGTATCACCTGGTTCTTGTTAGCCACGTCGTCGCGTTGCACGATCTGTATGTCGGCGTTCTTGAAGCCTTTCTCGTCGAAATAGCGTTTAGCGAGAATCTTCGCGCGGTCGATCATGTTAGGTGTTATCTGTGCGCCCTTGAGCAGTCCGAGCTTCTCCTCCATGTCCGTACGCTCCGACTTCTTCAGTCCGACGTAGTTGATGGTAGACACGCGTGGGCGCATCTGCAGGTGTATGTGTAGATAAGCCTTGTCGTTCACGAGCGAGTCGACGGATATAGATACCTCTGAGAAGAGTCCATACTTCCAGTAGTGCTTCACAGCATCTGTGATAGCCTCGCCAGGCAGTTCGATTTGTTGTCCGACGGTGAGTCCGGAGATACCCGTGAGCATGTAGTCCTCGTAGCCTTCGGCTCCTGAAACGGCGAGTCCGCCGAGTGTTACAGTGCGCGGGTTTCCTGCATACGAGATGTCGGGGTATGTAATCTTGTCCTGCGCTTGGGCTGCGAAGCTGCTTGCAAGGATGCAGGCTGTTGTCAACACCTTTATTATATTCATCGTTTTTCTCTTGATTGTTCTTTTTCTGATTATTATTGGCTGTTTTCTAAGCTTCTTAAGCCTTTTTACTAAGCCGAACTAAGCCTTCTTGAGCCTTTTTACTAAGCCGAACTAAGCCTCTTTAAGCCTTGCTAAGCCATTGCTTTAAAACTAAGCCTTTGCTAACTAAGCCCTCCCCGACGGGGAGGGTTGGGAGGGGCTGTTAGGGTTGGGAGGGGCTTTGCTCAGCCTCTACTTGCGCCTCTGTCTTTCCGAAGCGTCGCTGGCGTCGCTGATAGTCGGCGATGGCTTTGTGTAAGCCTTCCTCGTCGAAGTCGGGCCAGAAGGTGTCGCAGAAGTAGAGTTCTGAGTATGCAATCTGCCAGAGCAGGTAGTTGCTGATGCGCTGTTCGCCACCGGTGCGTATGAGCAGGTCGGGGTCGGGCATGAAGCTTGTGGTCATGTGCTCCGAGATGAGTTGCTCGTTGATGTCCGTAGCGGCAATCTTGCCCGCAGCGAGGTCGGCTGCAATCTCTTGCGTAGCTTTCACAATCTCCCAGCGCGACGAGTAGCTGAGTGCTACAACCATCGTCATTGCAGAGTTGTTTGCCGTATGCTCCATTGTCTCCTGCAACTTCTGCTGCACTTCCTTCGGCAGGCGTTCGATGTCGCCGATTACCTGGAAGCGTACGTTGTTCTTCATGAATATCTCGTCCTCAAGCGATGTTAGCACGAGTCCCATGAGTGCAGCCACTTCTGTTGCGGGGCGGTTCCAGTTCTCGGTAGAGAAGGTGTAGAGCGTGAGGTACTTCACGCCGAGACGCGTACACTCCGATGTGATGCGTCGCACAGCGTCTACTCCAGCCTGGTGGCCGTAGCTGCGCGGTTTGCCTTGCTCTGCAGCCCAGCGTCCGTTGCCGTCCATGATGATGGCGATGTGCTGGGGTATGTTGGTTGTATCGAGTTGTGTCATATTCTGTTTTTTTTCTAAGCCGAACTAAGCCTTCTTAAGGGTGCGTTTAAGCCGAACTAAGCCTTCTTAGGCCTTTCTAAGCCTTGGCTAACTTTTCTCTAAGCCGAACTAAGCCTTTTTAGGCCTCTCTAAGCCTTGACTAACTTTTTTCTAAGCCTTTCTAAGCCTTGGCTAACTAAGCCCTCCCCGACGGGGAGGGTTGGGAGGGGCTATTCATCCGCGTTGTGGCAGGTGCGGCATTTCGCCATGAAGCTGTACGTCAGTGTGAGTTGTAGGGCTGAGTAGCAGTCGGTGTTTTTGAAGAGTCCGCTGCTTTCTATGCCGTAAGGGTCTTTCACGCCGTCGAGCTTGTCGCTCAGTGAGAAGTGTACCGCCCATTCGAGTCCGAGGTTCAGACGTGGTCCTATTTTGTATTTCACGCCCAAGCCGAGCGGCACATTCGCTGTGAAGACGTTCTTGCCACCACCGGTGACGAACGTAGTACCCAGTCCACCGAAGATGAACGGTGTGAAGCGTTTCGCTCCGCGGTAGTCGCGTCCGGTGCCGTATGGCAGAAGTTGTATTCGTAGGTGACGCTGGCGTCTATGAGCGTGTTACTGAATGAGTATGGATTGTTTACGAAGTCGGGGTAATAGGTCTTTACATCCTTTGATGCCCCCGTCAGTTTGCCGTACATTGCCGACATCTTCAGCCCCATGTACGGGTTGAATACGCGTCGCAACACTACCGACCCCCGAACTGCATATTGCTCAGCACGCTACCGTTGAAGTCGCCTTCGTACGCCACCAGCCTACTCCCGCACCTATCTCCATGCGGTACTCCTCGTCGTTTGTGCCTTTGCCGACACAAACATCAGGGAGAGTATGAGGATGGTGAGGATTTTCTTCATTATTCAGTAAAATCAGTCTGTTCTTTTTTCCAGCCGAGGCGGTTTATTCTTCCGCGCACGTGTTGCCTTCTGTTGCATTTACTATCCAGATAAAGTTGCTGCTGTCTACGGTGAGTGCCATGTTCGGCGTGTTCGACGCATTCTCTTTGTTGGATGTTATCTCTGTCGGAACGGTGAGTGTTGTGTCTTTTGCCCAAGTCAGTCCGCCGTCCTTAGAGCTGTAGAGGTTTGCATTGCTATCGTTCATGCCGTCGGGTGTGCCGAGGGCGTATGTCTTGCCGTCGTATGTTGCTACGCTCATGTTGTTGAGCTTCGGGAGGACGTTTTTGTTCTCTGTCGACACCTCGTAGTATGCCCACGGCTGGTTCTCGCTATACTTGTTGCCTTCGTCCACTTTGCCCCATATTGCCATTGCGCCTGTTGCTGTTGTGCCGTATATAGTCACGCGGTAGCTGTTGCTGTTGGTGTGCAGTGCTGTGCAGGTGTACGAGAGGTTGTTTGTTGGCAGGAACGAAGCGTCGCTGTCGATGGTAGCCGGTGTCCATGTAGCACCGTTGTCGTCAGAAGCGAGCAGGCTACCCTCTGTGTTGTATCCATAGAGACGCAGCGGACTTGCAGCTACGAGTGTCTTGATGGTAGTAGCGCCACCGGTCTGTTCCCATGTGTTGCCGTCAGTGGTGCATAGGATGTTGCCGGCGTTGCAGATGTACACCTTTTCGTTCTTTGTCACGATGCTCTTGCAGACATTCGCATCGAATGTGAGGACTGCATCGTTTAGCTTAGGTGTGGCAGCTGTCCAGGTCTGTCCGTTGTTCATCACGTACAGCTTTGTGTTGTTGCCGTCCGTACCGAAGAGGAAGAGTCGGTCCTTGCCCTCAGCTGTCTTTATGGCGCAGGTCTTCACGTTCTGGAGCTGCTCTATGTCTGTGTTCTTTGCCATGGGAGCCCAGAAGAACGAGTCTGCTTGCTCCTTGTGCACGTTCACTTTCACCTTGTATGTGCGCAGGAATTTGCCCGAATTGCTCATCACCTTCAGCTCGCGCACCTCCGAGAAGTCGAGCGAGTCGGTGTTGCTCACAATCTCTACATTATCGTCCTTGAGGTTCTTGATGTACACCGTCATCGAGTTGAGTCCGTACACGTTGCACACGAGTTTCTTCGCGTCTATACCGCACGGCAGCGAGTCGGGATTGTAGATGGTGTTGCTGTTCTGGTCGATGACGAACTTGTAGCTTGTGTACGATGAAGTGGTTGTATAAACGCTATCCTTATCGCCTTTTTTCGTCTTTGTATGGATATATCGTTTTGCCCCCGTCACCGAAAATGATGTGATGGCGCTGTCGTCGGTGTACACGTAGTCGGTGTCGTCATTAAGGCACGATGCGAGTGTAAAAACCGCCATGAACAGCATGGCAAAAGCTGCAAACTTATTTTTCATTCTTCTTAAACTTATTATTTTTAGCTGCAAATTTAATCAGAAATCTTCAATTTCAGTGTGTTTTCACCTTATAATTATGCTATTTATTGATTAATAGCTGCATTTTTAAGGTTGTTTAGTGATTAGTGATATAAAAAAAGCATTGCTTGCCCAAACGGGCAAACAATGCTTTCCTATTGTGTCTAAATGATTTCTGTTCGTGGCGGATTACTCCTCCGGCAGCATAGTCACGGTGATGTGATTGCCTGCCTTGTTGAACTCCTTCATGAAGTTGCAGATGTCCTGAGTAGTGAGTGCCTCAAGAGTGCTTGAGTAGTCGGTGTAGCCGTCGTAGCCGTAGTGGTAGCTATCGAAGAGCACGCCGAGCCAGAAGCCGTTTGTCTTCACGCGGTCGCCGTTCTGCTTAACCATGAACTCCTTGCACTTCTGGAACTTGGCAGCGTCGCAAGTGTTCTCGATAGTCTTCACCTCATCGTTGAGGATGCGTATTGCTATGTCCTTCTTCTCAGGCTTCATCGGGCACTGAGCGAAGATCTGGAACATGCGGTAGTTGTCGGCACCGAGGTCAGAGCTTGCGTAAGCACCTACTGAGTAGCTGCGCTTTCCTTCTCGCGAATCTTGTCGAGGTATTCCATAGAGAGCACCTGACCTGCGATGTCGCAGCAGAGAACGTTCTTCAGTGTGTATGGCATCTCGTCGTTGAACCAGAGCATTACAGAGTTGGCCTTCGGAGTCTCCTGCTTGCGCTTGAATGTGTTCTCCACAACGCTTGACGGGGTTGAGTTCGCGCTTGCCCTTCACAACCTTGCCCTTAGCTGGCAGTGCGCCGAGATACTGGCAGATGAGCGGACGGATTGTCTCCTCGTCGTAGTTGCCCACGATGTTGAACACCCAGCCCTTAGCCGAAGCGGTGCGCTCCTTGGCAATCTGGAGGATACGGTCGTAGTTCACGTCCTTCAAGCGGTCGATAGTCATCGGCGCAACGCGTGGGTTGTGAGCGTAGATAGTAGCCTGTATAGAGTCGCTGAATGCTACGTCAGGATTGATTTCGCGGTTCTTCAGCGATACCTCGAGCTGCTGCATGAGGTTGTCGAACGACTTCTGGTCCTTGTTGATGCTTGTGAAGTAGAGGTACACCATCTGGAGCATTGTCTCCACGTCCTTCGGTGTAGAGTTGCCCGACACGTTTGTAGAGAGCTGTCCGAGTGAGAGGTCAGCGTTGGCAATCTTGCCGGCAAGAGCTTTCTGCAGTTCTGTAGAAGAGAATGCGCCGAGTCCGCTGTAGCCGATAACGTCGTTGAAGAGCTGAAGGTTAGCGTAGTCGCTTGCGCCATAGAGTGTGGTGCCACCCTCACCGCGACCGCTGAGGAGCACCTGGTCCTTCTTGTAGTCGGTCTTCTTGAGGTTAACGACAACGCCGTTAGAGAGTGTGAGCGTGGTGTAGCCGAGCTTCTCGTTCTTCACTTCCTTCTTCACCTTGCCAGCCTTCGGGAGAGTGGTGATGAGCGGTTCGTTCTTCACGTTGTCCACGTAAGCCTCGATGTTAGCGTTGCGTGCGTCCTTGACAGCACCGAGCAGCTCTGCCTCAGTCGGATATACGTTGCCCTCAGCCTCGTTGAGGAATGCGAGCACGATGAGGTTGAAGTCGTTAGCCGGCACGAGCCCAGCCATCATCTGGTTAGCCACCTCAACAGGCATAGCCGATACGATCTGGCTCATTTTCTGATACTCGAAGTCGATAGACGGCATTGGGTCGCCTTCGAGGAAGTTGTCTACGAGGTCGCGGTAGAGCTGGCTGTTCGGACGCTTGTCCTTGTTGCTGTACATCTTGTCGAGTGCACTCTTGTAGTCCTCCTGGAAGCGTGCATACTCTGTAGCTGTGAAGCCGAAGCGAGCGGCGCGCAGAGCCTCTGTGTAAGCTGCCTTCAGCGCGTCGGCAGTCTTGCTGAGGTCCTTCGGAGAAGCCGAGAGGTTGAAGGCGTCCTTAGTCTTGGCGAAGATGAATGTGCCGTCGTTAGCGTATGCGCCTACGTACGGGCACTCCGGATCGAGAGCCTTCTCCTTCAAGCGGTTGTTGAGCATAGTCATGGCAGCCTGCTTAGCGTAGTTGTAGATAAGGTAGCCGAGGTTGCCCTTCTCAGAAGCCGGGAACACGTCGTGCTTGATCATAAGCTCTACGCTGTTGGTCTGCTGCTCCTTGTCCTTGTCGATGATAACGATAGGCTCAGCGTTGTCAGGCACCTGCTCGTCAACGATAGGAGCTGGGTTCTCCGGGTTCTTGAACGAGCCGAAGAGCTCCTTAATCTTGTTCTCGGTGTACTTCACGTCGACGTTGCCCACTACGATGATAGCCTGGTTTGTCGGGTGATACCACTTCTCGTAGTAGTCGCGCAACTCTTTCGGCTTGAAGTTGTCGATGACCGACATCAGACCTATAGGATAGCGCACGCCATACTTAGAGCCTGGGTAGAGTTTCGGCAGGTTGCGCTCGAACATGCGGCTTGAAGCCGATGTGCGCAGACGCCACTCCTCGTGGATAACGCCACGCTCCTCGTCGATTTCTTTCGGGTCGAGTGTGAGCGCGTTCGACCAGTCGCTCAGGATGAGCAAGCAAGAGTCGAGAGCCGACTGGCGGTCGGTCGGTACGTTAGAGATATTGTAAACAGTCTGGTCGATTGCTGTGTAAGCGTTGAGGTCGCGACCGAACTGTACGCCGATGCTTTCGCAGTAGCGGATTACACCGTTGCCAGGGAAGTGCTTTGTGCCGTTGAAGCACATGTGTTCGAGGAAGTGAGCCAGACCACGCTGCGACTCTTCCTCCTGGATAGCGCCCACTTTCTGTGCAATGTAGAAGTCGGCACGGTTCTCCGGCCAGTTGTTGTGGCGGATGTAGTAGGTCAAACCATTGTCCAGCTTGCCAACCACTACGTCGGGGTCAGCCGGAATGGGTGACATCTGCTGTGCCTGAGCAAGTCCTGCGAAGAACGCGAAGACTGCAACCATCAGTTTTCTTAGTTTCATAAATTATTATTTTTAGTTGATGTATAATCTGTCCGTACAATATGCAAAAGTAGCTTATTTTTCCGCTTCTCATGTTAAATGTTTATGATTTTTAAGAAATAAGCATCGTTTTTTGCTACATTCATGTGTTTTTCATGTTTCTTGGGTGGTGGTTGAGTATTTCGTTGCGCAGAGTTGTTATGTCTATGTGTGTGTAAATCTGCGTTGTAGCTATGTTTTCGTGTCCGAGCATTTCCTGTATGGCACGCAGGTTCGCTCCGCCTTGCAGCAGTGCGGTGGCGAAGGAGTGGCGCAGCGTGTGTGGCGACACTGTCTTGATGATGCCAGCATCGCGTGCCACGTTCTTTATCATTATCAGGATCATGGTGCGTGTGAGGTGTGCTCCTCTGCGGTTGAGGAACACGTATTCTTCCTCGCCAGGCTTTATGTTCATCAGATTGCGGTCGTAGAGCACAGTTGTATCTCGTGCAGTGCGTTGTCGGAGATGGGTACGAGGCGTTGTTTGTTGCCCTTGCCCGTGATGCGCAGGTATTTGTCGTCGGCGAACACGTCGCTGAACTTCAGACTGACGAGTTCGGACACACGCAGACCGCAGGAGAACAGCACTTCGATGATGGCACGGTTGCGCTGTCCCTCTGGTTTGGAGAGGTCGATAGCCGCTTCCATGCGGTCTATCTCTTCTGTAGAAAGCACTTCGGAAGGTGTTCGCCGAGCGTTGGCGACTCAAGAAGCTCCGACGGGTCGTCCTGCAGCGTGCCGTCGAGCAAAAGAAAACGGAAAAAGGAACGCACACCGCATAGTATGCGTGCCTGGCTGCTTGCGGCAATGCCGAACTCATGCAGCAGGGTGGCGAATTGCTCCAAGTGGGCAAGTCGCACTTCCTCAATGGCGAGTCCTTCGCCGTTGAGGAAGTTGAGCAGATAGTCGATGTCGTGCGAATAGGCATCGACGGTGTTCTGCGAGTAGTTGCGCTCAAGGCGCAGAAAGCGTACGTAGCGGCGCTTTATCTGAATATAATCCATGATATTGTGTTGTTGTGTTGAGGTGTTGTTGTGTTGAGAGTTGAGAGTTATGATTAGTTCGGTAATCTCACCATCTCACCATCTCACCATTTCACCATCTCACCATCTCACCATCTTTACTTCTTCAGTCTGAATCCTAAGCGCATACCGTTGTAGCTCTTCATCAGCGTGTTGATGGTAGCGGCTGTGGAGTTCTGCTTCGCAGCGGTGTTTGATATGGTCTGCAGCACGTGCATCAGCTTGTCGGCGTTGAAGACGAGTGTCATCTGGTTGCTTAGTATGCTGACATTGGCGGTGTACTCCTTGCCGTAGTGGGGCTTGAAGGTGATGGTCTTCTTCTTGCTGTCGAAGGTGTACGTGCCCTTGATGGTGCGCTTCTTGATCGTCGTGGTGTAGTTACCATTGCCGTCGAAGGTGTAGACGATGCCCTGCACACCGTACTTCTTCAGCACGGGTGTTATCTTGTTCTCTATTTTTGTAGACACCGCTGAGCCGCCTGCTTTCGACAGCAGGTTGTCGCTCTCGAACTCACATGCCGGACCGGTATATGTCCATGTGCCTTGAGGCTTGCGGCTGTTGTTGCCTTGTCGCCCACGAGGTCTTACCCAGACCGGTGAGCAGGTCTCCGATACTCTGTGCCTGCACTCCTGAGGCACTGATGAGCAGCATCGCTGCTACTAAGAAAAACTTAATCCTTTTCATAAACTCTTGTTACTGTAATTGTTTATCTGTGTACAAAGTTACAAAAAAGAACAATACGAAGCCTATTCTGTTAACATTTATTCTTCACCCGTGCCGTTATAGTCCATCTGCATCTCGCTGCCTCCGTCGCCCTGCTTGTTCTGTGGGCGGCGTTTCTGATTCATGTTGCCGAAGTTCCACGTCACGGTGAAGTTGAAGCGTCTGCTTCCTCGGCGGTTTATCTGGTGGCGTGTGAAGTTGTTGCCGCTGGTGAAGGTCTCCCACTTGCGCGAGTCGAGCAAGTCGCGGCAGTTGACAGCACGGTGATGAGCTTGTTGAAGAAGTTCTTGCGTGCGCCGAAGTCAACGCTGTACGACGGCTTGCGGTAGCCCTGCGTGATCACCTGGCGTGCCTCGTAGCGTCCGGTAGCCTGTACGGATATGTCGTAGGGCAGTATGAGGCTTGCGTCATGCGTGCGTTCCATGTGAAGCGGTCGTCGGCTGCGCCCGTCACCATCTGTCCGTCGATCGGGTAGGCAAATCCGTCGAGCTTGTAGTAGTAGGCGTTGGCGGATGTGGTGAGGTCGAGTATGCGGAAGAACTTGTTCTTTAGCGTCAGCTCCAGACCCGACGATTGGCTCTTTGCCACGTTCATCGAGGTGGAGTAGAAGAGTCCGTCCTCCGAGTTTTTGTAGCTGATGCGCTGTATGACATCGGTTGTGGGGCGGTAGTAGGCACTCACGAGCAGCGAGTGGTCGCGCCAGGTCTTCAGATAGTTGAGCGAGAACGAGTGGCTGTACTCTGGTGTCAGCTCGGGGTTACCGAACGACACGGTGGTAGCGTCGCGTGTGTCGCGGAACGAGTTGAGCTGTCCGCCCCACGGACGGCGCAGACGGCGTGTGTAGTTGAGCTGCAGCTGCTGCGACTCGGTCAGCTGATACGACATGAAGAGCGAGGGGAAGAGCTGGAAGAAGTCTTTCTTGAACGGCTTTTCACGCAGCGACGGGTCGTGCTCCTGCTCCCATGTGTAGCTCTCGGTGTTCACCTTCCAGTATTCGCCGCGCAGACCTGCCATCACGCCAAAGTTGCCCAGCTTGTAGTTGAACGAGGCGTAGAGGGCGTGCAGATCCATGTCGTAGATGAAGCGGTTGTAGAAGAGCTTGTCCTCGGTGGCAGCCGTGCCCTCCCACGAGGTGTTGTCGATGTACGACTCCTGCGGGGTGTTCTCGTGCGAGAAGTTGGCTTGGTAGCCTGCCTCCACCTTCATGTCCTTTGTTATCTGGTTCTCGTAGTCGAGCTTCACCTCCCAGCGGCGGTTGTTGATGTGCTGCGGGCGGTACTGGTAGTCGTAAGCGTGAACGTCGTTACCCTCCCACACCGTAGAGTCGCGGTAGAAGTTGTCGCCGTCCGACTTCCAGCGACTGTAGTCGACGGTGAAGTCGAGGAAGTGGCGGTCGGTGAACGAGTGGCGGTAGTTGAACTCCGAATAGAACATATTCATGTCGTTGCTCGAGCGTGTGAGGCGGTCCATGCGGTAGTCGGTGAGTCCGTCAGCCACGGCGGTGTACTCGTACGGTGTGAAGCTCTTCGACTTGCCTTTGCCCTTCATCAGCATTCCGCTCAGGCTGAGGTCGTCCTTCTTCGAAGCGTGGAACGTCAGTCCGGCGCGTGTGAAGAGGTTGTTGCCCCAGCGGTCGTTGTCCGCCTTGTAGCGTTGGTCGTAAGTGTTTGAGGTCTGTGTGCTCTCGGTGTAGCCCGTGTTCTTGCGGTGACGGTAGCCGATGTTGGCGTATGCGTCCAACAGTTTGCTGTTATAGTTGATGTTGAAGCTGCTGTTTGCGCCACCCTTGGTGTTTGCGCCAGCCTGCAGCGAGCCGTAGTAGCCCGCCTTGCGGTCTTTCTTCAGCACGATGTTGATGATGCCGGCAGAGCTTCTGCTGAGAACTTTGCCGACGGGTTGTCGATCACCTCGATGCGCTCTATCGACTCGGCAGGCAGCTGCTGCAGGATTTGTGCGCGGTTGTCGGTGGTGAGTCCCGATGCCTTACCGTTTATCCACACCTCCACCGACGAGTTGCCACGCAGCGATACGTTGCCGTCGTTGTCCACCTCTACGGACGGTATGTTGTCGAGCACTTCGGATGCCGACTGTCCGGCGTTGCCTATGAGCTGCGCCACGTCGAACGTCTTGCGGTCTACCTCGAGCTTCATAGCTGAGCGTTGTCCGGTGATGGTGACCCCCTTCAGCATCTTTGCATCCTCCGACATATATATAATATTGTAGTGCTGGTTGGGGTTCGAGGCGTTTATCTCGAACTTGCGTGTCTCGCTTTTGTAGCCCACGAAGGTCAGCTCCAACGTGTACTGGGCGTTGGCGAGTCCTTGTATCTTGAAGTTGCCGTTTGCGTCGCTCATACCGCCGCCTACAAACTTGCCGTTGGCAGTCTGCGTAACCTTCACGTTCACAAAACTAAGTGGTTCGGAGTTGCGTTTATCCAGAATCTTTCCTTTTACCAAACCTTGCGCCCATCCCGTCGCTGTGCAGAGGATGAGCATTATGAATAGTGCTATTTGTTTCATATTATCTAAGACGCATTTAGCGTGTGTGGGTTTAATCGTGTGCAAAAATAATCTGCGTCGACCGACGCAGACGTACGCACCGACCGACGCAGATGTCCGCATCGACCGACGCAGATGTCCGCACCGACCGACGCAGATGTCCGTATCGACCGACGCGGATGGTGTAATGTCAACTTTCTCAGGTTGAACTTAAGCCGAACTAAGCCTCTTTAGGCCTTTCTAAGCCTTGGGCAACTAAGGCGGCGTTTAAGCCGAACTAAGCCTTCTTAAGCCTTTCTAAAGTGGTGTTTAAGCCTTTGCTGACTAATCTTCCAGCAGTTCGTCGGCTCCGTCGATGCAGCGGCGTATCACCTCGTAGCCGAATCCGCGGCCCAAGGCGTACTTTGTCAGCTTCTGGCGCAGCTCGTAGTCGTTCTCTGCCTTCACCGAGCGTCGCTTTGTGGCTAATAGTTTCTTCAGTTCCGCCACATACGCCTCGTCGTCCACCTCGTCGAGCACACGTCGGCTGATATTGCTGTCCACACCCTTGAGGTATAGTGCCTGCTCTATCTTGCGTCGTCCCCAGTGGTCGAAGCGTATCTTCTCGCGCACGAAGAGTCGGGCGAACCGCTCGTCGTCAACAAACTGCTCGTCGATGAGTCGGTCGAGCACACGCTCGCGTGCGTCGTCGGGCAGTTGCCAGCGGCGCATCTTCTCGAGCATCTCGCCTGAGGAGTGTTCCGCACGGGCGCAGAGCGCAGAGAGTTTTAGCAGGGCTTCCTGCTCGGTTATGGGTTGTTTCTTTTGTAGCATGGTTGTTGTTGTAATTAAGCCGAACTAAGCCTTCTTAAGGTGGCGTTTAAGCCGAACTAAGCCTTCTTAAGCCTTTCTAAGCCTTGGGGTGGTAAGCCTTTTTAGGCCTTTCTAAGCCTTGGGTAACTAAGCCCTCCCTACGGGGAGGGTTGGGATGGGCTGTTGATTGGGAGGGGCTGTTCTTCCTTCCCCTCACAAACCTGGGCAGGTTGAAGCAGTCGTCGCTGACCGTTACCTCCTCGAAACCCATGTCGCGGAGCATAGTCCCCGTCGCCTCGGCATAGCGGGTGTTGCACTCGAAGAGGAGGTTGCCGCCGATGTTCAGCGTGAGTAGAGCGTAGCGAGCGATGGCGCGGTAGAAGCGCAGAGGGTCGTCGTCGGGCACGAAGAGGGCAGTGTGAGGCTCGTGCAGCAGCACGTTGTCGTCCATCGCGGAGCGTTCCGAGTCGCAGATATATGGCGGATTGCTCACTATCAGGTCCCAAGGGGCGGCGGTGTTATCAGCCCGCAGCGCATCCCTCTTTCTGAACACCACCTCCGCCTTCAGCGCGTCGGCGTTGTCCTGAGCTGTGCGCAGTGCCTCTTCGGAGATGTCCCATGCTTCCACGTATGCGTCGCCAAGGCGTAGCTTGAGCTGATGGCTATGCAGCCGCTGCCCGTTCCGATGTCGAGGATGCGTTTGGGGGAGGATGTGGCAGTGGTGCTCATCAGCTTCGCACCCTCGTCCACGAGCCATTCCGTCTCGGGTCGGGGGATGAGCACAGAGCCGTTGACGCAGAAGCGGTTGCCGCAGAAGTCGGCATATCCGAGCACGTGCTGCAGCGGTTCGCCCTGCTCGATGCGTCTGACGGCTGTGTCGAGGCGCAGCGTGTCGTCGGCAGACAACTGCTCGGTGGCACCGCAGACGATGTCAGCGTACGACAGACCGAACAGCTCTTCGATAAGGATGCGTGCTATGGCACGTGCCTCGCCGTCGTCGTAAGAGGTGGCTATACGATGCCATATTTCTGAATAAGTCATATTTCTGAGTGGTTTTAATTTATAACCTGGTGGCGTAATTTATAATACGAGGTGGTATGTGCTTAATAAAGAATTATAAATTATCAATTTCAAATTATAAATTGAGAATGTGTGCCGCGAGCGGGACTCGAACCCGCACAGCCATTACTGGCCAAGGATTTTAAGTCCCTCGTGTCTACCAATTCCACCATTGCGGCGACCTGTGTCGTTTGTGTTTGATGTCTTAATAAAAAACGGCAGCATTTCTGCTACCCGTCCTAACAAAAACAATCAAACTATTTTAAAAGAGCGGCAAACGGGACTTGAACCCGCGACCCCAACCTTGGCAAGGTTGTGCTCTACCAACTGAGCTATTGCCGCATTCGCGCTTTTTGCGAGTGCAAAGATACACTATTTTTTTGAAGTGGAGAAGAAAAATGGGGAAAAAGTGATATTTGTTTGATAATTGTAGGAGGGTATGGCATCTTGCCATACCCACGCTGCCAGAAATTTACATTATTTAGAGTGTATATAGTGATAACTTCTGATGTGTGCGTGGGTATGCAAGATGCCATACCTCCTAATATTACTAACAACTCTTGTGCGTCATTATGTCGAGCACCATCTCGTCGGTGCGGTTCATCGCTTCGGCACCGATGCTTGTGAGGTTGCGTATAGAGCGGTCGACATCGTTGTCGATGATGCCCTCTACGGAGCTAACACACTTGCCCTCCATAGAGAGTAGGGCGGAGAGGAGTGCTGTAGACACGCCGGACGATATCTTCAGTGCGCAGCTTGGCTTCGCGCCGTCGCATATCATGCCAGTGATATTGGCAATCATGTTCTTCACCGACCAACAGATATGATTGTAGTCGCCACCCATGAGGTAGGTGATGCCACAGCTTGAGCCGATGCTTGCCACTACGCAGCCGCAGAGTGCCGACAGTTTGCCGAGGTTCTGCTTGATGTATATGGCGGTAAGGTGGCTAAGGGTGAGTGCGCGGATGAGTTCCTCCTCAGTGTTCTCGTTCTCCTCGGCGTACACAGCCACGGGTTGGTGGCGCAGATGCCTTGGTTGCCCGAGCCGGAGTTGCTCATAACCGGAATCATCGCGCCGCCCATGCGTGCGTCGCAAGCCGATGCTGTCTTGGAGATAATATGCGAGAAGATGGAGTTGCCGAAGATGCCGTGACTCAGTGGGCGGTCGATAGTCTTGCCGAGGCAGTGGCCGTAGTTGTGCTTCTTCGACTCCTCGGCGATGCGGAAGTTGTAGTCGCGTGTCTTCAGTATGAAGCGCAGGTCGTCCTCTGGTGTTGTCATAGCGAAGTCGTAGACAAGTCGCATGTTCAGGCGTATGTCGTTGTTCTCTGCTTCGCCTGCCTTATGGTGACGCTCGTCGAGAAGTACCTCGCCGTCCTTCTCTAAGTAGACAAAGTGGGTGTGTGCAGTGGCAATGGTGGCAGTCGCCTTATGTCCGTCAGCCTCGCAGGTTATCTCTACATACAGTTTCTCGGTGATGCCACTCTTCAGCTGTATGGAGATGTGTTCGGCATCGATGTACTGCTTGCCCTCAGCGAGAGTCTCGGGGGTGAGGTCTTTGAGCACCTCAAGCTGATACTCCGACTTGCCGATGATGGCTCCGAGAGCGATGGCGATAGGCAGTCCGATCATGCCCGTGCCGGGTATGCCCACGCCCATAGCGTTCTTGAGGATGTTGGCAGATAGCGACGCTGTGATTTTCTCGGGTCGACAGCCTAACAACTCCGTAGCGCGAGCCACGCAGAGCGACACGCACATCGGTTCGGTGCAGCCCACGGCTGGCACTACCTCGCGATTGATGAGGGCAATGATTTGTTTGCGAATGTCTTCTTCAAGCATATTGTTTAGGGTTATTAGTTGAGAGTTTACTTAGTTGAGAATTTAGAGTTGAGAGTTGAGAGTTTAGAGTTGAAAGTTGAGAGTTATGATATGTTTTGCAACTTTCAAGAGCTGCTTATGAACTATTAAGGTAATCATAACTCTCAATTCTCAACTTTCAACTCTCAATTTATTCTGTTGACTCAACCGAGTCAACAGAATATCGTTTCTTACTTCTTTCTGCTCTTCTTAGCAGTGGTCTTCTTAGCCGGAGCTTTTTCCTCCTTCTTCTCCTCTACAACTGGCTGCTGCTTGCGGTCAATCTTCACAAGCTCCACCTTGAAGATAAGAGTAGAGTAGGGCTTAATCTTTCCTGCTGCGCGTGAGCCATAAGCCAGCTCCTGCGGGATGTAGAGCATCCATGTGCTGCCTGCAGGCATAGAGGTGAGTGCCTCTGTCCAACCCTTGATAACCTGGTCGGGGCGGAATGTAGAAGTGTCAGGGTTGCGCTTGTAGCTGCTGTCGAAGATGTTGCCGTCGATGGTCTTACCCTCGTAGCGTACAGTTACGTTGTCGTCCTTAGTAGCCACCTCGCCGGTTCCAGCTGTGAGCACCTTGTACTGCAAGCCAGAAGGCAGAGTTACGACGCCTTCCTTCTTGCGTTCTCAGCAAGCCAGTCGACGTTCTCCTTCTTGTAGGCATCCTCCTGGCGGTGCTTCTCGTCGGTCATTGTCTTCTCGTAGTATTTCTTAGCGTCTACCACCTGCATCACTGTAGTGTCGTTGAGCACAGCGTCGATGAAACCGCGGTTGAAGGTGATGCTATCGAGAGTCCACGGAGTGTTCTTCACTTCGTTGGCAACGCCCGGGTACATGCGTGTCTCAAGCAACTGTGCAATCTGTACGCCTGCGCTATGAGCCATGAACTGCTTGTCGTTAGAACGCTTGATGCCCTCGCGCAGACCTGCTACGAAAGCACCCATAGAGGTAGAGTCGACACCGAACTGCTTGCCTACGTAATCTATCAGACCAGTGGTGTAGGTCATGCCGGCAGCGTAGCTCAGCGAGTCGGACTTGCTGAGGAGGCTAACAGGAGCCTCGCAGCAACTTGTCTTATCCTTCTTGCACTTCTTGTTCTTCTTCTTGTCCACCTTGCAGCATTCGGTCTTTGCCTTGCAGCACTCCTTCTTGTCCTTTGCAGAGGCGGTGGTGAAGGTTGCAGAGAGAGCTGCAACCAACGCCAATGTCAATATCTTTTTCATTGTTTTTCTTGTCAACTTGCCAATATTTTTACTTTCCGTTTACGCTTATGAGCTCAATCTTGAAGATCAGCGGAGAGTAAGGCTTGATCTGACCAGCCTCACGCTCGCCATAAGCGAGTTCCTGCGGGATGTACACTTCCCATACAGAGCCTGCAGGCATGTGTACGAGAGCCTCTGTCCAGCCCTTGATAACCTGATTAACGCGCATAGAAACAGGCTGACCGTTCTTGTAGCTGCTATCGAATACAGTGCCGTCGATGAGCTTGCCCTCGTAGTGTACCTTTACGAGTGAGGTGTCCTTCGGCATCTCGCCGTTGCCCTCTTTGATAACCTTGTACTGTACGCCAGAAGGCAGAGTCTTCACGCCTTCCTTCTTAGCGTTGGCAGCCATCCACTCTTCGCCCTTCTTCTTTGCAGCACCGTACTTCTCCTCCATGTACTTCGATTTGATAGCCATCATCTTCTGCTGAGCAACCTGGTTAGCCTGCTCTATTGTCATGATGCCCTTGCCGTGTACGCCCTGGATGAAGCCAGCCATGAAGTTCTTCAGAGAGATTGTCTTTGTAGAGTCGTCGCCGAAGATCTCGTGGTTGATGCCCTTAACCATGCGGTTAGAAATCTGCTGACCGATCTGCACACCCATGTAGTAAGCAGCCTTCTTCTTGTTGTCGCCAGCGTTAGCACCGTCGTTCAGACCCTTTACAAATTCGTCGATATAGGTGGTGTCGATGTCCATCTGCAACAGGTACTGCTTCAGACCCTGTGTCTGTGCCATACCGATAGCGTAGCTCAGTGTGTCTACGTCGTTCTTAAGATTAGCCTTTGCAGGAGTGTTGCCGCAAGAGGCGAAGATGCCAGAAATGGCGATAGCCAAAGCGGCTACGATTGAAAACTTTTTCATTGTTTTGTTATTGTTGTTTTTAGTTGTATTAAAGTACCTTGATAAGCTCTACGTCGAACACCAAAGCTGCGAACGGAGGGATGGCAGCACCTGCGCCACGCTCGCCGTATGCCAACTGGTAAGGGATGAAGAAGCGATATTTTGCGCCCTCAGACATGAGCTGCACGCCTTCTGTCCAGCCTGCAATAACACCGTTGAGAGGGAATGTAGCCGACTCGCCACGCTTGTAGCTGCTGTCGAATACAGTGCCGTCGATGAGGCGACCCTCGTAGTGGCACTCTACTGTGTCCTCAGCGGTCGGCTTCTTGCCGCTACCCTCGTTGAGCACCTGATACATAAGACCAGAAGGCAGCGATACTACGCCCTCCTCAAGAGCCTTATCAGCAAGCCATGACTCGCCCTTATCCTTGTTCTCCTTATACTTCTCGGCTGCGGCAGCACGCTGCTTAGCCTCCTGCTGCTGGAAAAATTCTGTAACAATCGTCTGTGCTTCCTGGTCTGCCACCTGCGGCTCCTTGCCCTCAAGAATGTCCTTGATAGCCTGAGCGAAGTCGTCGATGTTAAGGTTCTCGCTCCCATCTGCGAGAGCTGGCGGCCTATGCCAAGGCCCAAAGCGTAACTAAGTTTGTCCATAAGTTGTATTTGTTTTTTAATAATGTATCAATGCTTAGGGGCTAAAGTCTTGCAAATTTACTACTTATATTTGATTTCAAATACATTATTGCATAAAAATCACTTTTTTTAAATATTAGCATAACTTATTTTGTGCGTATGTTCACGTTTTATATACATACAAGGATAAAAAAGTAAAATATAAGAGCAAATCTTTGGCAGTTTGCTCTATTTCCATTATTTTTGCAGTTGATAAACGCACATACAGGTTACGTAGTACCTAAACAATAAACGAGTGAATTTTGTCTACTCGCTAACTCGTATTTTAAATATACTATAAATGAAAACCGACCACCTCCTAATCATACGTTTCTCTGCCCAGGGCGAGGTAGCAATGCTTGTGCCCGTGGTCAGTTCGCTCGCACGGCAGTATCCCGACTTGCGCATCACCGTGCTGAGTCGACCCTTTGCGCGTGTGTTCTTCGACGAACTGGCACCGAATGTGGGCTTTATGGAGGCTGACTTGCAAGGCGAATACAGAGGTGTGAAGGGGCTTAACGCACTCTATCGCCGACTCATCGCTAAGAACTTTACGGCTATTGCTGATATGCACGACACACTCTCGTCAAAGTATCTGCGTATGCGTTTCAAAATGAGTCGTTATCGGGTGGAACATATTAATCGACATGTGCTGAACGCCAAAAGCTTACTGCGCAGAATAATAAGAAGTTGCGTCAGTTGTCGACGGCTTTTGACAACTACACTGATGTGCTCGTACGATTAGGTTATCCCGTAGAACTCGACTTCCAATCGGTGTTCCCTGCTACGGGTGGCAATCTGCGACTCGTTTCGGAGGAAATAGGTGAGAAGAAGATATTCCAACAGTGGATAGGCGTTGCGCCGTTCGCTATATATAAAGAGAAGGTATATCCGCCTGAGAAAATGGAACAGGTGGTGGCGGAGATAATACGTCGACACCCGTCGTGTCGCGTGCTGCTCTTCGGGCGCACCGAAGCAGAGCAGAAGGTGCTCGACTCGTGGTGCGCACGTTATAAGGAATGTACCAATGCGTCGGCGTTGCTCGGGTCTATCGACCAAGAGCTCATCGTGATGAGCCATCTCGATGTGATGCTCTGCATGGATAGTGTCAATATGCACCTCGCCGCACTCACCGGCATACGCATCGTGAGCGTATGGGGAGCAACACATCCTTACGCCGGATTTCTCGGATACAATCAGCGTATGAGTGATGTGGTGCAGGCTGATATGTCTTGCCGACCATGTAGCGTGTTTGGCAATACGCCCTGTCTGCGTGGCGACAACGCTTGCATGGCTGCTATCGACCCAATAACAATAGCCGATAGCGTGGAGCGCGTGCTGAACGAGCTGCCAGTGCAAACAGGGGTATAGTGAAAGCTTAACGTTTAGCGTTTCAACGTAAAGAACTCTCGTCGGTTACCTGTGGCTTTGTAGCTCACGTGTATCCATCGTGCGCCGGTCTTAGCTACCGATTCGAGTATGAGTTGGTCGAAGTCGAGGTGTTCTTTCACGAAGTGGCACATCTTCTGTGCTACCTCCAGACTCGAAACATGTATGTCTGCCGCCTCGCCCAACCGATGTTGCGACCTTACAGCACCACCCACAATCTTGTTGACCCGCTCCGAGCGATAACCACTTGTGATACGAAGCACACCGAAGCGGTGGCGCAGCGGTTCGAGCACATTCACGCACAATGCCCGCAGACGCTCTACCTCCACGGTCGTAGGCGTGTTGTCAAGGTTGTAGCGTATTGCTGCGCCAGACAGGGTGAACTCGCGTAGTTTGAAGTGATCAGATAGGCGCAGGTCGCCGTTTGCAATAAAAGCGGTTGCCGCGTTTGCGGCAACCTTCTTTGTGTTTTCCATGTTGTTTTAGATAATTAAAGTTAGTAAATCAAGTAACTATATATATTGTTTTCTTGTGTTTTCTAAGTGTTATTATGCGCCGCAAAGGTATCCGTACTTCTGGAAATAACAATTCAAGTGGCTTCTTTTACTGTTAAATATTGTTTTTAAACACGTGTTAGGCCGATTTTTAGTAACTTTGCACCTTATTAATATAAAGGGTTGAGGTGTTGGGATGTTGAGATGTTGACAAATGATTAGGATTTCGAGCATCTTTCGCCACATTCTTCAAACCTCAGAAAACAACGAATATGACAAATACAAACATACACGATTATGAGATAATGGCACCAGTAGGCTCGCGTGAGAGTCTGCAGGCAGCCATTCAGGCAGGTGCCGATAGCATCTACTTCGGTGTGGAGCAGCTGAACATGCGCTCACACTCTGCCAACCATTTCACTATTGAGGACTTGCACGAGATTGCAGCCATCTGCACCGAGCATGGCATGAAGAGCTACCTCACCGTCAACACCATCATCTATGACGAAGATGTGGAGCTGATGCACCAGATTATCGACGCTGCCAAGGAAGCGAACATCTCAGCGGTGATAGCTTCCGACGTTGCCGTAATGACCTACTGTCGTGAGGTGGGCGTGGAGGTACATCTCTCTACGCAGCTCAATATCAGCAACGCCGAAGCTCTGAAGTTCTACGCTCAGTTTGCCGACGTGGTTGTCTTGGCGCGCGAGCTGAACATGGATCAGGTGGCTTACATCTTCGAGCAGATTGAGAAGCAGCACATCTGCGGTCCGAAGGGCGAGCTGGTGCGCATAGAGATGTTCTGCACGGTGCATTGTGCATGGCAGTGAGCGGCAAGTGCTACATGAGTCTTGCCAACACCGGACGCTCAGCCAACCGCGGCGAGTGTATGCAGATATGCCGTCGTTCGTACACCGTCACCGACAACGAGACGGGCAACCAGCTCGAGATAGACAACAAGTATATCATGTCGCCGAAGGACCTCAAGACCATCCGCTTCATCGACCGCATGATGCGCTCCGGCGTGCGTGTGTTCAAGATAGAGGGTCGCGCTCGTGGTGCAGAGTACGTCTACAACGTGGTGCGCTGCTACAAGCAGGCTATTGCGGCTGTGCTCGACGGCACGTTCACCGACGAGAAGAAGGACGAGTGGGACACAACACTCGCTACAGTCTTCAACCGTGGCTTCTGGGACGGCTACTATCAGGGTCAGACCTTGGGCGAGTGGAACAGCAACTACGGCTCGAACGCTACGGAGAAGAAGGTGTACGTGGGTCGTGGCGTGAAGTATTTCTCTAATATCGGTGTGGCTGAATTCACGTGCGAGGCGATGGAGTTCTCGGTTGGCGACAAGCTGCTCATCACCGGTCCGACAACGGGCGTGATGTACGTAGACGTAGATGAGATACGCTACGACCTGAAGCCGGTGGAGACGGCGCATAAGGGTCAGCACGTGTCGTTCCGCGTGCCGGCGAAGATTAGACCAAGCGATAAACTGTTCAAGATTGTGAAAAATGATGTTGATGTGTTGAGATGTTGATGTGTTGACATATGAAGTTGAGATATTGAATGTTGATGTGTTGGCATTTGTACATATCTCACCATCTCAACACCTCACCATAACAACACCTAGCACCAAACACAATAAAATCTCATGACAATAAACGAAGCACAGGACGAAGTCATTGAACAGTTTCAGGACTTCACCGACTGGATGGACAAATACCAGTTACTCATAGACCTCGGCGGCGATCTTGAGCCGCTCGACGAAAAGTATAAAAACGAGCAGAACCTCATCGACGGCTGTCAAAGCCGCGTGTGGGTGCAGTGCGACATGACCGACGACGGTCGTCTCGTCTTCACCGCCGACAGTGATGCACTCATCGTGAAGGGCATCATCGCTCTGCTCATTCAGGTTATCAGCGGACATACACCGCGCGAGATTCTCGATGCCGACCTCTACTTCATCGAGCGCATCGGTCTGAAGGACCACCTCTCGCCGACACGCTCCAACGGACTGCTCGCCATGGTGAAACAGATACGTATGTATGCATTGGCATACGAGGCGAAGGCTAATGCGTAATTTTGAGTTTTGAATTTTGAATTATGAAACAGATATTATTTTCAGTGCTTTCACTGGTTGCCGTCGTGTCGATAGCATGTTCGTGCGCATCCTGCAAGAACGCTACTAAGGCAGCTGCCGAGCCCGACACCGTGGCACTCGTCGGTCCGACGTTCCGTGGCGACTCTGCCTACGTGTTTGCTGCAAAGCAGTGCGGTTTCGGTCCACGTGTTATGAACTCTGCGGCTCACGACGCTGTGGCGAATGGATAATGCAGAAGTTCCGCGAGTTCGGTATGAGCGTTGAGGCTCAGGATGCCGAGCTGAAGGGATGGGACGGCACGATGCTGCGCTCGCGCAACATCATAGCGCGCTTCCGCCCTGAGCAGACCACACGCATACTGCTCTGCGCCCATTGGGACAGTCGTCCGTGGCAGATAACGACCCCGACTCAACCAACTGGCATCGTCCGGTGATGGCTGCCAACGACGGAGCGAGCGGTGTGGCTGTTATGCTCGAGGTGGCGCGCGCCATACAGAGCGACACAACGCTGCAGATAGGTGTCGACTTCGTGTGCTTCGACGCCGAAGACTGGGGCACACCGCGCTGGGCTGACCAGGCTGACGATGCCGACACCTGGGCACTCGGTGCGCAGTATTGGGCAGAGAACCTGCCCGAAGGCTACGAGGCACGCTACGGCATACTGCTCGACATGGTGGGCGGACAAGGCACCAAGTTCTACCAGGAGGGCGTGTCGAAGCAGTACGCTTCGGAGATAGTGAACAAGGTGTGGCGCACAGCAGCGCAGATAGGCTACGGCTCGTTCTTCCCGATGAAGGACGGTGCGATGGTCACCGACGACCATGTGCCAGTGAACGAGAAGGCTGGCATCGCCTGCATTGACATCATTGCTTGCTTCCCCGACTGCCCGCAAAGCTCGTTCGGTCCGACATGGCACACCGTCAACGACACGATGGATCATATCGACCCCAACGTGATGAAAGCTGTAGGTCAGACGCTTATACAGGTGCTCTATTCGGAGGAGTGAGGGGTTGTCTAACATATCTCACCCCCTCACCATCTCACCCCCTCACCATCAATATAAAATAATAACAAACAACAATAACAATGTCATTAAAATGTGGTATCGTAGGACTCCCTAACGTGGGCAAGTCCACCCTTTTCAACTGCCTCTCTAACGCTAAGGCGCAGGCAGCCAACTTCCCTTTCTGTACAATCGAGCCTAACGTGGGTGTCATCACCGTTCCCGATGAGCGTCTCACGAAGCTTGCTGAAATAGTTCACCCGGGTCGCATCGTGCCCGCAACTTGCGAGATAGTAGACATCGCCGGACTCGTTAAGGGTGCGTCTAAGGGCGAAGGCTTGGGCAACAAATTCCTCGGCAACATCCGCGAGACCGATGCCATCATCCACGTGCTGCGCTGCTTCGACGACGACAACATCGTGCGCGAGGGTGGTGCTGTGGTAAATCCGGTTGAGGACAAGGAAGTAATCGACACCGAGCTTCAGCTGAAAGACCTCGAAACCGTTGAGTCGCAGCTGCAGAAGCAGTCGAAGATAGCAGCCATCGGCAACAACAAGGACGCTAAGGTTGCTGTGTCTGTACTCGAAGCCTATAAGGAGGTATTGGAGAAAGGACAGAATGCACGCTGCGTGGAGTTCGAGTCGAAGGAGGAGCAGCACTACGCTCACGATCTCTTCCTGCTCACTGCCAAGCCCGTGCTCTACGTGTGCAACGTAGACGAGGCATCGGCAAAGAGTGGCAACAAGTATTCGGAGCAGATTGCGGAGATAGCAAAGAACGAGGGCGCAGAGATGCTTGTCATCGCTGCGAAGACCGAGGAGGACATCGCGTCGCTCGAAACTTACGAGGACAAGCAGATGTTCCTTGAGGAACTGGGTCTTGAGGAGAGCGGTGTAAACCGTCTTATCAAGAAGGCTTACAACCTGCTCAACCTTCAGACATTCATCACGCCGGCGAGATGGAGGTGAAGGCGTGGACATACTACAAGGGCTGGAAGGCTCCGCAGTGTGCCGGTGTCATCCACACCGACTTCGAGAAGGGCTTCATCCGTGCCGAGGTCATCAAGTACGACGACTACATGCAGTACGGCTCTGAGGCTGCTGTGCGCGAGGCTGGCAAACTCTCTATCGAGGGCAAGGAGTATGTAGTGCAGGACGGTGACATCATGCACTTCCGTTTCAATGTATAAAAAATGGCACATTTTATACATCCTTTGGGATCCGAGCGCTACAGCCTTCAAGCTCGGTCCTCTTGAGTTCCACTGGTACTCACTCTGTTGGCTTGCCGGTCTTGCGCTGGCATACCTCTGTGTGCAGCGTCTGTACAAGGAGCAGAAGGTGAAGCCCGAGCTGTTCGACCCGCTCTTCATCTACTGCTTCATCGGCATACTCGCCGGAGCACGCTTGGGACATTGCCTCTTCTACCAGCCCGACTTCTTCCTCTCGTCCTGGAAGCACTTCGTGGAGATATTCCTGCCTATCGACTTCCTGCCGGGCGGCGGATGGCGCTTCACGGGCTATCGCGGACTCGCCTCGCATGGCGGTACGTTAGGTCTTATGCTTGCTTTGTGGCTCTACGTGCGCCGCACGAAGATGAACATCTGGCAGGTGCTCGACAACATAGCCATCGCTACACCGCTCACGGCGTGCTTCATACGCCTGGGCAACCTGATGAACTCGGAGATTATCGGCAAGATAACCGACGTGCCTTGGGCGTTCATCTTCCAGCAGGTAGACCCCATGCCGCGCCACCCGGGACAGCTCTACGAGGCCGTCACTTACGCTCTGCTGTTCTTCATCGGCTGGTACTTCTACCGCCGCACACCGCAGCGTGTGGGCACGGGCTTCTTCTTCGGACTCTGTCTTACGTACATCTTCACCGCACGCTTCTTCATCGAGTACACCAAGGAGGTGCAGGAGGCGTTCGAGGCTTCGCTGCCGCTCGACATGGGACAGCTGCTGAGCATACCGTTCGTGGCTATCGGCGTGGCGTGCATGGTAGGCGGAAAGTGGATGGACCGCTTCCGCGACTTCTGCTCTGCGCCGAAGAAGTAAAAAGAAGCAAACATATTACGATAAACAAACATAGTAAAAACCCTTTAACGAAAAACAATATGAAAAAACTACGCTACTTCGCGCTCTCAATGCTTGCAGCACTCTCGCTCGCAGCTTCAGCGCAGACAACAACTCCCAACCCCGTGACGCTTACTCTCGACATTCACGAGTGTTATGTTCACGAGACAATGACAACAACCGACAAGACCGCATATTATTATGTGTCTTATCTTGAGAAGGAAATCTTTGAAGAGAAAGGTTATAACGACGACGAGACTCTCGCCAGCGAGGACAAGAAATGGTTCGAGGAGATGGCAAAAGGCTATCAGATGGATGTTAAGGATGTCGTACAGTCGTTCGGCTTCAAGGGCGATGCCGCAGAATATCAGGCTGGTTTGTTGCCCGACCGCGAGTACGTAATCTGGTATCACGGCGTTGATGAGAAAGGTAACACCACCACAGAGATTAAGCGTCTGCCGTTCCGCACGAAGCCTGTGCAGACTATCAGCAACCGCATCAAGCTGAAGGCTCAGAAAACAAATGACGGTGGTATCTTTGTCACTTGCGAGCCCGACGACAAGAACCTCTACTACACATTCGGATCTATCGCAAAGTCGAACATGTTCGACGAGTTCACACATGAAGAACTGACCATACGCGACTATATGCAGACCGGCATCAGTAATCAGATATACGACTATCTTGCAAGTGAAGAGTTTGGTGAGTGGTTCAAGAAAAACGCCAATCAGGGTGACTTCTCTCTTAAATTCGACGAGCTTGTAGCTGGTGAGGAGTACTACATTGTGGCTGCTTACGTAGACAACGAGGCTGGCATCTGCTCAGAGATTGCTACCGTCGAAATCGACGGCGAGGGCAATCCTACCACCAGCATCAACAGCGTGCCGACCAGCACACCTATCGTTGCTGACGGCGTGTACACGCTCGATGGCACACGCGTAGGCACAACGCTCGGCGACGTTCAGCGCGGTGCGTACATCGTGAAGTTCAACGGACGCACGCACAAGGTTGTGAAAAAGTAGTTTTTAGGGGGTGCACTTGTCTCAAGTGTACCCCCTGATTTTTAGCGTTTTCTTATCAGTGTCAGTCCGTCGCGCATGGGCAGTATGAGCTGTTCCACGCGCTCGTCGGCAGCCACATAGTCGTTGAAGTGGCGTATGCCCACGGTTTGTTGGTCGTGGTCGTAGGCGTGGTCGGTGACGTGTCCGTCCCAGAGCGTGTTGTCGGCAAGGATATATCCGCCTGGGCGCAGCAGCGAGAGCACCATCTCGTATGTCTCCACATACGTGCGCTTGTCGCCGTCGACGAACGCCATGTCGAACGTCACGCCAAGCTCGGGTGCCTTCTCGTTGGCATCGCCGATGATGAAACTTATCTTGTCGGCGTAAGGCGACCCTTCTATCCACGGACGGGTGAAGTCCTCCATCTCGTCGTTTATCTCGAACGTATATAGATGTCCGTCGTCGGGCAGTCCCTCAGCAAGGCAGAGAGCACTATATCCCGAGAATGTACCCACTTCGAGCACATTCTTCGGTTGCACCATCTGCACGAGCATCTTCAGCAGTCTGCCCTGCAGGTGTCCCGATGCCATGCGTCCGTGTATGGTGTGTATGTTTGTTGCACGATAGAGGCGGTACAGATAGTCGCCCTCCGTTGAGGTGTGTTCGCGTACGTATTTGTCGAGTTCTTCTGTCATGTTCTTTGTTTGCTGTGGCGCATAACTCCTTTAACTTCTGAATTCTCTAAACTTCGAAGTTTAGAGAATAATAGGTGTGCGTCGCTTATTCTTCGTTTATTGGTTCGCGCTCTGCTGTCCAGTCGAGCAGTGCTTCGAGTGCCAGTCGGTATGAGTTCATGCCGAAGCCGCTTATCACGCCGAGGCACGCTGCTGCTATCATCGATTTGTGTCTAAATTCCTCGCGTTTGTGCACGTTGCTGATGTGTACCTCTATGACGGGTGCACTGATGGAGCGTATGCAGTCGAGTAGTGCCACTGAGGTGTGTGTGTATGCTCCGGCGTTGAGTATGATGCCGTCCGACTCGAAGCCTGCGTCCTGCAGCTTGTCGATGAGCACGCCCTCCACGTTGCTCTGATAGTAGTCGATCTCCACGTCGGGATACTGACGGCAGAGCTGGTTGAGATACTGCTCGAACGAGGTGTTGCCGTAGATGCTTGGCTCGCGTGTGCCGAGCATGTTAAGGTTTGGTCCGTTGATGATTGTTATTTTCATAGGAGTTTTGAATTTTGAATTTTCAAATTACCATCCTGATGTCGAACCTCCGCCGCCCGTCGATCCGCCACCGAAGCTTCCGCCACTGATACCACCGCCGAAGCCACCGCCGCGTCGTCCCATGCCGCCGAGCATTGCGCCGGTTATGAAGGCGGCGGCGTTGCCCGAGTCGTCGATGTTCTCGTCGCGTGTGAAGGTGTGCCCGCAGTGTGGGCAGAGGAAAGTGGTGCGTCGCACACGTCGTCCGTTGGAGAGTCGCAGCACCTGTTGTGCCACGCGCTTCACGCCCTTCTTGCGGCATTTCGGACAGCGTTGTGCCTCGCCGACGAGGAATATTACGAATATTGCTATACCTATAATTATGAGTAACGCTATGATACCCACCAGCATATCCTCGTCGTCATCGGTTGGTTCGGGCTGCATCGAGCCGTCGAGCACCTGCGCCGCAGCCCTCACGCCGTCAACCATGCCTCCGTCCCAGTCGCCTGCTTTGAAGCGTGGCACCATGCGTTGCATCTGTATGCGCTTCGACATGGCATCGGTCATGGTGCCCTCCAAACCGTAGCCTACGGTGAAGCGTACCTTACGCTGATCCATCACGAAGAGTATGAGCAGTCCGTTGTTGCTCTTCTGCTTGCCGATGCCCCACTGGCGGAATAGTTCATGCGCGAAGTTGAAGATGTCCTCCTCACCGATGCTGGGCAGCATCACCACAGCTGTCTCTATGCCCGTGCTGGCTTCGAGCCGTCCGAGCACGGCGTTGATGGTGTCGCGTGCCGAGCCAGAAAGGATGTGCGACGGGTCGGACACGTACTGGCGTGCGTCGCTAAGACGCACGTTGGGCACGTCCTGCAGTGTGTATTGCTTCTCCTCGCCCGTCGCAAACGATAGTGTTGCGACGAGCAAGAAAAGCATTAAGCCTATCAATCGCTTCATTTTAATATCTCCTTGCTAACCCGTTTTTTTGTCAACTCGTCAACTTATAAAACTTAAAACTCCACCTTTGGAGCCTTCTCTGCACCAGCCTCAGCCTCGAAGTAGTTGCGCTTCTCGAAGCCGAACATCGAAGCGATGATGTTGCGTGGGAAGCGGCGGAGCGATGTGTTGTACTTCTTCGCTGTGTCGTTGAAGTCTTTGCGAGCCACGTTGATGCGGTTCTCGGTGCCTTCGAGCTGCGACTGTAGTTCGAGGAAGTTCTGGTTAGCCTTCAGGTCGGGATAGTTCTCGGTGATGGCGAGCAACTTGCCGAGTGCTGTTGTCACGTCGCCCTGCGCCTTCTGATAAGCTGCGAGCTGCTGCGGAGTGCAGTTCGACGGGTCTATCTTCACCTGCGTAGCCTGCGAGCGTGCCGCCATCACCGACTCGAGCGTTTCGCTCTCGTGTTTGGCGTAGCCCTTCACGGTGTTCACGAGGTTGGGTATAAGGTCGCTACGACGCTGATACTGCGTCTCTACGTTAGCCCACTGGTTACTTACATTCTCGTCCATCGATACCAGTCCGTTGTACGATGATATGCCCCAAATGGCTACTAACGCTATCACCACGATGGTGATGATCAATCCTTTGTTCTTCTTCATAATTTATGATGTTGTTAATGTTGTTATGGTGAGGTGGTGGGGTGTTGAGGTGTTGAGATGTTGAGGTGTTGAGATGTTGAGGTGTTGAGATGTTGAGATGGTGAGGTGTTGAGATGGTGAGGTGTTGAGATGTTGAGGTGGTGAGGTGTTGAGATGTTGAGGTGTTGAGATGGTGATATTTGTAATCAAAACTCAACTTTCCCAAACTCCCCACAATTAATAATTAATAATTAATAATTAAAAATTACTCAGATTTGTCCTGCCTCCACCTGCCTTACTATTCGCTCCGTGTATCGGTCGGCACCGTCAGGGTCGTACTTCTTCATCAGCGACGCACCGAATAGTGCGGCGAACGCCTGATAGAATCCTGCGCGTATCGGTCCGAGGAACGCCTGTACGAGCTGATACGACGATGAGTCGCACTCTCTGTACACGAGCTTTATGAGCAGTTTGCCTTGCGAGTAGGTTAACTTCTTCATTCGCGGTGTGTATTCCGCACGTATTCCGCGCTCCACTCGCTTCAGATGCTCCTCCTTTGCCTTCTTGTTGGGCAGCGTCTGTAGGAAGTCGTACGTTTCGATGATGATGTTGTTCACCTCCTTAGCTATCGGCAGCACCTTCTTCACGTTCGCCACCAATCGGTTGTAGCTTGTCGCTGCTTCTCGTCCTTGAACACCAGTTGCGGATAAATAGCCAGTGGGTTCAGCTCCACGTATTGTATGCTATCGCCCTCATACAGTGCCTTACCCACCTTCACCATAGGTACGAAGGCAGGCTGATTGGCAGCGTCACTGCCATCAGTCTCGCCAGCAACGTCTAAGCCTGCCTGCGCCATCAGTGCGAGGTGGCAGAAGATGGCTATAATGAGTATTGATAATCTCTGTTTCATGTCTGACAAAAGTACGCAGAAAAATCCAAATAAATACAAATCTCTCCCACTTTTAAGCTATTTTTCAGTACCTTTGCAACTTATATATATAATAATGTGTAATTTTCACAACAACTGATGACATACAACAATACCTTTTTACGATTGTTTGAGACAACACTCTTTTGCTTTGTGCTCTTCGTGTCGACCGTTTCCCGTGCGCAGGACACCGTTATAGAGTGCGATTCGGCTCTGATTTTACCGCCCGACACCAATGCTGTGGTCTCAGGTTGCGATGCCGACACTATGTTCTCGGTCGCCGAGTACAAAGACCCTACGCACCGAGTGCGCCCGGCGGAGTGGATAGTGCCCAGCGTGGCAGTCGTGGGCGGAGCGTTATGTGTAAAGACGGCGTGGGGCAAGCAGTTTCGCCACTGGGCACAGAAGAATCTCTCGCGACACGGCGAGAAGAAGGTGTGGGCAGATAACTATATGCCATACATACCCGCAGCAGCGGTTTACGCTTTAGACCTCTGTGGAGTGAAGGCGCAGCACCGTTTTCTTGACCGCACCATTATCCTCGGCATGTCGGCTGTTACGATGGTGGCAGTGACGAAAGGTGCGAAGATGGCGTTCAAGGAGTCGCGCCCCGATGGTAATGGCAAGGATGCGTTCCCGTCCGGACACACCGCCATATCGTTCATGTGTGCTGAGTTTCTGTGGCAGGAGTATCGTGCTTCGAAGCCGTGGATAGGCTACACGGGCTATGCGCTCGCTGCCGGAGTGGCTTATCTGCGTGTGCATAACAACCGCCACTGGGTGAGCGATGTCGTGGCTGGTGCAGCTGTCGGAATGCTCTCTACGAAGTTCGCCTACTGGCTCTACCCGAAGCTGTTTAAGGAACACAAACGTGGCGTGAAGAAGGCGGTGGCTTTCGGTGCTCCGTATTACAACGGCAAGGAGGCAGGCGTGAGCATGGCTCTCGTTTTTTAGGTTACATTATTAAATGTATTAAACACATTCACTTACGCACAAACTTCCAGTAAAAAAATTTGCATTCTCAAAGATTATTAGTATCTTTGCGACGTTAGTTCCAGCCGAGCCTCTTTACAATGCTTAAATAGGCTGGGCTTTTTGTTTATAGACTATGGCAAAAAGAAATTTTGGGAAAGAATACAAGACTTCACAAGAACTTGTAACCATATTAGAACATCGTGGATTGATAATCAATGATAGACAAAAGGCTCAACTTTATTTGGAGAGCATTGGCTATTATCGATTGTCTGCATATATGCATCCCTTGTTGAAAACTCCAAAATCTCTACATCAGTATAAGACAGGTGCTTCATTCGCCAAAGTAATGATGCTTTATCGTTTTGACAAGAAGTTGCGAATGGTCCTCTTCAATGAGATTGAGAAGATTGAAATTGCAATAAGAGAAGCTGTGATGAATATGGCAGCAGAACGAACTGGCGACATTTATTGGCTTACCAACTCCTCGTATTTTCGTGATCAAACCATTTTCAATAATAGCATGGCAATGTTGTCAAAGGAATATGAGCGATCAACAGAGGATTTTATAGAACATTTCAAAAGAACTTATACGGAGCCGTTTCCGCCTGCATGGATTCTTGGCGAACTTCTCCCAATGGGTAGTGTGAACATGTACTATAGAAATCTGAAAGACAAGACTCTCAAAAAACAGATTGCAAAACGTTTCGGTCTTCATGCTCCCGTGTTGGAGTCGTGGCTGTCAGTACTTACACTTACTCGCAATGCATGTTGCCATCATGCCCGTGTCTGGAATAAAGTCAACAAAATCATCCCAAACGATATGAAAGGCATGACCATGCCATGGATTACGATTGATGCTGACAAACGGAGAATCTATTACAACATATGCATCATCAAGTATTTTCTCAATATTATTTCTCCAAACAATGATATGTCAGACAAGATAAACCGCCTTTTTGAGGCTTTTCCCGAAATAGACCAAAAAGCTCTTGGTTTCACAGTAGGTTGGGAGAACGAACCTCTATGGCACCATTGATTATCAGTTGACTTAGTACATAATTTTAAAAACATTCTGCGGCTCCCAATGCCGCAACAAACAAATAAAAACTCAAGACACATGGCTCAGAAAAAGAACGACGACGGACTAACGCCGATGATGCGACAGTTCTATACGTTCAAAAAAGAACATCCAGACGCATTGCTGCTCTTCCGTTGTGGCGACTTCTACGAGACATACGCCGACGACGCTGTGGAGGCTGCAAAGATTCTCGGCATCACGCTGACACGACGCTCCAACGGTAAGAACCCGAGCTCGGCAGCGTGCGAGATGGCTGGCTTCCCGTATCATGCGCTCGACACCTATCTGCCTAAGCTGATACGTGCCGGTAAGCGTGTGGCTATATGCGACCAGCTGGAGGACCCGAAGCTCACGAAGACACTCGTGAAGCGTGGCATTACGGAGCTGGTTACGCCGGGCGTGGCGATGGACGACACCGTGCTCAACTATAAGGAGAACAACTTTCTGGCAGCGGTGTGCATGGCTAAGACGGCGTGCGGCGTGGCGTTCCTCGACATCTCTACGGGCGAGTTCCTCACGGGTGAGGGCACGTTCGATTACGTAGAGAAACTTCTGAGCAGCATACAACCGAAGGAAGTGCTGTACGACCGACAGCTGAAGCGCGAGTTGAGGAGCGTTTCGGCTCCAAGTGGTGTGTCTTCGAGCTCGACGACTGGATGCTCACCGAGCAGAGCTCGCGACAGAAACTGCTCTCCCACTTCGGTACCACAACGCTGAAGGGCTTCGGCGTAGACCATCTGCACCTCGGCGTGACGGCGGCTGGAGCCATACTGCAGTATCTGGAGATGACGCAGCACACACAGATTGGACACATAACATCGCTTGCGCGCATCGATGCCGACCGCTATGTGCGTCTCGACCGCTTCACCATCCACTCGTTGGAGCTGCTGCAGTCGATGCAGGACGACGGCGTGTCGCTGCTCTCCGTCATAGACCGCACCTGCACACCGATGGGCGGCAGACTGCTGCGCCGCTGGACGATATTTCCGCTGCGCGACGTGGCTACCATCAACAAGCGTCTCGACGTGGTGGAGACGTTCTTCCGCAAGCCCGACTTCCGTCAGACCGTCGACGAGCATCTGCACCGCATCGGCGACATAGAGCGTATCATCTCGAAAGTGGCTGTGGGCAGAGTGTCGCCCAGAGAGGTGGTGCAACTGAAGTACGCCCTCGGCGCATTGAAGCCGATAAAGGCGGCGTGCCTCACCAACGACAGCGCAGAGATACGTTCCATCGGCGACCAGATAAACCTCTGCGAGGCTCTCTACGAGCGCATCGACCGCGAGTTG
>ENA-OQHY01000135-OQHY01000135.1-human-gut-metagenome-genome-assembly--contig:-NODE-135-length-41111-cov-3.510394_pt1 | contig 41111 bp, 52 predicted proteins | sample MGYA00242570_ERZ504733 | MGnify/ENA primary metagenome ERZ504733 (study PRJEB26092, sample SAMD00036219) | human gut metagenome | host: Homo sapiens | study: EMG produced TPA metagenomics assembly of... | reverse complement strand
TCTTACGTTAAGGCCCTGTTTTTTGAAAATAAGGCAGAACAGAGAAATTTCGTATCTACCTGTTCTGCCCTTTTGCTTTCCATTTTTTTTACAAACGGTACATCATCTTATGCCATTTTGCACCGCCATGTGTCGAGTCGGAAAGTTCAATATATTCGTATCCGATCCTTTTGTAGAATGGAATCATATGATCCTTGCACGTAAGAACAACGGCTTTTTTGTCACGCTCTCCTGCGCTTTTTACCATATGACGCATCAGTGCTTCTCCAATGCCCTGTTTCTGGAACTTCGGATTGACGTCCAGTCCGAAAATCATCTGATAATCGCCGTCCGGGTTGTGCAGCGTGGCGTCATGGTAGAGTGCATCCGCCAGATAATCGGTATCCGCACAGCAGCCATTGCAGAAGCCTGCGATTTCGCCGTCTTCAGTTTCCGCTACAAAAAAGCTGTTTTTGCAGGTTTTGTACCGCTCCATGAAGTCTTCATAACCTGCCGCCTCGGCAGCCGGGAAGCATAGCGCCTCCACCTCGGCTACCTTTTTCAGATCTTCCTCTTTTACCGGACGGATCGTATACTTTACTTTTCGTTTTAAATAGGGCTTCAGTCCCGCAACGACTTCTTCCACCGTTCCATCCACGAACGGATTCTTCAGTCCTGCCAGCTCCAGCAGTGCAAAATATCCTTTGCTTCCGCCTGCCTGGCAGAGACGGTAATAATCGTCCCACGCCTTTTCCGGCTCTTTTTTGGAACGCTCAAAGAACTGGAAAGCACAGATCTGTGCCAGCGCATAATCAATATAATAGAACGGGTTCACAAAGATATGCTGCTTCTGCATCCAGAAACCGCCCTCCTCGAGGAACTTGTGGCCGTCATAATTTCTCCATGGCATATAGGTCAGCTCTAACTGATGCCAGATCGCACGGCGCTCCTTGGCCGTCATGCCGATATTTTCAAATACCTTATGCTGGAACTCATCCACACATACCATGTACGGAATCACTTCCAGCGCGCTCATCAGGTGCGCATAACGGTAATCATCTGCTTTCTCTCCAAAGAATGCATTCATCCAGGGGTATGCGAAATGCTCCATTGTCATCGAGTGAATCTCCGCCACCTCGCTTGTCGGGAATACCATATCCATAAACGGAATCTGTTTTGCCGCCGTATAAGCCTCGAATGCATGGCCCGCCTCATGAGTCAGAACATCACGTCCGCGCTCGTACCATTAAAGTTGGAGAAGATGAACGGCGCCTTGAACGTATTCAGAAATGTGCAGTAACCGCCTGTCTGTTTTCCCGGCTTCGTCTCCAGGTCAAACAGCTCATGCTCCACCATAAAATCAAAGAACTCACCCGTCTCTTTCGACAGCTCATGGTACATCTTCTGCGCCTTCGCAACCAGTTCCTCCGTCGTTCCTTCCGGAACCGCGTTTCCTTCCGGGAAAATCAGCTCCTCATCGTAATAATGCAGCCTGTCCACTCCAAGCCGTTTCTCCTGCTCCTTCCGAAGCTCCAGGCAGAGTGGTACAATCTTCTCCTTCACCTGCGCACGGAACCTTGCAACATCCTCCGCCGTATAATCGTATCTTCCATAGCTCAGGTAAATAAATTCAATGTAAGAAGAAAATCCCAGCTTCTTCGCAATTTTATCGCGCAGCGAACCATCTTGTCATACAGCGCATCCAGCTCCCCGGAAATCTCTTCATACAAATCTCCCCATGCCGTCATCGCCTCTTTCCGCATCTGGCGGTCCGTACTCTGCATCGCCTTCAGAAGTCCATAAAAATTACACGTTTTGCCCTTAAATTCCGTCGAAGCATTCGCCGTAATTTTACTGTACTGCTGCGTCAGATTCGCCTCTTCGATCAGATCCTCCACGATACAGTCGTCCGCTAATTTTTGGCCAACCTCCATATTCTTCACAAAAAATTCCCCGAACTCCTCTGCAAACTCTTTGATAAACGGAGACTCCAGAATCACCTTCTCTGCCTTTTGTATCAGCAGATGGATCGCCGGAATCGTCTCATTCCAGAACTGAACCTCTCCTTCATAAAACGAATCTCTGGTGTCCACCGTATATCTTACCTGCGCCACTTCCGCCATTGTCGCCCAGGCATCCTCGCGCGTTTTTTCTTCCATAAAAAGTCCGCGCAGCTCCTCATATGATTTTGCCTCTTTGAGCGCCTTCGTATACGCTCTTACTTTTTCCTGCTCTGCCTCCATGTCCGGCCTTACGTATTCAATTTCCGAAAACTTTTTCATCTTCTCTTACCTCCTTCTATTCCAGAACGCCCAGATTTTTCACTCATGATAAACCCGGGACGCCGGCAGTCCCATCACATTATAATAGTCTCCCTGGATTCCTTTCACAAACTTTGTCCCAAACACCGTCTGAATTCCGTATCCTCCAGCCTTATCCGACCACACAGGAGCCTCCCCCTCTTTCTCAAGAGCAAGATACCCGTTTATCTCCTCCTCTGTCATCGCATAAAACTCTACATCTGTACGGTCACAGAACGATACCACACGCTTTGCGTCCCCCTCTGTTACCGCAATCGTAACTCCAGTATACACCTGATGCACCCTTCCCTGCAACTGCTGCATCATGCTTCTGGCATGTTCTATCCCTTTCGGCTTGCCAAGGATCTCCCTTCAAAAGCCACAACCGTCATCCGCCCCGATCACAACGGCATCCCCTTCGGTAATCTCCGCAACATCCAGACATTTCAGCCGTGAAAGCTCCTCCACAACCTTCTCCGGTTCCGCAGACGTCACAACTTCTTCCGCCCCTGAAGCCTGAACCTTACACCGTATTCCCAACATCTCCATCAACTCTCTTCTTCTGGGTGACCCCGAAGCCAATATCACTTTCATCCTGCTGTCTCCTTTATTTTTTCTTTCATGACATGCATTTTTTTCACACCATGCAGCGGTCCGCGGGAATGTGCGGCTTGCGCCAGATGGCCGGATAAAATAAGTACGCGAACAAACACAATCCACTCGTGTCCGTTCCCGGCGTACTTATTTTATCCAGATGCCTGAATTTCCGTCTTAAGCAAAGCAAAACGATAAGCCGGGTTATGTCGTGTGTAATCATCTATCCAATGGAACTGTCGCCAGTCCCCTTAAGCGACCCACCTGAAAACATGACGGGCAGCCATATACGTTTTCTATTCGGTCTTGCTTCGGATGGGGTTTACATGGCTTTCTCTGTTACCAGAGAAACGGTAGTCTCTTACACTGCCTTTCCACCCTTACCAGGAAAAACCTGGCGGTATCTCTCTGTTGCACTATCCCTGGAGTCACCTCCGCCGGACGTTATCCGGCACCCTGCCCTGCGAAGCCCGGACTTTCCTCACCTGGCCCCTTTCGGTCCTGCCAGCCGCGATTACATATCTTACTTTGTCAAAAACGGAACATCAGACAGTTAATAATCATACCACAAACTCTCTTTCTTGTCCATCCCCAAATCGTAGATCCCCCAAAGCCATACAAAACAGCCTTTCACACATCAAAGCAGCTTCCCCCCACAAACTCCCGCAGAATCGAATTCTTGGGAATATCCTCAATCGGCACTCCGACAAAATAATCCAAAAACTTCAGCAGCCGCTTTGCCTCCTGGTATTCCGGCTCTCCCTCCTCAATCTGGAACAAAAGCGGCTCCGCATACAGCTTCAGCACCGAAAGCTCATACACCAGCGCTGAATTGAACATCACATCCGCCTTCTCCTGATTCGGGAAAATATTACGATCTTCCCCGCGGCGCACCGACGGCCACATCGCAATCGTCTCCTTCGCCGACGTCGCCCGTGTCCGGCTGTCACGCACCATACGCCGGATCAGCCGGCCATCCGTCGTCGGAATCCGGTTGTGTTCATCCACATTAATCTGCGTCAGCGCACTGATATAAATCCGGAATTTACTTTCCGAAGGAAGCGACCACGTCAGTTTTTCATTCAGCCCGTGAATCCCCTCCAGCACCAGCACATCGGTCTCCTTCATCTGAATAAAATTCCCCTTGTACTCGCGCTTGCCCGTCTTAAAATTAAAATACGGCAGTTCCACACGCTCTCCGTTCAAAAGTGCTGTCATATCCCGATTCAAAAGCTCGATATCCAGTGCTTCCAGGCATTCAAAATCATAATCGCCGTTTTCATCCCTCGGCGTATCTACCCGGTTCACATAGTAATTATCAAGGCTGATCGGATGCGGCGTCAGACCATGCGCCGAAAGCTGGATCGACAGCCGGTTGCAGAACGTCGTCTTTCCGGAGGAAGACGGACCCGCAATCAGCACAAATTTAACCTGCTTTCTTTCCGCAATCTGCTCCGCAATCTTCGCGATTTTCTGCTCCTGCAGCGCCTCCGCAATCAGCATCATCTGCTGAATATTGCCCTTCGTGATGCGTTCATTTAAGTCGGCAACCGTGGAAATTCCCATCTGCTCACCCCAGCGCTCCGATTCCCGCTGCACCTGGAACACCTTCGGGGAGAGATTCGCCGCCGGCACCGTCTCCGGCGCCTTTTTCTCCGGCATCTGCAGCACAAAGCCGTCATCGTATAAATAGAGATCAAAATACTTCAGATAACTCGTATCATACGTCATAAATCCATAATAATAGTCTTCAAAATCCCCGAGACTGTACAGATTCACACGGGAGACACGGCGGTAACGGAACAAGCGGTCTTTATCCGTCATGCCATGCAGCCGGAACCGTTCTCTCGCCTCGTGCGTATCGACACTCCGCTTATAAATCGGCACCGCCTTTTCCACCTGTTCATGCATATACGCTTTTACTTCGTCCAAAAACTCCTGATTCAGCGTGATATCGCCGTCCACCGTGTAGAAAAAAGCCCGAACCCGCCGAAAAATGCAGCATCACATGGCGGATCTTATCGTAGCCTCCCACATGATACACCGCTTTTACCAGCAGAAGAGAAAGACTCCTCTGATACGTTTTATGTCCGATCTCATCCTCCGTTGTCACAAATTCCAGTTCACAGTCTTTTTTCAGCTGTTTGTGCAGCTCCCGCAGCCGTCCGTCCACTTTCACAAGGACAATCGGCGCGTCCATTGTTTTTTCAAAATCCTTTGCAATCTCATAATAAGAGCAATTTTCCGATGATTCTATCCTTTCCATCAATTGTTACCTGAATCAATTGTAATTCCTCCTTCTTGCAAAACTTTCTGAAAATTCAGAAGTGACAGAAAAGGCGCGCCCGAAAATTACAACTGCTGAAATTTTCAGACACGCCCCTCTTGTGCAAACGCTGTCGTTACATCGTATGGAAACGCGCAAGCGCAGATTCCAGTACTGCCTCTTTTTCTTTTAATTCCCAAAGGCGCTGTGCTGCCTTTTCACTGGAGTGATCCGAAAGCTGGCGGATCAGCGTCTGGTTCTGCTCCTGCTGTTTCAGAAGGTATTCCCTCAGCACCGGATTTTCCTTTTCCAGAAGGCGCGGTCCATAGAAAAGCTCCTCCGCCTTCAGATTCTCCTTTTCCCCTGGCACTGCCCGCAGAATCGGATAATATTTTCCATCCTCCTCTACAAAATTCTCCTGTGCAAGGAAAAATCCGTGTTCCAGAAGCCATGCACGCACGCGTCGATATCCGACTGCGGCTCCAGGATCAGCTCCCGAAAACCGGACAGCAGCGGCTCACCTTCGCTTAAAATTCTTATGGTAAGCCCGCCGCCCATGCCCGCGATGAGAAGAGAATCACCCTCTCCCGCACGCAGGGCATGGAGTCCGTCGGAAAGTCTTGTTTCTATGTAGTCCCCCATCTGGTACTGCGCAATATGCTCCCTGGCCCGCTCCAGCGGTCCGCGGTTCACATCCATGGCGATTGCGGAGGAAATCTTCTTCTGTTCCAGCAGCGCAATCGGCACATAGCCGTGATCTGTTCCCACATCGACCAGGCAGCCGCCCGGGGTGACAAACTCCGCTACCGCGGAAAGTCTTTTTGATAACTGCATTTTCCTGTCGTCCTTTTCTTCCTCGCAGATTAGTCCAGGTAATCTTTCAGCTTTCTGGAACGGCTCGGATGGCGCAGTTTACGGAGCGCTTTCGCCTCAATCTGACGGATACGCTCTCTTGTAACGTTGAACTCTTTACCAACCTCTTCGAGGGTTCTCGCACGGCCGTCATCGAGTCCGAAACGGAGACGCAGAACCTTCTGCTCACGGTCAGTCAGCGTGCTTAACACATCCTCGAGCTGCTCTTTCAGCATGGTGAATGCTGCCGCGTCTGCCGGTACCGGCACATTGTCGTCCTGGATGAAGTCACCGAGGTGGCTGTCCTCTTCCTCACCGATTGGTGTCTCGAGTGAAACCGGTTCCTGGGAGATTTTCAGGATCTCACGCACACGCTCTACAGACATGTGCATCTCCTCTGCGATCTCTTCCGGCGTAGGTTCGCGGCCTAACTCCTGCAGTAACTGACGGGAAACGCGGATCAGCTTGTTGATGGTCTCTACCATATGAACCGGAATACGGATCGTTCTCGCCTGGTCTGCAATCGCTCTTGTGATTGCCTGACGGATCCACCATGTTGCATAGGTGGAGAATTTGTATCCCTTGCGGTAATCGAATTTTTCAACCGCTTTGATGAGCCTAAGTTACCTTCTGAATCAGATCCAGGAACAGCATGCCGCGGCCGACATAACGTTTTGCAATGGAAACAACGAGACGAAGGTTGGCCTCTGCCAGACGTTTTTTCGCATCCTCATCGCCCTCTTCCATTCTCTGTGCCAGCTTGATCTCTTCCTCTGCGGAAAGAAGCGGCACTTTACCGATCTCTTTTAAGTACATGCGGACCGGGTCCTCAATGCTGATGCCTTCCGGAACGGAAAGGTCGATGTTTTCCATATCGATCTCTTCTTCCTCGGAAAGGTCGATGTCATCGTCGTCCAGAAGGAGAAGATCGCGGTCTGCCGCATTTGGATCCTCGGTCATATCGGAGAGGCGCAGTACGTCGATACCGCTTGCCTCCAGGTATTCAAATACCTTCTCCATCTGCTCCGCATCCAGCGGCATATCGCGGAAAAAGTCGTTGATTTCCTGATATTCCAGGACGCTCTTTTTCTTTTTGCCGTATGCTACCAGCTCTTTTAATTTTTCCATAAATTTTGCTTTATCGAACTCCATTGACTGTCCATCCTTCCATAGCTTGTATATATTCTGTCCCTGCCCTGCGAAATTAAACACGCAGAACAGAAGATTCCAGGGTTTTTCTTTGGTATCCAGGCCTCCTTAAAAAGCGAAATCTGGAAGTTCCCCTGCTTTCCACCGCTCCAGACTCTTTTTGTCCGCCATCAGCTTCTGCAGCGCCGCCATATCGGTCACATTCATATGCGCCGACTGATATGCAATACTGTTCTCTTTCATATTGCAGATCACATCGTGCAGCGCGCGCCGTTTTTCCTCCTCTGTCTCCAGCGGGATTCTGGCATTAAAAAGGCCCGCAACTTCTTTCTGCTCCTCGGAATCAACAAACTGATTCAAAAGCTTTGCCGGATTTACGCCGCCCTCGTGGTACTGCAGCACAATCATCTCTGCAATCTGGTGGTAGAGAGGGGTGGTAAAATCCGCCGGCGTAATATATTTTTCCAGCTTTTCAATGAGCGCCGGATAAGAGGTCATCCACGTCAGCATCAGCTTCTGTGCTTTTTCGACGCCGCCCTCTTTTTCTTTTTTGTTTGAGGCTGTATTCCGCGGCTTTACGCTCTCCGTCCTTCCGGCTCCCGAGAGTGCCATCTGGCCGACCTGCTTGCGCAGTACCTCGACGGCAATGCCGTACTTTCCCGCCACAGCCTCAAGATAGCTGTTCCGCTCGATCTCATCCTCAATTGCTACAAGGCGGCGCACCGCTTCATGAAGAAAATCGGATTTGCCCTGCGGATCGGCAAGGTCAAAGTCACGCTCCTTCATGCGGATCTCGTACAGAACGCTGTTTTCTGCCTCCTCCAGCCGTTTTTCGAACGCCTCACAGCCTTCGTGCTGGATAAACTCATCGGGGTCCTTATACGGCCTTAAATTGACGACACGCGTGGTAAGACCGACGCTTTCAGCATCGGGATCGCACGGAGTGCTGCTTTGACACCCGCCTCATCGCTGTCGTAGATTACAAGGACCTCGTCGGTGTACCGCTTCATGAGCCCCGCCTGCAGCGAGGTGAGCGCCGTTCCAAGAGATGCCACCGCGTTGTTGAAACCCGCCTGGTGCATGGAGATGACGTCCATATAGCCCTCGCAGATGATCAGATTTTTCCTCCGCGAAGAGCGCGCCAGGTTCAGCCCATATAGGTTGCGGCTTTTGTCGAAGATCTTTGTCTCCGGCGAGTTCAGGTATTTCGGCTTTCCATCCCCCATCACACGGCCTCCGAAGCCGATCACACGGCTGTTGGCATCCATGATCGGGTAGATGACACGATTCCAGAACTTATCCTGCATACCGTGCACTTCGTCCGCCAGAAACAATCCCGACTGACGAAGGATTTCATCGTCATACCCTTTTTCTTTTAAGAAACGGTACAGCAGGCTTCCGTACTTATCGGAGTAGCCAAGGCCGAATTTCCGGATCGTATCATCGAAAGGCCGCGGCCCTTCAGGTAATCATAGCCCTGCTTTCCACGCTCGGTGTGAAGCTGGTAATAATAGAATTTCGCCGCCTGCTTGTTGATCTCAAGCAGCGTATTCTTTAAATCCGCCTGCTCCTTTGCTTCTTTCGAATACTCCATCTGCGGAAGCTCCACCCCGGCCCGGTCCGCCAGAAATTTCAAAGCTTCCACAAACGTAAAGTTTTCATATTCCATCAAAAACGTAAAAACATTTCCTCCGGCTCCGCATCCGAAGCAGTAATACATCTGCTTTCCTGGGCTGACGGAAAAGGAAGGGGACTTCTCATTGTGGAACGGGCAGAGCCCGAAGTAAGAGCTTCCTCTTCTTGTCAACTTTACGTAGCCGGATATCACATCTACGATGTCATTTTTCATACGAATCTCTTCCACTAAATCATCGGAATATCGCATTTTTTCCTCCCTGTATCTAATAAACCGCCCAGGCTTTCGGCACGACAGCTCCTCGTATTTGTGCATGGAATACTGATCGGTCATACCGGCAATGTAGTCGCATACCACCTGTGTCTTGTCCTCGCCGCACCCGATCAGATTCCGGTACTCGCGGGACATCTGTTCCGGGTGCTCCTGGTAGTAGGTGTAGAGGGAAATCAGCATCTTTTTTGCCTTCTCCTCCTCTTTTTTCGCCTCCGGGTTGCGGTAGACGTTCGCGAACATCAACTCCCGCAGCATGCGCATGCCCTCGCAATCTCCGCCGACTGGCGCACATACTCCGTTCCGCGGCTCTGCTCCACAATATCGTGAATCAGCGTATTGAGCCGCTCGCGGCACGTATCGCCAAGAATAACGCGGATCGTAATCGGGATGTCATCCTCGCTTAAGATGCCGGCGCGGATGGCATCGTCCATATCGTGGTGGATGTAGGCGATCTTGTCGCAGAGACGCACAACCTGTCCCTCCAGGGTCGACGGCTTTCCCGCCGTGCGGTGGTTCAGAATTCCATCCCGCACTTCCCAGGTCAGGTTCAGGCCCTGTCCTTCCTTTTCCAGAACCTCCACGACACGGACGCTCTGTTCCGCGTGGCGGAAGCCCCCGGGATGCACCGCATTGAGCGCCGCTTCCCCGGAATGGCCGAACGGCGTGTGTCCGAGATCGTGGCCGAGCGCAATGGCTTCGGTCAGATCCTCATTCAGATTCAGCGCCCGCGCAATCGTGCGGGCAATCTGGGACACCTCGAGTGTGTGCGTCAGGCGGGTCCGGTAATGATCGCCCTGCGCAGCGAGAAACACCTGTGTTTTGTCTTTCATCCTGCGAAAGGCTTTGGAATGGAGAATCCGGTCCCGGTCTCTCTGGTAGACGGTGCGGATGTCACACTCCGGTTCATATCGGTCCCTTCCTCTGGAATTCCGGCTGTGCGCCGCATAAGGACTCAGCTCCTGAAATTCCCGTTCTTCAAACGATTCTCTCAAGTTCAAACGAAGACCACCTCTTTCCCGGTAATATGCCTGTAACAGTTCTTTTCATTGTCCTCCTATTTCCTATATTCGGTGCCCGATTCCGATTTCCTTTTTTATTTTTCAAATTTTTTCAAATTTTTTTTCAAAAAAAGTGTTGACGGCTTACAACTCTGGTGCTATAATACATCTTGTCGTCAGCGAGATGACAAAAACTTAAAGAACATGCGGAAGTGCTGGAATTGGCAGACAGGCCAGACTAAGGATCTGGTGGTCATTGCGATCGTGTGGGTTCAAGTCCCATCTTCCGCAGAACGAAAACCCTTGTGCATGCAAGGGTTTTTTCCTGCTCAAAAAAATCAGAGGAAATTCCTTTCCGGATCCCTCTGATTTTTTATTTTTCTTTTTTTCAGAATTTTCTCTGCAATTTCTGTTTTTACAGGTTCGGTCTTACAATCTTCGGTGTATAGCCAGCCTCTTCCAGTGCTTTGACAATACAGTTCTTGTGATCGGTGCCGAATGCCTCCATTGTAATGCGGAGCTCTACTGCAGCACTTCTGTTCGTTGTGAAGAACTGGTTGTGGTCCAGTTTGATGACGTTTCCGTTCTCGTTTGCAATCACCTGGGAAACGCGTACCAGCTCGCCTGGTTTATCCGGCAGAAGAACGGATACAGTAAAGATACGGTCTCTCTGGATCAGTCCGTTCTGGATGACGGAAGACATGGTGATGACGTCCATATTTCCGCCGCTTAAGATCGAAACGATCTTTTTACCTTTGACATCCAGATGTTTTAATGCCGCCACAGTCAGAAGGCCTGAGTTCTCGACGATCATCTTGTGGTTTTCTACCATATCAAGGAATGCTACGATCAGTTCATCATCATCCACAGTAATGATCTCGTCCAGGTTCTGTCTTACATACGGGAAAATCTTGGATCCCGGTGTCTGTACTGCAGTACCGTCTGCAATTGTGCTGACAGGAGATACGGTCGTTACCTCGCCTTTTTCAAAGGAAGCCTTCATACAGGCTGCTCCGGACGGCTCAACACCGATGACTTTGATGTTTGGTTTCAGCAGTTTTGCCAGTGTGGAAACACCGGTAGCCAGTCCGCCTCCTCCGATCGGAACAAGGATATAATCTACGAGCGGAAGCTCCTGAATCACTTCCATAGCGATGGTTCCCTGGCCGGTTGCAACGGTCAGATCATCGAACGGGTGAATAAAGGTATAGCCATGCTCTGCTGCAAGCTCGTATGCTTTTGCACATGCCTCATCGTACACATCTCCGTACAGAACAACCTCAGCGCCGTAGCTCTGGGTACGCTCTACTTTGATGAGCGGTGTGGTAGTCGGCATTACGATGACAGCCTTTGCACCGTAGCATTTTGCCGCATACGCAACGCCCTGTGCATGGTTTCCTGCAGATGCGGTGATCAGTCCTTTTGCGCGCTCCTCTTCACTTAAGGTGCTGATTTTGTAATAGGCACCGCGCAGCTTATAGGCGCCGGTCAGCTGCATATTTTCCGGTTTTAAGTAGACTTTATTTCCCGTCTGCTCGCTGAAATATTTGCTGTAAACCAGTTTGGTCTCCTGTGTTACTTTTTTTACGATTTCAGACGCTTCCTCAAATTTCGGGAGTGTCAGCATTTCTTCTGCCATAGTCTTTTCTCCTTGTTGTCTTTTTTAAGCATTCTCTTCGGATGTATGGAACAGTGCATTTACAAACTGGTCTGCATCAAATTTCTGTAGATCGTGGATGCTCTCGCCCACGCCGATGTATTTGACCGGAATATCAAGCTCGGACTGGATGGCAACGGCGATACCGCCCTTTGCAGTTCCGTCCAGCTTCGTCAGAATGATACCGGTGACATTTGCCACTTCTGCAAACTGTCTTGCCTGCTGCAGCGCATTCTGGCCCGTGGTACCGTCCAGCACCACCAGCGTTTCCAGGTATGCCTCTGGGTACTCTTTTTCCAGAATCCGGTAAATCTTGTGGAGCTCTTCCATCAGGTTCTTCTTGTTGTGAAGTCTTCCTGCCGTATCACAGATCAGCACATCCGCATTTCTGGCTTTTGCCGCTGCGACTGCATCGTACACGATGGACGCCGGATCTGCTCCGTTCTGTCCGCCGATGATATCCACGCCAGCACGGTGCGCCCACTCCGTGAGCTGCTCGCCTGCCGCTGCACGGAACGTATCTGCTGCCGCAAGAACAACCTTTTTGCCCTGATCCTTCAGAAGGCCGGCCAGCTTTCCGACGGAGGTCGTTTTTCCGACTCCATTGACACCGATCACCAGCACTACCGATTTCCGGTTTTCAAATTCATAGGCTGTATCGCCTACATCCATCTGTTTTTTGATGCTCTCGATCAGAAGCTGTTTGCACTCTGCCGGATCGGTAATGTGCTCTTCTGCCACCCGCTCTTTTAAGTGGTCAATAATTTTGGTCGTTGTATTGATGCCGATATCTCCCATGACGAGAATCTCCTCGATCTCCTCATAAAAATCGTCATCAATATTGGAATAGCCGCTGAAAATAGAATCAATTCCAGCTACAATGCTGTCTCGGGTCTTCGTCAGACCGTTGACAAGACGTTTGAAAAAGCCTACTTTCTCCTCCGCCATACCGTTCGCCTCCCTTTATCTTTTCTATCTTACTTCTTTCGTATTGTATCTTATTCGTTTCTATTTGTCCAGTTCTCCCTCAATCAAATCGACAGAAACAAGGGTAGAAACACCCTTCTCCTGCATCGTGATGCCGTACAGACGGTCTGCCGCCGTCATCGTACCGCGCCTGTGGGTGATGACGATGAACTGGGTATTTTTTGTCAGCTTGTGCAGATACTGCGCAAAACGCGTTACGTTGGAATCGTCGAGCGCCGCCTCGATCTCGTCAAGTAAACAGAACGGGGACGGCTTTAAGTTCTGGATTGCAAAAAGCAGCGCAATCGCGGTCAGTGCCTTCTCGCCTCCGGAGAGCTGCATCATATTCTGCAGTTTCTTTCCCGGCGGCTGGGAAATGATGCGGATACCTGCCTCGAGTACATCCGTGTCCTCCTCGAGTTCCAGCGTTCCCTTTCCGCCGCCGAACAGCTGGCGGAACACGCGGTCAAACTCTTTCCGGATCTCCTCGAATTTTTCCGTGAACTGCTTGCGCATACCGGCATCCAGCTCATCGATGATGCCCTGCAGTGTCTCTGCCGCCTTGACAAGATCGGTGTGCTGTGCATCGAGAAAGGCGTGGCGCTCCGAAATCTCTTTGTACTCCTCAATCGCATTCACATTGACAGAGCCAAGCTTCCGGATCGCATCTTTTACTTCCAGCACACGCCGCTTTAATTCACTGCGCTCCGGAATCTCCTCCATCTGGAACTCTCTTGCGTGGCCCGGTGTCACTTCGTACTCTTCCCAGAGATACGAGGTCTGTGCCTCTTTTGTCTCCTCCAGCTTTTCTTTCTGGCTGTTCAGACGGAAGCACTCTTTGTCCATCAGGGAAATCTGGTCGGAGAGCTGATCCCGCTTCTCGAAAAATTCTTTGTGATCTGCGCTTAATGCTTCTTTTTTCTCCTGCAGTTCCACAATCCGGCGGTCTTCCTCTTCTTTTGCCTGCACTGCTGCTGCAATCGTCTTCTGGATCTCCACGATGTCCTGCTGTTTCCTTTTGACATCGTCTTTTTCCTCCGCCGCTTTTTCCAGCATGGTGCGGCTTTCCGCTTCCAGTTTTCCCGTCTCTTCCTCAAGACGGCGGATGTTCTGGGCAAGGAATCCATCCTTCTGGGACAGATTTGCGTAATTTAACCGGATTTCTTCAATATCCTTCGTATATTCTGCTTCCCGGCGGCGAAGCCTGTAAGCGCCTCCTGTGCCTTCTGGATATTCTCCTGCAGCGTGCTTTCCCGCTCCACCGATTCCTGCATTTCCTGACCGATGACTTTCCGGTTCCGCTCAATCTCGGCGATCTGATTTTCAATCTCGAGACTCTCCTTCTGAAGCGCTTCAAAATCCAGACGGATTTCCGTCTTTTTCTCGCGCGCTTTTTCCAGATTCAGGCGCACCGTATTCTGCTCGATGTACTGCCGCTGCAGTTTTTCATTCAGCTCGGTGCGGAGATCGCGGATTTCATTCCGCTTATTTTTCTTCTCTTCAAGTTCCTGCTGGATTTCCCGCAGTTCCTTCGCAAGACCCTGTACGCTCTTTTCGAGTTCCTCAATCTCACGCCGTCTTCCGAGCAGGTTGCTGTTGTTCCGGAACGAACCTCCTGTCATGGAACCGCCCGGGCTCAAGAGCTCGCCCTCTAGGGTTACCATGCGGAGCGTCTGACGGTATTTCCGCTGGATCACAATGGCATGGTCGATCGTGTCGACCACCAGCGTTCTTCCAAGCAGCTGTGCCACAAGGCCCTCATACACCGGGTCGTACGAAACAAGTGCATTTGCCACACCGAGCACACCAGTTTCTCTTGCCGCATCCTCATTCACCTGCGTTTTTTTCCCGCGCATACTGGTGAGCGGAAGGAACGTCGCACGGCCGAAATGGCCCCGTTTCAGGTATTCAATCAGGTATTTCGCCGTCGCCTCATTGTCGGTGACAATATTCTGAATGCTGCCGCCAAGTGCGGTCTCGATCGCCGTCTCGTACTTTTTCTCCGCCTGCAGAAGATCCGCCACAACGCCGTGGATGCCGGGATTCCGGTCTTTCTGCTCCATGACCTTCCGAATACTGTTTCCATAGCCGTCGTACCGCTCGGTGATGTTCTTTAAGGATTCGAGCCTTGACGCTTCTCTGTGGTAATTGGTCTGGCCGGCTTCCATCTCTTTCGTCTGGTTCGAGAGATCCGCCGTCAGCGCGGTAATCTTCTGATCTGCCTCCTGGTACTGCTGTTTCAGGCTGCTTACCGTCTCTTCGAGCGCTTCAAACGCGTTCTGCAGTTCTTCCATCTGCCCGTTCTGTTCGGACTCACTCGTCTTTAAATGCAGCACCCTCTGGCTTAATTCTGCCTTTCGGATGCCGATCTGCTCGAGCATCGCATCGTAGCGCTGCATTTTTCCCTTCGTGGAACCCCGCTGGTTCAGAAGGCCGATGACTTCGCTCTTATCCTGTTCACTCTGCAGCTCGACTGCCTGGATCTGCTCCTGGCATTCCGAGAGAGCGGCCTCTTTCTCACTCTTTTCCGTTTCTGACGCAAGAAGTGCTTCATGAAGCCCGTCCTTTTCTGCCTGATATGTATTTTTTTCTGCCGTCTTTGTGCGGCTCTCCGCGCGGATCGCCTCCAGACGTTCTCTTAATGTGTCGCTGTTCCTCTCCGATGCATGAATCTGCTCATTCAACACCTCGATCTGGTTTTCGAGCTGCTGACGTTTCAGTGCATTCTCCCCCGCCTGATCGCGCGCAGAAAGAATCGTCTGGTCCAGTTTTTCCTGCTCCTGTTCCAGCTTTTCATACTCCTGTTTCGTATGCTCAAAAGCCTCTTTCGTGCTCTTTAACTGCTCTTCTGTAATCCGGTACCGGTCTTCTACTTTCGCGAGATCGTTCCGGATGCGCTCCATCTCGAGCAGAAACATATTGATATCGAGGATCTTTAATTCCTCTTTCTTCTTTAAATAAATCTTTGCCGTCTCAGACTGGCGTTCCAGCGGCTCTAACTGCCTTGTCAGTTCCGAGAGAATGTCGTTGACGCGCACCAGATTCTGCTGCTCTTCCGCCAGCTTCTTTTCGGTCACGGCCTTCCTTCTCTTGAATTTGACAATTCCTGCCGCCTCGTCAAACAGCTCCCGGCGCTCTTCCGGCTTACCGCTTAAGATCTTATCAATCTGACCCTGTCCGATGATGGAATAGCCTTCTTTTCCGATACCGGTATCGTAAAACAGCTCGTTGATGTCCTTTAACCGGCACGATGCACCATTCATCAGATACTCGCTCTCACCGGAGCGGTAGAGCCGTCTCGTCACCGTGACTTCCTCGAAATCGACATTCAGCTTGTGGTCGGAATTGTCAAGTGTAATTGCAACCGACGCGTAGCCGAGCGGCTTTCTCGTCTCGGTTCCGGAGAAAATAACATCCTGCATATTTCCGCCGCGGAGCTGCTTTGCGCTCTGTTCGCCGAGCACCCAGCGCACCGCATCGCCAACATTGCTCTTTCCACTGCCGTTCGGCCCTACAACGCCGGTAATACCGTCGTGGAACTGCAGAATGGTTTTGTTGGCAAACGACTTAAATCCCTGCATTTCAATGGATTTGAGATACATAATTCACCTACGCTTTTTTTCTGGCAAGAATTGCATCGTATGCCGCTGCCTGTTCTGCCGCTTTTTTCGTTCTGCCCTTTCCGGTACCGAGCGCTTTCTTTCCGACGCTGACCTGTGCCCAGAAGCTCTTGTCGTGATCCGGTCCCTCTTCTTTTAAGATGGTGTAAACAATCTCTTCATCCGTCTCACCCTGGATCAGCTCCTGCAGAATCGTTTTGCTGTCGTAGAAAAGCTGTTTGTGTTCGATATCGTTTAAGATATAGTTCAGAACGAACGTTTTTGCCGGTTCAAAGCCGCCGTCCAGGAAAATCGCACCGATCGTTGCCTCCATAGCATCCGAAACGATGGAATCGCGGTGACGGCCGCCGGTTGCCTCCTCGCCCTTTCCAAGGAGCAGAAAGCTGCCAAGGTCAATCTCACGGGCACAGAATGCCAGTGCCGGTTCACAGACGAGGCTGGCGCGTTTTTTCGTCATCTCGCCCTCCGGGAGACGCGGGAATGTCTTGTATAAAAATTCGCTGGATACAACTTCCAGCACGGCATCTCCTAAGAACTCCAGACGCTCGTTGCACTCCAGGCGCTCCATATGGTGCTCATTTGCGTAGGAAGAATGGCGCATCGCCATCTCCAGCAGTCCGAAATTCTGAAATTTATACTGGATCTTCTTTTCCAAATCCACGAGTTTATCAATATTATTCATAACCTGTTTTAAGCCTGTCCTTCCTCATAGTTACCGTTTGCAGGTGTTCTGCGGACGGTAACAAAGGGGCTGTCCTGTAGCAAACAGCCCCTTCGCCATTTTCTATTATTCTGCCAGTTTCTTTTTGATCGCTTCCACCGCATCCTCAACCGATACGATGTGCTCTGCTTCTTCTGCTTCGATCTGGATATCAAATTCTTCTTCAATTCCCATCACAATCTGAAATACATCCAGGGAATCCGCTCCCAGATCATCTGCAAAGGTTGTCTCCATGGTTACTTCATTCGGATCTACGTTTAATACATCCGCAATGATCTCCTGTAATTTTTCAAACTCCATCTTTCGCTGCCTCCCTGCTGCTCTTATAGTCTGCCAGATGCTCCTGCACTTTCTGCGGAATCTTCTCCTCGCTGAATGAAATGCACTGGAGAATGGAATTTTTAAATTCGTTGGCTTTTGAGCTTCCGTGCGTTTTTACAACGAGTCCTTTTAAGCCAAGCAGCGGTGCTCCGCCGTACTCACTGGCATCAAAAGACTTCAGTGTCTCTTTCAGCGCCGGTTTCACAAGAAGGGCTCCGATTTTACTGCGCAGAGATGTCATCATGCCCTGTTTTACCTTGGAAATCAGGGTCGCGCCGACGCCCTCATACAGCTTTAAGATAACGTTTCCGACAAACGCCTCACAGACAACAACGTCTGCGGCTCCGTTTGGAATTTCTCTTGCTTCGATACTGCCGACAAAGTTGATATACGGGTTTTCTTTCAGAAGCGGATACGTCTCTTTGACGAGCGCGTTTCCTTTTTCTTCTTCCACACCGATATTCACGATTCCCACACGCGGATTTTTAATGCCGACAACGTGTTCCATATAGATGGAACCCATCATGGCAAACTGCACCAGATGGGACGGTCTTGCATCAACATTCGCACCGCAGTCGATCAGAAGGGATACACCGTCTTTCGTCGGGATCAGCGGAGCCAGCGGCGGGCGCTCTACGCCCTTGATGCGTCCTACGATCGTCTGTCCGCCGACCAGGACTGCTCCGGTGCTTCCGGAGGAGACAAACGCGTCTGCCTCTCCGTAGCGCACTTTTTCATGCCGACAACGATCGAAGAATCTTTTTTGTGGCGGATCGCATTGACCGGCGGCTCTCCCGTCTCAATGATCTCGGTTGCCGGAACGATCTCAACCCGCTCCTTCGGGTACGTATATTTCTGCAGTTCTTTTTCGATGACATCCACCTGGCCGACCAGCTGGACTTTGACACGTTCATCTGCGTTTACGGCCTCAACGGCGCCTTTTACCGGCTCCACAGGCGCATAATCGCCGCCCATCGCGTCCACTGCAACTCTGACTAAGTCACTCATGTTTTTTCCTCTTTTCTCTTTTCTAAAGCGCGTTTGAAAACTCTTTTTCTTTCAAAAAACCGTTTTCAACCACGCTCTAAAAGCACTCATGCAAGTGCTGTATTAACTATACTAAACTCCTTTGCAAAAATCAAGCACAAATGCCCATCCGCGCTTTCTCCTGTATTCCAAAAAAGCGGGTGGATTTATCTTTCCAAAATCCACCCGCTCTGTTTTATCTTATTTTTCTTAAGAAACCTTGACTCCGCTCGAATTCATCTCATGACCGTCTATGGTTGTATTCCGTGCCATGACACCGGTATCCGGATCCAGATAATATTCCTCACCATCCTGCGTGAACCAGCCGGTCTGCATCTGACCGTTGTCCGCCAGATAATACCATTCTTCTCCGCTCCAGTACCATCCTGTCACCATGTATGAATTTTCATCAAACACGTACCAGTAGCCGTCGATATTCTGCCAGGTATTGGTTGCATAGCTTCCATCATTATTCTGATACTGCCATCCGTTTTCATTCTGAACCCATTTCCCTGCCGGAATTACCGTAACTTCTGTTACCGTACTCGTCGCCATGGAAACGGTATTTCCAACCGTGTTTGTTGCCACAACGTAATAGTAATCTTTGCCCTCCGCCGAAGTATCGACCTGGTATGTCACTTCTGTTGCGCCTTCAATCGGCGTTCCTCCGCCGTTGGAATTTACGTTGTTCTTATACCACTGATATGTTACTGTGCCTTCTCCCGTTATTCCTGCCTCACAAGTCAGCTTTCCAGATGTATTTCCAACGGGAATCTGCAGGCTCTCCACCGGATTTACCGAAAAAATCGGCTTTTCCAGATTGGCATCTACATGAACAGCATCGCTGTCCTCTTTTGAAATATCTACACTGGCCGAAGACGAAACCGTCGTCTCAGTTCCCATCATTTTATCCATCAGACTGTCTGTGGAACATCCTGAGAGGAATACTACACTGCACATGCATGCTGCCAGAAATATGATTCGTCTATTCTTCATATGCTTTGCACTCCTTTTTTATAATTGTTACGAAAATGTTGCAATATTGTTTCAATTCTCACCGAGACCATTATAGCACATCACGACACACCACGTCAAATCTTTTATATGACGCTTCCAGACAACCCGCAGAGACAACAAAAAAGCCCCCGGTGAGGGAGCCTTTTGCTGCATTGCACATCGGAACTGATTCCGATTTATGAATATTAGTCCATTGCAACGACTTCTTTTTTGTTGTAAGAACCACAAGCTTTGCAAACTCTGTGCGGCATCATAAGAGCACCACATTTGCTGCATTTTACAAGGTTCGGAGCAGACATTTTCCAGTTTGCTCTTCTCTTATCGCGTCTTGCTTTGGAAGATTTATTCTTAGGACAAATGGACATAGTTACACCTCCTTAAATTTGCTGAATATATCTTTGATTGCAGCCATTCGGGGGTCTAGCCCTGTGGTATCACAATCACAGGTCTGAATATTCAGATTCGCACCACAACGGCTGCAGATTCCTTTACAGTCATCTTTACACAGCACTCGAATCGGCCATTGGACTATGAGCTCATTACGAACCAGTTCTTCCACATCGAGCTCGTCTCCCTCCACAAATGAAGAGTCCTCTTCTTTTTCTCGCGTTCTTCCTCTGACAGATTCAGATCAATCTGCAGATCGAACTCGAGCTGGAATGGAGTCGCTACCGGTGTCAGGCATCTTGCACATGGAATCTCCATTGTAAGGTCTGCGCTGCCGGTGATCGTGATCACACGATTGCCTTCATGCGTAAGGCCAAGGATAACAGGATGTTTTTCGATTACCCGATAGTCCTGCCCGCCGATCGAAAAAGTTTCGGATGTAAGCGGAATTTCATACTTTTCGGACTTTCCGTCCTGCGCAAATAACTTGGTCAGACTGATTTTCATATTGTTCTCCTAATCACACTTTACCAATTATACCCGGGAAGGTAAGAATTGTCAACTGCTTTTTGAATTATTTTTTATTTTCCTTTTACTAACTCTACAGTCTCCTCGCAGATTGCGATTTCCTCGTTGGTCGGGATCACGCATGCTGTAATCTTGGAGCCTTCTTTGGTGATGATCTTCTCAACGCCGCGGCAGTTATTTGCCTCAGAATCGAATTCCAGACCCATGAACTCAAATGCTTTGCAGATGGTCTCACGAAGCGGAATAGCGTTCTCTCCAAGGCCTGCGGTGAAGGTGATCACATCTACGCCGCCCATAGCTGCGATGTAGGAACCGATGTATTTGATAATGCGGTAAGCGTATGCTTCCAGACAGTTGATGGCATCCTGATTGCCTGCCTCTGCTGCTGCAGATACATCACGGTAATCGCTGGAGATGCCGGTCATGCCGAGCATACCGGATTTCTTGTTCAGAATGTTCAGAACCTCGGATACGGTCAGGTTCTCTTTGTTGCACAGATACTCAACAAAAGCTGGATCGATATCTCCGGAACGGGTTCCCATGATCACACCTTCAAGCGGGGTAAGGCCCATGGAGGTATCTACACATTTGCCGTTCTTTACAGCGGAAAGGGAAGCACCATTTCCCATATGGCATACGATGATCTTCAGATCGTTGTAGTCTTTGCCAAGGAACTCTGCGGTTCTCTTGGATACGAATTTATGAGAAGTTCCGTGGAAGCCGTATTTACGGATTGCGTATTTCTCATAGTACTCTTTCGGAATACCGTACATATATGCTTTCGGAGGCATGGTCTGATGGAATGCGGTATCAAATACTGCTACGTTCGGACGCCCGGCATCAGTTTCATGCAGGCATTGATTCCCATCAGGTTTGCCGGATTGTGCAGAGGACCGAGGTCAGCGCACTCCTCGATAACTTTGATTACTTCGTTATCGATGATAACAGAGTTTGTGATCTTCATTCCGCCGTGCAGAACGCGGTGTCCGATGGCATCTACTTCTTCCAGGCTCTTGATGACGCCGCTCTTCTCGTTTACCAGAGCGTCCAGAACCATCTGGATTGCCTCTACGTGTGTCGGCATTGCTGCTTCTGTTACCTCTTTTTCGCCGTTCTTTGGCTCATAAACGAGGCGTCCGTCGATACCGATTCTCTCACAGAGTCCTTTTGCCAGGACGTCACGGTTATCGTAATTGATCAGCTGGAATTTCAGAGAGGAACTTCCGCAGTTTACTACTAATACGTTCATTTCTAAATTCTCCTATTTTAAAATTCTTATTAAAACTTCTGGCCGGCCTGTTCTCCGCAGCCGGCCAGAAAACCGCTTGTAATTGGTTTTATTTCGTGCTTACTGTGCCTGGCACTGTACAGCAGTGATTGCTACAACACCAACGATATCCTCTGCGGAGCATCCACGGGACAGATCGTTGACTGGAGCTGCGATACCCTGCGTCATCGGGCCGTATGCTTCTGCTTTTGCCAGTCTCTGTACCAGTTTGTATCCGATGTTTCCAGCATCCAGATCCGGGAAGATCAGAACGTTTGCTTTTCCTGCTACTTTGCTGTCCGGAGCTTTGGATGCACCTACGCTTGGAACGATAGCGGCATCAAGCTGCAGCTCGCCGTCGAGAGCGAGATCCGGGTTTGCTTCTTTTGCAATTCTGGTAGCCTCAACAACTTTGTCTACATCAGCATGTTTTGCACTTCCTTTGGAGGAATGGGAAAGCATAGCAACTCTTGGCTCGTTTCCGGTCAGCATGCGGTAGGACTCTGCGGAAGACTCTGCGATTGCAGCCAGCTCTTCCGGATTCGGGTTCTGGTTCAGACCGCAGTCACCGAATACGAATACACCGTCATCGCCGTACTCGCAGTCCGGAACTACCATCAGGAAGAATGCGGATACGAGTTTTGTGCCCGGTTTGGTCTTTAAGATCTGCAGGCATGGACGAAGGTATTTGCGGTAGAATGGCAGGCACCGGAAACAAGTCCGTCTGCATCTCCCATTTTAACCATCATAACGCCATAATATGTATAGTCATTCAGGATGGTCTCTCTTGCTTTCTCCGGAGTCATGCCTTTCTTTGCACGAAGCTCTACCAGCTTATCTACATAAGCCTGTGTTTTCTCGTTTTTCTCTGGATCTACAATAGTAGCTTTGGAGACATCCAGTCCCTCGCTGCCTTTCTTTACTGCCTCTTCGCTTCCGATGATGATCAGATTTGCAAGGTCCTCTTTCAGGATCTGTGCAGCAGCCTCATATGTTCTTCTGTCTTCTGACTCTGGCAGTACAATTGTTTTTTTGTCTGCTTTTGCTCTTGCTTTAATTGTGTCAATAAATCCCATGATCTTTTGACTCCTTTCGATAAATTTACTCGATATTCTCATTGTAGTACGCTTTTTGCCCTTTCGCAAGTATAAAATTCAAAACAACTGGACAAAAAATCCAAAACGGAGGAATTCTTGCATTCCTTTTCTGTTTTTGTTACGATAGGGCTATGTGATCCGCGGTTCCTCTCTGTTTGGAATCGTGCTATTTTTTTCGAAAGAAGGTACGTTTTATGACCATTACCGCAGTCATTGCAGAATATAATCCTTTTCATAACGGCCATGCTTATCAGCTGGCAAAAGCCAGGGAGCTTACCGGGGCGGACTATCTTGTCGTGATTATGAGCGGCGATTTCGTCCAGCGCGGCGCACCTGCGATTCTTGACCAACACGACCGTGCGGAGCTGGCGCTTCTTGGCGGCGCGGACCTTATCTTACAGCTTCCGTGTCACTTTGCACTCGGCAGTGCACAGCATTTCGCACGCGGGGCGGTATCGCTTCTTACTGCGCTTGGCTGTGTCGATTTTCTCTGCTTTGGCAGTGAATATGGAGACACGGCGCCGTTTCTGGAACTCGCTGATGTTCTGCTCCACGAGCCGGAGGAATACCGTGAGCTGCTCTCCGGTCTGCTTCGGAACGGACTTTCCTTCCCGACGGCGCGCGCACAGGCACTTTCCGCTTATTTTTCTGACAGCGCTTCCTTCTCTTCGCTTTCAAAAGAAGAACTTGATACCTTTTTAAAAGAACCAAACAATATTTTAGGCATTGAATATGTCCAGGCACTTCTGCTGTCACAAAGCCGCATTCGGCCGGTAACGATCCGCCGGGAGGCAGCGGCTACCACGAAGGAGCGCTTTTCACACAGGCACTCCCTTCTGCTACAGCAATGCGGAATCTTCTTTTTTCCAATCCGCATAAGGGTCCGGAACTGTCCGCGCTCCGCCTCCTGCATGCCGGAAGCAGTCTATCCCGCTTTCCAGGACGCCGTCACCGCACACGGCCTGCTTTCCAGCGATGATTTCAGCCTGCTCCTCGCCGCGCGGCTCCTCACAGAAACGAAGGAATCCCTTTCCTCTTATCTTGATCTTTCGCCGGATCTTGCCAACCGCATCCTCCGCCAGCGCCACGCATGCTCCTCATTCTCGGAGTTCGCCCTGCAGCTCAAAACAAAAGAGATGACCTACACCCGCATCAGCCGTGCCCTGATGCATCTGCTTCTGAACCAGAAAACATTGTACCCGGCCGGCTATAACCGTGTTCTCGGTTTCCGAAAAAGTGCCGGTGCATTGTTAAAAGAGATTAGAAGACGTTCTTCTCTGCCGCTCATTGCCAAGGCAGCCGACGCCCCGCGGCTTCTTACCGGCGATGCACTTGCCGCCTTTGAGAGCGATATACAGGCCTCTCTTTTTTACGAGACTGTCCGTTCTCACAAAACAGGGACACCGTTCGTCCATGAATACACAAAAAAGCTGGTTCTGTTATAGAACCAGCTTTTTTCCAGCAGCATCATCTGCTGCTGTGGAACTGTATAGTCCTCCACAAACGGGAAAACATTTTTTGTATCTGCACTTTCTCTTGTAAAGTCAAACTGCATGAAACGCATCTCACCATTCAGTATAAAATTGATCATAACATGATGCATGATGTGTTCTGCTGTTCCCTGTGTGATTGCTTCCATCGTCATCTGCTGTTTTATCCGATTAAGATCATCTATATTGCCAGATGCATAACGCATGAGTATCTTCAAAATCAATGTACAGGATTTCTATATAATGATTTTTAAGAGCTTTTTCATATATTGCAGCCTGAACCGCTTTCTCCAACAACTGAATTCCTCCTTGTTTTCTCATGTACTATTAATGCTTCATAGCACTCCCGCTATAAATTACTTTCATCAGTAATTCCACATCAACAGGCTTAGCAACATGTTCATTCATCCCTGCTTCTTTTGCCCTTATTCTGTCCTCCGTGAACGCATTTGCTGTCATTGCAATGATCGGTATTTTCTTTGCATCCTCTCTGTCCAGAGACCTAATCATCTTTGTAGCTTCATAACCATTCATGACCGGCATCATAATGTCCATAAGAATGACATCAAATTCACCAGGTTCACTATTTCTGAACAGTTCAACAGCTTCCTGACCATCCCATGTTTTTGTCACGTCGGCACCTTTTTTCTTTCAGGAAATCCTCTCTTAGCTGCCCGCCGTTTTCTGTTTCCATTTTAATATTTGTACTCATTTGTCTGGCACTTTCAATGGCACGGAGGAGACTTTTGGATTCCGAAGATTCATTATAATGGGTGTAGTGGAACACTGCACTTTCACATAGTTTACAATCTCCACCATTCTTTTCTCTGCTTCTGCTTTTTCTGCGTGGAAGAAATAAAACAGAGAGACTACAGCTACACAGATTCCTATCAGACCGCCGAGCAGCTGGATCCGTTTTTCTCCACCTCCAGATACTTCTGGGGATCATCCAGGTATTTTTCAATGATTTTCAGGGATGTGCCATCCAGACGCATCTCTTCCTGTGTCTGGCCCATCTGCTCACAGATTCCCCTGTCATCCTCTTTTGCAAAAGCAACGCCTATTCCGGTGATCATCAGAGGCTCTTCCAGGATACGGAAGCTTGCATCATAATCCTTCCTATACTGAACGATAGATTCCTCATGTGCAGCAACCGCATCTACATATCCTTTTCCCAGAAACGTATAGATCAGCTCCCGGTGTCCCAGGATGATCAGATTTCCCAGCTTTGGGATCCTCTCATCCGTCCGGTTCAGAAAGATGCTTTCCGGTTTGGTTGTGGACTGGACAGCGGTAATCGTCAAGACGTCCTTCCATAGAAAAAACAGCCCATGATACAATCAATCTCGCCGCTCTCCACCAGTTCTTTTTTCTCCTCCCAGTTGATCTGGACAACCTTCACCTGTTATCCCATTCTTTTGAATGCTTCCGTAGCCAGTTCTACATCAATTCCTGTCGGTACACCATCCTCATTCAGATAATTGTATGGTGGATAGCTGTCGCAGCCGAGAGTAATAACAGGCTTTTCGGTTTCTTCTTTCGTGTTATCTGTGTTTTGCACCCTGCCACGGTGACTGCTAAAATTCCAATTACTATAGTTCTTCTTAATTTCAATGAATGATTATGTTTTTGCGTTTACTACCCCTTTTTGTCAGCAGTTTTGTGATCGCTCTTTTTAATTGCGGAATATCAATCGGCTTTCCAATATGTTCATTCATCCCGGCCTCCAGACATGCTTTCCGATCTTCCTCAAAAGCATTTGCCGTCATGGCAATGATTGGAATCTTTTTGGCATCTTCACGTTCCAGCATACGAATTGCTTTTGTTGCTTCCAGCCCATCCATGACCGGCATCATCACATCCATGATGATGACATCATACTCATCCAACCTGGAATTCTGAAATATTTCAAATGCCTCTTTTCCGTTTTTCGCTTCTGTAATGTTCAGATGCTCCTCCTCCAGGATTGCATGGGCTATCTCCATATTAATGACATTATCTTCAACAAGAAGCACCCGTTTTCCTGACAGATCCATATCCTGTGAGTAGCTGTCCTTCTGTGAATCATTATTTTCAACCAAATAATCTATTTCAAATGGAACCGTAACCGTAAACGTGCTTCCTACATTTTCTTCGCTTTCCAGTTCTATCGTTCCACCCATCCGTTCAACAATATCTTTGACAATCGAAAGTCCCAGACCGGAGCCACTGAATGTTGTAGTTGACTGTTTGCCTTCCTGCGCAAAAGCATCAAACGCATGTTTTTGAAATTCTTCACTCATACCAAGACCGGTATCTGAACATACAAACTGAAAAACAGCTATATTCCCATCATCCGATAATTCTTCGCAATGAACATTCACTGTTCCATGAAAATGATTGTATTTAATCGCGTTGGAAGAAAGATTCATTAAAACCCTGCTCAGATGTACCGGACTTCCAATCAAATATCTGTGGCGGATTGTGCTTGCTTCCACGCCGCCTTCAAATCTTACACCATTCTCATAAGCACTCATTGCAACAACCGTCAGATTATTCCTTAACAGTTCTGCCAGATCAAAGGATTTATGTTCCAACACAAGGGAACCGGATTCCAGTTTGCCGATATCCAGGACATTGTTGATCAGATTTTGCAGATAATCGGCGGACTGAAGTACCTTCTTCCTGCATTCCCTTAACTTGACCACATCATTGTTATATTTTTCAGCGATATGGATCATCCCCACGATTCCGTTTAGCGGTGTACGGATATCGTGCTCATACGCCGGAGAAAGGCTGTTTTTGAAAGATTCGCGCGATGAGCATCTTCCATGCTTTCCTTAAGCTGTTTCTGATACATGAGTTCCCGTGATTTTTCTTCCGTAATATCTCGTACGACATAAAGCACATCACAGCGTTTCCATGTGCATCTCTGCTCTTTACAATAAATCTGGCCAGCCGCCATTCTCCGTTTACTCCCATAAATTCAATCGAAACAAAATTCGTATTACGAAGTCTCTCTGTCAATGTATCAAAGTCAAGAAACTCCCGGTATTTTTTTCTCTCTTCCTGGGCGGCAAATGCTGTTGGAAGTCTTTCCATAACATCATCAATTTTCCCCTTTTGTCCAAGGATTTTTTGCACAAGGTCATGGCCTTTCAAAAGCTCATATGTCCGCTCTTTAACATTGGCTTGTACGATTGTTACATACAACGTAGCAATTGCGGCAATAATCTCTGACCTCTTTGTCGCCTCATCAAGAGCCTTTTTCAACAGTACCGTACTTTTCAGATTTTCCCTCACACATCCAAGATGTCCGCCAACATCAGACAGCAGTGTAATGGAAATCTCATTCTGCCTCAAATCAGGATTATCTACCCCGATGAATCCATTCATCTGATGATTGGCATAAATCGGCACCGCAATCAAGGAACATATTTCCTGTGTTTTTAACAATTCATATTCTTCCGGTTCAGAATTTTTTGTCGCTTCCAGATCATGAATCACGATTACTTCCTTGTTTTCAAATCGTTTCACCCAGTTCGGCATCGAACTGACCGGGATTGCCTGAAGGTTATCTATCTCTGGTGCCACTCCATCGGCACACCATTCAAATGTATTGCTCAGACTGTCCTTCTGATCGGTTTCCCAGTCAAAAACATATACCCGGTCTGCCCCTGTATAGTTTCCAATCGCCTGCAACAAAGAGTGAATAATTTCTGACAGCTCCTGCTCATTTTCCACCTGATCCATAAGCGATATCTGATGCAGGATCGTGTCCATACTATGTAATTTTATTTGATAGAGTTCCTGAATCTCTTTTGTTTTCATTTTCTATCCCCCCCTGCAGTAAAACTATTATGGTTACGTCTGTGAAATAACACCGTAAGAAAGGATCCTGCTACGGCAGGATTCTCCGCTTAAACTTATGCAAAAAAACTGGTTTTATTATACTCTAACACTTTACTGCACACAAGAAAAACATTACCTTTTAGCGTTAAAAGCAAAAAAAGAACAGCAACTGTGCCAAAAGTTCCAGTGATGTGTATCAAAAACGGAAATGGACTTTCGGCAGATATATTTTCTTCTGTTTCTCTGTCTTCAGGATCAGATGGAGGAACTGACAAAACAGACACAGACCCGCAATGATAAGATGCAGCTGATGATGGAACAGATCGTGCTGTCCAATAAGAGCAGCCAAAAAGAAAAAACAGATCGGCAAAAAGAATGAAAACAGCTTCCAGATGCCATATCCAGATGTTACCGCTTTGTGCCTGAAAAGTCGAAGTTGAGGAACATCATATTTTGGAGATCTGAAGATCGCAGGGTGCTGGGTACATTACAGGCGCAAGTTCCATGAGGCACTGGAGGTCATACCGAAAGATCTGAGGAAACAGTCTGTTTTGTACCTCATCATGAACCAGATCCGTGCGATTTACCGGGAGGAAGGAAAGCTTTCCGGTCTTTCATCAGACGAACGGACTGCCCATCGACTTTTACATAATAAATTCCGCTGATCCATTTAGATTCCTGCAGCGCTCCGTTCTTATCCATGTAATACCATTTTCCACCGATCTTCTGCCAGCCAGTCTGCATTTTGCCGTTTTTGTTCAAATAATACTTTGTGTTTTCTATGGCGGCCTTCACATCCACATCCGCAGAGGTATTGCTAGAACAACGGCTGCTACCGCTGAAGTTCCCCGTAATAATTCATTTTTTCTTACACTTTTTATGGGTTGCAAGTAAAATTATCAGTATGTAATATATCATACTATACATTTCTTAAAATTACTATTTTTATTTGCGCAGATGGTAAAAAAGCCGGCAGCGATCCTTTCCATTCAGGATCACTTGCCGGCTTTTCAGCTTTCTCTTTAGTTTTTAAACGAATGAATCGGTGCCGGGATTCTTCCTGTTCTGTTGACGAATGCCTCGCAGGAGAAGTTGTTGACCGGCATGATCGGTGCATAGCCGAGGAGGCCGCCGAATTCTACGGTCTCGCCCACGCCTTTTCCGATGACCGGGATCAGGCGGACTGCCGTTGTTTTCTGGTTGACCATACCGATGGCAAGCTCATCTGCGATGATTCCGGAGATGGTCGATGCTTTCGTGTCTCCCGGGATGGCGATCATATCAAGACCTACGGAGCAGACACAGGTCATTGCCTCGAGTTTTTCAATGGTCAGTGCGCCGTCGTTGACTGCGTTGATCATACCCTGATCCTCAGAAACCGGGATGAATGCGCCGGAGAGACCGCGACATAGGAAGATGCCATAACACCGCCCTTTTTCACCTGATCGTTCAGAAGTGCCAGCGCTGCTGTCGTTCCCGGTGCACCTGCGTGCTCGAGGCCGATCTCCTCAAGGATATCCGCAACGGAATCTCCGATCGCCGGAGTCGGTGCCAGGGAAAGGTCAATGATACCAAACGGAATGTTCAGCCGCTTGGAAGCCTCCTGTGCAACGAGCTGGCCGACACGCGTTACCTTAAATGCGGTCTTCTTGATCGTCTCGCAGAGTACCTCAAAGTTCTCGCCACGTACTTTTTCCAGAGCATGTTTGACAACACCAGGACCGGAAACGCCGACATTGATGATGGCATCCGCCTCGGTTACGCCGTGGAAAGCGCCTGCCATGAACGGGTTGTCGTCCGGTGCATTGCAGAAAACAACGAGTTTTGCGCATCCAAGGCAGTTGTTCTCTTTGCTTGCCTCCGCCGTCTTCTTGATGATCTCACCCATCAGTTTGACAGCATCCATGTTGATACCGGTTTTGGTGGAGCCAAGGTTGATGGAGCTGCAGACAAAATCCGTAACAGCCAGTGCCTGCGGGATAGAACGGATCAGAAGCTCATCTGCTGTCGTCATACCTTTGCTTACCAGAGCGGAATAGCCGCCGAGGAAATTGACGCCGACTTCTTTTGCCGCACGGTCCAGAGTCTGTGCAATCGTCACAAAATCCTCCGGCGTTCTGCAGGCTGCTGCGCCGACTAAGGCAATCGGGGTAACGGAAATTCTCTTGTTTACAATCGGAATACCGAACTCGCCTCGATCTCCTCACCTACGGAAACCAGATTTCTGGCAGCCGTCGTGATTTTGTCGTAGATTTTGCGGTTCAGCTTGTCAAGATTGGAGTCGATACAGTCCATAAGACTGATTCCAAGGGTAATGGTACGAACGTCCAGATTCTCTTTTTCGATCATCTCGTTCGTTTCCTTTACTTCAAACAGATTTATCATGTCGTTTTTCTCCTTCGCTTTAGATACGGTGCATCATATTGAAAATATCTTCATGCTGGCAGCGGATGACAACGCCGATGGAACTTCCAAGCTCCTCCAGATCTTTTGCAAGCTCTGCGTTGGATTTCTCGCTCTTGGAGACATCTGTTACCATCATCATGTTGAAATATCCCTGCACAATCGTCTGAGAAATGTCTTCGATGTTTACCTGGTTCTCTGCCAGATAATTACATACCTTTGCGATAATGCCCACGGTGTCCTTGCCTACGACAGTGATAATTGTCTTCTTCATGTTTCCATTCTCCTTTTTCTGGTTTTATGTCAAAGCCCCGGAAAACCGGTAATGGCGGCCTTGCGAAAAACATGGTATGTAGCTCTAAAAATGTATATTTAAACCTCAATTAACGGTGATACTTCGCTTCTTTTAGCGACAGCGAGATGAAAATCACCCGAGTGATACGGATTATCACCCGTTGTGACCTCGCAGGCCACGGTTTCAAAGGCCAGTGCCTCATAATTATTTTCCTTGCTCAGATGGCCGAGCAGCACTTCCTGCAGATTGTCGTGCAGAATCTCGCAGAGGAGATGGCCTGCCGCCAGGTTCGATAAATGGCCTTTCGCCCCGGCGATCCGCTGTTTTAACGGATACGGGTACGGTCCGACCGCAAGCATGTTCTCGTCGTGATTTGCCTCTAACAAAACGGCATCCAGCCCGGTCAGATTCTGAACCGTGTAATCGCTGTAAACGCCAAGATCCGTCGCAATCGCAATCGATTTCCCGCCGGATTCCATGCGGTAGCCGACCGGCTCTGCCGCATCGTGGGAGATCGTAAACGGATGTACGGCGATGTCTCCCAGTGTAAACGTGTCATCCGCGTGAATCGTGTGGAAAATCCCCTCCGGAAACTTTCCAAGGCTCTTCGTCTGCTGCATCGCCTGAATTGTTCCATCCGTTGCGTAAATCGGAATACCATACCGGCGCGCCAGCACGCCAAGGCCCTGGATATGATCGGAATGCTCATGTGTCACGAGAATGCCGTCCAGCTCCTTCGCGCTGCGATCGAGAACAGCCAGCCCCGCCTCCACGCGCTTTCCGCTGATGCCCGCATCGATCAGAAGGCTTGTGGTCTCGCTTCCCGCGAAAATGCAGTTTCCGCTCGAACCACTTGCAATACTACAAAGTTTCATATTTTTTCATCCTATGGTCTAACTGTTTTTTTGTTTCCTCAAAATCGCCGCTGTTGTCGATTTCAAAATCGCAGTGGCTGCTGAATTCATCCTCGGAAAGCTGATTTGCCATGATTTCGCGAACTTTCTTCTCGGAATAGCCGCGTCCTTCGATCAATCGCTCCTTCCGGACTTCTTCATCCGCATAAATATACCACAGTTCATCACAAATTTCATCATATTTTTCTTCGATTAAGAGTGCGGCCTCCACAAAGACGTATTCCGTCCCTGCTTTTTCCGCGGCTGCAATGGCTTTTTTGATATACCGTTTTACCGCCGGATGAACGATCGCATTCAGGGCTTTTAACTTTTCTTCGTCCTGAAAAACGATCTCAGCAATCCGTTTCCGGTCAAGTTCGCCGGTCTCTGTGGTGATCTGTCTGCCGAACAGCTTCACAATCTCTCCATAGCATTCGCCGCCCGGCAGCATCACAAGGTAACCTGCCTCGTCCGCCTGGATCACCGTTGCATCATAATTCTGTCCAAGGTACGTGAGCACTTCGCTTTTTCCGGCGCCCACGCCGCCTGTAATTCCAAAAACTTTCATTCTTTTGTATCCTTTCGCTCCTGGTATGAGTGCACTATTTCGCCTCGTACCAGTTGTTTCCTGTGTGCATATCGATCTCGAGTTTGACAGCCAGATGTGCTGCCCCGGTCATCTCCTCTTCCAGGATCTGTTCTGCCTTTTCGAGCTCGTCTTCCGGCACTTCCAGCAGCAGCTCATCGTGTACCTGAAGAAGAAGTCTGGTCTTTAACTGCTCCTCTTTCAGCCGTTTCGCCACGCGGATCATCGCTATTTTAATAATATCCGCCGCCGTTCCCTGGATCGGCGCATTCATCGCAACGCGCTCGCCGAATGACCGCTGCATAAAGTTGCTCGATTTCAGCTCCGGCATCGGCCGTCTGCGTCCGAACATCGTCACGGAATAGCCTTTCTCTTTGGCATCCTCTACGCAGCGGTTCAAAACTCATGGATACCCGGATACGTCTCGAAATACTGCTGGATATAGGCCTCTGCCTCTTTCCGGCTGATGCCGAGATCCTGGCCCAGACCGAACGAACTGATGCCGTATACGATACCGAAGTTGACCGCCTTCGCATTTCTTCTCTGCAGCGGTGTTACCTCTTCAAGCGGCACATGGAACACTTTCGATGCCGTCATGCGGTGGATATCCTCCGCCTCGCGGTACGCCTCGATCAGGTTTTCATCGCCCGACATATGGGCCAGCACGCGGAGCTCAATCTGGGAATAGTCGGCATCCAGAAAGACACAGCCAAGCTTTGGCACGAAGGCTTTCCGGATCAGACGGCCAAGCTCCATCCGCACCGGAATGTTCTGCAGATTCGGATCAGTACTGCTGATGCGGCCGGTCGCGGTAATTGTCTGGTTAAATGTCGAATGGATTCTTCCATCTTTCCCGATCACGGCCTGCAGACCGTCGGCGTACGTCGATTTCAGTTTGGCAAGCTGGCGGTACTCCAGAATATCGGCAACGAGTTTGTGATCCGGTGCGAGCTTTTCGAGCACATCGGCGGCGGTGGAATAACCCGTCTTGGTCTTTTTGCCGCCCGGAAGCTGCAGCTTTTCAAACAGAATCACGCCGAGCTGCTTCGGGGAATTGATGTTGAACTCCTCGCCGGCCTCCTCGTAGATCTGTGCCTCCAGCTCTCTGATCCGCTCCGCCAGCTCAGCTCCGTAAACGGAAAGTGCTTCTTTTTCTGCGGCGATTCCATCCGCTTCCATCTGACGGAGCGTAAACACCAGCGGAATCTCCACATTCCGGTACAGATCCCACATGCCCTGCTCCTTCAGCAGCTTTTCCATGTTTTCCTGTGCGGCAAATACAGCATACGCCTGATAACCTGCATACGACTCCTGCTGTTCCGGCGTCATCTTTCCTGCGGCCGGAATCTTGCTTCCGCCGAAGATCTCTTCCATTGCCGGCACATAGCGGTGTACGTACTCTTTTACGATATCATCGTACGAATACTGTGATTTCAATGGATTTAATAAATACGCGGCAATTCCGGCATCAAACAGATGGCTTCATCGGCGTCCGGCATATCCTTCAGAAATTCTTTTCCGTCCATGACGCAGAAAACCGGAATCTGCTTCTGCAGCTCAGTCAATTTTTCTTTTAAATAATCTCCGGTCAGGAAACCTTCTGCTGGGAAGTAAACAACATCCGGCTCTCCGCTTCCATACGCAACTGCCATACCGACAAGTGAACGGCTCCGATCTGCCATCGGTCCGTCCTTCGGGGTTTCTTCTGTCAGAAGAGCGGCTCCTGCCTTCTCCTCCTTCGCGATGGTTTCAAAGAGTTCTTCCGCCTCGGAAAAATCCGTTACGGTGCGTAGAAAGACGGCATCCTCTGGTTCTGCATTCGTCTCTTCGAAGCGGCCCAGCAGGTTCTTAAACTCCAGACGTTTGAACATCTCATACGCTTTTGGTGTATAAAAATTCGAGAGTGCCGCTTTTTCACGGTCGAGCTCCACCGGCGCATCAGTATCAATCGTTGCAAGTTTTTTGCTTAATTCCGCCAGATCATAATGATCACGCATCGCTTCTTTTGCCTTGTTCGGTTTGATCTCCTCGAAATGTGCATGCGCATTTTCCAGTGTCTCGTACTGCAGCAGGATTTTCGTCGCGGTTTTCTCGCCGACACCCGGCAGACCCGGGATATTGTCTGCGGTATCGCCCATCAGCGCTTTCAGATCGATGATCTGTTTCGGGAGAAGACTGTATTTTTCCAGCACCTCTGCCGTGTGGTAATTTTCAATCGTCGTCACACGCTTTACGGTCTTTGGAATCCGGATCAGAATGTGGTCCGTTGCAAGCTGCAGCAGGTCGCGGTCTCCGGATACGATCGTAACTTCCATCCCTTCCGCCTCGCATTTGCGGCCGAGCGTTCCTAAGATATCATCCGCCTCATAGCCCTCTTTTGTGACAATCTCAATGTCCATTGCTGCGAGCACTTCCTGGATCACCGGGACCTGTTCGCGCAATTCCTGCGGCATCGGCTTTCTCGTTTCCTTGTACTGGTCATACATTTTGTGGCGGAATGTCGGCGCATGGAGGTCAAACGCCACGGCAAGATACTGCGGCTGCTCCTCATCGAGAATTTTAAACAGAATATTCAGGAATCCATATACGGCGTTCGTGTGCAGTCCTTCTGCATTGGACAGATCCGGTACGCCGTAAAAAGCCCGGTTCAGAATACTGTGTCCGTCCAGTAATACGATTTTATCACTCATAATAATCCTTTCAGCCAGGGTAATTCTATCACTTCAAAATAGTGCAGAGCCAGGAGCACCAGAAACAGAACGAGAATCAGCATCAGCACCCGGAAAAACGTATCTTTGTACCGGCGGTGTCTCGCTTCTTCCTCTTTTTTCTCCAGATCGCGTTCCAGAAGTCCTGTCAGATTGTAGGAATCGGGCGCGTCATCCTCGAAATATGCCATCGCACGGTTCACAATAAAATATGTCTCCAGTTCCTCGTGGCATGTATGGCATTTCCGGATATGGGAAATAAACGGTTCCATCTCTTTCTCCGGCATATTTCCCTGCACGTATGGCTGTATTAATTTTTCTGCTTCTTTACAGTCCATAAAATCCTGCTCTCCTTTTGTATCCGGCCAGTGTTTTCCTCTGACCGTTTTTTCTGCTATCTACCATCATACACTATTTTCTCATAATTTAAAAGAGACAACCCGCCGAAAATGGGTTGTCTCTTGTTCTCTTATAAGATAACTGTTTTCTAGTGGATTTCCATTATGCACGGACAATGTTCGGGGTCTCTTTTCCTGCCTCGAAATCCAGTGCATTCTGCAGTGTGGTCTCTGCAATCGCACGCAGTGCTTCCTCGGTGAAGAATCCCTGATGTGAAGTGATCATAACGTTCGGGAAGGACAGGAGACGTGCTGTGGTGGAGTGCTCCAGAATCTCATCGGAACGGTCCTCGAATACGTTCGGGGTTTCCTCCTCGTATACGTCAAGGCCGACGCCGAAGAATTTTCTTGCACGGATTCCCTCGATCAGGTCGTCTGTCTTTACCAGACCTCCGCGGGACGTATTGACCAGGATCACGCCGTCTTTCATCTTTTTGATGCTCTCGCGGTTGATCATGTGGTATGTGCTGTCCATCAGCGGGCAGTGCAGGGAGATCAGATCACTCTGTGCCAGCAGTTCATCAAGAGTTACGTACGTAACAAAATCTTTTAAGGATTCATTCTGGTATACATCATAAGCAATAACTTTCATGCCGAAACCGCGGCAGATTCTTGCCATAGCCGCACCGATTTTTCCGGTTCCGACGATTCCGGCGGTCTTCTGATAGAAGTTAAATCCCATCAGTCCGCCCAGGCTGAAGTCGTTTTCTCTTACTTTCGTATATGCTTTGTGCATGTGGCGGTTGACCGTCATGGCCAGTGTCATCGCATGCTCAGCTACAGCCTCCGGGGAATAACCCGGTACACGGCGTACATCAATGCCGTATTTTGCAGCTGTCTTTAAATCTACGTTGTTGAAGCCTGCGCAGCGCATCAGGATCAGCTTGACGCCTGCCTCATGCAGTGCTTCTACGGTTTTTGTTCCGACATCGGAGTTTACGAAGCGCACACGGCATCGTAGCCTTTGCCAGGGAAGCGGTTCTTGCAGCAAGGCCGGTTTTTAAATATTCCACTTCAATTTCTGGAAACTGCTCTTTGGTTCGGTCGAAAGATTCTCTGTCGTAGCTCTGGGTATCGTAAAATAAAATTTTCATAATGTTTTTCCTCCTCGCTTTGCGGTCATCTTATTGTTCCCGCTTACAGGTATTACTATACTTCATTGTTAAAACTTTGTCAATGTATTATTTGTTAAAATTTTATCAATTAGTAAATTTATTTTCAACATCTTTCACAACAGTACAAATTTACTGGATCACCTCGTCCAGGAACCGGGACGGCTCGACTTTCTTTTCAAACCGTTCCTCCACATAACAGAGCGTCAGCTCTTTCCGGGCGCGCGTCATTCCGACGTAGAACATCCGCCGCTCCTCCTCGATCGCCTCCGCAAGGACTGCTTTCTGATACGGCATTACGCCCTCGTTGACGTCAAGAAGATAGACCTTGTCGTACTCGAGTCCCTTGACGCTGTGCAGGGTGGAAACCATAACTCCTTCCGCACTCTCTGCGCGCTGCTTCTGTTTTTCCTTCATCTTCTGCTGGTATTCCTCAATATGTGCAAACCAGCCCTCGATGCTTTTCTGGCTCTTTGCCGCCTCCTGCAGCTCGTCCAAAACGGAAATCAGATCATCCTCTTTCAGATGGCGGTATGCAACATATTCCTTCACATACTGTTCATAGCCGATCGCATAGCGGATGTAATTGACCGCGCCGAACGGCGATAAATGCGTCAGTGTCGTGATATCCTGCTCCAGTTTGCGGATCCGCTGGCACATCCAGTCTTTTTCTTCGTAATATTCCAGAAGTGCATCGAACGAAACAGTCGCCTCCTCAAAGGCATCCCGCGACAAATAACGGTTCGGGCGGTTGGCAATCTTTAAAAACTCGCCGCGCTTCCGGCTTCCCATCGCAAGATTCAGATACGTCAGCAGATCTTTCGCAATCCAGTGGTCATAGAGATCCGGCAGGGCATCCCGCATCTGGAACGGGATCTGTGCTTCCATCAGTTCCTCTACTGCTGTCCGGCAGCCAAGATTCGTGCGGAACAAAAGCGCCATCTCTTCATATGGACAGCCGTTTTTCTCCGCCTCCCGCAGCTCCTCGGCAACGGCACGCATCTCCTCGCGCGGGTTCTTATATCCCCGGATTGCAACCGGAGCGCCTTTCTCGTTGTCGGTGGAAATCGCCTTTTCATACCGCTTTTTGTTGTGGTGGATCAGGCATTGGGACCGCTTCACAATAAATTCCGTACTACGGTAATTTTTATCGAGCACTACCTGCGCCGCGCCCGGGTAATCTTTCGGAAAATTCAGCATGATCTCCGGCTTGGCCCCGCGGAACTGATAAATCGACTGATCGTCATCCCCGACAATAAAGAGGTTATTTTCCGGCAACGCCAGCATCCGCACAATCTCATACTGCACGGGGCTGATGTCCTGAAACTCGTCAATCAGGATATACTGAAATTTCTGCTGCCAGGCGCGGAGGACCTCCGGCCGCTCCAGAAAGAGACGTTTGCACTGCACCATCAGATCGTCGAAATCGAGTTTTTTGTTCTCCTTCCGCCATTTCTCATACGCCTCATAGATTTCGCGGAACTTTTCCTGCGGCATACAGGCGGAATAGTAATGTTCCAGCGGGATCTGATTGTTCTTCACAGTGCTGATTTCGCGCGCCAGATTTTCCTCGAGATCCTCTTCCTCCAGGTCTCTGGCATAGTGGTTGACCAGCTCGCGCATCAGCCGCTTTTTCTCTTCCTCGCTTAAAATATTGTTGCCGGACATGCGGTACGTATGGCGCAGAATCGCGTAGAATACCCCGTGGAACGTTCCAAAGGTGACCTGGGTACTCGTCTTTCCCATCGCCTTCAAATACCGCTCCTTCATCTCTTTTGCCGCCGCACGCGTAAATGTTACGACAAGAATACGAGAGGCGGAAATGCCGCTCGTTACAAGCTGGCAGGTCCGCCCCGTAATCACTGCGGTTTTCCCCGACCCCGGTCCGGCAAGGACCATCATGGGCCGGTGGTATGCATCACCGCTTTTTTCTGTGAATTATTATATATCATTTGGATAATTTCTCAATCGCTTTGTCGATGCGGGCAAGAGACTCCTCTTTTCCCAGAACCTCAAGGATTTCCGTTGCGCCGGCCGGTGTCATCTGTTTTCCGGAAAGAGCGGTACGGATCGGCCACATAATATAACCGGTCTTGTATCCTTTTTCTTTTCCGAATGCGCTGAGCATCTCAAAGAGAGCATCATTGCTGAAATCTTCCTGCGCTGCCAGCAGCGGTTTTACTTCCTGAAGAAGTGCAAGGGAGGTCTCCTCGTTTGTCTTCATCTTTTTGTGAGTGTACATCGAAGCGTCGTACTCCGGAACTTCCTCGAAGAAGTCGATGAGGTCTGCAATATCCGGGAATACTTCGATTCTTGTTTTTACCATGGCTGCAATTTTCTTAAAATCGAGCGGACGGTGGACTGTCTTCTGGATATACGGAAGCGCCATCTCATAGAACTTCTCGTCGTCCATTGCCTTCATGTACTCGCCGTTCATCCAGCGGAGTTTTGTCATATCGAAAACGGCCGGAGATTTGCTGATGTGGTGGTAATCGAAGATTTTTACCAGCTCCTCGAGAGAATAGATCTCGCGGTTTCCTTCCGGGCTCCATCCAAGAAGGGCTACGAAGTTGACAATGGCATCTTTTAAGAAGCCTGATCGATCAGGTCTTCATAAGAAGAATGGCCGCAGCGTTTGGACAGCTTCTGATGCTCCTCGTTGGTGATCAGCGGACAGTGTACGTAAACTGGAACTTCCCAGCCGAATGCCTCGTAAATACGGTTGTATTTCGGGGATGAGGACAGATACTCATTACCGCGTACAACGTGGGTTACACCCATCAGATGGTCGTCGATGACGTTTGCGAAGTTGTAGGTCGGATATCCGTCGGATTTGATCAGAATCAGTCTTCCAGCTCCTCGTTGTTTACGGTGATGTCTCCGTAGATCTCATCGTGGAAGGTTGTGGTTCCTTCGGTCGGCATATTGAAACGGATGACGTACGGTTTGCCGGCTGCCAGATTGGCCTCTACTTCCTCTTTGGAAAGACCAAGGCAGTGTTTGTCGTAGATCGAGATTTCTTTTCCGCCTACGTTACGCTTGCACTGGCTCAGGCGCTCTGCGTCACAGAAGCAGTAATAAGCGTCACCCTGCTCTACCAGCTGTTTTGCGTATTTCAGGTACAGACCTGCTGCATTACGCTCGCTCTGTACGTACGGGCCGCAGCCGCCGTCTTTGTCCGGTCCCTCGTCGTGTACCAGGCCGGTCTCTTTTAAGGTACGGTAGATGATATCAAGTGCGCCTTCCTGGAAACGCTCCTGGTCGGTATCCTCGATACGGAGCATAAAGGTTCCGTCATCGTGTTTTGCGATCAGATACGCATACAGGGCAGTACGCAGGTTTCCTACATGCATCCGGCCTGTCGGGCTCGGTGCAAATCTTGTTTTTACATTGCTCATTTTTCTTTTCTCCTGATTTCTGGTTTTTCTGGAACAATCCTTTTGTCTGTTCCCTTCCACCATTTATTTAGAATGGAAAACAGCCCGGCGTTTCTTCCGAGCTGCACCATCCTTCCACTTTTGCCAGCGGCAATGCTCTTTTTCAGACCTCTACGCCGTGCTGTTTCAAATATTCCATAAAGTCGCCGACGGTAGAAAGGTCTGTCAGTTCGTCGGTGTCGATTTCAATTCCGTACTCGTCTTCTAATGCCATAACCATCTCGTAGAGATCCAGGGAATCTGCACCCAGGTCATCTTTAAAAGAAGTATCTTCGTTGATGCTGTCTGCATCACAGTTGAGCTGTTCTACTAAAATTTCTTTTATCTTTTCTAACATTGTTCTGCTCCTTCCTGCCTCTACCCGGCAGCCAGTATTTCTTTCGAAAAAAGTGTATCTGTTATTCCGGCATTTGTCAATAGATTTTTCTACTTTTACTGTTCTTCCGCCTGCGCCTCTCCTTCTCCGCTCTTTCCATCCTGGAACACAATAAAGCGGGAGACGCACAGGGCAATGCCGATTTCCGTCAGGATAAAGAGCACCGATGTTCCTCCGTAACTGATAAATGGAAGGGTAATTCCCGTTGCCGGCATCAGTTTCAGAACGACGCACAGGTTCAGAATAACCTGAATGGAAATATGTGCAAAAACGCCGCTCACCATCAGCATTCCATACGCGTCCGGCGCATTCTGTGCAACCACAAACAGACGGTACAGCAAGTAGCCAAACAGCAGCAATACAAGAAGCGCGCCAAATATTCCAAGCTCCTCGCAGATGATCGAGAAGATCATATCGTTCTGTGCTTCCGGAATTGTTGTAATCTTCTGCGTACTGTTGCCAAGTCCTTTTCCGAGAAATCCACCGGAGCCAATCGCATAAAGTCCCTGCAGAATCTGATAGCTGCCTCCGGAAAGCCATTCATAGATACGGTTCGACCGGAAGTCACCGCCTATTCTTTCAAAGATCTGCAGATTATTTTTAAATGATAATCGCAAAAACACCAATTACCGCCGCGCCCGGAATCACACGCGCATAAAATTTTACCTCCGGGTCCGCCAGAAACAAAATGACGCAGGCGATGAGTCCCAGAATAATGGCGGTACTCAGGTTGTCCGTCAGAATCCACGCAGCCAGCGCCTGCAGCACGCCAAGTCCGAGGACAATCGCTTTTGCGCGGATGGTACGCATATTTTTTCCCATCTTCAGGATAATGTATGGCAAATACAGAATCAGCCCCAGCTTTCCAATCTCCGCAGGCTGAAGACTGACACCGCCGATCCGGAGCCATCTTCTCGCCCCGTAGGTT
>ENA-OQHY01000134-OQHY01000134.1-human-gut-metagenome-genome-assembly--contig:-NODE-134-length-41166-cov-3.552499_pt1 | contig 41166 bp, 52 predicted proteins | sample MGYA00242570_ERZ504733 | MGnify/ENA primary metagenome ERZ504733 (study PRJEB26092, sample SAMD00036219) | human gut metagenome | host: Homo sapiens | study: EMG produced TPA metagenomics assembly of... | reverse complement strand
AGTGGCGGAAACAGCGAACCGAAGCAGGGGCAGCGGTCGCAGAGTGCGAGGGGCTTTTGCCCCCGAAGCACGATGCGGGTACCGCAACCCGACATTATCGAGCATTTTGGCAACGCAGATGCCGTGCTGCAGCCGCCGGAGCGGTGCTTAAGCCGTTAGGCGGGAATTGTGCGGTGTTGCCTTAGACTTTATTCCGTGAATACGGGCGTACATGGTGCGGTCCCTGCGGAGTATTTTTCAACCGTTTTAGGCTCCGCCATTTTGCTAACGCAAGAACATTCGGCCGCTTGTTTCACACGTAAACATTGATTAACTCTGTACCCCTGCGAGATGCAGAAACTTTTTGTCAGACTGAATGCCCTGGGTCAGGAATTTGCCATCTTTGAACAGTGCATAGGTTGTAACCGGCGCGGGCACATTTTGTGCCTGCACCTTACTGGTGATATGAACAGCTTTCAACGGTATCCCGTGCTCTCTTGCGGCTTCTTCCACCCGCGGCACCCAGTAGTAAGTAAACGGGCACTGATCGGTATAATAAAGAACGAACCACTCTGCTCCACGCAGGGTGCTTGGCGCACGCCTTGAACTTTGGCGGCTCAGCATCTTGTTCAAACGGCAGATACATCAGGTTGATTCCACATTCTGATGTGTCTGCAACAGCAAACCCTTTATATGCCATAAATTTAGGGTCGGAGAGGAATTCGCGTTTTCGTCCTTCTGCGGATAGAATGCACAGCCCTTTTCGCCCCTGCCCTTTTGCATCCTGCACACACTGCTGCAACAGTTCATTGGCGTATCCGTGTCCTTTTAGGGAACCGGATACCCACAAACAATCGATATAAACATATCCGCCTGCCTGAATCGGGACCCATGCGTTTTCTGCCGGGATATACTCAATAAAGCATTTGCCGCGCTCCGTGCTCCGGTAGAAAACCAAACCTTCTGCAAAGCGCTGCTTAAGCCATTCCTTTTTCATCACGCTCTGCTTGCCGGACATTGCACAGCAGATATGTTCTTTCTCAATATTATCCTTTGTAATTTGGATATAATCCATTTGAAACCCCTTACATGCTTCATGATTCTACCGTGCCCACAATCTCCAGCTTTACTTCTTTATTCTTTCCGTCTGCATAATTTCCTTTAACCTTCTGCGGGTACATTTCCTGCACGGCGGGCAGCTCCCCCAGGCCGCGCAAGGTACGCGCGGGCAAACAGGCAGTCCGGCGCGGCCTGCCGCTTGTGCCGGGTATCTTCAAAAATTTTATTCCACTCGCCGCAAATAGTCAAGGCTTGGGGCGGGGTATCAAAATTCATAGTTTCGCCTCTTAATTTTTTCAAAAACATTTTATTTGTCTGCTCAAATCTGCATTTTCCGCTCGTTATATTCGATAAGCAGGTAAAGCGCCTGCCGATGTGTGTGATAAAAGGAGGTAGCACCATGCTGTTTACCATGTTTGTATTGTTTTTGTTTGGCTGGCTGTTTTTCCATTCCATCGGGCTGGCACTGCACCTGACCTGGTGCGCAGCCAAAGTGATTGCCGCGCTGCTGTTTGCGGTAGCGCTGCCGGTGCTGCTGGTCTGCCTGTTTGTGGCGGGCGGCCTATTGCTGCTGGTCCCGCTGGGCTGATCGGCGCTGCTTTCGGCATTTTGAAATTCTGCGCTTAACCTGTTATCTCTCCTCTTATTATTACGCACACGAAGCCGGTACCCAAAAGCACAAAGGAGAGATTGAGCTGTGAGCAGAAGTCAGAAATGGCGGCAGGAGTGGTCGTTCTTCATCGGGGACAGCGGACGCCGGAAGTATAACCGCTTCTGCGTCCGCTGCGTCCATACTATAACACCCCCTATGATATAACTACTTCACGGCTCGATTTTTCGGTTTGAAAAAGGATGAAAAGCCTTGCCAGATAACCGAAAACCTTGATATACGGGGCTTTTCCGGTTTGTCGTAATTATACCGTAAGGGCATTCTTGCGCCAGTTTGCTTTTGGCAAACGTGTCCCGATGAAGATGATTCAGGAGTGGCTGGGACACAGCGATTCCTCTACCACCGCGAATATTTATTCGCATTTGGACTACGCTTCCAAGGTTTCTTCAGCAGAAGCAATGCTGAACGGGCTTGGAATGGGTTCAAATCTGGAAAATGACACTTAAAAAGTGTGATTTCTCTCCAGAACAGGGCGTTTTCTCTCCTGTTATGAAATTGTCAAACTCAAAATTCTGCTTTTGCATAAAAAAGCGGTACAGAGCGCTCAAAAAAGTACACTGTACCGTTGATTGGCGGAGCATCAGAGATTTGAACTCTGGCGGCGCTACAAACGCCCTATCGCATTTCGAGTGCGACCCCTTCGACCTCTTGGGTAATGCTCCTTATAGTAATCCCCCAAAATCTTCTCCGGAAAAAGGAGAGAAAAGTAGGAGAGAACAGCAAATATTTAATTGTAGAAAACAGTGGATTTTTGACGATGAGTCGTTATAAAATCAATGGCAGCTTTCAAAATGCCTGCTTGATTTCGAGTCAGGTATAACATTGATTTGCCTTTATTTCTCTTTGCTTCGCTTTGCGTTACACCGCTTATTTTCTTCTTTTACGCTTGTTTTTGATATTTCGGCTTACATTGCTTTATTTGTTGCCCGTGGCTGTTTGGGCAACATTTGGGCAACAGCTCATTTTTGGGCAACACTTTTCGGCTCCGCACAGGAATTTTGCAAAATTTATACAGATTTTGAAGATTTGGCTATATTTCAGGCCAAATCTTTTTTCTTTTTTAGGGAGAAATCTGCTATGCAAAAAACAAATTTTACCGCTGAAAGCGGCTCTTTTATGCGGAAAACGCGGGGATATTCTATCGTCCAAAACGAGGCGCTGTTCAACGACAATCTTTCCATGAGCGCAAAGGGCTATACGCCCTGATTGCAACCCGTATTGATTATACGGCAACGCCGCTGACAAAGCAATGGCTGATGAATCATTGCACGGAAGGCGAACGCGCCTTTAACCGGGCGTGGGATGCGCTGAAAGTCAACGGTTATCTTGTTGCCCATGTTCACCCGGCCGAAAAGGGCCGTTTCCGCTATGAATATGAACTGCGTGATTCCAATATGGACTGGGACGGCGTATATCTAATTTACTATGACGCTCAGGGAAAAATCAGCAACACCAACCTGACAAGGGCTACAAGTAACCATACCCCACAAAATGTACCCACTGGTGCGACCATACCCTACAAAACCACACCAGTGGTAAGCGCTGCCGTGGTTACCGCAGCGGCGGTAATGTAGGCAGTATTATAATTACTATAATTAAATACTCTTATTAATTACTAATATAAATACTATAAAGCTATCTGAAAAGAGAAAACAGGCGCTGATTTCTGCGCTGGTTGCGGGAGCGCACCCCGGTTCTCTCTTTCAGGCGGCTTTGCAAACGGAAAGGATCCGAACGATGAAATTGGAATATGTAAATATAAACGGCTACCTTGTTCCCAAACTGGCAAGCGATGCACTGCCACAGGCTGAAATCGGAAAATACGGAATGATGCGGGCGCGCTATCTGGATGAACATCGTTCCTTTGAATACGACCGGATGATGCTGGACGGAACATTGGCGCAACATCTTTCGGAAATAGACCGGGAAGCACACCGACAAATAGAAAGCCTGACAAAGAAATTGGCTGAACAAGCTGGCGTTACCGAAGAATTAAAGCGCCAATCCCCTTTGCAGTGGGCTGCATCTATGCAGGAACGTAGGTGCAAGCGGAGGAAATTGTCTGCGCAGACTGATTTAATCCGGAAGAAAATGCGAGAAACGGGCAGTCTTTTACGGCCGAGTGACCATGCACCGGACGGTGCGGCAAGCACGTCGTTATGCTGTCATACCAGCATAACGACCACTGTCAGGGGGCGGCCCTGATACCCCGGAGAAAGGAAAATTAAAATGCTGAAACGACAAAAACAGGTAACGATACGTTTTACCGAAAAAGAATACGGCGCACTGAAAAACAAGTGCGAAACAGCAGGCGTGAAGATGGAACCGTTTATGCGGGCGCTTGTGAACGGCTGCGAAATCAAGAGCCGTCCGCCGGACAGTTATAAAGCCTTGGCGGCGCAGGTGGCGGCAATCGGAAACAATTTGAACCAGCTGACGCGGTTGGCCAACAGCACTGGCAAAATTGAGAACGCCCAGCTTGCCGAGGTAAACCGGATGATGCAGCGCATATGGCAGCTTATGCGGGAGGAGCAGTAATGGCAATCACAAAGATTTTGCCGGTGCGCGGGCAATTAAAAGGCTGCTTGGATTACGCTGCCAATCCGCAAAAGACGGAGTATCTGAACACCGCAGATATGCAGCGGCTGATGAACTACACGCAGAACGGCGATAAAACCGAGCACCAGCTCTATGTTTCCGGCTTTAATTGCGACCCGCAAAACGCTATTATCTTATGCAGGCAACAAAGCGGCGTTGGGGCAAGCCGTTGGACAGCGGCAATGTGGGCTACCATATAATCCAGAGTTTTAAGCCCGGCGAGGCAACACCCAATCAGGTACACGAAATCGGCTGCGAGTTTGCCCGGCGGTTTCTGGCTGACCGTTTTGAGTGTACCGTCAGTACCCATCTGGACAAAGGTCATTTGCATAACCATATTGTTGTAAACTCGGTTTCGTTTATGGACGGACGGATGTTCCGCAACGATTTTGCAACCTACTACAAAGGCATCCGAGCCGTTTCCGATGAACTGTGCCGCGAAAATCGACTGTCTGTTGTGGAAACAGACGGACACGGGAAATCCTATGGCGAATGGAAGCAGGAAAAGCAGGGTGCCCCTACGCTGCGTGGCATGGTAAAGGCAGATGTGGAAATAGCAATGACCACCGCAGATAGCTTTGCCGGATTTATTGTGGAGTTGCAGAAAATGGGGTATGCGGTGAAATACGGCCCGCAGGTGGCGCATATCACGGTACGACATAAGGACGCAAAAAAGAATGTCAGGCTGGATCGACTAGACGCACACTACAGCGAGGCGGCACTGCGGGATTATTTTGAAAAGCTGCGAGAACTGCCGCCGGAATGGCGGCGGGAATACAAGAAGCAGACAGCGCCGGAGTCGCCGCGTTGGCAGCCTAAAGCGGCTTACAAGCCGATACAGAGCCGCGCCCGATACCGTGGTCACCTTCCCGCAAAATGCGGCAAAATCACCGGCTTTATGGCATGCTACTATCATTACTGTGCGCTGCTGCGAAAAGCATACAGCGGAAAAGTGAGCAAACGCAGCTACTACCTGCTACGGGAAGACTTTATCAAATTCAGTCGCTATCGGCAGCAATGTGACCTTTTGTGGGAACGGCAAATCACAACGCTTGATGAACTGCTGGCTCACAAAGAAAATCTGCAAACTGAATATGACAGCCTTACAGCGCAGCGTAAGGCGTTGTACCGGGCAAAGAATATTCCGGGGTGCCCTGAACGTTCCGAGCAAATACAGACGCTCACAGCCCGCATCAGAGCATTGCGGCGGGATATAGGTACATGTGCCAATATAGAATCCGACTGCGAGGGCGTGACGGATAAGGTGGTAAAGGTAAGGCAGACAGAGCAGATACGGGGCACGGAACGCTCCGAAGTCGGTGAAGTGGACTCCCATTATGAACTGATTTAACTTGCCGGTAATTTGCTCGAAGCTATATAATCACTGCATTCTCCAAGTAAATTTACTTGAAAATGGCGATTATACGGCAATTTCTTGCGTCTGTAAACATAGTTGGAGACAGCCTTGCACTTGCCGGTAACTTGCTGCGTATGCAGCCACAACATAGTCAGTATACTCTAAAGGGGACTGTCAAAAAGCAGCCCCTTTTAGATTCTGAGTATTAGTTTTTCAGCGCTCCAATCGGCATAACATATACACCATCAGGGCGCTGATATGCGTAATCACCGGTTCCTGTTAAAACCATCAGGAACGAGGGATTGTTCATGCGGCTGGTATCTATTTTTGCTTCCATTGCTTTCAGCGACATCACGTCTTCCTCGATAAGCTTATCACCGCCAAGTTTGATTTCAATAAGGCCGTATTTGCCATTCCGTAGGTGAATTACGGCATCGCACTCTTGGCCGTCTTTGTCACGGTAGTGATAAACAGAGCCGTTCAACGCATCCGCATATACGCGAAGATCACGAACACAAAGGGTTTCAAACAGAAAACCGAATGTATTCAGGTCGTTTATTAAGTCGTTCGGCCCGATGCTAAGTGCGGCTACTGCAATAGATGGGTCAACAAAATATCGCGTGTCTGAAGAACGAATTGCTGTCTTGGAACGAAGATTTGGATTCCAAGCGGGCATATCCTCGATAACAAAAATTTTTCGCAGAGCGCTGGTGTATTGACCAATCGTGTCATCACCAAGCTTTGCACCATCATTAGCAGCTACATCTTGTGCCAGAACTGTATTCGGCGTTTGACTGCCCTGATTCCGTGCATAGGAACGCATAAGCCTGCGAACTTGCTCGACATTTTTCTGAACATTATCAACACGATTGATGTCAGAATGAATTACTGCATCAAGGTAATCGTTTGCCTGGTCCAAAGCAATCTCATCACGCATATCTACAGCCTGCGGCCAGCCACCGCGGCACACAAGAAATGCGAGGCGCTCAAAATTCAAATCAGAGCAGCCATCAATCGGCGCACCCTCAAACAAGTCCTTCAGGCTGACATCTCCGGATGAATCCCCGGATTCGTATATACTCATTGGCCGCATTGCAAGCCAAGTAAAACGGCCGGTGCCGGAGTGGGTGATTTCTTTCGTATCAGGGGGGACAGCGGAGCCGGTTACCCATGCTCCTCAGATCATATAAAACACTCTCACCGCGTGCTTTGTTAGTACCTGTGAAGAGTACTTCATACCCGGATAATCCTAGTATTTCTGCGGTTTTGCTAGCAATTCCGCTAGTTGCTCCTGTAATAACAGCTCTTTTCATATATAATCATTCCTTTCCGCTACGTACTAAGCCACAAAAGTGAAACAAAAAGCAGATGCCATTAACGCAGCCAATCGTGATTTTTTAGAATGTACTTGAGAAGGCAGGCATATTTACAGAGCAAATGATGGTGAGTAGCTCAGCAAGGGCTGAACCCAATGTACATGTGTACCGGATGCGCAATAAGCAGGGGATAGAACATCGTAAAGATGTCTATTTTCTGCGGTTAGAGTGTAGAACCATAAACGGTCAGAGTGTATTTCCCGACCAGTATATGCCCGCAGGTTTTACCTGCTCCTTCAAATACTGCTTTAGGGGGATAGAGATTTGATTTTGTGTACTGTATTTCAGCGAGGGGCTTGAATTGTGATGATTTCAACTTGGAATTTTTAAAGATATAATTGATATAAAAGTACATTCATGACAACTTTCATAAATCATATCCATATAATTCCACTTGAGTCAACGCCGGGAACGGTGAAGGATCATCAGATTTTATTAGCTCACACAGGCTCAGCCCTGTGATAACCGCTCCATGCAGATCGAAACTTTGGCCTTCTGCCGATTTTTTTAAAGATAGTGTGCGATGGGTCCCATCGGATAGCTGCAGCGTGGCCTGTACCCACCAGGCGTCGTGCGGGAAGTCGGCGCGAGTGGTGATCACCAGACTTTCAGCTTGTACCGGCCGACCCAGCTCCAAATGCCACTGAGCGTCCGGCCGGCGGTTGATCCCCCAGCTTTGGTAAGGATACCGTCCATGGCTTTGAGGCATATTACCCCATCAATGGCATTTCGCGCCGCAAATACCGCCTCGTTCCGGGTTTCTACATTTGCCCAGGCATGGGGAAACATCCCTTTGTTTTGGTTACGGTCATATACGTTGCGTGCCAGATTTCTCTTACAGGTGATCTCATCCTTACGGGCAGCACGCACCATCAGGTAGTGCCTGTCCCCTGCAAAAGCGCGTGGATTATAGCTGCTGCGTTCCTCTCCAAAAGGAAGCGGCCAGCAGAACGCGGCGCCATCCCAATACACAAGAGTTTCCCCAAGTGTATCCTCCAACTGAATTACGAAATATCCTGCCTGGTCGGTTTCTATACGAATTGCATCGCCCGGGAGGTACTCGCTGTCATACACCAAAACGACCTTGCCGGATCCATAGGCCGTTGCCAGTACGCGGTCCCCGGAGATTACCGACAGAGTGATTTTCTTTTCTTCCATAATTACCCCTTTAACGTTCTTGACACTTCGATTGATTTTCTTTAAAAAGATTCCATATCCGATTGGGAAACCTGCTTCGTTGTATCGATCGATACCGTCCCGTGCTCACTGCGCACATGAACCGTTCCTTCCGAAACATTGATCACCGGCCGTTCTGACAAATGGGCCGATGCATCCGCGCCCATGTGTCCATAGACGGAATGTACAAACAGATAATGCCCCGGCTGCACATGATACAGCAAAGTCGGAACAGCCGTCAGATTGTGCATGAGATTCGTATTTGGCGCCGTGCGAACCATTTTGGGTTCTGCAGCAAGATCAGCGTAATTGCAGAAAATTCCGGCCCCGCCCCATTCCAGGAGCGCCCAGGTCCCGCTGTGATCCACTTCTTCCGCGCCGGGGATCTTTTTCCCGTCCACAGGCCCTTTTTGTGCCTGGAACGGCTTTTCTACCGGCAAGCAAAGCCGCCGTCCGCCAAATCGATGGCACTGGTGGTGGTCACTGCATGGATCCGTACATGCCAGTCACTGCCGCAGGGCACGATCCAGCTTTGCACCGAAGTGCCCGGCAATAATGTATACTGGCTCCAGTTATAGGCTGGGAACAGGGCATACGCTTCCAACCCGTACCGGTCCGGTAAAAATTCATCCCGGCCGGGCTGGCCGCCAACGCACCGTCAAAGGCACCGCCGGAGAGGTCCTGCCCGTGGGGGACGCTAAAGCCAAAGCGGTTGGAATAAACAAATTTCTCGTACTTTGCAGAGCAGGCACCTTTTTCCGGGGCGTGCTGCCCCACCGGTACAGGCAAACATGGTCGCCGGAATGGGTCAAAAGCATTCTGGGGGCTTTTTGTACGCAAAGGGACGGATGTTCTGGGGCTTTTTCCGCCTCCGTCCAGAAAGGGTGCTCCTGCGGTAAAGCCAAAAACAGAAACGCCTTAAACGACCAGTAGGGGGAACCGTGAGCATTATAGAACTCGCTCATGAACAGGTTGGGGTATGCATATCCGATCGTGAGCAAGCCGGCGGGGTCCGTAATGGGCAGCTGCATCCAGTGTCTCAGGTTTTGCAGCACCACATGGCGCACCTCGCCCCAGGGAAGCCCTTCCACATCTGCCAGTGCCAAGGCGGAGAAAAAGGCACTGTGGGCAAAGCGGTACGTCAAACTCCGTCCAAAGGGAACTTCCGCTCCATCGTTAGCAAACCAGTGGATAAAGTCTTTTGCAAAACAGGCGCTGCGCTGCTTGAGCTCCTCCCGCGTTCCGTCGTTTCGGTTACCGACAAGGTCGCCCAAAGCAGGGAATAAAAATGCATGGCAAAAGGAATGTAATAGTCCAGTTGCCCGTCGTGCCCGTCAAAATACCAGCCATCCCCGCAGTAGCAGCTTTCGATCAGTTCAAAATCCTGCTGCAGCCGTGCCGGGTCCGGTTCGGCCCCCAGGCGCGCAAAGGCCATGTTCGTCAAAATACGGAAAAAACGCCAGTTGTTGGGATGCAGCTGGTGGCGGTTGATCTCCCCCAGCCAGGCCAGAATATGCTCTTTCGCTTCGGTATCCAAGGGTTCCCACAAAACGCGAGGAGCCAGCGAAAGCGCAAACGCTACCGCAGCGCCTTCTACGATCTTCTGGTCAAAATCCGTCAGTTCGCCCCAATAATCTTCGTGCTGCGGGTCGGTTCCGTTTTTCAGCCCGGTGCGGTACCAAACCGCCCATTCTTCAATTTCTTGTTGCTGATCCGGCGGCAGTTGCTCATTATCCGCGGCAAACAAAGGGGCCAGCCCCCAAAGGACTCGCGCCCATCCTTCCATGCGCGCTGTTTTTTCCCCATAATGAGCCCCCGTGTTCCCTAGGTGCAAAAGTCCTTTTCCCGCCGAATAAAATGGTTTTAACGGGCGGCACAGATCTAAAAGCAGGCGGACACAATCCGCACGGGTCGCCAGTGGATTTTCGGCCAACGCCTTATGAAACACATCCATACAATCAATCCTCCGAAAGATAGTCTTTAGTCTGTAAAAAAATGCCGGACAGATTGTAAATCTATCCGGCATCAGGTGCGGTTATGATCTGTTCTGGAGCAACATTTTCATGGTCTGCGGATACTGTTCCATCTCTTGCTGATCGCAGTGCAGTACCGTCAGTTCAGGGCGCCAGGCACTCTCCCATTCCAAGGAATAGTACCCGTTATACCCTTTGGCCTGCAGCAAGGCGATGATCTTTTGCAGGGGGATTTCTCCTTGACCGATTTTTGTGTATTTCCAAATGAGCATATTGGGGTCGTTCCAGGGCAAGCCGTCTTTGATGTGGACATGCACTAACCGTTCTCCCAGGATCTGTACGGTCTGTTCGACGGTCTCTCCGACCTCCAGGGGGTGCATCACATCCCAGATCACCCGCACATGGCGCAATCCCAAGGCATCGATCAACTGTGCAAGAGAGCGGCCGCTGGAAAACTCGTTATGCGTTTCGATCCAGACTTCTTTGTCCAGGCGTTCTGCCATTTGGTCCGCCTGAAGCAACCAGCGTTCGATCCCAGGCAGGTCCAGGGCCTTTTTCGGGGTATCCTGCGTTTTGCGCACATATCCCAACATGATGCGAACGCCCTTTGTTTGCAGCAGGTCCGCGATCTCAAAACAGCGGCGCAACTCCTGCAGCGCACTTTCCTGCCAACACCCAAGAACGATCCCGCTTCCCAAATTGCTTACGCATAAACCTTTGGTGCGGATCTGTTCGTACAGACCTTGGTAGTGGCTGTCTGGCGCGTCAAGCATGGACCATGTATGGTAGTCCATACGGATCTCGATTGCCTCGTACCCAAACCGGGCACAAAATTCCAGTACCTTTTCCGGCTCCCACTCGCGAAAAGGAAGCGTGCTGATAGAAAGCCTCATTCTGCCACCTTACCGTACCGTCATGCGCTTGGCATACTCATAAGGGATCTCATCACGAGAGTGGTCGCCGTTCTCGATCGCCCGGATCCCTTCGATCAGGCGCAGGGTAACCTTTTCTCTCATATCGAAGGAGGGGCCTGCCATATGGGGGAACAGCATCACATTGGGCAGCTTGCGCAGGATGTCCTGTTCCGGCAGAGGTTCTTGGTGATATACATCCAAAACCGCCTGGAAACGTCCTGTGGCAAGTTCCTGGTACAGGGCTTTCTGATCGATGATCTGCGCACGGGCTGTGTTGACCAGCAACGCCCCCGGACGGATCATCTGCAAGAGCCGCCCGTCGATCATGCCCTCGGTATCATCGTTCCACGCCGCGTGGAGCGAAATCACATCACACTCCGAGAAAATCTCTTCCAGCGTTGCTTTTTTGGCACCGTATCGGGAGAGTTCCTCTTCCGTAGCGTACTGCGAGGCTAGGTAGATCGTGGGCTCGAACCAAGACAGAAGGGACATGTAGTAGCGCGAGATCGCACCATAGCCCACAATGCCGATCTTTCTTCCGATCAGGCCCTTGTTCCAGCCGTTCTCCAAGCGCCAGCCCCCATTGCGCATGGAATCCACAAATTCCACATTCCGGCGCAGCGACATCAAAGTATAGCACAGGCAGCCTTCTGCAACGCTTTTGGCAAACAGATCGTTACCGCTCAGGACCGTAATGCCCCGGTCATATTCCTCTTTGGAAATATAACTGGCAACAGATCCCCCTGTGTGCGCATGGATCCGAAGCTTGTTTGCACATTCCAGGACTTCGGCATCCAAAGCGGGGTACCCCAGCCGGTAAAAACAACATCCACATCGCGGATCAGCTCTTTCAGCTCTTCCTTTGTGGGTGCCTGCCGGTCTGTTTCGTTGCAAACTACTTCACCCATCGCCTGCAATTTTTCCCAAACTTTCGGGGTAAAAAAGCTGTCTCGCACCTGCCTTTGCCAAGGGTCACCAACATTTTCATAAAAGAAGCACCTCTTTACCAAATCTCCAGTTCCGATCCCAGCAGCATCAAAAGCGCCTGCACAAAGAAGAAGTCGCTATACACAAGGTAACGGTCTCTGCCTTCCTCTTCTTTGTAATTGACAGAGCCGCCATACACGATACCGTCGATCTCGGGAGCCCAATTACAGAAACGGTCTTCGATCGCACGCAGCAACCGGATGGCTGCCCGCTGATATACACGCGCTTCTTCGGCTGGTACTGCACGAGCCAGTTCAAGCATGCCGCATGCGGCGATCACACCAGCGGAAGCATCATACACCACCGGATCTTCCGGGCTGCGGAAATCGCAGCGGGGGAGCCAATCGTCACACACACAGGCAATAAAGTAGTGCGCAGCGCGTTTGCTGGCTTCCAAATACCGCACATCGCCAGTGTGCCGGTAGCTGATGCCAAACCCATAGATCGCCCACGCCTGGCCGCGGCTCCACGAACTTCCCGGTCCATAGCCCTGGCCGCCGGGTTCGCCGACTTCCTCGCCTGTCTGGGGGTCGTACACAACAATGTGCTTGGCACTTCCATCCGGACGCAGATGATGCTCCAGGGTCTTGTCCGCATGGGCCTGCGCCACTTTTGCAAAACGGGGATCATCGATCTCCTCCGACGCCCAATACAGGATGGAAAGATTCATCATGCTGTCAATGATCGCCCAGCCGGAAGTATCGTCGTTGGGGTAAGGGTTCCAGGCACGGATATAGCCCCTGTTAAGTTAAAGCGGCTCATCAAGATCGAGGCGGCCATCAGCGTCCGCAGGCGGGCATCCTCGTTGCCGGTGATTTTGTAATCCAGCCCTGCTGCGAGCTGCCACAAAAATCCCACATCATGGTGCAGTCTGGGATATTCCCGAAAGGCGGCATCCAGCATCTGTTCCCCGTCACGGGCAGCGTTCAGATACTTTTCCTGCCCGGTGTGGTGATACAGCATCCACAGCATGCCTTCCCAGAACCCATTGGTCCACCAACGGATGTCTTTCTCCGCCATATTTTCAAAGCGTCCGTTTTCCGTCCGGTAGGAATGACCCCGCGTGCCCGCGGTAGAACGGAATCTAACTTTGTTTCGACCTTTTCCAGCACCGCACGGGCCATTCCCGGTCTTTTTCATCCACAAACACGTATGCGCACCTCCGGGTCAGGGTCACTGCAGCTGGCTCATCTGGCGGTCATACGCTGCCTGATAGGCTGCCTGGATCTCGTCCATGCCCATATCCTTCAGCGTCTGCATATACCCTGCAAACTCATTGTCAATATTGGAACCATCGAAAGTCCATTTCTGGAGCTGTTCCAGCATGTAAGCACGGCAAGTGGGGTACTTGGAGGAAATCAGCTCGGATTCTTCTTCGGTAAAGCTCAAAGCCGGGATCTTGGGGTTCTTCGCGCCAATGACCTTGTTTTCTTCGTACTGCTGGCTCAGTTTGACGCCTTCCTCATCCATCAGGATCATTTCGAAGGAGTTGTCATGCAGGTACGCCATGTCTTCCAGCATGCCGCCCATCTTCATGATCTGGATGTTGATAGCCGTATCGGAGTTCAAAATTTCGTCCACATACATGGGTTCACCGTCGACCATGTTATAGGTCACGCCTTCCACGCCATAGGTGCTCAGACGGCGGCCGGTATCGGTGAACCAGAAGTTCATGTACTTCATGGTTTCTTCGGGGTGCTTGTTGTCGGTAGAGATGGCCCAACCACGACCCGTCAAACGGTCACGGCTGGAAACCTCCCAGCGGTCGCCATTCACATCCACCGGGGGAAGCATGCCGACGAGCTTGAAGTCCGGCACATAAGAAGTCATGCTCTTGTTGTAACCACTGGTAGAGGCCAGCCAGTCATGGGTGACACCACCGTTATCGGCAGAGAACAGCGTCTCGCGGACATTGGGGTCGCGGGTGAAGATCTCCGGGTCAATCAGCCCCTCGGCATACCACTGGCTGACCTGCTTGATAGCCTCTTTATATTCCTCAGAGTAGCTGCCGATGCTCACTTTTCCGTTTTCATCCACATGCCAGTAGTCACTGACCCCAAACAGAGACAGCAGCGGGGTCATCCGGTTATCCAGGCTGGATTTGCGCATGAAGTAGCCGATCTCTCCTTCTGGCCATTTCCGTTTGCATCTTTTTCGATAAAAGCTTTCAGGGTGTCATGCAGTTCATTCACCGTAGTGGGAACAGGCATCCCGACTGTATCCAGCCAATCCTGCCGGATGAACCAGGTCTCCGAAATCGTGGAACCATATACGAAGGGAATCTAATAAATGTTTCCATCTTCCGCCGTGATTGCAGCCTTGATATCCGGATTGGCATCCAACAGCGCCTGAATGTCGGGAGCGTATTCGGCAATCAGGTCATTAAGAGGAATAAAGGCACCTTCCATACCGTAAGTATTGATGTTGGTACGATCGCCGCCCACAATATCAGGCAAGGGTTTTTTCGTGATCATCAGATTGAATGCCTGGGCAGAATCCGTATCCATCGGAGAAGCGGTTCCCTGCAAACTTACATTTGTGAAGCGAGCCGCTTCTTTCGGAATGATCATCTCGTCATTCAGAACATATGTATTGTTCCAATGAATATGTGCCGTCAAAGTCAAAGGGTCTTCCGAACAGCTGTATTTGCCGTCTTCCGCCAGTTCCACCTTCGTTTCTTCCGCAGGCGTCGACTGGGGGGACGCGCCGCAAGCAGCAAACGACAGCATCATGCCTGCTGCCATGACTCCACATAGCATTTGTTTTCTTTTCATTTTGATCACCTTTCTTTTATAAAACTTTAATAAAAACAAAACGACTTTTTTATTTAGCCTTTCACAGCGCCCACCGTGAGGCCCTTTACAAAATACCGCTGGAAGAACGGGTAAGCGCAAATAATGGGAATGATCGCACAAATAATAATGGCATACACAAGCGTTTCGCGGCTGTAATTGGCGCCAGAAGAGGCGTCCATCGCTGCCATGACCTGGTTTTCGATAATGATCTTTTTGAGCAGTACCTGCAGGGGAACCTTGTCTGCATCTTGCAACAGAATCATAGACCAGAAGTAACCATTCCAACGGTCAATAGCGCAATACATGGTTATCGTTGCAAACATTGGTTTGGAAAGCGGAGCCATGATTTTAAAAAAAATGCCGAAATTACTAAGGCCGTCCAATCGCGCCGCTTCTTCCAGTTCCACAGGAAGGCCTTCAAAATATGTGCGCATGATTACGATGTAGAAGGCGTTTATTGCAAAACCAAAAAGGATGCCAAGCCGAGAATTCAGCAGATTCAAAGAATCCATATTCAAATAAATCGGCATGATACCTGCTTGAACCACAGTGTGAACGACACAATGAAACTCAACACCCGACGCCTTTCAAGCGGGTACGGGACAAAGCATATGCCCCCATGCTCATAACGCAAAGGCTGATAAGGTACCGAAAAAAGTATAGAAAATCGTATTTCCGTAAGAAAGGAAAAAGTTCGGGATTTTCGGGATTTGCTTATATGCATTCAGGTTGAAGCTGACCGGGGCCAAAATTACATTGCCGCTGATGACTTCACGTCCATCACTTAAAGAGGCAATAAACGTGTAATAGAACGGATAAAGCGTGATCAACAAAATCAAAAACATGAGCACATTATTGAAAATGTTGAATGTCTTTTCGCCTTTGGAAAGTGCAAAACCAGGGACAACGGTTTTCTTTTTTATACTCATATTCATCACCACAAGCTTGTTTCTGTCACTTTTCTGCTAAACTTATTAGCAGCAACTACCAAAATAAAGGAGACAACAGAATTCAAAAGGCCAACTGCGGTAGCATAATCATAACGACCTTCCAAAATACCGCTACGGTATACATATGTATTGATGATATCTGCCGTTTCATACGTTCCAGGATTATACAACAAAATGATCATCTCATAGCCTAGGTTCAAAATGTTGCCCAACTGAACCAGCAACATGACCATGATCGTGGGCATCAACCCCGGCAGCGTAACATGAAGTACCTGCTGCCATTTGTTGGCTCCGTCTACACGCGCCGCTTCATACAGGTCATCCGGAATACCAGACAAGGCCGCAATATACACGATCGAGTTATAGCCCATTGTCATCCATATATTTACCAATACGTAAATAGGAACAAACAATTTCGGATCAGACAAGAAGTAAATCGGGTCCAGCCCGAAAGCTTTCAGCACCGCATTTACAACACCGCTTGTGGGGGAAAGGAAGCTCGTAACCATGCTGCATACAACAACGATGGAAATGAAATGAGGGATGTAACTGATCGTTTGAACAAGTTTACGGTATCTCTCGTTGCGAATCTCATTTAGCAGCAACGCCAGGATGATCGGCACAGGGAAACTGAACAGCAGCATGCTCCCGCTGATGATCAGCGTGTTGCGGATAACTCTCCATGCAAATGGCTGCTGAAAAATTCCGAAAAGTATTGGAAGCCAACCCATTCGCTTTCCCAAACGCCTTTGAAAGGACTGTAATCCTTAAACGCAATAACCATATAGACTAAAGGTTTGTATGCAAACAAGAGCAATAAAACCATCATCGGTATTAGCATCAAATACAGATCGTAATCGCCAGAAAAGATGCCGCTTTTCTTTTTTTAGTAGTTTTGCATTTTTTCGCCGTTTCTGAGTCAAAACATTAATTGCCATAACACTGTACCTCCTTGACTACAGGATACAATGTGCAATAACAATCGTCAATCGCTATGTTTTTTGAACATCTTGCATAAACAGGCGTATTTTATTTAAGCAAAACATCCAAAACGTATCAAAAAATCAAACATCAACAACAAAAAAACGATATTTTTCGTTCGCTTCAAATGTGATAACAAAATGAATGTCGCAAATTTTGTGGAGAGCTTTAAAAAAATGGATATTATCGCGGTATGGGTGGATAGGTACAATAAGGTTCGAAAATTGAAAAGTAAATAAGAAAGATATGGTTTGCAGATCTCTGTAGAATGAAGTTACGACACGCCATTCGAAAGGAGATAGCAAACCATACCTGAAAAGATTGTACAGCTAAACGAGGAAGTTACTGTAATTTTCCCAGTGAGCACTGGATTCGTATCCCCACTAAAAATGTCATTTTCCAGCGAATACTGAATCCGCATCCAAACCAACCTTGTAATTGAGAGGCCAACCCCGGGAGATCCACTGCCACATCCGTGTGGCGGGCAGCTTTCCAGACAGCTACTCTACTTTAATGCTGGTCTATGCCTTGTTACTCCATGTTGCCGACCTCCAGTAGGGCAACATGGAGTATAAACATGAAGCACTTGGAGGCGACCCTTGAGGACACCTCCATTGCTGGCTGACTTCATTCGCGACAGGGGCTGCAAACCAAAGTGCGAAAAATCCTTGACACTACCATTGAAACCCCTCTGGCTTAGTTACCAGTTTTCGGTATACGACAAGCGGGCGATTCAAAAATCGCCCGCTTGTTGTATTTCTATTATAAATTTTCCCCGATTTTCTCGTTACGGAGTTCCCTCTTTTTTTCACATTTTTTCGTCTTCTTTAAGCTTCTCCTCTCACCCCGTTTTGATACTGTTTAGGTGTCGTCCCATTATATTTTTTAAAAATCCGAATGAACGTGTTAACATTTTGAATCCCAACCTGTGACGCAACATCTTTTATCAAAATCTGCGGGTGTTTTTCCATAATCGAAAGGCTCTTTAAATACCGTTGATATGAAATATATTCTTTAAAATTATTATCCATTTTGTTTTTAAACAAAATGCTCATATAGCTCAAGGATATCCCGAATTGTTGAGCTACATCTCCTAAAGATATATCTTGATCCAAATGGTCTGCGATATAATTTTCCAATCTCTTTTTAAGTTCCTCTGATCCATTCGTTGCTTTTCTGTTTCAACAGAGGCCTGTCTTGTAATATATATATCATGAGAAAGATTATCCAGCCGCTTTTGTAATTCTTGGTTTTCCTCCTTTAAAGATCTTACTTTGTCATGTACTTTTGTAATCGGATTTTCACCTTCTTCAACATCTCCTTGATCTCCCAAGGTAAACTGTACCAACTCTCTAATCGGCTTATATACTTTCCGAGAAATTCTACGTGTCACAAAATACAATAATAGAAAAACAATTCCCAATCCCGTCAAAAATGTAAAAATAGTTACAAAAAATGCGCTAAAGTCCCTCTTTCCCGTACTAATATATCGCACCTCATAATATCTGGAAACAAAAAATAAAGGTATTCTATTTTACCTCTGGAACCACTTCCTACTTGCGCCACTTCCATATTTTTCGGTATTTCATCCAAAACCTCCATACCGCCTTGTTTCTCTGTACGCCAATCCAACACAATCGAACTATCACTATCAAAATACACCTCTTTGTTGTTCTCCCACTCTTTGCTGGAAGCAAATACATAAGACATTGGTGTATAGCAAACCAAATAGACTATTTCTGACGTGTAATTCTTCTGTGTTATATAAAACACATTTGCATCAGTCCAAATCACAACTTCTGGAACATGTTGTTGGGACAGCAATTCAATTGCATGCATATACTGTTCCCTTGAAAGAGACCAATCATGTAACACTTCCTCTAGGGATTTGCTACACGAGTCCATGACCACCTTTGATTTTCTCTCATCAATAACTGCAAATTGAATTCCCTGCCTTCGGTACGGCAAAGAGAATCTCTCTAACTCATGTTGAAACGCTGTCATCTTGGCATAATAGTTTTCTGGTTTCGCCAGCGCAAAAACATCTAGCGAGGACAGCAATTTTATGTCTGCAACCGATGCCGCCATATCTCTATACATTTGGTCGCATCGATAAACATATTCTGAAAAGAGCGCGATTTCTTTTTCCTCCAAGCGCTTTCCGTCCTCATAACTTTTTTGAATCATAAAGAATAATGAAATCACAATTACGCATGTATACAATACGAGCAATTGAATTAAAAAGACCTTGTTGAAATACTGCTTCGTAAGTCGACACCAGAAATTTTGCGCTCTTTCTATCACTCCGCACACCCTTTGCTTAATACTTTCTTCCGTTTGACACTAGGGGATTGTGTAAAACTTCAGCTTACAAGACCCCTCTCCCAAGAAAAATGGCCTCTATTATATATAGTTTATGGTGAGTTACATTTACCGAAATCTCTGCTATCCGCTCTTGGATATCTCCAATTAATTCCTGAAAATCGGTTATCTTTAAATGCTCTTGCAAAGCCCCCTACAATATTACACTACCACCCATTATGCATCAGGATTTCTGCACTTGAAATTCTATCCCAATCAATTAGCCCCGCACAATATACAGCATTTTTTCAACTTAAAATGCCGCACCCAAATTTAATATGCCCTACTTTAGAGCGAAATTCCAATTTATTGTGAATGGCATCCATTTTGATGTTTTTATAACATTTTCTGTTTGCATTGGCTCGCTCTACCGTAACATACATCCTAGACGATGGTCTACTAATTGTTGGTACTTTCTGGCTTAAGCTTTCTAAACTTTATAACACCTCAAGATTGTTTTCTTATTCTTGATGTGATTGTTACATAAACCAGATTCGTTTTCTGTTCTCGACCGTCTAAAATGTATCATCAAAACACAACTTATAAATACAATTTTTATCAATGATAACATAAATCAAAAAATATGTCAACATAGCGTTAATCTCTAAAATCCTCAATCCATCTTAGGACTATTTTTCCGTGAAAGTGTTTAAGATAATGTCCAAGTTCTTTTTCAATGGTTTCATATGTGGTATAAAACTCATCATCCTTCGTGTTTTTTGCCGTTTGAAGGTTGACATTATTATTTCCCATAAGACTCACTCCTGCATACTTTGGCTAAGCACTTCAACAATAATTTACAATGTCATCAATCTTACAGTCGAGTACGCAGCATATTTTCATTAATGTGTCCAATCGAACAGCGTCAATCTTTCCCGTTCGCGATATCGCATTCACACTAATCTTTGAAAGCCTGACCAATTCGGATCTGTTCACGACTTCGTCTTTAGCATTTTTCAAAGTTTTTGTAACGGAATTTACGATTGGAACATATTTCAATGGCATCGCTTTATCCCCACAAATCCGAAGTTGTATCAGCGGTTCGGCTCTTCCGAACCGCTATTTTCATTTTCCTGTTCCTCGGCGGCTACGCTCTCAATCATGCCGGCAACGGTCTGCCCCAGCAGCATGGTGGCGGCATTTTCGGCCGTAACCACCGGGCGTCCGGTCTGCGCCTCAATTTCCCGGCGGCATTTCCGGCCACCTTGCCGCCTTGCTTGGCAACCACACGGTTTTCGTTTAGCCCCTGCGGATTCTGCGCTTTTGTAAGCTCCGTGGTGGTGGCCTCGGCCAGCATATTCAGCGCAAGTTCCAGTGTACTCATGTTATCGCGCAGATTCTCTTTTTTCAGCCCCTTCAGGTTCTTGTACTGCCGCGTATTCATGCCGGACCATGCTTTTGTCACATCGTCCGTCAAAATGGCAAATTCCTGCCCTTTTTGTACGCCGTGCGCACTCCATGCATCGGTCAGCTCCTTGCGGGCGCGGATTGTCTGCAAGCGCTGGTTGATCCACTCCGGCGAATAGCCTTTTGCGCGTAGGTATCCAGTGCGCGTTCAATCGTCAGCTCCGGGTCGATGATTTCTTCAATGCGCTCGCGCCCGACCATAGCCAGCCACATTTTGAACGGCTCGGCTTTTTTGGACGGAATCGACTGGATAATGCGCAAAAGCTGCTCGGTGTTGGCTACATCGGTTTTGTATCGTTTTCCGTCCTTAGGGGAACGCATCTTGAGTTGCTTACAATTTGTAAGCAACTCATCGGCACCCTCATCTTTCAGACGCTTTTTCATAACAGCCCAATAGGTGCTTGCTTTTCGGGGCTCTGTCTGTTCTGTCAGCGCAGCCACTGCATCAACAATAGAAAAGTACCATTCTTCCCGTTCCTCGTCCCATGCGGTACGAATCGCTGATCCTCAAACATTTGCAGCTTATCATTCTCAGCCATAGCGTAGTCCTCGCTTCAATATCTGTTCCAGCTCGTTCATTGTAGTATTTACTTCGTTCTCCAAACGGCGTATCTCCGCCAGAATTTCGTTTGTGGTATTCCACCGACTTATATTCGCACGGCGAGAACGCTGCATAATTCATTTTATCTATTGTTTGGCGCTGCAATTCAAGAAGTTTTTGTATCAACAAAATCAAAAAGTATTGCTATTGATTGACCTTCGCAAGCGCTTTTATCGTCAAAATTGTGTTAGCGCCCTTTTTTCACATCATATGCTATCTGCGCATCAATCCATGGCTCGCTCTTTCTGCGCATTCGGTCGGTAATAAAGTCCCACATATGCGGATACTTGGTCTTGTAATCAACGACAGAATCTCTTGAGGATTCGCTTTTTACCATCAAAATGCTCATCAAACGGCGGTAGTGTTTATCCTTGTCTGCGACAAACTGCCGGAAATCCGGGCGGCGACGCAAGCTATTGTATTTACGGACGTCATAATCGCAGACGGCATAGAGATACTTCTCACCAAAAGCACCAAATTTCAGCACGCTATAATCATTATAAATAGCCTCAGCAATCTTATGCTGATCTTCTTTTAATGAATAATTGTCCATAAATGGATTAAAAGGATAATCGCTCATAAAGGAATGTCCTCACTATCGGTATCATCTTCACTGTTCTGAATCGCTTCTTTATCTGCAAAAAGCTGATTATAATTGATTTCCGGCTTGTACAAGTCAGTGGCGTGCATCAGTAATCCCTCATGCTCTTTCTGCCATCTGCGCTCCTGTCCGACAGAAACGCCCGTGTCCGGAAAAATCTCTGCGTCCTCGGCAAGCTGCTCCTCTGTTTGGTATTCCGGTTCCGGCAGGTTGCGTGTGCTTTGATCCAGAATGCGCTTGATTCTGAGCAGTGACTTCTTTGCGGGCATGGCCTGTAAAGTGTCGGGTAAACGAATCGAAACACGCCCATCTTCATCTTCTACAATTTCCAGACCGTGATAGCTGGTGTGCATTTCATAAATGATTCCCAAAAGACCCTCCACAGTATCGACATCCAAAGGCTGCAGCATACTGGGAACCACATCAAGCGCAAGTGCCAAACGGTCAAGAATTTCTTCTTTCGGGTGACGCGTGCCATATTCATAAGCCTGAAGGTGGGTCGTTACAATTCCCACCATATCAGCCAGTCTTTTTTGCGAAAAGCCGTTTTCCATTCGCAGCTTTTTTATTCGTCTGCCTTGGGTATCCATAGAAAAATTCCCCCAAATGTGAACAAAATAAGAAATAGTAGAACAAATCATTGACATACAAAAAGTATGTGCTATAATGCCTATATAAGCAAGACATACAAAATGTGTTTCCTGCTTATGAACCTTGAAAACTGAATATACCAAATCTTCAAGTCTGTAAATGGTTGCAATTCCGTGCGGTGCACAAAGTAAAACAATCCATTTAATAGATTATACCGCAGGAGGGATAGTTATGGCAAGATATGCCAAGCAAAAAGCACAGCAAGAAGTCAGAAATCCTTTTGAGCCGATGCTCAAGACCGTAGAACAGATGGCGGTTGTTTCCGGCATCGGAGAAAATCGCTGCGCCAGCTGATGGATAACGGTGAACTGGAGTATATCCAGAACGGCAACCGCCGCCTGATTTCTGAGCAGGCCATTTGGGATTACTATAACCGTGCCAAAACACCGGCACGGACCGCCCTGTAAGCGGGTGCTGCAATGGCAATCCGCGAACGGCAGGTAAAAAACAAGCGAAACAGCCAAGGAATTTTAACAGGAAAACCGGGAAAGGTTTTCGATGTCAATGTGAAAACCTATGAGAACGGCAAGCAGAAAAGTATTGCAAAGCGCGGCTTTGCTACGCGCAGAGAAGCGGAATTGTACGAAGCGCAGTTAAGACTGGACTTACAGACAGGCAGTGCAGCATTAAGCGTGTACAGGCCGGAGGGGAAACAGAAGCTGAAAGATTATCTGCCGCAATGGTATGACAGCTACCGCAACAACCTCGCAAAAAGCACACGGTACAGCTATTGGAGTGATATAAACTGCTATCTTATTCCCATGTTGGGCGAGGTGCCGCTGAACAAGCTGACGCCGAAAATGATTGATGATATGATTGCAGAGCTATTTGCGAAAGGGCTTGCCGTGAATTCGGTACGCTATTGCCAGCGAGTGCTAAGTTCGGCGCTGGCCACGGCGGTGAAATACGGTTACATATCCAGCAATCCGGCCAAAAAGATTGCTACGAGATTCCGCAAGGACGCCGGTGTAAAGTACGATAAATATACCGTGGAGCAGGTGCAGCAGCTGATGGCCTTTGTCCATGGCAATGTTCTGGAAACAGCTGTGTTGCTCAGCGTACTGTTTGGGATGCGCCTCAGCGAAACGCTGGGGCTGCGCTGGCAGGATGTCAATCTGACACAGCGTAGGATTATCCTGCACGGACAGTTGCCCTGTGACTTGCCCAGCGACACCAAGGTCGTGACACATCTTGAGCCTTTGAAAGACCGCGAAGAGGGCGAAACGAGGACATTTCCAATCACAGAAGAAGCGATTCCAATCTTTCTGCGGCTTAAGCAGGAACAATCCGACCAAAGGCGGTTGTGCAAGCTCAGCGGGGTGACTTACTATGAAAACGACCTTGTTGTCTGCAAGCCGGACGGTGCTCCGTATCTGCAAAAGCGAATCTCATCAAAATTCAGCAGCTTTATGCGCAGCACGGGTATGCCGAAGATTCGCTTTCACGATTTGCGCGGTACGGCAGGCACGAATATGTACAACCTGACGGGCGATTTTTACGCGGTGAGCCAGATTCTCGGCCATTCGGTCGATGACTTTTCTCAACAAATGGGCGTGAATCTGAGCATCAACACGGGTAACAACCCGGTATGTGCAGGTGCAGGAACAGCGAAAACTGAATGTGCTGTCTGCGTATCACAGGGCAGTGTTCGCTGTGCCGGAAAAGGACTCGCTGGAAAGTAAATCTTTATAGCTTTTTAAGAGGTTTTGCCGATAACCAAGAGTTTTGGGCAACAATCCGGGCAACATTCTGCATTTTGCTCCAGACGATTGTTGCAGGCTCTGAGAAGCTGACCACTCAAATTTGGAGATACAAGAAATGCCGAGTGGCGCACTTTGGCTTATCGACAAAATAAAAATCCGTCGCAAAATATTACGACTTTGCGACGGATTCTGGCGCAGATGGTGGGATTCGAACCCACGTGACATTGCTGTCAAATTGATTTCGAGTCAATCTCGTTACGACCGCTTCGATACATCTGCATATTCAATTTTGTTGCGCGCCGGGCGCATCAGGGTGTGATTTCGAGTGCTCCCTCTTACGACCTCTTGGGGAATGCTCCATGTTCTGGGTTCCTGCCGGATACTAAATTAGTATAGCAAAAATGCCGTCCCGCGTCAAGATGCGGGGCGGCATAATTCCTGTATACTGGGGGATGGGATATCTCATGTGCATCAGAACAAATGCTGTTTCTGCACCGGGCCGGGGGCAAAGGGGGTATCCTCGTGGTGGCGCACCACGGTCACCTCACGAGTCTTTTCCTCCACATGGCCGTTGGCTTTGGGCACACTGTAAAAGCTGCGGGTAATGTTATAATAGCCGCGCATGTGCTGCACCAGGTATTCGGCCACAGCGGGCAGGCAGTCGGTATCCTCAATGTTTTCATAGTTATAGTCTGCGTACAAAAATGCCGTGCGCTCCCCCTTGCAGACCAGCGTGATTCCCTCTTCGTCCAGATGTAGTTCATCCACAGCGCACTGCTTCAGGCCGCTCAGGCGCTTTCGCTGGCAAGTTGGGCGGCACGGCGGCGCATAGCCAATGGAACGGACTGCGGGTCCAGCACTTCGTTGCCGCGCTGGCCGATCTCCAGCAGGATGTCCCGCATCATGCGGCTTTCCAGCAGCGGGCGGATCTTTTCCTTCGCGCGGGCTTCCCCGGTTTTTGCCTGAATTTTTTGCAGCAGTCCCATTCTTTTTCCTCACTAAACACATATCATTGCCCTGCGCACATCCGCACTGGCATCAGGGGCATCTTACTTTTTCATCGTGTAACTAATATTATATTATAGCATATCTTTTCATCCTGTGCCAGCGCGGAAGATAACTTTTACACCAAATTCATTCCGGTAAATCTTTTTAGCTGTGTGCTTTTTGTGTTCAGCTTTCATTCTTCTTTCTCCATCAAAAGCACAAATTCAATCCCCGTTTTTTGTCTATTTTGTTCTTTGCCTCATGCCATTCATTCTTATTTTTCTTTTCTCCGCTCTTTCCCGTTGCACCCTGCCAGTTTCTGCATTATACTGATAAAAAAGTGCACCGGCAGGTTTCCCCCGCCGGCAGCCGGACAGGAGTGCGGCCTATGAACATTACCGCGTTTGCCCAATATGCCGGGGTATCCAAGGCAGCGGTCAGCCGCTATTTTAACGGCGGGTACTTAAGCGCCGAAAAGCGCGCCCAGATTGCCGCTGCGGTGGAAGCCACCGGCTACCGCCCCAGTATGCAGGCCCAGATGCTGCGCACCCGCCGCACGCGCAGATCGGGGTGATCATGCCGCGGCTGAGCAGCGAAAGCTGCGCCCGCATGGTGGAGGGCATCAGCCGGGTACTGGACGACCAGAACTACCAGCTGCTGCTGATCAACACCGCCAACGACAACACCCGCGAAGTGCGCGCGCTGGATACCCTGCGGCATGATACGGTGGACGGCATTATCCTGATTGCCACCATGTTTACCCCGGAACACCACGCGGTGCTGCAAAGCCTGCATGTGCCGGTGGTAATCGTGGGGCAGCAGTATCCCGGGTTCAGCTGCGTGTTTCACGATGATTTCGGCGCGGCGCAGGCAGCCACCGCCCACATGCTGCAAAAGGGGCGGCGCAAGCCGGGCTACCTGGGCGTGACCCTGCTGGACAAAGCCGTCGGCCTTGCCCGGCGCGAAGGCTTTGACAGTGCGCTGCGAGATGCAGGTCTCGTGCCCCAGCCGCAGCGGATGAGCATTGCCAAGTTCAACATGGAATCCGGCTACCACCAGGCGGAGCAGCTGTTTGGCCGTGCGCCGGGGTTGGACTGCCTGTTCTGCGCGACTGACTCCATCGCCCTGGGTGCGCTGCAATACTGCCGCAGCCACAGTCTGCGGGTGCCGGAGGACATCATGATTGCCGCTGTGGGCGACAACCGCATTGGCCGCGTTGCCTATGTGCCGCTGACCAGCGCCCATCTGCATTACCGCACCGCCGGGGACAAAGCCGCCCGCCTGCTGCTGGACATGCTGGCGGACCCCCATGCCGAGCCGCAGATGATCAAGCTGGATTATGAGTTAAAATGCCGGGCCTCCACCGGGGATGACAACTCAGATGAAAATGTCTGGTCGCTATAACAGGCATCCTTTGCGCCACACTTCCCTGCATCACTGCGGGGAAGTTTTTGTTTTGTGCACCCTTTCCATGCAGCCCCCTGTTTTTTGTGCATTTTACCAAAGAACGGTGTGAAACTGTGTGAAATCGATAACAGAATCTTTACAAGTTGGGTTGTTTGGTCAATAGAAAAAGCACTCACCTTCGTATATAATAAAGCTGTCAAATGAAACAGGCCCCGGAACCTCCTACCGGGCCAACAGATAAAAGAAGGAGCGTGCAACATGGATTACAAGAAAGCAGCCCAGCAGGTACTGGACAACATCGGCGGTGCTTCCAACATTGTATCGGCCGCACACTGTGCAACCCGCCTGCGCCTGGTGATTGCGGATAATTCCAAGGTGAACAAAAAAGAACTTGAAAATGCTGAGGGCGCCAAGGGCGTATTTGAAGCCCAGGGCCAGCTGCAGATCATCTTCGGCACCGGCATTGTGAACAAGGTGTATGACGAGTTCACCGCCCTGGCCGGAATCACCGGTGCCAGCAAGGAGGAAGTCAAACAGGCTGCCGCTTCCAAAGCGCCGTGGTACCAGCGGGCCATCAAGACGCTGGGCGATATCTTTGTTCCCATCATCCCGGCCATCGTGGCTTCCGGCTTTTTGATGGGCATTATGGAAGCGCTGAACTTTATGGTCAACAACGGCTTCCTGAACATTGATACCAGCGGTTCCATCTATGTGTTTGCCCAGCTGTTCTCCAACACGGCGTACACCTTCCTGCCTATCCTGATCGCGTTCTCCGCCGCAAAGGTGTTTGGTGGCAACCAGTTCCTGGGTGCTGTCATCGGCATGATCATGATTCACCCCAACCTGCAGAACGCTGGACCGTTGCTTCTGAGGGCGTGCAGACCTACCAGTCGGTGTTTGGCGGGCTGTACAAAATTCCGCTGGTCGGCTACCAGGGCCACGTCATCCCCGTTATCATTGCCGTGTGGCTGATGTGCCAGATTGAAAAGCGGCTGCACAAAGTTGTGCCCGCCATGATCGACCTGTTTGTTACCCCGCTGGTCTCCGTTTTCGTTACCGGTTATCTCACCCTCGCTGTCATCGGCCCAATCTTCACCACGCTGGAGGACGGCATCATCAACGGCGTTCAGGCTTTAATTCAGCTGCCGTTCGGCATCGGTTCCTTCATCATGGGTGGTTTGTACGCCGTCACCGTTGTGGCCGGTATCCACCATATGTACACCCTGATCGACCTTGGCCAGCTGGCCAAGTTTGGCTTCACCTACTGGCTGCCCCTGGCCAGTGCCGCCAACGTTGCCCAGGCGGTGCCGCTTTTGCCGTTGCCCTCAAGAGCAAGAGCGCCAAAGTTAAGTCTATGGCCCTGCCCTCCGCCCTTTCTGCCTGCATGGGCATTACCGAGCCCGCCATCTTCGGCGTCAACCTGCGCTACTTTAAGCCCTTTATCGGCGGTCTGGTCGGCGGTGCTGTGGCGCTTTGTATGCCAGTGTGACCGGCCTTGGTGCCACCGGCACCGGCGTGACCGGCATCTTCGGCATCCTGCTGCATCTGCACATGCCGCTGCAGTACCTCATCATGATGGCAATTTCCTTCGGCGTTTCCTTCGCTGTGACCTGGGTGATCTGGACCCCCGAAGCCGAGGAAGCCAAAGCCTGATGTTTTCCCCTCTCAATCAATAAGGAGCTACCTGTTATGAATGCCTTGCAGCGTGATTTGAAGCGTCTTGTCCCCATGGTGGAAGCCGCCGGGGCCGCCCGCGCGGCGGCGGATCTCCACCGGCAGAAGCTGCATGTTCAGCCCCCTGTGGGCTGGCTGAACGACCCCAACGGGCTGTGCCAGATCGGCGATGAATACCATGTGTTTTATCAGTACGGCCCGTTTGACCCCACGGGAGGGGTCAAGCACTGGGGGCACGTGCGCAGCCGCGATTTGTTCCACTGGGAACGCCTGCCCGTAATGCTGTACCCGGACGAACCGTTTGACTGCCATGGCGTTTATTCCGGCTCCGCTCTGGTGGAGGGCGGCATGCTGTATCTGTACTATACCGGCAATGTCAAGCACCCCGGCGAATATGACTACATCAAGCAGGGGCGCGGGCACAATGTCTGCCTTGCCACCAGCCGCGATGCCATCCATCTGGACAACAAGCGCTGCCTGATGTACAACCAGGATTATCCCGCCGGGCTGACCTGCCATGTGCGCGATCCCAAAGTGTTTGCACTGGATGGGCGCTACTATATGGTGCTGGGTGCCCGAACACTGGACGACCATGGCGAAGTGCTGGTGTTTGAAAGCGCCGACAAGCTGCACTGGAACCACATCAACACCATCACTACCCCCAAACCTTTGGCTACATGTGGGAATGCCCCGACCTGTTTGAGCTGGACGGCCAGTGGTTTTTGGCGGTATCGCCCCAGGGCATTGCCTGCCAGAACGTGTACGGCTGCGGTTACTTTGCCCTGCAGGGTGACTGGCGCACCGATTGCACATTGAGCGAATTCCACGCCCTGGACGATGGCTTTGACTATTACGCGCCTCAAAGCTTTGCCGCCGCGGATGGCCGCCGCATCCAGTTTGGTGGATGGGCATGCCGGATGCCGATTACACCAACCCCACCGTGGAGTATGGCTGGCAACACTGCCTGACCCTGCCCCGCGTGTTGACCCAGGACGGCAATGGCTGCCTGCTGCAAGGCCCCGCCGCCGAGCTGAACGCCCTGCGCGGCGAAGCCCGCCAGCCGACAGACGGCGAAACGGTTGAAACGGACCCCTGCTTTGACCTGACCGCCTCCCCCGCCGGGGATTTTGCCCTGACCATTGCCAACGGCCTGACCCTGACTTACACCGAAGCGGACCGCACCTGTACCCTGCGCTTTACCGATGCAGCGATTGCCGCCGGGCGCACCGAGCGCAAGGCTGTGCTGGATGCCCCCTGCCGCAGCCTGCGCGTTGTGGGGGATGCTTCCTCGCTGGAAATATTCCTGAACGACGGTGCCGCGGTGCTTTCCACCCGGTATTACCCGGCAGCGGGCAAGGTTGCCGTGCAGCTTTGCGGCGCAGGCAGCACCCTGTATTCCCTTTCGATTTAACGGAGGACATTCCATGGCACATGATACCTTGTATGCGATCGGCGAAGCGCTGATCGATATGATTCCGTCCAAAACCGGCTGTTCCTTTGCGAGGTTCCCTCTTTCAGCCCCCGTGTGGGCGGCGCGCCCGCCAACGTGTGCGGTGCTTATGCCCGCCTGGGTGGGGATTCTGCCCTGCTGACCCAGCTGGGGGATGACCCGTTCGGCCACAAAATTGTAGACGAACTGCTGCCTGCGGCATTGATACCAGCCACATCTGTTTGACGGACAAAGCCAACACCGCCCTGGCCTTTGTTTCGCTGGAAGCGGACGGCAACCGGACGTTCAGTTTTTACCGCAAGCCTCAGCCGATTTGCTGTACGCCCCGGAGCAGGTGGATACCAGCCTGTTTGCCAACGCCTATGCCCTGCATTTTTGCAGCGTTGCCCTGGTGGAAAGCCCCATGCGGGAAGCCCACAAAACTGCCATTGCCGCAGCCCGCAGCGCCGGGACTATCATTGACTTTGACCCCAACCTGCGCTTTCCGCTGTGGCCGGACCGTGATGCTTTGCGCCGCACGGTGCTGGAGTTCCTGCCGCTGGCCGATGTGGTCAAAATCTCGGACGAAGAGCTGGAATTTCTGACCGGCACCAGTGATATTGAAGCCGCCCTGCCCAGCCTGTTTGTTGGCCATGTACAGCTGGTGCTCTACACCTGCGGCAGCGCCGGTGCCCACGCTTACACCCGCACCGCCCACGGCTTTTCCGCCAGCAAGCCGGTAAGGCCGGTGGATACACCGCGCCGGGGACGGGTTCATCGGCTCGTTCTTGTGGCAGCTGCACAAAAACGGGGTGGACTGCGCCGCCCTGCCCGCTCTGCAGGCGGACCAGCTGAACCAGTGCTGGATTTTTCCAACCGGTTCTGCGGTTACAGTGTGCAGCGCTACGGTGCCATTGACAGCTACCCCACCATCGACCAGCTGTAACTTTCTGCCATTCTCTGCTATTTCATCATAAAGCAGCCGCCCGGTACAGGATTTGTACCGGGCGGTTGCGTTTGTATCTTTTTACAAAGTGCCCACCTGCCCACAGGATTTCCTGTCAGCAGGCGGGTTTTGCTTATTCTTCGGCCGGTTCCCCGCGCAGCTTGCGGTATTGCGCAGGGGATTGGCCGATTTCTTTTTTGAACACTCGGCTGAAGTACAGCGGGTTGTCATACCCAACGATCTCAGATATCTCTTTTACGTTATAGTTCGTATGTTCCAGCAGACTTTGTGCATTGACCATGCGCAGTGAAAGAACATACTGTGCGGGCGACATACCCATATACTGCCGGAAGTTATGGATGAACCAGTTGGTGCTGACATGCAGCGATTCGGCATAGGCGTCAATGCTGATTTTTGTGTTGTAATTCTCATTAAAATAAGCAGCCGCCACTTCAATCTGTTCCTGCATGCTGCCGGCCACCTCGGGCTTTTCATGCTGCTGGCGGCTGACGAGAAGCAGCATATCATTGAACAGCGAAGCAATATAATCCTCGTACCCAAAGCGGCAGAGCTGCAGTTCCTGAATAATTTTGCGGAACAGCGCTTTGTATTCCGGCAAGACCCCGCTGTAAAACACATGCTCCTCCAGCGAGATCCCGTGGTAGGTCAGAATATTTTTACATCGTTGCCGGTAAAATGAATCCAGAATACCTCAGGGTGATCTTCCAGGTAATACACATACTTTTGTATCTCGTCCGGCTTATACAGCACCATGTTCCCGGCGCTTACCACCTGTTCCACACCGTCAAACCAAAAATGTGCTTTGCCGTTGGCAACGTACAAAATCTGGTAGTCACGCCGGCCTTTCTGCCAATAGGTCGGCAGCCTTTTGCGCGTTTTCAGGCGGTAAGTCCCGCAGCTGCCCACAATGAGCGGGGCCGAATAATCCTTGAAATCCAAGCGGGAGTTATTCAGATAGCCGGCGTTAATGTACACAAAAATCACTCCTCGTTTTTGTCAATTTCGCGCGTACAAACTTTGCTTTTGGCGGTTTCTGCCCCAAATCCATTGATTTTGTGTATGTTTGGTCCCAACCTGTTTATGTCTTTGTTCCCTATGGAAATTGTATAATATTTTCAAACGGAACGCAAGTTGTATTGTTCAAATCACAGGAGGACCGCCATGGTTATCCCACAGTATTACGAAAACCCACACATTTTGCATGTAAACACCATGCCAAACCGTGCCTATTTTATCCCGGATGCCCGCCGCAATGACGCCCTTGTGGAACACCGGGAAACCTCCCAGCGGTTCCAGCTGCTGAACGGAACCTGGCAGTTCCGCTATTACCACAGCATTTATGATTTACAGGACCCATTTTATGCCCCCGGCTGTGACTTGGCGGATTATGATACCATTCCGGTACCCAGCGTATGGCAGAACTACGGATACGACCACCACCAGTACACCAACATCCGCTATCCCTTCCCCGCGGACCCTCCGTATGTGCCCAAAGAAAACCCCTGCGGTGCTTATCTTTATGATTTTGACTACCAGCAGGACGAAGTTGCCCCGCGCGCCTACCTGAACTTTGAGGGTGTTGCTTCCTGTTTTTATGTCTGGCTGAACGGCAAGTTTGTGGGTTATAGCCAGGTTGCACACTCCACCAGTGAATTTGACGTGACCGCATTGCTGCAAAACGGCAGCAACCACCTGGCCGTACTGGTGCTGAAATGGTGCGACGGCAGTTACATGGAAGACCAGGACATGTTCCGCATGAACGGTATTTTCCGTGATGTTTACCTGCTGTGCCGCCCGGAACAGCATATCCAGGACTATTTTACCACCACCGGGATCCTACCGGACCGCGCAGACATCAGAGTCCGCCTACGCTACCGCGATTTGGCCGTCGCCACCCGCATTACCATTTACGATGCGGCCGGTACCCTGATCGGCACTGCTGCTCCGGCAGCGAATCCCGATGATGAAGCCTTTCCCTACTGCGCGGTCATCCCGGTCCCTGCCCCGATTCTGTGGAATGCCGAACAGCCGTATCTTTATACCCTTGTGCTGGAAACGGCCTGCGAAACCATCACGGATCGTGTTGGCATCCGGGAAGTTCATGTGGCAGATAACCAGATTTTTGTCAACGGCCACTCCATCAAAATCCACGGCGTCAACCGGCATGAATCTGATCCCGTCACCGGTTATACCATCGGGCTGGAACAGACCAAGACCGACCTTGCCATGATCAAGCGGCACAATTTTAACGCCATCCGCACCAGCCAATTACCCGGATGTCCCTATTTTTATCAGCTCTGCGATGAATACGGATTTTTTGTGATTGACGAAGCGGATAACGAAAGCCACGGTGCATCGGAACTGTACTGTGACGGCAATGTTGACTGGAGCAATCATGTTGAGCACTGGAACGAGCCGATTTCCGACAACCCGGAATTTACCGAGGCCACCGTGGACCGCACACGCCGCTGTGTGGAGCGCGATAAAAACCGCCCCTGCGTGATCATCTGGTCTATGGGCAACGAAAGCGCTTACGGCTGCACCTTTGAGGAAGCTCTGGCCTGGACCAAACAGTTTGACCCCACCCGCCTGACCCATTACGAAAGTGCCCAGTATCACAGCCAGAAGCGCAAGTATGATTTTTCCAACATTGATCTGTTCAGCAACATGTATCCTTCCTTGGAAAGCATTCAGGCGTTCCTTGACCAGCAGCCGGACAAGCCTTACCTGATGTGCGAATACTGCCATTGCATGGGTAACGGCCCCGGCGACCTGGAAGATTACTTCCAGTTTATCCAAAGTCATCCCGGTCTCGTGGGCGGCTTGCTGTGGGAATGGTGCGACCACGGCATCTACAAAGGCAAAGCCCAGGATGGGCGCTCCATCTTTTATTATGGCGGCGACCACGGCGAGTGGCCCAACGATGGCAATTTCTGCATGGACGGCCTTGTTTACCCGGACCGCCGCCCCCACACCGGCCTGCTGGAGTTCAAAAACATTTACCGCCCAGCGCGCGTGACCCATTATGACCAAAGCACCGGCACCCTGACCCTGCACAACTACATGGATTTTGTGGATTTGACCGATTACGCCACGTTGAGCTATGAGCTCAACTGTGATGGTCAGGTGGTTTCGGCAGGCAGTGTTCCTTTCCCGGGTGGATTCCGGCTGCCGCCGCACGCGGATGGCACTCTGCCATTGCCGCTGGATGTACCGGCCAAGGGCAAATGCTTTGTGAACATCTGCTACCACTGCAAACAGAATGGCGCACTGATCAAAGCTGACCACCTGCTTGGCTTTGATGAAATTCCTTTGCACAATAGCGACCCCCGCAACCAGGATGCCGTGCAGCTGCTGGGCCGCCCCGCCGGGGATGGCTCATCACCATCCGCGAAACAGACCGTATGCTGGTTCTCAGCTGTGAGCAGTTCACCTATGTGTTCAACAAGTTGACCGGCCTGTTTGACAAAATGACCTTTGCCAATGAACCGCTGCTGGATCAGCCCATGGGCTTTAATGTCTGGCGTGCCCCAACGGACAATGATCGCAAGCTGAAAGCTGACTGGTATGCCGCCCATTATGACCATGCTGCCACAAACGCTTACCATACGGAATATACCGTAACGGCAAGCGGTGTAACCCTGCACACCCACGTTGGGATTGCTGCAATTTGCGTGCAGAAGTTCCTGGACCTGGATGTAACCTGGACCGTTGCCAACAACGGCAGTGTAGACCTTGCCCTGCATGCCCAACGCAACACAGTGTTCCCGGAGCTGCCACGCTTTGGTCTGCGGCTGTTCCTGCCGCAGGAGATGTCCCAGGTCAATTATTACGGCATGGGCCCCATGGAATGTTACCGCGACAAGCACCACGCCGCCAGCCACAGCAGCTACACCGCTACAGTCTGGCAGCTGCACGAAGATTACATCCGCCCGCAGGAAAACGGCAGCCATTTTGACTGCGATTACGTTATGTTGGCCGGAGATGCCGTGCGCCTGACCGCTGTGGGCACGCAGCCTTTCAGCTTTAATGCTTCCCACTACACACAGGAGGAACTGACCCGGAAAGCCCACAATTATGAACTGGAACCCTGCGGCAGCACTGTTTTGTGCCTGGATTATGCCCAGAACGGCATTGGCTCCGAAAGCTGCGGTCCCCGCCTGCTGGAACAGTACCGCCTGGATGACGCCACCTTTAATTTTGGCCTGCGCCTGTTCCCGGAAAAGAAATAATACACACCCTCTACACTTCAAAAAGAATGGAGAACGAACATGTCTGAAAGTACAGAAAAACGCTATTTGAAATGGTATAACAAAATTGGGTATGGCTCCGGCGATATTGCCGGCAACGTGGTTTACGCGTTCCTGTCCTCCTTTGTCATGATCTACCTGACCAACACGGTAGGGCTGGACCCCGGCATTGTCGGCACATTGATTGCGGTTTCCAAACTGCTGGACGGCGTAACCGATGTCTTCTTTGGTTCCCTGATTGACAAAACCCATTCCAAACTCGGCAAGGCCCGCCCCTGGATGCTGTACGGCTATATTGGCTGCGCTGTTACGCTGGTTGCCATTTTTGCCATTCCGGAAAGCCTGGGTCAGTTTGCCCAGTACGCCTGGTTCCTGATTGCCTACACCCTGCTGAACGCTGTGTTCTACACCGCCAATAACATCGCGTATTCTGCCTTACAGCCCTTGTTACCAAAAACAGCGCCGAGCAGGTGGAAATGGGCTCCTACGCTTCATGTTTGCCTTTGCCACCAGTCTGCTCATCCAGTCCATCACTCTGGGCGGTGTCACCGCTTTGGGCGGCGGTGTTCAGGCTGGCGCACCATCGCCATCATTTACGCTATCATTGGCTTGATCGTCAACACCGTCTCGGTTTTTCCGTCAAAGAGCTGCCGGAAAGCGAGCTTGTGAACACCAATGATAAAAACGAGATTGCCAAGGATGAAAAATACAACCTGATTGAAGCCGCTAAACTGCTGGGCTCCAACAAATATTACATGATGATCTGTGTCACCTACATTTTGCAGCAGATCTACACCGCCATGATCGGCATGGGCACCTATTACGCCATCTATATCTTTGGCAACGAGAACCTGTTCGGCGTTTTCTCCTGGGCCATCAATATTCCGCTGATCCTTGCACTGATCTTTACCCCCATACTGGTCGCCAAATGGCATGGTATGTACAAACTGAACGTGATGAGTTACGGCCTTGCCACCATCAGCCGCGCTTTGGTTGCGTAGCCCGGATTTATGGGGGCCAGTGGCAATGTTGGTCTGATGCTGCTGTTCACCGCCATTGCCGCCCTGGGCCAGGGTCCCTGGCAGGGTGATATGAACGCCGTGATCGCTGCTTGCTCAGAATACACGTGGCTGACCAAGCACAAGCGCGTGATGGCACCATGTACTCCTGCACTTCCCTTGGTGTCAAGCTGGGCGGCGGCATCGGCACTGCCATTACCGGCTGGCTGCTGGCCGCCAGCGCTTTCGACAGAGCCCTGGCTGTTCAGCCGGACTCCTGCATCAATATGCTTAAAATCATGTACCTCATCATTCCGTTTGTGTTGGATGCCATCATCACCTTTATCCTTTCCCGTATGAAGGTGGAGGAAGCCAACGAAAAACTGCGCACCGAACTGAACCACTGATATTCTCCATTCTCCTTCCCGCCCGCAGCCCCAAAGATTCTTTAGGACTGCGGGGCTATTTTATACGAAAAAGGCGCGCTCTATGCAAAAATAGCATAGAGCGCGCCTTTGTATGTTTTATCTGATATTAAAGTTTCTTCAGTTCCTTCTTTTCGAAGGAACAAAATATCCCCGTAAAATCATCACAGATGCAGCACACGATCCTTGATTTCGGCGGTGCGGCCCTGGTTCCAGAACTGGGTACCGATGTAGCCGCAGGTACGGCGGGCAACGTTCAGCTTGCTCTGGTCGCGGTTATGGCAGTGCGGGCACTCCCACACCAGCTTGCCGTCGTCCTCCACGATCTTGATCTCGCCGTCATAGCCGCACACCTGGCAGTAGTCGCTCTTGGTGTTCAGCTCTGCGTACATGATGTTATCATAGATGAACTGCATCACTTTGATGACAGCTTCCAGGTTATCCTGCATATTGGGCACTTCCACATAGCTGATGGCGCCGCCCGGAGACAGGCGCTGGAACTCGCTTTCAAACTTCAGCTTGGTGAACGCATCGATCTGCTCGGTCACATGCACATGGTAGCTGTTGGTGATATAGTTGCGGTCCGTAATGCCCGGCACAATGCCAAACCGCTTTTGCAGGCACTTGGCAAACTTGTAGGTGGTGGATTCCAGCGGGGTGCCGTACAGCGAGTAATCAATATTTTCAGCGTTTTTCCACTCGTTGCACTTATCGTTCATGTGCTGCATCACACTCAGGGCAAAGGGCTTTGCAGCGGGATCGGTATGGCTCTTGCCGGTCATATATTTGCAGCATTCATACAGGCCCGCATAGCCCAGGCTGATGGTGGAGTAGCCGCCGTACAGCAGCTTATCAATGGGCTCGCCCTTTTTCAGTCGGGCCAGAGCGCCGTACTGCCACAGAATGGGTGCCGCATCGGACAGGGTACCCTTAAGGCGGTTATGGCGGTACTGCAAGGCGCGGTGGCACAGTTCCAGCGCTCATCAAAAATTTTCCAGAATTTATCTGGCTCACCGCCGGAGGACAGGGCCACATCCGGCAGGTTGATGGTAACAACACCCTGATTGAAGCGGCCATAGTACTTCGGCTTGCCCGGCACATAGTTCTGGGCGTTGGCCACGTTGTTCCAGCCAGTGCCGGAACGGTCGGGGGTCAAAAAGCTGCGGCAGCCCATGCAGGTAAATACATCGCCGTTGCCCTCGGTCTCACCCTTAGACAGCTTGTATTCCTTCATCTTCTTTTCGCTGATATAGTCCGGCACCATGCGCTTTGCGGTGCATTTGGCGGCCAGCTTGGTCAGGTAGAAATAGGGGGTGCCTTCGCGGATATTATCGTCTTCCAGCACATAGATCAGCTTGGGGAACGCGGGGGTGATCCAGACGCCCTTTTCATTCTTAACACCCTGGTAGCGCTGGCGGAGCATTTCTTCCACGATAATGGCAAGGTCAGATTTCAGGCGCTGGTTTTCGCCCGCTTCGTTCAGGTACATGAATACCGTGATGAACGGTGCCTGGCCGTTGGTGGTCATCAGGGTAACGACCTGGTACTGGATGGTCTGCACACCGCGCTTGATTTCCTCGCGCAGACGGGCTTCAACGATCTGGGAGAGCTTTTCTTCACCGGGATCAATGCCCAGTTCCTTCATCTCCGCTTCGGTATCGCGGCGGATCTTTTGCGGCTGATATCCACAAACGGTGCCAGGTGGGTCAGGCTGATGCTCTGGCCGCCGTACTGGTTGGATGCCACCTGCGCAATGATCTGGGTGGCAATGTTGCAGGCCGTGGAGAAAGAATGCGGTTTTCGATGAGGGTACCAGAAATAACCGTGCCGTTCTGCAGCATGTCGTCCAGGTTGACCAGGTCGCAGTTGTGCATATGTTGGGCGTAATAGTCAGCATCATGGAAATGAATGATGCCATCCTCATGTGCTTTTACAATCTCGGCAGGCAGCAGCATACGCATGGTCAGGTCCTTGCTGACCTCGCCGGCCATATAATCGCGCTGAACGCTGTTGACGGTCGGGTTTTTATTGGCGTTTTCCTGCTTGACTTCCTCATTGTTGCACTCGATGAGGGACAGAATGCGGTCGTCGGTGGTGTTATGGGTACGGCGCAGGCTCTGCACATAGCGGTAGGTGATATATTTGCGGGCCACCTCATACGCTTTGGTCTGCATGATGGCGTCTTCCACCAGATCCTGGATCTCCTCCACGTTCATGGCGTGGTTGCGGCTCTGGCATTCCTGCGCCACATCGTCGGCAATGGCCGTGATCTGTTCCTTGGTCAAGCGCTGGTTGGAGGCAACAACGTTGTTGGCTTTGGTCACCGCTGCAATAATTTTGGATATATCGAAAACGGCCTCGCTGCCGTTGCGCTTGATGATCTTCATGAACTGTTATCTCCTTACCTCAATAAAAGCTGCCGGGTTGATACCCCACGCCAAAACCGCTCCATGATTTTGGCGAGCGTATTTATCTTACCGCATCGACCCGGCAAAGTCAAGCCAATGTACCACAATATATTGTATATAATTTGCTAATAGCACCCATATATGCCATATAGCGCGATGGGACGTTCAAAAAGATTTCAAAACAAAACGCCGAAAAAAGCGCTGTCTTTTTGGGTAAAATAGGCACTTTTTTTCAAAGCTGCGATGATATGTGATTTTATTGTTCCCTGGCCGCTTGCTTTTGCCCGGCACGGCTGGTATACTGGTGCAAGGCACCTGCCTATTGTGATGATTTGCCGCAGCACTATACAAGATATAGTGTTGCATTTTATAAGGAGCTCCCCGCGTGAACTACGCAACCATAAAATACTGTGATATTGCCAACGGCACGGGCGTGCGTACCAGTCTGTTTGTTTCCGGCTGCCGCCGCCACTGCCCGGAATGTTTTAACGCCGTTGCCTGGGATTTTGGTTATGGCCTGCCCTTTGATAAAGCCGTGCGCAATGAAATTTTGGGCAGCCTTGCCCCGGATTATATTGATGGGCTTTCCCTTTTGGGCGGCGAACCCTTTGAGCCGGAAAACCAGCGTGCGCTGGTGCCGTTCCTGCACGAAGTACGGGTGTTGTACCCCCACAAAACCATCTGGTGCTACACCGGCAATGTATACGAAACCGAACTTTTGCAGCCCAGCCACGCCCGCTGCGAAGTGACGGACGAGATGCTGAGCCTGATCGATGTGCTGGTGGACGGCGAATTCATCCCCGCGCAGCACGATATTTCGCTGCGGTTCCGCGGCTCCGGCAACCAGCGCATCATTGACTTGAACGCCACCCGCGCCGCCGGGCACACCGTACTGTGGCAGGATGACCCGCTGTTTGCTGACCACAAGATGTAAGGCAGCGAGTTCGCGTTTTTGGATTTTGTGTAACTTTTAACAAATTTGACTTGTATTTCTGCCCCGCAGGGTGTTATACTGACACTAATTTAAGGTTGTGCCAATCGTTCTAGGCACAACCGCCCCAAACAGCTGCCGGGCCAGTTGCCCGCGCACGAAAGGAGAAATTACTATGGCAAAATTTCATCTGATTCCCATTGTGCTGGGCGCAGCCATCGGTGTTGGCGTTTATGTTGTCAGCAAGTATCTGGCTCAGGACGAAGAGAGCGAACAGATTGTGGATGACTCCGCATTTGACGACAGCGAAGCTTCCGAAAGCACCGAAGATGCGGACGAAACCGAAGAAAATGCCGACGAGGAACCCCCCGCAGAAGAACCGGCGGCAGAGCCTGCCCCGGACGAGGAACAGCCCGCACCGATTGAGGAGCCTGCTGCCCCGGTGGAAGAACCCGCGCAGAAAGATGACGGCGTTACCATTCCCATCCAGAGTGGTAACGATGTGCCGAACGTGAACCCGGTACAGGACAAAACCGAACCCGTTAAGCTGACGGAGGACGGCAAGGTGGACCCTACCACCATCGCCAAAGCCGAAGATTTCGGCGACTGGGAAGAAGAAACCGGCTGCAGAGGCTGAAGGCGAGACGATATAAATGACAACGCCGCAGGGAGTGCGTGATGCTCCCTGCGGCGTTTGTTTTTTGTTTGGGGGTAAATTGGTATTTGGAGGGAGAGCCTTTGCGTGCACGGCAGGGTTCTTCCCACGTTTTGGGGGTAGCAGCGTGGCAAGGCCCGGCGGGCGGACGATGCTTCCGCATCGTCCCCTACTTATTATTTTACGGGTTATGGCCGCCGGCAGCTCTTACACCACCCATTGCAGCAAAATACCGCAGCAGGTGCCGCAGAACCAGAGCAGCCCTGTCATGAACAAGTTCTGTTTCCAGCTGGGGTTGACACGCCACAGCACAGCCAGGCCGATACCTGCGCCGGAGCACAGCCCCGCAAAAAAACTGCCAAAGGTAATAGCCCCGCCCATATACAGCTGAGCCAGCAGCACGCTGGCACCGCAGTTGGGTACAAGACCGATCAGCGCGGCCATCATGGGCTGGAAAATGCCCAGACTGCCCAGAAATGCCGCGGCGGAATCTGCCCCGACAAAGCCAAAGATCAGCCCAATGATAAAGCTGAACACCAAGATGAACACAAAAATTTCCAGCGTGTGACGCAGTGCCGCCAGGAAAATGCTGCTGTGTTCCTCGTGTTCTTCGTGGCAGTCCACCTCATCGGCATGGCCCTCATAGCCGCCATACAGCCCTTTGGGCAGGATGCGGCGCAGCGGAACATCCAACACCAAACCGGCTGCAATGCCAAACACGATTTTGAGCACCAGCAGCAGGCCCAGCTTGTTCCACAGGGTAGCTCCGCCGGCCAGCAGGGGGATGCTTCATCCGATGTTGCCAGGAACACGGCCAGCAGCGTGCCGGGGGTAAATGGACCCGGCTGGCAGTAAAAGTTGGCCGCTACCGCCCGAAAAACCCGCACTGTGGTACG
>ENA-OQHY01000133-OQHY01000133.1-human-gut-metagenome-genome-assembly--contig:-NODE-133-length-41731-cov-5.176666_pt1 | contig 41731 bp, 47 predicted proteins | sample MGYA00242570_ERZ504733 | MGnify/ENA primary metagenome ERZ504733 (study PRJEB26092, sample SAMD00036219) | human gut metagenome | host: Homo sapiens | study: EMG produced TPA metagenomics assembly of... | reverse complement strand
CTCAGGCTCAGGAATGGCGAAGGACAGGGAGCGTCTGCAGGGACGGCCAGCACAGATGAATCTCAGGCTCAGAGAGGTGAGGTTCAGGGGCCACCTGCAGGGACGGCCAGCACAGGTAGTTCTCAGGCTCAGAGCGGCGAGGTCCAGGGACCGCCTGCAGCGGATGGAACAACAGAAGGTGGGAAATCTGCGGATGAAGCTGTCACTAAGCCGGTCAATGGCACAGCTGCGACATCCTTTAAAGAAGAAAATTCCTGGTATAAAAGTCCGTTTATCTGGATCGGGATCGCAACAGTACTTGCAGTAATCGGAATTCTGGGTTATCATTTGAAGAAACGTTAACAGATAAACCAGATCAATATAAGAAAAGTGGAGAATTTTGTGAAGAGACTACAGCTTGTCAGGAAGAAATTACTGCCGCTTCTTCTGTGTGTGGCAGTTGCGGGCAACCAGGTTCCGGTCATGGCAGCCGATGTGGAAGGCTTCAGTGATTCTGCGGAAGGCTTCAATGAAGAATGGTCTGAAGATACACAGACGCAGTCGGCGGAAGCAGAGGATACGACGGAGACCGTAGAAGGGAATACCACAGAGAACACCGGTATCCCTGATGAACAGACCGAGGATATTGCAGAGGCAGCCGACGGGGATACCGAGGATATAGCCTTGCAGAGCTCCGAGGAGGATACAGAAACTCCCGAAATATCAGAAGGATCGTCTTCAGATTCCCAGGAGGAGGCTACCTTTGGCGACGGTGAGGAGAGCTTCGGGGATGCCTCAGACAGTGGTGAGTCCGGCATCGAATATATCAAGGGCCGTCCGCTTACGGAGGAAGAGGAGCAGGAACAGCTGGCACCCTTTGATAATCTGACCTCTTATTCCACCGCCGTGGAGATCGGAAATGATGTGGATGAGGTACCGATGGGAAGAGCTGCGGCCTATCCGTCCTATTATAATGCAGCGGATCAGGGATATGTCACTTCCGTAAAGAATCAGGAGCCTACGGTATGTGCTGGGCATTTGGAATGGCCTCTCTTCTGGAAACCTCGTTTCTGACCCAGGGCCTTGGGGCTTATGATCTGTCGGAAGAGCATCTGGCGTATTTTTTTGCAAACAGAAAGAATGACCCGCTTGGAAATACCTACGGGGATGTCAATAAGCATATGGGGACAGATGATAAAGGAAACGCAGATTATCATGAGGGCGGAAATGATCTTCTGGCTTCCATGTTTCTGAGCACCTGGTCCGGAATGACAACAGAAGGGGATGTGCCTCTGGCAACAGATTCCACGCATACACAGAAAACCGGTGTGACTCCGGCGGCATCCAAGGCGTACAATGCAGCTGCTTATCTGAAAAATACCTATTTTTCCGATTATTCCGTAAATGCCATGAAGAAGCTTCTGGTTGCAAATAATTCAGTTACTGTGATGTATAATGCACAGAATGCCTATTACAATGCAAGTACAGCGGCCTATTCCTATCCTACCAGACCAAGAACGTGAATCATGTAGTTACAGTGGTGGGTTGGGATGACAATTATTCTGCGAAGAATTTCCGGGCATCTTCCAAGGTAAAGGGAGACGGAGCCTGGATCGTTAAGAACAGCTGGGGTACAGGCTGGGGAAAATCCGGATATTTTTATATGTCTTATGAGGATAAGTCTGTCAGTGAGCTGGTTGCGGCTACGGCTGTCAATACACCGAAATATAGCAACAATTATTTTTATGACGGAACGTCAGGGCTTGGCTCCATCCGCATGTATGCGGGAGAACAGCTGTCCACGGTTTTTCGTGCCAGTGCAGGAAACGGAAAAGCGGAATCGCTTGGCGAGGTGACTCTTAGCTCCATGTCTGCCAATAATTCCTATACTGTGCAGGTATACACAAATCTGAAGGATGCCAGTGATCCTACCAGTGGAACACCGGCATATTCCACACCGGTTTCCTGCAGTCAGCCGATGGCTGGGGTTATGACCTTTCAGATCCCAGAGGTTCTGCTCAGCCAGAACAGTCTGTATTCTATTGTGGTGACAAATGCAGGAAGCACATATATAAAATACTGTGTGGAGGCAGAGGTCAGTTATGGCTGGTGCAGCTTTTCTCCGTCTATCGTATCCGGTCAGAGCTTTCTGCGATATAACGCGGAGGATACCTGGATGGATGCGGTTGAATTTAATCCATCGGTAACGCCGAGGATCAAGGCGCATACCAGGACTCTGAGCAGTGCGGCCAGGATGCAGCTTTCTTCCTCTGAGATAAGTCTGTATTCCAAAGATCAGAAAACACTGAATGCTTCAGCTACCAGATCCGAGATGGATGCTTCCGGCATTGTCTGGGAAAGCTCAGATACCAGTGTGGCTGCTGTAAATGGCAGCGGCGTTGTTACTGCAAAAATCCGGGAACAGCAACCATAACCTGCTACGGAAAAAATGCCAGGGGAATCCGAGCTACCTGTAAGGTTACGGTGAAGCTTCGTCAGACCACAGGTGTAAAACTGGTTTCCAAGGCATTTAACAGGATACGGATCTCCTGGAAAGCAGTTCCCGGCTGCAATCGTTATGCTATCTATCGCTGGGATGAAAGCGGAAATTCAAAAAAAATGGCAACCGTGACAGCAGATGTAGTGACCTGGCAGGATACTGCAGTGAAAACAGGAAGCACTTATACGTATCGGATCCGGGCTTCTTATGTACGTTCCGGAAAGAAGACTGTTTATGGAGCCGTATCTTCGCCGTTCTCAGCAAAAGCGGAGCTGGGGAAGGCCCGTGCAGTGGCTGAAGCTGTCAGCGGACCATGTAACAGGGTATCCTGGAAGAAGGTTTCCGGAGCCAGTGGCTATCATATCTACCGGAAGCTCCAGGGGAAAAGCTGGGTTCGGATCGGAACCGTGAACAACAAAGTATTGTCCTGGCAGGACACGAAGATTGAGGGAATCACCTCCTACGCTTATGCTGTGAGGCCATATAAGAATGTAGACGGGAAAAAAGTTTCGGAGGATATCAGGCAAGCAGCTATATCCTGTCCTATCCGGAACTTCAGAAGATATCCAGTGTCAGGAAGACCTCCAGGGGGCTGAAGATCTGCTGGAAAGCGCAGAAGAAAGCAGATTGCTATCAGATCTACCGTAAGACCGGAAAGGTTCATGGAAAAAGATCAGTACAGTTTCCGGAGGCAGCAGCTCCTCCTTTGAGGATAAGACCGCAAAAAAGGGAACAACGTATTACTATGCGGTGCGTGCAGGGATAAAAACCTCCGGTGGAAAAGTACTCTGCGGAGGATACGCCGCAAAAGCAGCAAAGAGATAAAAGTGTTAAAATATAAAACGCGGATCTGGCTTGAAACATTCCAGATCCGGGCGTTTTATGTTTTGGTTGAATATGTGTATTATATATGATTATATCAGGCAGTTCAAAAGAAAGATCAGTCGTTGTTGATCACAACGCCTTTCTGAAGCATGATGTTGGCATAAAGTGCTTTCTCACTTGTGGAGATGATGCAGTATGCAGTTTTTGCTTCGTCATAGAATGCGAAACGCTCGATGTTTCCGACGGCTTTTTCGCCACGCTCGTCATGCTTGGAAACGATTTCTTTATATGTATCCCAGATCGGTGTCTCCACATTATCGCCAGGCATTACTTCCATCAGGTTTACCGGATGCTCTACATAGGTATCCAGCGGGAAGAGCTTCAGGATGGCATCCAGGATCTCCGGAACGCCATGTCCGTCACAACGGATGGTGATGGCATTTTTTCCCATGGATTCTACAGGGAAGTTTCCGTCAGCGATAACAAGACGGTCACTGTGTCCCATCTCACATAAAACCTTCAGTAATTCTGGTGATAAGATTTCTGGAATTCCTTTTAACATAGTTATATCCTCCTAAGATCATTGTGTACTTACAGTATTTTCGGAAATTACAGCATCAGGCTCAGGTGATCAGAACAGGATACATGGATTTCCGAAACTGTTATGACGCCGGTAGTATCAGACAGACCTGCCCGGCCACAGGCTTTAGAACTCTTATTAATTAATCTAACGGTATTTGGTCTCCTTTTCAAGGGAATATTTTCCTGTAAATGATGAAAATTTTATGGTTGACAGAAAACGTATGGAGCGCTATGATGAACTCAAACGGAAACGTTTCGGTTTCTGAACCAAATGAGAAAATAATACAAAACAAACACAATGATTATGATTCCAAGGAGGAGAAGATTATGCCACTGGTTACATCGAAGGAAATGCTGTTAAAGGCACAGAAGGGCGGATATGCAGTAGGAGCATTCAACGCAGAGAATATGGAGATGGTGAAGGCGATCATCCAGGCAGCTGAGGAGCTGAAAGCACCGGTTATGATCCAGACAACACCTTCTACTGTTAAATATGGTACGGTTGAGACTTACGCTGCGATCGTAGCAGCAGAGGCAGCCAAGGCTTCCGTTCCGGTATGCCTTCATCTTGACCACGGCAGCAGCTTTGAGCTTGCGATGCAGGCAATGCATGCAGGCTATACTTCTGTGATGATCGATGGTTCCAAGCTGGATTTTGAGGATAATATCAGAGAGACCAGGAGAGTTGCGGATGTGGCAGCAGCCCTGGATATCCCATGTGAGGCTGAGCTCGGTAAGGTCGGTGGTAAAGAGGATGATCTTGAGGCTGAGGCAGACACTAACACCGACCCGCAGGAGGCGAAGGAATTCGTGGAGCGTACAGGTGTTACTTCCCTGGCAGTTGCCATCGGAACCGCACATGGTTTCTATGTGGGAACACCGGTTCTTGACAAGGAACGCTTAAGCGAGATCCGTGAAGTCGTAGATATCCCCCTTGTTCTTCACGGGGCATCCGGACTCAGTGATGAGGATGTCAGCGACTGTGTAAAACGTGGTATCTGCAAGGTTAACTTTGCAACAGAGCTTCGTGCTGCATATTCCAGGGCAGTGAAGGAGACCTTTGCAGAGAATGAGAACACCATCGATCCGAAGGCCTACGGAAAGAAAGCGATCCAGGCAGTGAAGGAGCTGGTTGAGGCACGTATGAAGGTTTGCGGCTGTGATGGAAAGGCAGAATGATCTTCTGTAAAAAAACAGAAACGGAGTGATCTGTATGGCAGCAACCATGAAAGATATTGCCAGGCGGACCGGACTTGGACTCGCAACGATTTCTTCTTATTTTAACGGCGGAAACGTAAGAGAAAAAACAGAATAAAGATCGAGGAGGCCATTCAGGAGCTGCATTATGAGGTCAATGAGGTGGCCAGAGGGCTTAAGACCAATGCTACCAAGACCATCGGCGTGGTGATCCCGGAGCTTAACAATACCTTTTGCGCGGAGATCATCACAGGAATGGAGGATGTCTTAAGGAGTCACGGATATGCGACTATTGTCTGTGACTGCCGTACCGATAAGAGACTGGAGCTGGATGCAGTGGAGTTTTTAAGCCGGAAGCGTGTGGACGGGATCATCAGCATGCCGGTGGATGCGGAAGGCAATCATCTGAAAAAATTCCAGAAAACCGGAAAGCCCATCGTACTCATTGACCGCAGGATCCGGGAGCTTTCCTGTGACAGTGTTCTTGTAGACAACGAGAAGGCGGCTGAGGACGCAATGAGAGTTTTTTTTCAGGCAGGACACCGTAAGATCGGGATCATTGGCGGACCGGAGGAAATTTCCACAGCTCAGGAACGTCTCCAGGGGTACCGCAATGCATACGAAAAAGAAAATATACCGGTACGGGAATCTCTGATCTATCACGGCGATTATACCATTCAGGGCGGTGTGCAGGGAATTGAGAAGCTTGTTGCGGACAATCCGGATATGACGGCCGTGTTTGTTACCAACTATGAGATGACCATGGGGGCGGTGATCGGGATGAATGAGCTGGGTCTTAAGATCCCGGAACAGCTGTCTATGATCGGTTTTGACAATCTGCAGTTTGCCAGAGCATGCAATCCCAAGCTTACCATTGTGGCACAGCTACACAGGGGATTGCCGGAGAAGTGGCGGGAATCATGCTGAAACGGCTGGAAGGGGCTGCAAGTGAAGAAACAGAACCGATCACGGAGAAGCTTGGCGCAGAGATCATCATGGGAAAATCCGTCCGTGTGCTGGACGAGAAGGAGAAGCTATAATGAAACCATATTTATTAGGTATTGATATCGGCACCAGTGCCTGTAAGGTTGCGGTTTTTGAAAAATCGGGAACGGTTGTGGCTGCGGCCAACGGCGATTATCCGGTTTACTATCCGAAGGAGGGCTGGGCAGAACAGAATCCGGAAGAATGGTGGAGTGCTGTCTGTCAGGCGGTAAAGAAGGCCATCCAAAAAGCGGGGATAGCACCTGAGGAGATCGCAGGCATCGGTATTGACGGCCAGAGCTGGTCAGCCATTGCCATGGATAAGGACGGAAATGTACTGACAAACACTCCGATCTGGATGGATACCAGAGCACAGTCTATCTGTGACAGATTGAATGAAGAGATCGGGGCAGAGCAGATTTTTGAAGTATCCGGTAATTCCCTTCAGCCGTCCTACACAACTGCAAAGATCCTCTGGTATAAAGAAAATCTTCCGGAGGTGTACCAAAGGATCCACAAGATCCTGCAGTCTAACAGCTACATTGCATATAAGCTGACGGGTGTGATGAGCCAGGATGTTTCCCAGGCTATGGCCTGCATTGCTTTGACATGAGAAAGGCAGCCTGGGATGAGGATATGTGCAGAAAGCTTGGGATTCCCATGGAATTTCTTCCTGAGATCTGTGCCTGTGATCATGTTGTGGGAACAGTTACAGAGAAGGCGGCGGAGGAATCCGGCCTTGCTGTGGGAACACCGGTTGTTGCCGGTGGTCTGGATGCGGCATGCGGAACACTGGGGGCCGGAGTGATCCATCCGGGTGAGACACAGGAGCAGGGAGGACAGGCTGGCGGAATGAGCATCTGCATGGATGAGTACAAGGCAGATCCAGACTGATCCTTGGCTATCACGTGGTTCCGGGACAGTGGCTCCTTCAGGGAGGAACCACCGGAGGTGGTGGTGTCATGCGCTGGTTTGAACGTGAGTTTGCAGATTATGAGCGCTCTGTAGCAGGGGAAAAAGGCTCTTCTCTGAACCAGCTCAATGAGATCGCGGAAAGGGTCGCACCAGGCAGTGACGGAGTGGTATTTCTTCCATATATGTCCGGTGAGCGTTCCCCGATCTGGAATCCCAATGCGAAGGGCGTATTCTACGGACTGGATTTTGCCAAGACCAAGGGACATATGTACGTGCCTGTATGGAAGGCGTAGCACTTTCTCTGAAGCACAACCTTGAGGTGGCAAAGGAAGCAGGAGCAGATGTGGAAGTTCTCCGTGCAATGGGAGGCTCTGCAAATTCTCTTCTCTGGACACAGATCAAATCCGATATCACAGGAAAACCCATCGTAGTGCCGTCCTCTGATACGGCAACAACACTTGGTGCAGCGATTCTGGCAGGTGTTGGTGTTGGAATGTATCAGGATTATGATGAGGCCATCCGTCTTACGGTAAAGGAAACAAGAAGACATGAACCGAACCCGGAAAACCGAGACGTTTATGAGAAAACCTATAAAACCTATTTAAATCTCTATAAATCTCTTGAACCTATGATGAGAAATGAGGAGGAAAAGTGATCATGAAAGCAGCAGTAGTAGTAGCAAATGAGGATGTTCAGTATCAGGAAGTGGAAGAACCTCAGGTAACACCTGGCCATGTGAAGATCAAGGTAAGATATTCCGGGATTTGCGGATCTGATATTCCGCGTGTATTAAATCACGGTGTACATTTTTATCCCATCGTGCTTGGACATGAATTTTCCGGCGATGTGTGGAAGTGGGAGAAGGTGTTACCAAGGTGAAGGTCGGCGACCGTGTATCCGGTGCACCACTTCTTCCCTGTATGAAATGTGACGACTGCCAGAAGGGTAATTTCTCTCTCTGCAAGCATTACAGTTTCATCGGTTCCAGAGAGCAGGGAGCAAACGCAGATTATGTAGTGGTTCCTGAGCAGAATGCAGTACCATTCGCAGACAATGTTCCATATGAGCAGGGAGCCATGTTTGAGCCTGCAACCGTAGCTATCCACGGTGTATTCCAGAACGATTACCACGGTGGCGAGTATGTGGCAATCCTTGGCGGTGGTACAGTTGGTATGTTCACCATGCAGTGGACAAAGATCTTCGGCTCCAAGAAGGTAGTGGTCTTTGATATCAGCGATGAGAGACTTGCTCTTGCAAAGCGTCTCGGCGCAGATGAAGTGATCAACACAAAGGAAGAGGGATATATGGAAAAAGCCATGGCCATTACAGGTGGAAAGGGCTACGGCTTCGTATTTGAGACAGCCGGACAGGTTCCCACCATGCATATGGCATTTGAGCTTGCGGCAAACAAGGCACATGTATGCTTCATTGGTACTCCTCATGAAAACCTTACCTTTACACCGAAGGAGTGGGAGAACATGAACCGTAAGGAGTTCAAGCTTACCGGTTCCTGGATGTCCTACAGTGCACCATATCCGGGACGTGAGTGGGAGCTGACGGCGCATTATTTTGCAACCGGCCAGCTGAAGTTTGACCCGGGCTTCATCTATAAGAAAATCCCTATGAGCCAGGCACAGGAGGCCTTCCAGCTGTTCAAGACACCGGGCCTTGTAAAAGGAAAGATCCTTCTTTCCAATGAGGAAAACTGATATGATCCTGACAGTAACCTTAAACGCTGCCATTGACAAGCGTTATGTAGTGGATGATTTTAAAGTGGGCGAAGTGAACCGTGTGCGTGAATGTACCTACGTTCCCGGCGGAAAGGGACTGAATGTTTCCAAGCCGGCGTCCATTTACGGTGCTGAAGTGGTTGCCACCGGCTTTGTAGGCGGTCACGCAGGCAATTATATAGAAGCTGCCCTGAAACCCTTTGGCATTAAGAGTGCTTTTTACCATGTAGATGCGGAGAGCCGCTCCTGTATCAACATCTGGGATGAGGTGAATCATGTACAGACCGAATTCCTGGAGCCGGGATTTACACTGACAGAGGCAGATTTTGAGGGCTTTGAGAAAAAATTCCGCCAGCTTGTAAAAGACGCTTCTGTTGTGGCAATGTCCGGCAGCGTGCCGAAGGGACTTGACGGAAGTGCTACCAGCGCCTTGTGAAGATTGTGAAAGACGCCGGAAAACCGGTGATCCTGGATACCAGCGGCAAGCTTCTGGAAGAGGGAATCAAGGCAGCACCGACACTGATCAAGCCTAACATTGATGAGATCCGTATGCTGACCGGCAAGCATTGTGACGATATCAACGATATCATTGAAGCAGCGAAAGCCATCCATGCCGGTGGTGTGGAGATCGTGGCGGTTTCGCTTGGTGCAGATGGTTCCCTGGCAGTCGGAGAGGAAGGGATTTTCCGTGCGGTGGTTCCGAAGATCGATGCGGTAAATACCGTAGGCTGCGGAGATTCCATGATGCAGCTTTGCCCTTGGATTAAGTGAGGGACTTTCTCTGGAAGAGACTCTGCAAAGAGCCAGTGCGATCTCAGCGGCGGCAGCCATGCGCGAGGAAACGGGCTTCTTTGTGATGGAGGATATGGAGGCTCTTCTTCCGAAGATCGAGATCAGGCGTTTATAAGATAAGCTTATAATAAGAAAATTTTTATAAAAAAGGAGATGTAAAGATGGCAGAAGTTATCAATCCGGCAATTGTGCCGAAAGTGACACTTCCTTCCGGCGAGCAGGTTCCGTGTGTCGGAATGGGAACATTCGGTTCCGACCGTGTATCCGCAGAAGATGTATCCGCAGCTGTTGCAGGTGCGATCCGCAGTGGTTACCGTATGTTTGACTGTGCCGCATGCTACGGAAACGAGCATGAGATCGGCCAGGTATTTAAGGACGCTTTCGACGAAGGTGTTGTAGAGCGTAAGGATCTTTTTATCATGACAAAGGTATGGAATGACATGCACAGAAGAGTAGAGGAAGCCTGTGACAAGAGTATTAAGGATCTTCAGTGCGATTATGTGGATATGTATTTCATCCACTGGCCATTCCCGAACTATCATGCACCGGGATGTGATGTGGATTCCAGAAATCCGGATTCCAAACCCTTCAGTGTGGAGGAGTTTATGGATACATACCGTCAGTGTGAGGCGTTGGTAGAAAAAGGAAAGATCCGTTACATTGGTATTTCCAATATGACCATTCCGAAGCTTGAGGCAGTTCTTCCGCTTATGAAGATCAAACCTGCAACCTGTGAGCTTGAGCTTCACGTATGTTTCCAGCAGCAGGAGCTTTATGATTATCTGGTAGCACATAACATCCAGCCGGTAGGTACATGCCGATCGGTTCCCCGCGCAGACCTGAGAGAGATATCTGCCCGGAGGATGTTGCAGATCTGGAAGTACCGGAAATGCAGGCAATCGCAAAAGCACATGGGGTTCACCCGGCTCTGATCGCTCTGAAGTGGGCACATCAGAGAGGCGAGATCTCCATTCCGTTCTCTGTCCACAACTATGCAAGCAACCTGAAATGTGTCACAGAGGATCCACTTACAGATGAGGAAATGGCAACCATCGCAACTCTGGAAAAAGGCAACCGTCTTGTAAAAGGCCAGGTATTCCTGTGGCATGGTGCAAATGACTGGCATGACCTCTGGGATGAGGATGGCGTTATCGTAAAATAATAAAAATATGCAGGAAAATCCCGTATCCCATATGTTGGATGCGGGATTTCTTTATATTTAATTTGGACTAAGAACTCCGTTGTAAATTTTAACCAAACATGTTAACATATAAAAAGAATTAACAGTTATTGTTCACAGAAAGGACAGTAATCTTACCAATGAAAATGACAGAGACGGGGGGAAGGATCTGTCAGGGGGATGTGCAATAAAAACAACAGAAACTGATCAGAGGGGGACAACAGAAATTATGTATCGTATTTTACTGGTAGATGATGAGATACTTGTTCGAGATGCGATCCGGGAGAATATTGACTGGAAAGCAATGGACTGTGAGCTGGTAGGAGACTGTGATAACGGGAAAGCAGCAGCGGAATTTGTACAGAACCATCCGGTGGATATCGTGCTTACAGATATCCTTATGCCATATATGGATGGTATGGAACTGAGCCGTTTTCTCCATGATAATTATCCGGACATCGTGATCGTGATCTTCAGCGGATTCGGAGAATTCGAGTATGCCAAGAAGGCGATCCAGTATGGTGTCAGTGAATATATGCTGAAGCCGGTGACCGCCATGGAACTCAGAAATGTTATCGGAAAATGAAGGAGAAGGATGGACCAGCAAAGAAAAGAAAAGAGAAGCTGGAACGTCTGACACAGACTTCCGAGAATTATCAGAAAAACGCCATTGTGATCCGTTCCAGAGCGCTGCAGGGCTTTGTGGATAATATCAAGACACGGCAGGAAAGTCTGGAAGAGCTTGCAGCACTGGGAATCGATCTTGAGGCAGCATGCTATCGTGTGGCTGTTTTTGATCTGGATCTGTATTCGGACGCAGTCAGCTTACTGCGGAGAAACGCCAGGAGAGTGCACTGATGTCTTTTGTCCTTTTTAATATCAGTGATGAGATCATCAGCAAAGAAAAAGCAGGAGTGGCATATCAGGCCGGAAATAACAAGGTCGGTGCTCTTTTCATGGGAAACCGTACCAGAGAGTTTGAACACAAGATCATGGAGATCTGCAGGACGATCCAGGATAAGCTGAAGGAACTGATGTCGCTGGATATTTCTATCGGTGTGGGAAGCTGGGCCAGAACCCAGCAGGAGCTTCGTGCATCCCATGAACTTGCAGAGAAAGCTATTGAATATCGTTATCTTCTTGGAGGAAGCCTTCTTATTGATATGGAAGAACAGCCGGAGGAAAAAAATCTTTCCATTAAAGTTTATGTAGAGAAGCTGGCAGCTGCTCTGAAAGTGGGTAAAAAGGAAAACGCAGAGCATATTCTGGAACAGATCTCTTCTGAGATCAAGGAAGCGCGGGTGGATAAGAGTCGTGCCTGCGTGTATCTTCAGCAGATCATCCGTGCAGCAGATGAGACCTGTGAGGATATGGTTCCGGACAACAGGCTTTTTTCCAAAAGAGAAGCACTTTTGCAGCAGGTTACGGAGCAGAATTCTTTTGACAGTGCTGTTGAACTGGTCAGGAATCATATCGGAGAGATTTTCCAGACACTTTCCGATGCAAATAGCTCCAGCGGACAGCGTCAGGCCAGACTTGCCCTGGATTATATCCAGAAGAATTATATGGATCCGGATTTAAGCCTGAACAGTATCTGTTCCTATCTGAATATCAGTACAAGCTATTTCAGTACGATCTTTAAGGATCTTACGGGAGAGACTTTTACAGAGGTTCTGATCCGTACCCGTATGGAGAAGGCGAAGGAACTTCTGGAGAATACAACTATGAAGAATTATGAAATTGCCGAGAAAGTCGGATTTGCAGATCCCCATTATTTTGGGATCTCCTTCAAAAGAATGACCGGCTGCACACCAACAGAATATGCAAGGGAGAAACGTAAATGAGAGATATCCGGTTTGCGGCAAAGATCATAGGAAAATTTAAGAGTATCCAGAGTGCGATCTTTGCGGTAGTGACGGTGCTGCTTTTAAGCGCGGTGCTGGTCATAACAGGTGTTTCCATGAGATATACCCGCAATTCTATTTTTGAAAATTCTGCTGTCTACACCCAGAATATCGTGCAGCAGATGAATCAGAATATTGATTCCTATATTGATTATATGGAAAATATAGCCTATATGATCTCCAGTAACGAGGATGTACAGCAATATCTTTTTGGTGAAAATGTGGACAATGGAACAAGAGAGCGTCTGATCAATCAGTTCAAGACTATTCTGGATGGACGAAGTGATATCCGAAATCTTGGGATCATTGGAAGTAATGGACGGAAGCTGATCAACGACGGCAAACAGTCTGTGAATCCGGATCTGAAGCTTTCCACCCAGGAGTGGTATCTGGAAGCTTTACAGAAGCCGGAAGGCCCGCTTCTTACATCTTCTCATGTACAGCACATCATCAGCGGAGAGCGTCCGTGGGTGATCACTTTAAGCAGGGGAATCCGTAATTTTTCCAACAGCGGTGAGAAAGAGGGAGTCTTTTTTATTGATCTGAATTACAGTGCCATCAGTGAACTTTGTGATCAGAATACGATCGGGAAAAGGGGATACGCATTCATTCTGGATGAAAGCGGAAATATTGTATACCATCCACAACAGCAGCAGCTTTACAATGAATTGCAGACTGAGAATATCGACCTGATCGTGAAATCAAAAGAAGATACGGTGCGTACCGAAAAGGGAAACAGAGGAAAGCTATATTCCATTTCCAGATCAAATAAAACCGGATGGACCGTTGTGGGCTGTATGAGCGTCAGCGAGCTTCTGCGCAAAAGCAATCAGGCACAGAGTATTTATGTGCTTATTTCCGCACTTCTGATGATCGTGGCACTGCTTTTTTCCAGATTTCTGGCAAAGAGTCTTACATATCCTCTTCAGCGTCTCAGAGATTCCATGTCCAGAGTACAGGAAGGGCATTTTGACGGAGCAGATGTGGAGATCGATTCAGAGAATGAGATCGGAAGCCTGACGAAATCTTTCAATGTGATGACACATAGGATACAGGATCTTATGGAGCAGAACGTGAAGGAACAGGAAGCAAAGAGAAAAAGTGAGCTTAAGGCCCTTCAGTCCCAGATCAATCCTCATTTTCTCTACAATACCCTGGATTCGATCATCTGGATGGCAGAGGGCAGAAAGTACGAAGAGGTTGTTCTGATGACAGCATCCCTGGCGCGTCTTCTTCGTCAGAGCATCAGTAATGAAGATGAAGTGGTTCCTCTTGCAAGGGAAGTGGAGTATGCCAAGGGTTATCTTACGATCCAGAAGATGCGTTACAAGGACAAGCTGGAATTCGAGATCGATGTAGAACCTTCTATATTAAATATCCCTCTGATCAAGCTGGTTCTCCAGCCGATCATTGAAAATGCCATCTATCATGGACTGAAATATAAAGAGAGTAAGGGACTTTTGCAGGTAAAAGGCTTTATGAAGGACGGAAATGCAGTTCTTCAGGTGATCGACAACGGTGTAGGTATGGATGAGGAAACATTGTCACATATTTATGATAAGCATAAGGTGAATTATCATTCCAATGGTGTGGGTGTTTACAATGTACAGAAACGTCTGAAGCTTTATTATGGAGAAAATTACGGGATCACCTATGAAAGTGAAAAAGGTGTCGGAACCACTGCCACGATCACCATTCCGGGAATACAGGAGGAATCAATATGAAAAAACATAGAAAACTCCTGACTTTAGGAGTGGTCATCTGCCTTGTGGCGGGGCTTGTAGCCGGAATAGTCTATTATAAACAGGTAGAAGAAGAGAGAAAACTATCGCTGATCTATATTCCGAAGGTTGTGGACGGTACCAACGATTTCTGGACATCACTGATCCAGGGGGCGGAGATGGCTGCAAAGGAATATAATGCAGATATCCGCGTATGGGCACCTGAGGAAGAGAATGATGTGGATGGGCAGAACAAGCTGATCGAAAGGGCAACAGAAGAAAAACCGGACGCGATCCTGATCTCGCCGTCCAGCTTCACTGAATCCGACCAGCTTTTGAAGAAGGCAAAGGAACAGGGAATACATATCGCATTTATTGATTCCTACACACAGGAAGAGGTCCAGGATCTTACCGTTGCGACCGATAATCTGGAAGCGGGGCAGATCCTTGGCAGGTTTGCGAAGGATCTTGTGGGAGCGGATGATCAGATTGCGATCGTTTCACATGTAAAGGGTGTATCTACGGCAGTTGAAAGAGAAAAAGGTTTCCGGACAGGACTTGGCAGTCTGAAGGATAATATCGTAGATGTGGTATACTGTGATTCTCAGTATGACAAGTCCTATGAGCTTACAAAAGAGCTGATGAAAAAATATCCGGATCTCAAGATGATCGCGGGAATGAATGAATATTCCTCTGTAGGTGCTGCAAGAGCAGTAAAGGCAGCAAAAGCAGAGAACCGGATCAGGGTGGTGGGAGTAGACAGCTCACAGGAGGCCGTCCAGCTGATGGAACACGGAATCTTCCAGGGAATCGTTGTACAGAAGGCATTTAAAATGGGGTATGTGGGTGTTCGGGAAACTGTTAAGATGCTGCGTGGAGAAGACTATAAGAAGAATATTAATTCCGGGTGCCAGCTGGTGACTCCTGACAATATGTATACCAGTGAGATCGAAAAACTGCTTTTCCCGTTTAATACGTTAAAAACATATGGTGATCTTACATCGTAAATAGTCATAAATGCACAAAGAAAAGGGTTAAATATTTACCATACAGTAAATATTTAACCTTTTTTTGAAAGATATTCTATTACAATTATTGATTTTTGACGGTATTATAATAACCAAGAAAACACAAGATACGTGCAAAACGTGAGGAGGGTAAAAATTGGAAAACTTAAAACAAAATCCAATCGTTAAGAAGCTCGGATTGAACAGAATACTTCTTGTCTGTGTTCTGATTCTTATGTTCCTGGTTTTTAAAGTAGTTCTTGGAAACAAGTTTCCGGCTGTTGATAGTATCAAGTCTACTTTGAACTATGTGTACTTCCTGGGCTTCTTGTCACTTGGCGTTACATTCGTAATCGCTACAGGAGGAATTGATTTCTCCATCGGACCTGTAATGTTCTGCTGTGCACTGGTATCCGGTTACTGCATGACATCTTACAAGGTTCCATGTGCAGTTGCCATGATCCTTTGCATTCTGATCGGTCTCTGCTTTGGTATTTTTAATGGCTGGATGGTTTCTTACATGTCAGTGCCACCATTCATTATTTCCATGGCATCCATGAACATTGCAAAAGGTATTGCTTCTGTATTCACAAAAACACAGTCCGTAAGCTGGCCGGCAGCTGGCGATGCAAACGGCTGGTTCCGTAATATCGTTTCCGTAAACGGCTTCCCTGTAGGAATCATTATCTTCCTGGGAATGGCAGTTATCTGCGGTATCGTTCTTTACAACACAAAACCGGGACGTTACATCCTCTGCCTTGGTTCCAACAAAGAGGCTGTCCGCCTTTCCGGTGTTAACACAAAGAAATGGGAAATGCTTGCTTATGTGATCTGCGGATTCCTGGTAGGTATTGGAGCACTCTTCTTTGTAGCTACATACACAACTGTTCAGCCTGGCTATGGCGATCAGTACAACAACGAGGCTATTGCAGGCTGCGTTATGGGTGGTACATCCATGGTTGGTGGACTTGCTTCCATCGGCGGTACTGTAATCGGCGTATTCATCATCTCTCTTCTTCAGCAGGGCATCATGGCATTTGGTCTTGGTAAAGGACAGCAGATGATCATCACAGGTATCATCGTTATCGTTGCAGTTTATATCGACGTTTCTGCAAGACGCAGAAAGAACTGATCTTAGAGGGAGGATGCGACAATGGGTGAAGTTATTTTAACTATGAAGGACATTGATAAGTCCTTTCCTGGAGTTCATGCTCTGGATCACGTTAATTTCGAAGTAAAACGCGGCGAAGTACATGCACTTATGGGAGAAAACGGTGCCGGTAAATCAACACTGATGAAGGTTCTTACCGGTATTTATCAGAAGGATTCAGGTTCCATCGTTTACAAAGGACAGGAAACAGAATTCCACAATACACGTGAGGCACAGGATGCCGGCGTTGTAATCGTACATCAGGAGCTGAACATGGTAGGTGATCTTACCGTTGCTCAGAACATCTTCATCGGACGTGAACCGAAAAAAGGTTTCCGCATTGATGACAAAAAGATGATCGAGGATTCAAAGAAGCTTTTCCAGGATCTGAACATTGAGATCAATCCGAAGGAAAAGATGAAAAACCTGACAGTCGGAAAACAGCAGATGTGTGAGATCGCAAAAGCAATCTCTCATAAAGCTGAGGTTATCATCTTCGATGAGCCTTCCGCAGCACTTACCGAGAAAGAGATCGCGGATCTGTTTGAGATCATCCGTGACCTTCGTAAGAAAAATCTTGGTATCGTGTATATCTCACACCGTATGGATGAGATTAAAACCATCACAGACCGTGTAACCGTTATGCGAGATGGTGGATATGTAGGAACTCTGATCACAAAAGACAGTACAAAAGAAGATATCATCAACATGATGGTTGGTCGTGTTATTTATGAGGATCCGAAGCAGGAGAGTGCAGTTCCGGCAGATGCACCGGTAGTTCTTAAGGTTGAACATCTGAACGCAGGCAAGATGGTTCAGGATGTAAGCTTTGAGCTGAGAAAAGGCGAGATCCTTGGTTTCTCAGGACTGATGGGTGCAGGACGTACTGAGACAGCCAGAGCACTGTTCGGAGCAGATCCGAAGCAGAGCGGTAAGATCTCCGTTATGGGTAAAGACGGTCAGCTTCATGAGGTGACCATCAACAGCCCACAGGATGCTGTTAAATACGGTATCGGTTATCTGTCAGAGGACAGAAGAAGATACGGCTGTGTTGTACAGAAATCTGTAACAGAGAATACAACACTGGCAACAATGGAAGAGTTTACCAATGGTATCTTTATCAACAAAGCAAAAGAGAAAAAAGTTGCTGAGAAATATGTAAACGAACTTGCAACTAAGACACCTACTACAGACCAGCTGGTAGTTAACCTTTCCGGTGGTAACCAGCAGAAGGTAGTTATCGCAAAATGGCTGACACGAGACAGTGACATCCTTATTTTCGATGAGCCTACCAGAGGTATCGATGTTGGTGCTAAGAACGAAATCTACAAATTAATGAACAGACTGGCAGCAGAAGGAAAATCCATTATCATGATTTCTTCTGAGATGACGGAAGTTCTCCGAATGAGTGACCGTATCATCATCATGTGTGAGGGTAAAGTTACCGGATGTATTGATATCTCCGAGGCAACCCAGGAAAACATCATGGACAAGGCCACACGGAATATCGATTAAGGAGGAAAGTCATGACTAAGAAGAAAAAAGTATTTTAAGTGATCAGAGATTTATTGTTTTGCTCGTTATCATTGTCCTGTGTGCAATATTCTCAGGCTTGAGTAAAGAATTCAGACAGTACACCACGATCCTGAGTATGCTGGATTTCTCATATTACGATCTTCTTATGGCGATCGGAGTTACATTCCCGCTTATCACTGGTGGTGTTGACCTGTCAATCGGAACTGGTATGGTAGCATACGCACTGATCGCCGGAACATTGATCAGAAACAACAATTGCCCGGTAGCTCTGGCAATGCTGATCTGTGTTGTTCTTGGTATCGCAGTCGGTGCACTGAACGGTGTACTGATCGGTGTTATGAACCTGCCGCCATTTTTGGCAACACTTTGTACCTGTATGATCACCCGTGGTGCCGGATCTCTCTGCAGTGCGACACCTTGGCCGGGACTTACACAGATGGTGGATGGTTCCACACAATCTTTAAAGTAACTGTTGGTACAGGAAGAAGTGCTTCCCGTTATCCGCTTGGATTCCTGTGGATGGTCATTCTGGTTCTTCTTATGGAGTACATCCTGAACCACACCAAATTCGGTCGTTATACAATTGCAATCGGTTCCAACAAAGAGGCAGCAGCCCTTTCCGGAATCAATACAAAGTTCTATCACGTAATGGTATACGTTGTCTGCGGTCTGTTTACAGGTCTTGCAGCGATCGCATACGCAGCAGTAACACCTACTGTACAGCCTGGTACTGGTGCCGGACTTGAGATGGATGCTATCGGTGGTGTATTCGTTGGTGGTGTAGCAGCTACCGGTGGATATGGTTCCGTGATCGGTACATTCGTTGGTATCTTCGTCATCATGCTTCTGAAAACAGGTCTTCCATATATCGGCCTGCAGGCAAACTGGCAGCAGATCATCACCGGTATCGTTCTGATCGTAGCCGTTCTGATCGATATCCTGAAAGAGAAAAAAGCAGCACACTGATAAGCAGTGAGATATAATGTGAAAAAGGGTGCTGTTCACAGAGAAATGTGACAGTACCCATTATCAAAGATGTGAAACGCCAAGGGGTAGCAATGGCGTATGAACATAAAAAAACTATATAATATATTTAAGGAGGAAATATTATATGAAAGCAAAAAAGGTTATGGCATTAATGCTCTGTGCAGCAATGGTAACAAGCATGAGCGCAACTGCAGCTTTTGCAGCTGAGGAGAAAGAAGATGCAGCAACAGAGAAATCTGCAGATTCCACAGCAGCTGAGGATCCTACTGCACAGTTCGACGGACTGAAAGCAAACGAAGCTTATGTGTTCCCGATGATGGTTAAATCTTTCCAGTCCACATACTGGGATGCAGCTCAGGAAGGTATGAAGAAAGCATCTAAGGAGCTGGGCGTTGATTATAAACCACAGGACCGAACAGTGAGTCCGATATCGCTGACCAGATTAACATGATCAACACAGCTATCGCTTCCAATCCTGTTGGATTAGGACTTGCAGCTTGTGATACATCTTCCGTTACAGCTGCACTTAAGACATGTGCAGAAAAAGGAATCCCGGTTGTAACATTCGATACAGGTATCGCTGATGCTCCAGAGGGATCTGTAGTATGCGAGGTTTGTACAGACAACGCACAGGCTGGTGCAGTAGCAGCTGAGAATATGTACAACAGCATTAAAGACGTTGTTAAAGATGCTGACGGACAGGTTGTAATCGGTGAGGTTAACCAGGATGCAACAGCTCAGAATATCCAGCAGCGTGGTACAGGATTCATCAACAAGATGATCGAGCTTCTTCAGGCTGATGGAAAGACAGTTGCAGTAAGCGGCAACGAGTTCTATGTAAACGCAGCAGAGGGTGCTGACGCAGACGCTAAAGACGCTGACGTTGTTATCCAGGTAGCTGTTCCGGCACAGACAACTGTAGAGCTCTGCTCCACAGAGGCACAGGCAATCCTTTCCCAGGAGAACTGTATTGCAATCTTCGGTTCCAACCAGGTTTCCGCAGAGGGTGTTCTTGCAGCAAATGCTAACCTTAACGTTCTTGGTTCTGACCCGGCAAACGGTGATGTAGTTGGTGTTGGTTTCGATGCTGGTTCTATCATCAAAGCAGCTGTTAAAGATGGCACACTCGTTGGTGCTGTTACACAGTCTCCTCTTATGATGGGATACTATGCAATCTACGCTCTGACAGCAGCAGCAAACGGCCAGAAGCTTGAGGATGTTCCTACAGAGGGTTACTGGTATGATGCAACAAATATGGAAGACGAGAATATCGCACCTAACCTTTATGACTAATCATATAATTGATAAGATCGTGAAGTTATAATGAACGCGGATTGCGTTCACGGACGTATGAAATAAGAGATCCGCTGGCTGATTCAGTCAGCGGATTTTTTAAACAAATAATGTAGTAGTTCATAAATAATCGCTGTATTATTGGCAAATAAAGACACTTTTTTTGACAAAAGAGGTTCTTATCACCGGAAGGATCCTGATGTATGATAAATACAACATCAGATATGAAAGTGATCAGAAGCTTACATATTGAGGAGGATTTAAAAATGGCAACATATTATTTAGCAGTAGATATCGGAGCATCCAGTGGACGTCACATTCTGGGACATATGGAAAACGGAAAAATGATCCTGGAAGAAATCTATCGTTTTGAGAACGGCATGGTTAAGAAGGATGGAGAGCTCTGCTGGGAGTTTGACCGCCTTTTCAACGAGATCGTAAATGGTCTTAAGAAATGTAAAGAGATCGGCAAGATCCCGGTAAGCATGGGTGTTGATACCTGGGGTGTTGACTTTGTGCTTCTAGACAAGGATGACAAGGTTCTTGGCAACACGGTAGGCTACCGTGATCATCGTACAGAGGGAATGGACGAGGAAGTTTATAAGACAATTTCCCTGAAGGATCTGTATGCAAGAACCGGTATCCAGAAAGCAATCTACAATACAGTATATCAGCTGATGGCAGTGAAGAAGAAACATCCTGAGTATCTGGAGCAGGCTGAGACACTTCTTCATGTACCGGACTACTTCCATTTTCTTCTTACAGGCGAAAAAACTTGCGAGTACACAGAGGCAACCACAGGACAGCTTGTATGCCCGACAACCAAGGACTGGGATTATGAGCTGATCGATATGCTGGGATATCCAAGAAAGATATTCCAGAAGCTGATCATGCCTAGCACAAGCATCGGACATTTAACAGACGCAGTGAAGGAAGCAGTTGGCTTTGATCTTGAGGTTGTAGCACCGGCTACACATGATACAGGGTCTGCAGTTCTGGCTGTGCCTGCAAATGATGACGATTTCATTTATATCAGTTCCGGAACATGGTCTCTGATGGGAATCGAGAGAAAAGAAGCAGACTGCTCTGAGAAGAGCTGTGAGATGAACTTCACAAACGAGGGTGGATATGCAGGACGTTTCCGTTATCTGAAGAACATCATGGGTCTCTGGATGATCCAGTCTGTACGTCATGAGTTTGATGATGCGTACAGCTTTGCACAGATCTGCGAGATGGCTGAGGAGGCAAAAGACTTCCCGTCAAGAGTAAACGCAAACGATGAGTGCTTCCTTTCTCCTGAGAACATGACAAAAGAGGTTCAGGACTACTGCCGCAGAACAGGACAGCAGGTTCCGGAAACTCTTGGCGAGATTGCAACCGTTATCTATACAAGCCTTGCAGATTGCTACGCTAAGATCGCAAAAGAAATCGAGGAGATGACAGGAAGAACCTACAGCCGTATCCATATCGTAGGCGGTGGTTCCAATGCAGGATACTTAAATGAGCTGACTGCAAAAGCTACAAAGAAAGAAATCCATGCAGGCCCTGGTGAGGCTACTGCAATCGGTAATATCACAGCACAGATGCTGAAGGCCGAGGAGTTTAAAACGATCGAGGAGGCTCGTACAACCATCCATGAGTCCTTCGGTATTAAAGTATACAAAGCATAAATAATTGGAGGTCTTATTATGTTAGTTAACACAAAGGCAAAAGTTGGTGTATTTTCAATTGCTTTAGGCGCATATCTTCCGCAGTTTCCGTCACTGGTGCCGGAGTTTGAGGCACAGTACGACGCATTCAAGAAAACGATCCCGGATACAGTAGAGATCGTTGACGGCGGGATGGTGACAACAAAAGAGCAGGCAATGGTGGCAGGAGATAAGTTCCGTGCAGCAGATGTTGACCTTGTATTTCTTCAGATGCTGACATACGCAACATCCTACAACATGCTTCCGGCGATCCGTGATCTGGATGTTCCGGTTGTTCTTGTAAACGTTCAGAAGATCAAAGCGCTGGATTATGAGCACACTGACATTGCCTCCTGGCTGGGTGAAGGCTATGCATGTGGTGCTGTAGGCGAGGCAGTTGCTGACCTTGAGAGAGCAGGCAAGAGACATGCGGTTATCACAGGCGTTGTAGAAGGCGGAGATCCTGCAGTTCAGGCTGAGATCGAAGACTGGTGCAAGGCTGCTCAGGTAAGAAGAAGATTCCGTGAGACTAACATTGCGCAGATCGGAAGACCATATCCGGGTATGATGGATCTGTATATTGATGAGACAAACCTCTATAACAGAATGTTCCTCTACACAAAACAGTTCGACTGGGAGAAGATGTGGGCGATCGCTGATGATATTACAGATGAGGAGGCAATCCGGGCAAAAGCACAGGATATCCTTGATACATTCGATATTGAGGGCGGCGGCACCATTGAGAAAGTATGGGATATGGCCAAATACGTTGTTGCTTTTGAGAAATGGGTAAAAGACGAGCATCTTGGAATGATCGCTTCTCATTACGACGGATTTGCACAGGGTAAAGCAGGTGTCCTTGACAGTATGCTGATCCCGGCATTCTCCATGCTGATCAAACAGGGTACTGCATGTGCGGTAGAGGGTGACATGAAGGTTGCCATGGCAATGAGTATCTTAAAGACAATTTCCGGTACAGGTCAGCTTTCTGAGATGTACTCCATCGACTTCAATGATGACATCTGCATCATCGGACATTCCGGAAGCGGTGACGCGGACATCTCTGACAAGAAGCCAACCATGAAGATCGTAAAAGTATTCCATGGCAAAACAGGCGGCGGATATCTGACACAGTTCTATCCGTACACAGGTCCGGTGACCTACCTTGCGATCACTCAGGATAAAGACGGAAACTTCAAATTCGTTGTAGCTGAGGGCGTAAACGAGGAGGGACCGATCCTTTCCTTCGGTGATACAAACATGAGAACACGCTTCACATGCGGAGCAAGAGAGTTCGTTAACCGCTGGAGCGAGGCTGGCCCGACACATCATATGGCAGCTGCTACAGGAAGACACATCGATACGATCCTGAAGGTTGCAAAAATCTTTAACGTACCGGTAGATATCGTGACAAGATAAATTCTTTCTTATGTATTCAACCTAAAACATATTCAAAAAAGGAGACTGCGCGGAGCGGTCTCCTTTTTCCGTGGGAAAAATAAGATAAAAAAGATCTGCCGGAAATGCAGCAGGCAGATTCGGCAGATTTTGGTTTTGCAGTTATTTTTTATGCATAAGTGTGTGCTCCCTGGAAAGCTCATCGTGCAGCTGGATGGAAGACCAGTGTTGAGTTACCGGTGTGAGCATGGCCTTCAGTGCAACGGGCGGGATCTGGTTTTCACGGAAAAAAGCAAGAAAATCATCCATCTGTGCACTGGAAAAATCCTTCAGCACGATCATCTCATCACTGAAATTGCTTCCCAGATTAAACTGTGAGGAGGGATGAATCCAGGAATCTCAAAAAGATATCCCAGCGGATGAAGAAATTCCGGCGCAGTGACGATCCGTGTCTTAACCTTCTGACGGTTCAGATAGCGGCGGATCTGGCGAAGCCGTTCCGGGTCGTTAAAATTATATAAAAGAGCTTCTGGCTGTGTATTCATATAGTGTCATACCTCATTTCTGAATAAAGATTTTTTTGGAACGTAAGTTACTTTTCACGATGTGCAGGGAACCGGATCTCAACATCCGTCCCCTCTCCAGGCTTGCTGGAATAAGTGAGTCCGTAATTATTTCCATAGAGAATTTGGAGTCTCCGGTGGGTATTATAAACTGCGATATTGGTGCCGCCGGACTGGCTTTTTCCCTTTCCGGAAAGGATAGTTGACAGGATTTCCGGTGAAATCCCAACACCGTCATCGGAAATTAGAAGAACAATATCCTCATTTTCCATCCATCCGGTAATAACAATAGTTCCGGATTTTGATTCTTTTTCCAGGATCCCGTGAAGAATGGAATTTTCCACAACAGCTGAAGCGTCAGCTTCGGGATCTGGTATTCTGAAAGCTCATCCGGGATATCCGTGATCAGCTCAATGCTGTCGTGGTAGCGCATATTCTGAAGCTGCACGTAGATGGTTACATGTTCCAGCTCCCTTGCAATGGTAGAGATTCCTTTTTTGCGGCTCAGAGTCAGTTTATAAAAACGGGAAAGACTTTGCACTGCGTGACTGATCTCATCGGTCTGTCCCTGCAGTGCCATCCAGTTGATCATATCCATGGTATTATAAAGAAAATGCGGATTGATCTGTGCCTGGAGGGAATTGAATTCTGCGATCCGGAGATCTTCTGCAGCCTTAGCCTGCTTCTCCATCAGTTCCTCCATTTTTCGAGTCATATAGTTGTAGGTATCGATAAGATTACCGATCTCATCATGTGCCTGTGGACTTTCCATAGGAGTAGGCGGGCCGTGGCGGACGGTCTGCATCTGCCGGATCACAGAAGAAAGTCTTCCGGTAATGGAATGAGCCAGTACATTGGCAAAAATCAGAGCCAGAACCAGAAAAACTGCATAGATCAGTACGATCTGGACCATCAGTCGGTTGCTCGCATGGATCAGCGGCGGGGAAGGAAGGACCGTCACCATAAACCAGTCCGTATTGGAAATACTGTAAAAACCGGCATAAACCTTTGTGTCCAGAATGTTCCGCTCAATGAAGTTATTGGAAGACATAAAGGAAGCCTTGATGGTGTCGTAATCCAGTTGGTAGATTCCGGATAATGACAGATCTGAGGTAGCAACAATGGCATCACGTTCGTTTACAATATATGAAACACTTCCTTCCAGAGATAGATTGTCGGAAAGAATGGAAGTAAGCTTGTCATCGGAATAATACACTGCCAGATAAGCCTTATAAGCAGTGGAGTGATAATAAAGGCTTAAAGGGCAGATATATGCCATATCACCATAATTCTTTTTTTCCCTGGGACCAAGATAGAAGGAAGGACAGAACATTTCCTGGGTGTTCCGGTTTCCCTGAAAGATACCGTACCAGTAGGTACCTTTCGCCTGACTTAAGGGAGCAAGGATATTCTTAGTGTTGGGATAAGTATCCAGTGTCTTCAGATCATCAGGAAAATCCACATAGATCTGTACATCGGTAACAATGGAATCTGTGGTCAGACGCTGAACGGCATTTTTAAAATCAGTGGCATGGTTAGATGTTGCAAGCTGTTCTGCTGAATCGCTGACCGGCATATAAAAAAAGTTCCTGAAAAAAATTCTGTCCTGTAATATTCCGGGTAGTAGCGAGGATCGTATCCATAGTCCGTTCGATCAGAGGTGCAGTTTTTGCGGAGGCGTCCTGTTCCTGCCGGATGGTATTGGAAACCACCATGCTATAAAGTCGTCCATAAAAAAGAAAGGCGGTAAGACAGGCAGGAATTACCACAATGCTGATCAGGGCAATGGTGAATTTTGTCTGCAGGTTTAAATTCAGGTAGCCGTTTTTGAAACGCGCCAGAGGGCCCTCATGACATTTTCTCCCGGTATTCAGACGGGGAAAAGCCGGAGTATTTTTTGAAGCTTTTTCCGAAGTAATTGCCATCCGTATAGCCTACCTTGGAAGAAATCTCGGAAATCTTGTATTTGGGATCGGAAAGCAGCTGCTTGGCCTTTTCCATTCGGTATTCTGTCAGATATTGATTGAGAGTCTGTCCGGTCTCACTTTTGAAAAAAGTGCATACATAAGATGCGGAAAGGTATACATGGCCGCTGATATCTTTTACGGAAAGTGTATCGTTCATATAGTTCCGGCTGATATAATCCTTGATCATAAAGATCGTGGAATTTTCCGGCTGGGAATTTTTCGCATCTTCAAAATACTGGGCGGTTTTTTCTTTCAGAGCTTTGTGAAGCTCTTCGTAGGTGAAGGCGTTGTTTAACGTATCTACGATCAGATCCTGCTTTTCATGAAGTTCGGTTTCCAGCTGATTTTTTTACGGGAAGCCGAAAGTGTATTAAATAGCTGGTAATAAAGATCACGGATCTGGTTAGGCATAAATGTGTGATTGCAGCTATAATACCGGAAAAGCTCATCAAGAAACTGAAAACAGGGTTCTTCTTCTCCGGCCAGGAGATATTTGGAAAAAGTATTTTCCGGTGAATGCAGGGAATCCGGAACCGGTCCCTTCGGTGAAAGCAGGCGGATGGCATTTTCCGTTAGAAATGTTTTTTTCCGGAAAGAAAAAACAGTTCTGCAGAAGGATCACGGCAGAAGCGTAGGACTGATAAACCCTGAAAATATCCGTTACGGTATTTCCGGCTGCGATCAGATGCTTTCCGCAGGTGTCATATTGTCTGGAAATATAGCTTCCCACTGCGGAAAGGGTAGTCGGGGAAAGGGCATTCCTTCCATATATATGGTGGACCAGATACTGAACTCTTTTTTCCACAAAAAGACATTTCAGATGGTAATGCTCCAGAAAACAGGAAATGTCGTTCTGGAGATCTTCCAGGAAAATACCGGAAGCCTCCACAGATTCATTAAGCTTTACGATCACAGAGGTAAAATTCATGCCGTTCTCAAGAAGCTCCGGTTGCCCCAGTTCCAGACAGAGATCTGCAATTTTGTTGTTATCGGAAGGTGGAAGAGTCAGCTGCTGTGCCAGCCGGGTAGCGATTTCCTGAGAATGGATCGCTTCACCACGATGGGAGCGGAGCTTTTGTTTGTAAAGAGTCTGCGCTTCCAGAACTGCCGCCTGTACTTCCTCGGGATGCAGAGGCTTTTCGATGTAATTGATGGCTTTTAGTTTGATGGCAGCTTTCAGATACTCTTTGTCAGAATATCCGCTCATAAAGATAGGGATACTGTCCGGCAGGAATTTCTCCAGACGCTCCAGCATGGCAATGCCTGTCATCCGCGGCATCCGTACATCGCAGAGAATGATCTCAGGTTTATACAGTCTGGCCATTTCCAGTCCGTTCACACCATCATCTGCCTGAAGGACCTCGGTGATCCCCAGAGAATCCCAGTCGATAGATGAGATCAGTCCGGTACGCGTAAGTTCTTCGTCATCGACGATCAGTAATTTCATATACAATTCTCCAATCGAGCATAGCTTCGTAAATCGGACGTTTACAGTTCTGTTTATATTCCCAGAAAACTGTAACGTCAGCGTTATCATTATAGCATAAAGTATATAGAAATACGAGAATGGGACAATGGTTTATGAGTAATATTTTACAGGGAAAAGAAGAATATTTTACCCTTATCCAAAAATATTCCCATTATCAACCTGTGGGCCGGATGATAGAATATAATCAGATTAAAGGAAAGGGAGGAGAAAGAGCCGTGTCAGAATATGTTCTTGAATTAAAAGGTATTACGAAGATATTCCCCGGTGTCAAAGCTCTGAATAATGTACAGTTCCAGCTCAAGCCTGGTGAGGTTCACGCACTGATGGGTGAGAACGGTGCTGGTAAATCTACGTTTATCAAGGTTATTACCGGAGTACATAAGGCAGAAGAGGGTGAGATGTTCTTAAACGGACAGAAGGTTGACTTCAAAGGTCCGAAGGATGCCCAGGAGGCAGGTATCGCTGCCGTATATCAGCACCCTACATCATATCCGCATCTTACAGTAGCCGAAAATATTTTTATGGGTCATGAGATCATTAAACATCATATGATCCAGTGGAAAGAGATGAATCAGGAGGCAAACAAGTACCTGAAGGAGCTGGATGCAGACTTTGACGCAACAGCAGAGATGGGTACACTTTCTGTTGCACAGCAGCAGATGGTCGAGATCGCCAAGCACTTTCCACAAATGCGAAGATCATCATTCTGGATGAGCCGACAGCAGCACTTACCAGAAACGAGTCCGAGAAGCTTTACACACTGGTTGACAAGCTGAAAGAGAATGGTGTTTCCATTATCTTTATCTCCCATCGTTTCGAAGATATGTACCGTCTGGCTTCCAGAGTTACCGTATTCCGTGATTCTCAGTATATCGGAACCTATGATGTAAACGGGATCACAAACGCAGATCTGATCAAGGCAATGGTTGGACGTGAGATCAATGATCTGTTCCCGAAGCCGGAGGTTAAGCTGGGAGATGAGATGCTTCGTATTGAACATCTTTCCAGAACAGGATTTTTCAAGGATGTTTCCTTCAATGTACGTGCAGGCGAGATCGTAGGTCTTACCGGTCTGGTCGGTGCAGGACGTACAGAGGTTATGGAAGCTGTCAGCGGAATCACCCATCCGGACGAAGGAAAGGTTTTCCTTGAGGGAAAAGAGGTTTATATCAAGACTCCTTCCGAAGCAATGGAAAAAGGTATCATTCTTCTTCCTGAGGACAGACAGAAGCAGGGCCTTGTCATGAGCTGGGGCCTTGGAAGAAACGTAACCCTTCCGATCATCAGCAAATATGCAAAATCCGGATTCAATGACGAGAAAGCAGAAAGAGAGCTTTCCAAGAAGCTTCTTGAAGAAGTAGATACCAAGGCTGTTGATATTTTCCAGCCTGCAAGCTCACTGTCCGGTGGTAACCAGCAGAAGGTTGTTGTTGCCAAGCACTTGCTCAGGAAATGAAGGTCGTTATCATGGATGAGCCGACAAAGGGTGTCGATGTTGGTGCAAAAGCCGAGATCTATGCGATCATGGGAGATCTTGCGAAGAAGGGCTATGCATCATCCTGATCTCTTCCGAGATGCCTGAGATCCTTGGAATGTCTGACCGTATCATCGTTATGTGCAACGGACGTAAGACAGGTGAACTGAACAGGGGAGAGGCAACACAGGAAGGAATCCTTGAGCTGTCCATGGAAAAGAGCACTGGAAAGGGGACTAAATAATGGAAAAGAAATCTGTTATCAAGAAGATTACAGGCTCCCGAGAGGCTCTGCTGGCAATTATCGTGGTCGTGCTGTTTGCCGTTGTCACAGTGATCAGCCCGTCATTCCTTACGCCGAAGTCACTCATGGAGATGCTGAAAAATAATGCAGTAACAATGGTAATGTCACTTGGTATGCTGTGTGTCATGCTGGTAGGCGGAATCGATATTTCCATCATGTCAACTCTGGCACTTTCCGGTATGTCCATCGGTATGCTCCTGAAATACGGACATATCACAAGTACATTACTTGCTTTCATCATTGCAATGGCGATCGGTATTGCCTGCGGACTGGTTGTAGGTCTTGTGATTTCAAGAGCAAACGTTCCGCCTATCATTGCAACCATGGGCTTTATGTACATCTACAGAGCAATGGGTTATCTTGTTTCCCACGGTGGTGAGTGGGCAAGTGCCGCAGCTCTTGGTGAGTTTAAGAATTTTGCAACAACCAGCTTCCTTGGGATCAACAAGGTTATCTGGGTGATCATCGTATGCTATGTGGTATTCTTCTTCTTTATGAAATGGACAAGAACAGGACGAAGGATCTACGCAGTAGGAAGTAATGCAAGCGCAGCACAGGTTTCCGGTATCAATGCAAAGAATATCAACCTTCTTGTATATGTGATCATGGGATTCCTCGCAGGTCTTGGCGGAGCACTTCAGGTTTCTGTTTATGCTTCTGCAATGCCTGATATGCAGTACGGCGGTGAGATGGATGTTATCGCAGCCTGCGTTATCGGTGGTGTAAGCATGAGCGGTGGACGTGGAACCGTAGTAGGTGCATTCCTCGGTTCCATTATCCTTGCAACGATCGCAAAAGCTCTTCCGCTTGTAGGTATCAGTTCACTGTGGCAGAACATGATCAAGGGTGTTATCATCCTGGTAGTAGTTGTGATCAACGTTGTTCTGCAGAGAATCGCAGATAAAAACGCATTAAAGGGAAGGGAGATGTAAATCATGGCTGGAAAATCTGGAAGAAGTATTAACAATGTGCCGGAAAATCCGATGAAACACATCATATTCAGTTGGGAAGGCATCCTGGTCATTCTCTTTATCCTGGTAAATATTTTCTGCGCATCATTTTCTGAGTTTTATAATATGAAGAGTGTTCTTCGTCAGATGCCGGTTTACCTTGCAGAGGTATTCATGATGTTTCCAATGGCGTACATCCTGGTATTAGGCGAGATCGATATTTCCGTAGGTGCGATCGTGTGTCTCTCCGCTACATTAAGCTGTATGGTTTGCAACACAAACGCTCCGTTCATTGTAGTAGTACTTACAGCACTGGTTGTTGGTGCCCTCTGTGGTGCGGTTAACGGATTTATCCTTACCCGTTTCAAGGAGCTGCCTCCAATGATCGTAACACTGGCAACACAGATCATCTTCCGTGGTATCGCTGAGGTAACACTTGGAGCCGGCGGAAGTATTGCGATCACAAACACAGATGGCTTCCGTGCTATCGGTGGAAAGGTTGGAAATATTCCATATATTCTTTTCCTGGTGCTGATCCTTGGTGTACTTTTTGCGATCTTTCTTGGAAAGAGCACATTCGGACGCCGTACATATGCGATTGGAACAAACCGTGTGGCAGCTTATTACGCAGGTGTTCACGTAGAGAAGATCCGTTTCATCATCTACACAGTTATGGGACTTATGTCCGGACTTTGCGCAGTATTCCTGGTATCCTCTTCCTACGGTGCAAATACAACAACCGGTAACGGATTTGAGATGGATGCATTGCAATGGCAGTATTCGGAGGTATCTCCTCCACAGGTGGTAAAGGTAACCTGGCCGGCGGTATCATTTCTGCATTCATCATCGTATGCTTACGAGTTGGCCTTGGACAGAAGAACGTAAATGCTCAGGTGATTCTTCTCATCATCGGTGTACTTCTGGTAGCAGCAGTAGCTCTTCCGAATATCATCGGCGATGTGAAAAAAGCAGTCGCAATGAAGAAAAACTAATATCACTTTTGAAACCCATATGATTGTTAGCTGTCTCCATTGGTGTAGCGGAGGCAGCAGCATATAAAAAAATTATATTCTTATAGGGAGGAACAACAATGAAAAAAAAGGTAATTAGCGCAATCCTTTGTGGAGCAATGGTTCTTGGTACAGTTTGCCCGGTTCTTGCAGCAGATGACAAATCCGAAGATACTAAGACAGAAGCAGCAGCTGGCGATTCTGCAAAAGGCAAAAAGATCGCTCTGGTTGGTAAAGCAGCCGGTAATGCATTCTTCGAGATCGCAGCGAAATCTTTCCAGGAGACAGTAGAGGCTGAAGGCGGCGAGGTTCAGGTCGTTTATCCTGAGACAGCTACAGCTGATGCGCAGATCAAGGTTCTTGACAACCTGATTTCTCAGGACTTCGATGCAATCTGTATCTCCGCTAACGATGTTAACGCTCTTCAGGCTAAGCTTGAGGAAGCTATGGATGAGGGAATCAAGGTATCTTCCTTCGACTCCGCACCGAACAAAGACAGCCGTGAGATTTTCGTAAACCAGGCTGGTACAAAAGAAGTTGCTCAGGCACTTATGGATGCAGTTCTTGATATTTCCGGTGGTGAGGGACAGTTCGCTATCCTTTCCGCTACATCTCAGTCCGCTAACCAGAACGCATGGATCGACGCGATGAAGACCATCATGGAAGGCGATGACAAATACAGCAAGCTTGAGCTTGTAGACGTTGTATACGGTGATGATGAGCCGCAGAAATCCACAGACCAGACAGCAGCTCTTCTTCAGAACTACAAGGATCTGAAGGTTATCTGCGCACCTACAACAGTTGGTATCGCAGCAGCTGCTAAATATCTTCAGGATAACGGATCTTCCTGCAAGCTGACAGGTCTTGGACTTCCATCCGAGATGCAGGAGTACACAGGTGATGATGATTCTCATTCCTGCCCATACTTCTATCTGTGGGATATGCAGGGCCTTGGAAAACTCAGTGCTTACACAACAATCGCTCTGATCAACGAAGACATCACAGGTGCTAAAGATGACAAATTCACAGCTGGTGACCTTGGTGACTACACAGTAACAGAGGCAGATGACGGCGGTACAGAGGTTGTTCTTGGTGCACCTCTGAAATTCGATACAAGCAACATCGAGGAGATGGCTAAGCTGTACTAATCAATCCTCAGATTGACTGTATAATCATATGATAAATCCTTTTGGGACAAGGCGGAGTCTTCGGACTCCGCCTTGTTTCGTATATTTGAATTTGGTGTATAGAAGGTTTCCGAAAAAATTTCAGTCTTTTGATTCTGGTTGTACTCTTATGGCTGCGGTGTTAAAATGAGGACAGCAGAATAGAAAACCATGAACAGATGAAGGAGCAAAACACATGCAGCAGGCATTACTGGATCAGCTGAGAAAGATCACAGAGGAAGAGAGAAAAATCCTGGATGGAGAAGCAGAGGTGGATAGAGATCTCTACACATCCGGTCGGGACTTACTGTGGACAGCCGTAAAATGCTGAAAGAAGGCAGGCTGATCGCTGTGCGTACACACACCCGTTTTGTGTATTTTCCGGCTCACAGGCATAATTTTGTGGAAGTGCTGTATGTGTGTGAGGGATCTCTGACTAATATCATTGACGGAAAAAAAGTCATAGTTAACAAAGGCGAGCTGCTTTTTCTCAATCAGTTTACGAAGCATGAGATTCTGAAAGCGGGGCAGAATGATATTGCGATCAATTTTATGGTGCTGCCGGAGTTTTTTGATGTGGCCTATTCCATGGCGGGCAATGACAATATGCTGGCAGATTTTCTGGTGAATGTCCTGCGACAGGATGAAGAGCGTGGGGAATATCTTCATTTTAAGGTTGCGGAAGTGCTGCAGATCCAGAATCTTCTGGAAAATATCATCTATTCTCTTGTAAACGGTGAGGAGAACAGAGAGCGGATCAATCAGACCACAATGGGCCTGATATTCATGTATCTGATAGAATCGGTGCAGTATGTGGAGATGCGTCTGCCCAATCAGTACGAAAATATGATCTCTATGACAACACTGGATTATATTGAACAGAAATACCGGACTGCTACGCTGACGGAGCTTTGTGGTCGTCTGCATCTTCCCATGCATGTCCTCAGTAAGATGATCAAGAAAAGCACAGGGTTTAATTTCAAGGAACTTCTTCAGAGAAAACGTCTGAACAAGGCTGTAGAGCTGATGTGTGAAACAGATCTGCCTGTCAGTGACATCATTGCGGCTGTAGGCTATGAAAATAACAGTTATTTTCATCGGGTATTCAAGGAACATTATCACATGACACCACGGGCGTTCCGGGTGAAAAACAGTGAGAAAGAACAGGTGAGGCTGTAACAGCCTCACCTGTTTTTTTAAATATCATGGAATTGTCCGATCTTGTTTTTGATCCGCTGCATTTCGTTATCCATATCGATCACAGTGCGGGCGCAGTTCAGCAGTTCATTGCTGACATCCTCATAACCGTCCATTTCTTCGATATTCTGCTTGTAACGCAGCTGATGCTCCAGAGTTGCCCAGAAATCCATACCGTTGGTACGGATCTGGATCTCTGCACGCATGGGAGTTTTTCCCTTGGAGAAGAATACGGGGATTTCCACGATCATGTGATAACTGCGGTAGCCGTTTGGCTTTGGATTTTTGATATAGTCCTTTACCTGGATGACGGTAATGTCATCCTGCCTGGTGATCAGGTCTGCAATAGTGTAGATATCATCGATAAAGGCACAGACAACACGGATGCCTGCCACGTCATTCAGCTGATTCTGAATATTCTCCGCAGTAAACTCATAGCCGAGCTTTTTGAGCTTTTTGTAAATGCTTTCCGGCTTTTTGATCCTTGTTTTGATGAAGGAGATCGGGTTACGTTTATATTCCAATGAAAATTCATCGTTGAGGACTTCCAGCTTGGTGCGTACCTCACGGACCGTACATCGATACATCATCATCAGATCATTAAATTTTGCGGAATTTTTGATAAAAACCTGTGGATCAGGGGTATCCAGCCAGGTGTTTGTATTTCTTTCAGCCATAGTGTTTTTCTGGTGAAACTCCTTTCTTATGTAATATTTATAACAATTACTTTCATACAATTATAGAACAAAATGATATTTTTTTCAACATTTGTATTGACATATCAGAAAAGCTGTGCTATTTTATAGAAAAAGTTTAATTAAGTAAACCACTAAACCACTAAACCGTTGAAGCGGAGATAAAGATATTCATGCGCGCACAGAGAGTCCGGGAGGGTGAGAGCCGGGTCGAGAGGCAGTTTATCAAATGGACCGCAGAGGGCACAGGGAAAGATATTTTCGGGTATCAAGTATTCTGTGACGTGAGGGCATACGTCAGTTGCCGGGAATATGAAGGTATTCCGCCAAGTGCACGGGTCAGACCGTGAATCAGGGTGGCACCGCGGGTGATTTTGAATTTAGAGCTCGTCCCTGACAGAACCAGATTCTGTCGGAGACGGGCTTTTCTTTGATTTCATGAGCAAGCAGCGAATGCAGATCACGAATGTCCCGTCCTCCGGTAAGGAATGAAAAACTCAGGAGGGCCTGTATATGTATCCAACATTAGAAAAAATCAAAGAACTCGCACAGTCAGGCGAATACCGGCGAATCCCTGTATGCAGAGAGCTGTATTCCGACCGCTATACACCCGTAGAAGTCATGAGGACCTTACGCACAGCCAGCAGACATTGCTATCTTCTGGAAAGTGCCAGCCAGACAGATGTATGGGGACGCTATTCCTTCCTGGGATATGAGCCATCCATGGAGATCACCTGTACAGACGGAAAGCTTCAGATCCGCAGGATCCATGAGGACGGAACTGAAGAAAAAACCGTACAGCAGGCGAAGCATCCGGGAGATGCTATTCGGGAGATCCTGAAAGAATACAAAAGCCCGGTGCTGGAAAATATGCCGACCTTTACCGGAGGTCTGGTAGGATATTTTTCCTACGATTATATTAAGTACAGCGAGCCGAAGCTGAAGCTTACCGACGAGACAGTACAGGATTTTCGGGACATGGATCTGATGCTTTTTGACCAGGTGATCGCCTTTGACCATTACAGACAGAAGGTGCTTCTGATCACCGGTGTGATGACGGATGATCCGGAAAATTCCTATCAGAAGGCGGAAGCAAAATTAAAAGAGATGGCAGATCTGATCCGAAACGGAAAACAGAAGGAATTTCCGTCTTTGAAACTGAAATCTTCCATTGAGCCGCAGTTCCCGAAAGCAAAATACTGTGAGATGGTTGAGAAAGCGAAGCATTACATCCACGAAGGAGATATTTTCCAGGTGGTGCTCTCCAATCCGATGCGAGCGAAAGCAGAGGGAAGTCTGTTTAATACATACCGTGTTCTCAGGGCTACCAATCCTTCGCCGTATATGTTTTATTTTCCAGTGATGATATTGAGATTGCAGGAGCTCCCCGGAAACACTTGCCAGGCTTGCAGGAACAGAATTAAGTACCTTCCCGCTTGCAGGAACAAGACCAAGAGGCAAGACAAAAGAAGAAGACCTGGCGCTGGAAAAAGGACTCCTGGCTGATGAGAAGGAACGTGCCGAGCATAACATGCTTGTGGATCTTGGTCGAAATGATATCGGAAAGATCAGTAAGATCGGTACCGTGAACGTAGAAAAATATATGTGCATCGAGCATTTTTCTCATGTGATGCATATTGGTTCCACAGTTACCGGTCAGATCCGGGATGACAGGGATGCGGTGGATGCAGTGGATGCCATCCTTCCGGCAGGAACACTTTCCGGAGCACCGAAATTCCGTGCCTGCCAGATCATCCAGGAACTGGAACAGAGCAAGCGAGGCATTTACGGCGGTGCTATCGGATATCTGGATTTTGCCGGAAACCTGGATACCTGTATTGCCATTCGCCTGGTTTATAAGAAAAACGGTGAGATCTGTATCCGGTCAGGAGCAGGGATCGTAACAGACAGTATTCCGGAAAGTGAATTTCAGGAGTGCTGCAACAAGGCAAGAGCCGTTGTACAGGCAATTGAAACTGCACAGGAGGGACTGGAATGATAGTACTGATCGATAATTATGATAGCTTTTCCTACAATGTTTACCAGCTGATCGGTTCTGTGGAGCCGGATATCAAAGTGGTAAGAAATGATGAAGTGACCATCAAAGAGCTGGAGGCCATGAAGCCGGAGGCATTGATCCTTTCCCCTGGTCCGGGAAAACCGGAGGATGCGGGAATCTGTATTGAATCCATAAAATATTTCAAAGACAAGCTGCCGATCCTGGGTATCTGCCTTGGACATCAGTCCATCTGTGAAGCCTTCGGAGGGACAGTATCCTACGCAAAAGAGCTGATGCACGGAAAGCAGAAAGAGATACATAAAGTTGGAAAGAGCCTGATGTTTGAAGGACTTCCGGAAACTTTTCCGGCAGCCAGATATCACTCACTGGCAGCTATCAGGGATACTTTACCGGAGAAACTGGTTGTTACCGCTGAGTCTGAGGACGGAGAGGTGATGGCACTGGAGCATAAAGAATATCCGATATTCGGATTACAGTTCCATCCGGAATCTGTTATGACACCGGATGGAAAAACAATGATCGAGAACTTTATGAAGGTTATCAGAGACAGATAAGACAGAGAACAGCAATCCATAAAAGATAGAATCATTACAGAACAGGAGGAAACAACAATGATCAAAGAAGCAATCATCAAGCTTTCAAAAAAAGAAGATCTTACATATGACGAAGCAGAAGCCGTAATGAATGAGATCATGGACGGAGCGGCAACACCGGTACAGATGGCATCCTACCTTACTGCACTTTCCCTGAAAGGAGAGACTATTGATGAGATCACTGCATCAGCAGCCGGAATGCGTGCACACTGCATCAAGCTTCTCCACGATATGAATGTTCTGGAGATCGTAGGAACCGGTGGTGATGGAGCAAACTCCTTTAACATTTCTACGACATCTTCTCTTGTGATCGCAGCAGGTGGCGTTCCGGTAGCAAAACACGGAAACCGTGCAGCATCTTCCAAGAGCGGTGCAGCAGATGTTCTGGAAGCACTTGGCGTAAAGATTACCATCCGCCGGAAAAAAGTGCAGAGATCCTGAAAAAGATCAACATCTGTTTCCTGTTCGCCCAGAATTATCATATTGCCATGAAATATGTGGCACCGATCCGTAAAGAGCTGGGAATCCGCACGGTATTTAATATCCTCGGACCATTAAGCAACCCGGCAGGCGCAAACATGGAGCTGATGGGAGTCTTTGACCAGTCTCTGGTAGAGCCGCTGGCACAGGTTATGATGAAGCTTGGCGTGAACCGCGGAATGGTAGTTTTCGGGCAGGATAAGCTGGATGAGATCTCCATGAGCGCACCGACTTCTGTGTGCGAGATCAAGGACGGATGGTTCCAGTCCTATGAGATCACACCGGAGCAGTTCGGCTATACACGCTGCAGCAAAGAAGATCTGGCAGGCGGCACACCGGCAGAGAACGCAGAGATCACAAAAGCCATTGTAAACGGAACCGAAAAAGGCCCGAAGCGTCAGGCGGTCTGCATGAACGCAGGTGCAGCACTTTATATCGCAGGAAAGGCAGAGAGCCTGGAAGCCGGCGTAAGAAAGGCTGAAGATCTGATTGACAGTGGTGCAGCTGCTGCCAAGCTTGCGGAATTTATCAAATTAAGTAACGAGATTTGAAAATAATAGCGGCAGAAGAGAAATCGGCAATCCCTATCGGAAGAGATATGAACGGAAACATTAATCGGTCAGACTTCTTGAAATTGCCGGATGAGAGTTGAACTGAAATATCAAGGAGACAAACAAAGAATGAGCGAAAAAAACATTCTGGAGGAAATCGCAGAAAAAACAAGAGAACGTATCCGGAAGGAAAAACGTCAGTTTCCCCTGGATCAGCTGAAAACCCTGGCAGAAAAAGCACCACAGCAGCCGTCCTTTCTGGAAGCGTTGAAAAAGCCGGGTATGTCCTACATCTGTGAAGTAAAAAAAGCTTCCCCCTCCAAGGGGCTGATCGCACCGGAATTTCCGTATCTGGAAATTGCGAAAGAATACGAGGCAGCAGGTGCATCTGCGATCTCCTGCCTCACAGAGCCATTTTATTTCATGGGAAGTGATACTTATCTCCGTGAGATCACAGAAACAGTGGATATTCCGGTTCTTCGGAAGGACTTCACGGTGGATAAGTACATGATCTATCAGGCAAAAGCATTCGGTGCATCGGCTTTACTTCTGATCTGTGCTATCTTAAATGACCAGGAACTCCTGGAATACCGAGAGCTTGCAGAAACTCTGGGAATGGATGCACTGGTGGAAGCTCATGACGAGAATGAAGTGGCAAGAGCATTAAAGACAGGTGCAAAGATCGTCGGTGTAAACAACCGTGATCTGAAAACCTTTAAGGTTGATATGAATAACAGCATCCGTCTTCGAAACCTGGCATCGGACAATGTGGTATTTGTGTCTGAGAGCGGAATCAAAAACGCAGGTGATATCGCTATCCTGGAAAGAAACCGGGTAGGTGCAGTCCTGATCGGTGAGACCCTGATGCGAAGCCCGGATAAGAAAGCAGCATTGGAAAATCTGAATGGTGGAGCGCTTGTATAAAGGCCAAACGAAAGAATAGAGCAAATAAGTAACAGAGCTGACCAGCAGCAAATAGTAACGAAACAGGAAGGGGCAGGGTCAGACAGAAAGGGCAGGATTGGCTGAATATGAGAGAACAACCGTTGAAACATGGGAGCAGAATCAGGATCAAGATCTGCGGCCTGACCCGCCCGGAAGATATCCAGGCAGTTAACCAGGCTAAACCGGACTTTGCAGGATTCATTGTAGAATTCCCAAAAAGCAGAAGAAACGTCACCGTGGAGCAATTGAAGGCTCTCCGGGAAGAACTGGATGATAGCATTTTGCCGGTAGGCGTATTCGTCAATGCACCGGTGGAGCTTCCCGCACAGCTTTTAAACGAAGAAACCATCGCACTGGCACAGCTTCACGGCCAGGAGGACGAGAATTATATCAGACAGCTTAAGACCATGACAGACCAGATTCTGATAAAGGCTTTTTCCATAAAAACAGAAGCAGATATAAAGAAAGCGGTCCGTTCGGAAGCAGACTATATTCTGCTGGATCAGGGCGCAGGAGGAACAGGAGAAACTTTCGACTGGAGTCTGGTACCGGCGATCAAACGTCCCTGGTTTCTGGCAGGAGGTCTGGGCTGTGAAAATCTGGAATCGGCCATACATCTGCTTCACCCCTGGGCAGTAGATTTAAGCAGCAGTGTAGAAACCGACGGTCACAAAGACCCGGATAAAATATTAGAAGCAGTATACGCAGTAAGGAACATAAAGGAGGAAATATAACATGTTAAAAGGAAGATTCGGCATCCATGGCGGACAGTACATCCCGGAAACACTGATGAACGCCGTTCTGGAGCTTGAGGAAGCATACAACCATTACAAAAACGACCCGGAATTCAACCGTGAGCTCACAGAGCTTCTCAATGAATACGCAGGAAGACCATCCCGTCTTTACTATGCGGCACATATGACCGAGGACCTTGGCGGAGCCAAGATCTATCTGAAAAGAGAAGACTTAAACCACACAGGAGCCCACAAGATCAACAACGTACTTGGTCAGGTGCTCCTGGCAAAAAAAATGGGCAAGACCCGTGTCATCGCAGAGACAGGAGCCGGCCAGCACGGTGTTGCAACTGCAACCGCAGCAGCACTGATGGGAATGGAATGTGAGGTATTCATGGGAAAAGAAGACACGGAACGTCAGGCACTGAATGTTTACAAAATGCGTCTTCTCGGAGCAAAAGTCCATGCAGTCACAAGCGGAACCGCAACCTTAAAGGATGCCGTTTCCGAGACCATGCGTGAGTGGACAAACCGTATTGCAGATACCCATTATGTACTGGGATCTGTTATGGGCCCGCACCCGTTCCCGACCATCGTACGTGATTTCCAGGCCGTGATCTCCAAGGAGATCAAAGAACAGATGCTGGAAAAGAGGGCAGACTTCCGGATGTTGTCCTGGCCTGTGTGGGCGGCGGCTCCAATGCTATCGGAACTTTCTACAATTTCATTGAGGACAAAGACGTTCGTCTCATCGGCTGTGAGGCAGCAGGACGTGGCGTGAATACTGCGGAGACTGCGGCAACCATCGCAACTGGTCGTCTCGGAATCTTCCATGGTATGAAATCTTACTTCTGCCAGGATGAATACGGACAGATCGCACCGGTATACTCCATCTCCGCAGGTCTTGATTACCCGGGTGTAGGTCCGGAGCATGCACACCTTTATGATATCGGAAGAGCAGAGTACGTTCCTGTTACAGATGACGAAGCAGTAGAGGCTTTTGAATATCTTTCCAGAACAGAAGGAATCATTCCTGCGATCGAAAGTGCCCACGCAGTGGCCTATGCGAAAAAGATCGCACCGACACTTGGAAAGGACAAGATCATGGTAGTTACCATTTCAGGACGTGGAGATAAGGACTGTGCGGCAATCGCCCGCTACAGAGGGGAGGATATTCATGAATAAGAGAATTACAGAGGCATTTGCAAACGGAAAAGCATTTATTCCTTTTTTGACCTGCGGAGATCCGTCTCTGGAGGTAACAGAGCAGCTGGTTTATGCAATGGAAGAAGCAGGAGCAGATCTGATCGAGCTTGGGATCCCGTTCTCAGATCCTACCGCAGAGGGACCGGTGATCCAGGAAGCTAATGTCCGGGCACTTGCAGGCGGCGTGACTACAGATAAAGTTTTTGCAATGGTAGAAAAAATCCGTAAAAACACAAAAATCCCAATGGTATTCATGATCTACGCAAACGTAGTATTTTCCTACGGAACAGAGCGCTTTATTAAAAAAGCAGCAGAGGTGGGAATGGACGGACTGATCCTTCCGGATGTTCCTTTTGAGGAAAAAGAAGAGTTCGATGTGGTCTGCAAACAGTACGGCCTTGACCTGATCTCCCTGATCGCACCCACCTCCCATGAGAGGATCGCCATGATCGCCAAAGAAGCAGAAGGTTTTGTTTACTGCGTATCTTCCCTTGGAGTAACAGGAATGCGTACCAACATTACCACAGATATCGGAGCCATGGTGAAGCTGGTAAAAGCCCAGAAAGACATTCCATGTGCAGTAGGTTTCGGAATCTCTACTCCGGAGCAGGCAAAAAAAATGGCAGACCAGTCCGATGGAGCTATTGTAGGATCTGCCATTGTGAAGCTTTGTGGTGCCTACGGCAAAGACTGCGTGCCGAAGGTGAAGGCTTATGTGAAAGAGATGAAGGACGCAATCAGATAAGTTTCCGGATGAAATCGGAACACAGATCACAAAGTGTAATAAAAATCTGCTTTATCCAAAAAAAGGGTAAAGCAGATTTTTTTTCGTGCTGAGCAGATTTCGGAGAAATTACAGAAAATATCTGCTTGACAGTCAGAGACCAGGTGATAGATGATATAAAAAAGGTGAGGAAGAAATTGGAGATGAATCAGGCAGCGCCCTCCTTCATATCTACCGCATAAACAACCGTACCATTTCTCATAAATCTTCCTATACTTCTGATACCGCATAGGCA